>Ga0105240_10004901_pt1 | contig 20151 bp, 22 predicted proteins | sample KBSC54metaG_FD_80426 | JGI IMG/M metagenome (GOLD analysis project Ga0105240, IMG submission 80426) | Corn rhizosphere microbial communities from Kellogg Biological Station, Michigan, USA - KBS C5-4 metaG | ecosystem: Host-associated > Plants > Roots > Rhizosphere > Soil | place: Michigan, USA... | reverse complement strand
ATTCCGGAGCCTCCACGCTCACGTTAGTCCACTGCTGTCCGGTCTACAGGGGGTTGGTTAAGCGAACGTTCCGTCAACCTTGATGGGATGTTGCCAGAGCCGGTCAAATGCCCCCCACCCGGCGAAAAGCACCCGTCATGGTTAATGGGTTGTAAATGTGGCGCGAGGGTGAAGGCAAGCCGCGTTAACCGGCAAATTGGCTGGACTTGCTTGAATTTTGGCCTGAGCCCGGGAAATCCCGGAGCGCCTTCGATCAGTCGGCCCCGCCGGAATCAGGCGTGAGCGGCATCCGGCACCAGCAGCGGCTGCTGCGGCGGCAACTGGCGCTGCGCGCTGCGCCCGAACAGCATCCGCCGCTCGAAGGCGGTGGACCGCATGATCGGATAACGCTCGAACACCTTCTTGCGGAAGGTCGGGAAATCCGCCGCCATCAGTCCGAACGGCTTGGTGAGACCGGGAACCAGCCTCGGCTCGGCAATGGTCTCATGCAGAAACACCCGCCGGTAGAAGGCCTGATGCTCGGGACGCACGATCGCGAGGCCGAGATCGGCATTGAAATGCTCGCAGGCCATGTAGGCGAGCCGGGTCGTCAGATAGGGCAATTCCGGAACCCGCTTCACCTGGTCGGGATCGGCGACGAACCGCGTGGGGTCGATCATGACCTCGCCGCGATCGAGTCGCGGCAGAAGGATCTCGGGAAAGACATCGGCCGAGGTCGACTGCCGCCATTCCGATGTCAGCACGCTGATGCGCACGGAGCTGCAAAGCTCGCCGTGGAGATAGACGCCGAAGGTCCACGCATTCGGCAGTTCGTCATACTGGTCGGTGACGCGCGCGTCCGCAGATTCTTTGACGGCACCTTCGCGCAGATAGGCGCGGTAGCGGAGATTGTAGATCTTCTCCTTCTCGGCCGCCGTGTCGGCGAGATGATAATCGACGTCGGTCAGGAGCTCTGCACCCCGTCCAACAGCCGAAATGATCGCTCTGGCTGAGGACTGCATTCCAACTCCTTACCCATCACCACTCAACGCATGCGCGCGGAACAACCTCCACGCGCGTGATGATTTATTAACAGCTTCTTAACAATGAAGCAAAGCAATCGAATGGTTAGGGTTAACCCCCCGTAGCACTACGGTGCCCGGCAACAGACTGAAACAACGGGAAATTCTCGGAAGCGGCGTTAGGCGAAGGAACGCGAGCCGACGACCTGGAGCACGGGTTCGTCGCGCCGGCCATGCGAGGCGTTGAGGAGCTGGCGCATCCGCACGGCGGGCACCGGACGGCTGAACAGATAGCCCTGCGCCTCGGAGACGGTGCCGTCGGCGCTGATCAGCTCGAGCTGCTCGTTGGTCTCGATGCCCTCGACCACGACCGCCATGCCGAGATCGGCGGACAGCCGCGCCACGCCGCGCAGCAGCGTCAGCGGCCGGTCGGTGTCGATGCCTTCGAGGAAGGAGCGGTCGATCTTCACCTTCTGCATCGGGAAATTATGCAGATAGCTGAGGCTCGAATAGCCGGTGCCGAAATCGTCGAGCGAAATGCGCACGCCGAGCGCGTGCAGCTGCGACAGGATGTCGTGGGTGAGCTGGGTGTTGCGCAGCAACGAGGATTCGGTGATCTCGATCTCGAGCCGATGCGCCGGCAGGCCGGACACTTCGAGCGCGTAGCGGATCTCGCTCAGCACGTCGCGCTGGTGGAATTGCTGCGGCGAGAAGTTGACGGCGACGCTGACGCCTTCGGGCCACTTCATGCATTCCATGCAGGCGCGGCGCAGGATCCAGCGGCCGAGATCGACGATCAGGCCCATGTCCTCGGCGACCGGGATGATGTCGACCGGCGAGACCGTGCCACGCACCGGATGATTCCAGCGCAGCAGCGCCTCGCAGGTGGTGATCTTGCCCGACTTGAGGTTGACCAGCGGCTGGTAGAACAGCTCGAACTCCTCGTTGGCGAGTGCCTTGCGCAGGTCGAGTTCGAGGATGCGGCGGGCCTCGACGGTCGCCGCCATCTCGTCGCGGAAGAAGCAGAAGGTGCCGCGGCCGTCGGCCTTGGCACGGTAGAGCGCCATGTCGGCGTTCTTGAGCAGCGTGTCGGCGCTGGCGCCCTCGGGCGAGGTCAGCGCGATGCCGACGCTGGCGCCGATCTCGACCAGATGATTGTCGATGCGGTAGCGCTCGCTCAGGCGCTCGACGATGCGGCGGGCGAGGCTCGCGGCATCCTCGGGGGAATTGATGTTCTGTTGGAACACGACGAACTCGTCGCCGCCGAAGCGGGCGACGAAATCCTCCGGCCGCAGCATTTCGCGCAGGCGGTTGGCGACCGCACAAAGCAACTGGTCACCGCAGGGGTGACCGAGCGTGTCATTGACCTGCTTGAACTGGTCGAGGTCGATGAACAGCAATGCGGAGAGCCGTTCGGAATGATGCGAATGGGCCAGCAGCCGCTCGATCTCGTCACGAAATGAGACCCGGTTCGGCAGCGCCGTAAGCTCGTCGTAACGGGCCAGATGGGTGATGCGGGCTTCCGCATTTTTGCGTTCGGTGATGTCTTCCAGCAGCAGCACGGTGCCGCCGCGGGCCATCGGCTGGAATGTCCAGGCCAGCGTGCGGTCGCGCGCTGAATTCGGATCGGCAGTGACGATCTCGCAAATCCGCGCATGCTCGATCTCGGCCATGACCTGCCTGCCGCTTTCGGCCGAGATGGTGCCTGCAGCGACGCAGGCTGACACGATATCTGCCGCAGTGGCGCCACGCTTGACCAGGCCTTCGGGCAATTCCATCAGCTCGCCGAAGCGGTGGTTCATCACCGCAAGGCGCCCGTCGGCGCGGAACATGCAGAGGCCGTGCGGCATGTTGTTGAGCGCTGTATCGAACTGGCTTGCCAGCGCGGATTCGCGGAAGCTCGAGGTCAACGCCTTGACGAAGATCGCATGCAGGCTGAGATTGATGTTCTTCAGCCCGATGAAGAAGAACGCGAGCAGGATGGCGAGACCGATGTGGTAGAGGCCGCCATGCATCAGCAGAGCGAGCGACATCGGCCCGCAGGCGAGCGCGACGTGCCACTGGACCACCCGGGGCTGGCCGTAATTACGGGCGGCGCCGCCCGCGGTGTAGCCGATGCCGATCGCGACACAGAGCATGTCGGCGACAGGATCCTCGTTGTTGTAGATGACGACGAAGGCCCACAGGCCGAGCACCGCGGCATAGCTCAGGGCGCCGATCCAGTAACGTGGCGCCAGATGAGCGGCTTCATCGAATGACAGCGGCTGCGTACGGTTCTCGTAGCTGCGCATCTGGAACGCGCGCGCCGTGCCGATGGCGATCAGCAGAAACGCGATCGGCCACAACCAGACGTCGCCGGTCTTGAGCGCAGTCATGACCGCGGCCACGGCGGCGGAGGCCGAGCCGAGGAAGATCGCCCAGAAATTCTGAACCATAGAGTTGATGAGAGCGGCGTAGAGTATCGGCTCCAGCTCGTCTCGATCGCTCTGCTTCTGGTCGGCCAGCTGCATTGGCTTCACTTACGCGTCCTATTTGGCGCGTACTTTTACCCACAGCAGATGAAGCCTTTCTGAGGGAACATCGTTAAAGTCGAGTTGTTTTTCGGCAATAGCGAAATTGTTTCTGCTGAGAAATCAAGCAACTAGGCAAGCCTTGCCGGGCACAAGGTGAAGGAAGTCTTGCCGCGCGCGCAGAAAGCCGAAAAATCGGCGCTTTTTTTCGAAAAGATCGCGCGTCGCAACGCGCGATCGAACTACTGGCCTGCGGTAGCTGACAACAGCGGCGACCAAGCCGGATCCGAGGCAAAGCCCAGCGTCGGCACTTTCAACTCGTTGCGGCCGGAGATGTCGACGGAGAACAGCGACGGTCCACCATTGCCGCCTGGATCGCGGAAGAACATCAGCACGCGACCGTTCGGGGAGAAGGTCGGGCCTTCATTGTGAAAGCCTGACGTGAGCAGGCGCTCGCCGGAGCCATCAGGCTTCATGACGCCGATCGAGAATTGCCCGCCACCCTGCCTGGTGAAGGCGATGTAGTCGCCGCGCGGCGACCACACCGGGGTCGAATAGGTGGCGTTGTTGTCGTCCTTGGAGAAGGAGATGCGCTGCGCCTGTCCGCCGGTCGCTGCCATCACATAGATCTGCGACCTCCCGCCGCGATCGGACTCGAAGCAGATGCGCGTGCCGTCAGGCGAGTAGGACGGCGACGTGTCGATCGCCGGCGTGTCCGTGAGGCGCGTGGTCGAGCGCGAGCGCAGATCCATCACGAACAAATTGGAATTGCCGCCCTGCTGCAGGCTCATGATGACGCGCTGGCCGTCCGGCGAAAATCTTGGAGCAAAGGTCATGCCGGGGAAGTTGCCGACGATCTCGCGCTGGCCGGTCTCGATGTTGAAGAGATAGACCTTCGGATCGCCCTGCCCGAACTCCATGTAGGTGATCTCTTGCGAGTTCGGCGAGAAGCGCGGCGTCAGCACGAGGTCGGCGCCGCGGGTCAGGTAGCGCACATTGGCGCCGTCCTGGTCCATCATCGCAAGCCGCTTGACCCGGCGCTCCTTCGGCCCGGTCTCGTCGACGAACACCACGCGGCTGTCGAAATAGCCCTTTTCGCCGGTCATCTGCTCGTAGATCTGGTCGGAGATGATGTGGGCGATCCGGCGCCAATATTCCGGCGAGGTGAAATATTGCTGGCCCGCGAGCTGCTGCCCGGTGACGACGTCCCACAAGCGGAATTCGGCCTTGAGGCGGCCGTCCGGCTGCTTCGTCATGCGGCCGGTGACGAGCGCCTGCGCGTTGAGGGTCTTCCAGTTCTGGAAGTTCGGCGCGACGTCGATGTTGCTGATGCGCTCGAGGAAGGCGGCCTGGTCGATCGGGGCGAACAGGCCCGAACGCTTCAGATTGTTGGTGATGACCTGCGTGACTCCGTTGCTGACCTCACCGTCGGCGGGCGAACCCGGCACGAAATTGGTGATCGCGATCGGGATCGGACGAAACTCGGTTGGATCGATGCGAAGCCGCGGCTGGGCCTGCGCAAGGGCCTGTCCGCCCCCGAGCAACGCAAGCGTCGATCCGGTCAGGGTCATGAAGCGGCGGCGGTTCATCGATCGAACGTCAATCATCGGAAATTTCTTTTGTTCGGATGTCACAACATGTCTTTCAGGCCGAAAGTCATCGGAATGAGCTTCCAGGTGTCGTATTGCTGCTTTGGCAGGAACGAATAGACCTGGCACTGCACGATCGCACGCTTGGCGCTCTCCGCCACCGCCTGGGCAATCGACCGCGACGGTCCGCGCACCGCAACGATCACGGGCTCCGCCGCGAGCGATCCGTCGATCTTCATGGGAATGTCGATGTCGGCTTCGTACAAATTGGCGTCCTGGCCGTTATAAGTGGGCGTGAAGCAACGCTTGACCGCGCCCTGGAATGCACCTTGCCAGGTCGCGACGTTGTTGGCGGCTGTCCCTGATGTCGAGCCCAATGACGCCGACGCGTTCAGCGCCGCTCCCGTCAGCTCGTGCCGGGTCGCAGAGCGCTTGTCGAGGTCGCGGGCAATCTGCGCGGGATCGAAGGTGCGCTCCTTGGGCTTCGGCTGCTGCTGCGGCTGCACCGCCGCGACCTTCTGCTCTACGGGCTTCGGCGGCGGCTTCTTGGTATCGAGTTTCTTCTGCAGCTCCGCGATCGGATCTTCCTTGGCCGGATCAGGCTTCTTCTCCTGCGGCTTCGGCTCTTCCTTCGGCTTGGTTTCCGCGACCGGCTTCGGCGGATCGGGCTTTTTCTCGACCGGCTTTTCGACGGGCTTCGGCGGCGGCGTATCCGGGGTCGAGTTGGTCTTGATCAGCTCTTTCTTCTCGGTGACCTTGCCGACGGCATCTTCCTCGGGCTTGGCCTCGGCGATCTTCTCGACCTTGGGCTTCGGTTCTTCCTTCTTGCCGGTCTTCTGTCCCGACATCATCTGCGCGAGCTGGTCGCTGGAAATGATGTCGACCGGAAGCGACTCCTCCGGCGCGATGAAGGCCTTGCTGCTAAAGGTGAGCAGGCCCCATCCAATCACGAGGACGTGGAGCACAATCGACGCAACGAGTGTCTTGTCGACGTTCACCTTCACCGGCTTAAGACCCCTGATCCGCTTCGGTGACGAGCGCCAGCTTCTTGAAGCCCGCACCCGACAGCAGGCCCATCACCTTGGCCACAGTGCCGTAGTCCGCCTTCTTGTCGGCGCGCAGATAGATGCGTTCCTCGAGCCCGCCGCGCGCATCCGTGATCGCCTTCAGCTTCGGGATCAGATCGGTCAGCTCCACCTCGGCGTCGGCGATGAACACCTTGCCCTTGATGTCGACCGACATCTGGATCGGCTTCTGGTCGTTCTGATCGAGGCTCTTGGCCTGGGTCGACGGCAGATCGAGCGGAACACCCACCGTCAGCAGCGGCGCCGACACCATGAAGATGATGAGCAGCACCAGCATCACGTCGACCATCGGCGTGACGTTGATCTCGGCCATGACCGGTTTGCGCCGGCTGCGGCGTCCGCCGCCTCCGGACGAACTGGCTACGTTCATGCCCATGGCTTGGTGCCCAATCTCGCCTTCACACTATACATGCCGTCCGTCAGCCCCGCTCGTCGATCTGGCGGGACAGAATGGCCGAAAATTCATCAGCGAAGCCCTCGAGCCGCTGGGCTTGCCGGTTCACCTCGGAAGTGAACTTATTGTAGAAAATAGTGGCGGGAATTGCGGCAATCAGGCCGACGGCGGTAGCAAACAGCGCTTCCGCGATACCGGGCGCCACCACCGCCAGAGAGGTATTTTTCGACGCCGCGATCGACTGGAAGCTCGACATGATGCCCCAGACCGTGCCGAACAGGCCGACGAAGGGGCCGGCGGAGCCGACGGTCGCGAGCACCAGCAGCCGGCGTTCCAGCCGCTCGACCTCGCGGGCGATCGAGACGTTCATGACCTTGTCGATGCGCATCTGCAGGCCCGCCATCGAGCGGGCATGGCTCTCGAAGGAGCGCTTCCATTCGCGCATCGCCGCAACGAAACAGGCCGCCATGGAATGGGTCGGCTTGGCCGAGAGGGTGCGATAGAGCTCCTCGATCGACTCGCCCGACCAGAACGCCTGCTCGAACCGGTCCATCGAGCGGCGGGTGCGGGCATAGAGGAAAATCTTGTCGATCGCGATGGCCCATACCCAGACCGAGCACGACAACAGGCCCAGCATGACGCATTTCACGATCCAGTGAGCCTGCCAGAACAGCGCGATCAGCGACACGTCGGCGGAGGCGGCAACCGGAAGGGCGGACTGAGCCATTTCGGCCGGATTCATCAGAAATATCCTCTCAAGACGATCGTTTTTGGCGACCGTTACCTATGTCCCGGCCCGCATATGGGCGTCCGGTTCCCAAACTGCCGCGCCAGCACCGGCGCGGCCGGCAAGCTCGCTCAAAGCCTTGTCTTTCTGGGATGCAGGGGCTGATCCAAAGCCGCCGCCTGCATTCCCTGCCAAGATGTCAAAACTATGGGCCTCGACGACAGCTCCGGACGCGATTGTCCATAATTACCAGAGCCCGCCGATGGTTAATGCCGGGTTACCGGGGGTGCATTTGGCTGCGGAAAAGGGAGCCGGCGCAGGGGGATGGAGGCGGGCCAAGTGGGTGCCCGGATATCGCGGGGCGCACCGCGTCGCCCCTATTGAGTCACCGCCACGCCGCCTGAACGGGGAGCTTAGGCCGCTGAGGCGGGTTCGGGGCAGTTGGTTAGTCGTGCCGGATTGCCGACCGCGGTGCAGCCGGGGGAGATATCTGATGTCACGACCGTGTCGGCGCCGATCTTGGCAAAGTCGCCGATGCTGACATCGCCGACGATCGTCGCGCCCGCACCAACATAGACCCCGCGCCCGATGCGCGGCGAGCGCGTCGGCAGTTCACTACGGCCGATGGTGACGTTCTGCAGGATGGTGACCTCGTCGCCAATCACGACATTGGCGCCAATCACGATGCCGGTGGCGTGGTCGAGATAGACGGCCGATCCGATTGCAGCCGTTGGATGGATGCTGACCTGCAGGACGTTCGAGGCCTCGTTCTGAAACAACAACGCCGCGTCGCGATGGTCGTGACGCCAGAGCCAATGCGAGATGCGCCAGGCCTGCAGCGCGACGTAACCCTTGAAATGCAGCAGCGGCGGCAACAGGCCGGCGATGGCGGGATCACGGTGGATGATGGCCTGCAAATCATGGCCGGCTGTTTCGATCAAATCCGGATGGCGGCGATAGGCATCATGCGAAAACGCGGCGAAGCGTTGGCGCTCACTGGCATTGCCGCCAAGCCGTCGCCCGATCAGATCGGCTAGCGCCGCTGCGAAATCGTCATGCGCGAGGATGGCGCCCGCGACAGCTTTGCCAAAGACAGGATCGGCGGCGGCGGCGCGCCGCGCCTCGTCGCGAATTGTTTGCCAGAAGCTATCGCGCGCCGTGATCGCAGCTCGTGCCATCGTCGCCTCCGGTATCTTGATGCTTCCCTATATAGGTCGCTGGCAAGGCGGACGCTACATCGCGCCTGCGACGCAACCGATCCGAGCACCATGCCGCAGCTCCCCGTGAGGCTACGAGCTTGCATGCCAGACGTGAGCGAACATATAGTCCATCGGATTTTCCGGCCGGCGTCGCGTTGTCCGGCGTTGTCCAGAGTATCTCTTTGAAGCCCGCGCGGTGGTCCGCCATCCGCGGGTTTTTCATACCCAAGGTTACGCCAACACATGTCGCCCAACGTGCCCGACGATCACCACGACGACATCATGTACCCCTCCGCCATACCGTTCGTGCTGGTCCATCTCGGCTGCTTTGCGGCGATCTGGACAGGCATCACCTGGGAGGCTCTGGCGATCTGCGGTACGCTGTACGTCGTGCGCATGTTCGGGGTCACGGCGGGCTACCATCGCTATTTCTCGCATCGGGCTTATGCGACCAGCCGGGTGTTTCAGTTCATCCTGGCCTTCATTGCGCAAAGCAGCGCACAGAAGAGCGTATTGTGGTGGGCGGCCAAGCATCGGCATCATCATCTGCATTCCGACACTGAATCGGATGTGCACTCGCCGCGGCATCGCGGCTTCCTGTACAGCCATCTCGGCTGGATCTTCTACCGGGAGCACGACACGACCGACCTCGTGAAGGTCGGCGATCTCGCAGACTATCCGGAGCTGATGTGGCTGCACCGGCTGGAGTTGCTGCCGGCGTTCGTGCTTGCAGGGGCCTGCTTCCTGGTCGCGGGATGGTCGGGTCTGGTGGTCGGCTTCCTCTGGAGCACGGTACTGGTCTATCACGCGACCTTCTGCATCAATTCGCTGGCCCATGTGCATGGCCGCAAGCGCTATGTGACGGGCGACGATTCCCGCAACAACTGGCTGCTGGCGTTGTTCACGCTCGGTGAAGGCTGGCACAACAATCACCACGCCTACCAGAGCAGCGTGCGACAGGGTTTTCGCTGGTGGGAAATCGACGTGACCTTTTACATCCTGACGATCCTGTCCTGGTTCGGGGTCGTCTGGAACATGAAGGCACCGCCGCAGCAGGTGCTGCGCAACGAGCAGCCGCTCGGAGCCCGTGTCATCAATCGCGCTGCCCGCGAGCTCGCCGGACGATTCGATGCGCACGCTCTGGCGCACGCAATCTCGTCGGCGCTGCACCGGGCTGATCTCGCGCAGCTGCAACTGCCCTCACTGCACGACATCCTCAATCGCGCGCATGACGGCGTCGACGCGCTGACACACCTGCATCTGCCGAAGATTCCGACCCGCGAGGAGTTTCTCGCTGAAGCCAGGGCGATGTTCGCGCGGACGCGATCACTCAACGAAATCGTCGACCACGCCTACGAGCACTTCCTGACGTCGGTCCGCGCGCAGCTCGTGACCGTGCGCTGAGGCGCGCGGCCTGACAGGGCTTGCTTGCGCAAGTCGAGCGCATAGAGCCAGCCGCCGGCCGCAACGAGTCCTGGAAGGATGAAGAGCGCGAAATCGCGGAGCAGGATCATGTGTCGAGCCCCGCTTTCGCGAAGCTGACGGCGCGGTCGAGCGCAAACGTGGCCAGAAAATAGAGCAAGCAACTGAGAAAAAACTTCCAGGACTCGCCAACCTGCAAATGCGGATAGAACTCGACCTTGGTGGGCCACCGATTGAGAAATGCGACCACGAACGGCATGTAACAGCCGAACCGATCGAACAACGCGCTGGTGCGCTCGAGCAACGCGATGCGCTGGCTGATCTGATTGCGTTCGATATTGGTCATGGTCGGACCCGTTGGCGCGTGAGGGGCGCTGTCGGGGATTAGTCGTGTCGCGCGCGGATCGGGTTCTATGGCGCGGGGTGGTCGTAGACGACCCCGCAAAGCCGATAGCCGCAGGTGCGGAAGTGGCAGTCGGGATCGCCCGCGCAGCTGCCATAGACGATGCTGACATAGCCAAGCACGGCAAAGGCGGTCACGCCGAGCAGCAGGCGAGTCGTGAGATCCATGAGCTTTTGTGTCGACGAACCGTATGTCGGTTCGGAGGGCTCGATCTGCCCCCTCTCCCCGTTCTGACGGGAAGAGGTGAAAAACCAAACCGCCCGCCTGCGGTTGCGCAGGCGGGCGGCTCGGGGCCATCAGGACTTTGGGGGCATGCGCCTGAAGGCTTTGAGAAGGTTCAACCCTGCGGCTGGTCGGTCGGCGGCGGGGTCGGACGCGTCTTGTGCTGGGCCATGAACTGGTCGAACTCGGCCTTGTCCTTGGCGTGGCGCAGACGGTCGAGGAAGTTCTTGAACTCGACCTGCTCTTCCTCGAGCCGCTGCAAGGTTTCAGTGCGGTACTCGTCGAAGGCGCGGTTGCCGGAGGATGGCGGGCCGAAGCCAAAGCCGAAGCCACGGCGCTCCATGCGGCCGCGCATGCGGTCCATCTTGTACTGCATCCGCTCCATCTTGCTCTGCCAGCGATCCTGATTGCTCCAGCACGACATTCTTCTGCTCCCGAGTGTGAAAAAGAGAAGGGCTAATCCGACCGGCCACCAGATGATGAAGCCGAGAATGGTCACGGCAATCCAACCGGGATGCCAGGGGGTATCGAGCATATGCGGACGCTCGTACTGTTGCTGTTGGTCCGAGGGGCCGCGCCAGCGATTAACGTCAGCGGTGTAGGCCATTTCCCATCTCCATCACGGCATCTGCGCCGTTGTGAATGTAAATAACATTTACATAGCTAGACCATCCCGCGATTTTGTCAAGCTGGCGGCCTGACAGGGTCTCGGAATTATTTGCGCAACTTTATTTCGGCTTGCCCCAGGGGCCAGCCGGCGGCACTCCAGAACCGGAGGAAGCCTCCGGCGGGACCGGCGGCGGCTCGGCGCTGTTCGCCTGCGGCTGGCGGTCGGTCGTGAAGCCGAGCCCGCGCAGATAGATCAGCACCTCGGCTTCCAGAAGTTCGTCCGGCGACATCGGCAGCTTGCGGCGTGCAGCATCGCCACGCGAGAACAGCGAAGCGACACCATGCGCCATCGACCAGATGTGCAGCGCCATCATCATCGCCGGCGGACGCGGCGTGCCGGCCGGCGCAAGCGCCGCAAGGCGCTCGGCGGCGGCGCGAATGACGTTAAAAGCGCGCTCGCTTGCAGCCTGGAGCGCTGCGTTGGCATCGACCGGCAGGCCGGACTCGAACATCGCGTTGTAGAAGGCCGGCTCATCGCGGGCGAAAGCGAGATAGGCCCGGCCGACGCGCTCGAACGCAGTGACGGTATCGGGACGGCCGTCATCCCACGCCGCGGTCAAACGGGATTCGAACTGCTCGAAGCCGCGCTGGGCGATCGAGGACAGCAGCTCGTCACGGTCGCGAAAATGCCGGTAGGGCGCCGCCGCACTGACGCCGGCCATGCGCGCGGCATCGGCAAAGGTAAACCCGGCCGCACCCTTCTCGGCGATCAGCCCGAGGGCGGCCTGCAACAGGGCTTCCTTCAGATTGCCGTGGTGATAGCCGCGCTCGGCGCGGCGCTGCTCCTTGCGCCAGCTCATGTGAACGATCTTTACATGAGCTGTGCGTGAAGGTCACTAGCCCTCAGACCGTGTCATTCCGGGGCGGCTCGAAGAGCCGAACCCGGAATCTCGCTCCAAGACCTCTGGATTCCGGGTTCGCCCTTCAGGCGCCTCGGAATGACGAGGGGGGAGCTAGCCGCCCGGAATCGGCAGCACCGGCATGATCTCGACGCGTTCGCCGGGGAAGATCGCGAAATGCGGGTGGTTCTCGAACATCTTGGCGGCGGCCTCGTGCGAGGCGGCGCGAACGACAGTAAAGGCGCCCATCTCGTTGGCGATGTCGATTACACCCTTGCTATCGACCTTCTTGGTCTTGCCGAGCGGACCGCCCATGGCCTGGATCGCACCCTGGTGCTTCTCGACCCAGCCCTTCCAGGCCGCCATACCCTCCATTTCCTTCGCCTTGCGCTCGGCGTCGGACATCGCATTCCACGCAGCCCATTTCGGACTGTTCTTGCTGCCGAGGAAGACGGCGAGATAGGTGTCGGTGCTCATCGGTCGTTACTCCCTTGCTTGATGATAATACGCACGCCGCAGGCTGCCGGCGCGCAGCTAGGTCTTCAGATCGTCGAAACCGGCGGCGGCCGCCTGCACCTCGGGCGGAAAGTCGGACATTTCCTGCACCTGGCGGATCTCGATGATTTCGTTGGCGGAGGCCGGGCACTTCCTGGCCCAGGCGATCGCCTCCTCACGCGAGCCGACCTCGATCATCCAGTAGCCGCCCAGCACTTCCTTCGCTTCCGCGAAGGGACCGTCGGTCACGACGGGCACGCCGGTGGAAAAGGAGACGCGGGCGCCCGTCGACGGCGGATGCAGGCCGTCCAGCGTGATCAACACGCCGGCATCCTTCAGCGCCTCGTTGTAGCGCATCATCGCGGCGACGCGTTCGGGATCGAGTTGCACGTCCGCCGGCGCGGTTTCGTAGCCGAGCGGGATCATCAACATCATGAATCGCATACGGTTCCTCACGAAGGCAGGCCCTCTGACCCGCTCTCCCATCTATGACGAACGAGCTTCTCCAAGGCCGACACGGTCGAGAAAATTATTTGGGAGGTCATGGCGACTCACGCGGCGGCCTGGGGAACCAAAACATCGCGAGCCGATGAACACGTGACAGCTCGTCGCAGCGTGACATATTTTTCGAAACCGCGACCGTACAAATACGGACGCGTGCGGGCGCCCTTATGGATTTTGTCGTGCTTATGCCGCCGAAAGACTTGAGAACTGAACGACGTCGCAACGGGACGTGAAACTACGGAAGAAAAGCCGCTGTATGCAGCCGTTTACAGTTGATCAATCATCGCATGCAACTTTTTAGATAAGCGCGACGGTCATTCGATCCACCGATCGGCCCTCAAATCATTGCGGAGCGACACGTGTTCAATTTTCAAAACCAGAAGGTCAAGCACGCGCTCGCAGAGGCTGAAGCACTCGACCGATCCCAGGCGGTGATCGAGTTCGGCCTCGACGGCACCATTGTCACGGCAAACGAGAACTTCCTGAAGGCGATGGGCTACTCGCTCGGAGAGATCAAGGGCAAGCATCACGGCATTTTCGTCGACCCGGCCGAGCGTGAGAGTGCCGCCTATCGCGAGTTCTGGGCGCAGCTCAACCGAGGGGACTACCAGGCTGCGCAATATAAGCGCTTTGCCAAGGGCGGCCGGCCGGTGTGGATCCAGGCCTCCTACAATCCGATCATGGACAAAAACGGCAAGCCGGCCGGCGTCATCAAGTTCGCCACCGACATCACCGCCGACAAGATCAAGACCATGGAAGATGCCGGCAAGATCGCCGCGGTCAACCGCGCGCAGGCCGTGATCGAGTTCCAGACGGACGGCACCATCATTACCGCCAACGAGAACTTCCTCGGCGCGATGGGCTATTCGCTCGACGAGATCAAGGGCAAGCACCACAGCATGTTCGTGACGCCGGAGGACCGCGCCAGCGCGGCCTATCGGGCGCTTTGGGCCAAGCTGAACCGCGGCGAGTTCGAAGCCGCCGAATTCAGGCGGATCGCCAAGGGCGGACGCGAGGTCTGGATTCTCGCGAGCTACAACCCGATCCTCGACGAGACCGGCAAACCCTTCAAGGTGGTGAAGTTCGCAACCGACGTCACCGCCCAGAAGATGAAGGCCGCCGACAATGACGGCCAGCTCGCCGCGATCCAGAAGTCGCAGGCGGTGATCGAATTCAACATGGACGGCACGATCCGCACCGCGAACGAGAATTTCCTGAAGGCGATGGGCTATTCGCTGGCCGAGATCAAGGGCAAGCATCACTCCACGTTCGTCGAGCCGAACGAGAAGAATTCGACCGGCTACCGCCAGTTCTGGGAAACCCTCAACCGCGGTGAATACCAGGCCGCCGAATACAAGCGGATCGCCAAGGGCGGACGCGAGGTCTGGATCCAGGCGTCCTACAACCCGATCTTCGACCTCAACGGCAAGCCCTTCAAGGTGGTGAAATACGCCACTGATACCACTGCCCTGGCGATCGGCCGCAAGAAGGCCGAGAACGCGCGCGGGTTGATCGACGCTGTCGCGGCAGGCAGCGAAGAGATGAGTGCATCGATCCGCGAGATTTCAGAAACGATGGCGAAGTCGCGCGAGAATTCCAAGGTAGCGACGACGCGGGTCGAGTCCGCAGACCATCAGGCCCAGAAACTGGCTACGGCGGCGCAGGCCATGACCGGCATCGTCGAGATGATCTCCGGCATCACCAGCCAGATCAACCTGCTCGCGCTCAACGCCACGATCGAATCGGCCCGCGCCGGCGAAGCCGGCCGCGGCTTCGCCGTGGTTGCCTCCGAGGTGAAGAACCTCGCCAACCAGGCCAAGCAGGCCACCGACACGATCACCTCGGAAATCGACGCGCTGAACACCATCTCCGGCGACGTCGCGAGTTCGCTGACCGCGATCAAGGTCGCGATCGCCAGCGTCAGCGAGTTCATCTCCTCGACCGCCGCAGCAGTCGAGGAACAGAGCGCCGTGACCGCGGACATGTCGGCAAACATGCAGCGCGCTGCGGCGGAGTTGTCTTAAGGCTCTCGTCGGATCGATCTGCCTCGCGTTTTCCAAGGCCCTGCATCAGACGATGCCGGGCCTTGATGTCATCTGAAGTCCTTCTTGCCGAGAGGAAAGCGCGGTAATAGACGCTGGCTGTGATGAGACCGCCGCTCCGAGCAGAAGGACAGACCCGCAGATGCCGTCATCTCAATCCCAAGTCGCCCTCGTCACCGGAGCCGCACGCGGCATTGGACTTGCGACGGCGAAGAAGTTCCTCGCCGAGGGTTGGCGTGTCGCACTGCTCGATATCGAGGGCGATTTGCTCACCGAGGCCGTCGCCGAGATCGGCAAGGACGACGACACACTGGCATTGACTTGCGATGTTTCGGACGCGACGGCAGTCGGTGCCGCGATGAAGTCGGTCGAGCAGCGTTTCGGCCGGCTCGATGCCCTGGTCAACAATGCCGGCATCGCGGTGTTCGCGCCGCTGATGGAGACATCGGAAGCCGACTGGCGCCGCGTGCTCGAGGTCAATCTCACCGGCCCGTTTCTCTGCACCAAGGCGGCCGTGCCGCTGATGCGCGACAGCAATGGCGGGGCCATCGTCAACATCACCTCGATCTCCGCGGTGCGCGCCTCGACCCTGCGCTCGGCCTACGGCACCAGCAAGGCCGGACTGGCACATCTCACCAAGCAGCTCGCGGTCGAGCTCGCCGCGCTCAACATCCGCGTCAACGCCGTCGCGCCGGGGCCGGTCGACACCGCGATGGCAAAGCAGGTGCACACCAAGGAAATCCGCGCCGACTATCACGACGCCATCCCGCTCAATCGCTACGGTCTGGAGGAGGAACTCGCGGACGCGATCTACTTCCTCTGCTCGGGAAACGCGAGCTACATCACCGGCCAAATTTTGGCCGTCGATGGCGGTTTCGATGCGGCGGGTATCGGCCTGCCGACGCTGCGCGGCGAGCGGCGCAATGGGTGAATCCGTGCAGGGTAGCTAACCCTGCGACATCGAATGTGGAGAGTACGATGCAACGCGTTGCCATTGCCTGGACTCTCGCAGCCGCCCTGCTCGTCTCCACGCCCGCGTCAGCCGAAATCCGCATCATCCAGAGTCCCGGCGGACAGGTCGGACCATTCCTCGATCTGTTCGAGAAGGTCCGCGCAAGCGGCGAACGCGTGGTGATCGACGGGCCCTGCCTGTCGGCCTGCACGCTGGTGCTCAGCATCGTGCCGGGCGAACGGATCTGCGTCACCCGGCGCGCCGTGCTCGGATTCCATGCCGCGCGTTCGGTCGACCGACGCGGGCGCTTCTATGCGGAACCGGAAGCATCCGAAGCCGTGCTGGAGGCCTATCCCGGCCCGATCCGCGACTGGATCAGCCGGCGCGGCGGCCTCACCTCACGACTGCTCTTGTTGAAGGGGCGTGACCTCGCCGCGATCTATCCACGCTGCCGATGAGGAACAGGCGGATGCCGCGATTGCGCGCCACAATCGTGGCCGAGATCGCCATCGCAAGCGTCAGTTCCGCTCGCCCGTCACCTCGCGACCCAAGTCGCGCGATGCGCTAGAAGAAACCTCGGAGAGTCTGCGTGAGCTCCAGGCTCGCGCAAATGAGCATTCCCCAAAGTGCAAAGTTGATTTGTAGCGCCGCCGCCATCGGTCGCTCCCTTCCAAGTGACGTCCACCCCAGTTTGTAACTTTTATGAAGAGATCATTAGCGGATTCCGGCGCGGCGTGCACAGCCTAATATTGCGCCAGTTGTTGTGCGTTGCGATCCGCTTCATTTCACGAAGCGGCCTCACTGCTCGCGCAATGTCGTGCGAATCGACACTTCGTATTCGTTCATGCCGTCATTTCTTTTGGGTTCCATTTGACCGACGCAATGCAAGACCTCCCAGGCGGAGTTCGCATGGCGCGTAGAGCACCGAAAGTCCGGCATGATACGACACGTCTTCGTCTTACTCAGCTTTTGCGCCGTGCTCATGGGATGCGCGGCCGCGCCGGCGCAAGAGCGTCGTCCGATCGCATGGGACGGCCTCGGACAGGATCCGAACCGGCCGCCCGTCACCAAGCGGCGCGTCACCGATCGCGCACCCGGGTCGATTGATCCCAATCAGGAGCGCGAAAAGGTGCTCGCGACGTTGCGCCCCTATTCCGACGCGTGGTGGGCGGTCCGCGACGAGATCGAAGCCGAGAACGACAGGCAGATCGGCTCGAAGCTCCTGATTTGCCGCGCTTGCGTGACGCACGCGCCGAGCGAGGACGTGACCGGATCAATCCGCTGACTAGCTTCCTCTCTACGAGCGGAGAGAGGAAGCCGCAACGGAGCGTAGGCTCACATGCCTTCAGCCGGGCAGTTCACCATCCAGGGAATGCCGAACTTGTCGACGCACATGCCAAAGCCCTTGGCCCAGAAGGTCTTGCTGAACGGCATGGTAACAGTTCCGCCGTCGGCGAGTGCCTTGAACTTCCGCTCGCCTTCCGCGGGGTCCGCGACCGTGAGCGAGATCGAAAAGCCTTGCGGCTTGTGAAAATGCTCGGCCGTCGTGTCGGAGGCCATCAGCACGCCGCCGCCGGGCAGCGTCATTCGCGCATGCATGATGGTTTTCTCGCGGCCGGGCGGCCCAGGGGGCATATCCGATGGCGGCGCGTCCGAGAGGCGCATCATGGCGTCGATCGTGCCACCGAGAACCTTGGCGTAATAGTTGAACGCCGCTTCGCAGGTGTCCTGATAGAACAGATAGGTACTCAGCATCGTTTCTCTCCTCTTCGCTTCTTTCCGGCGACCGCCGGCCTTACTTCTCGGTCAGCTTCTTGAGACTGGCGAGGCCGACCTCGAAATCCTTACCGATCATGGTGTCCATGTTGATGAAGACCTGCATCACCTTGGACATGAAGGGCGCCGGACCGTACATCGCCCACGTGACGAGTGTGGCATCGCCTTGCGGCACAAAGGTGAACTCGGCGGTGTTGTGGCCTTCAAAGGGCCGTTCGAAATCGAGCTTGATGCGCAGTTTTGACGACGCGTTCGCCTCGAGAATTTCCATATGGCCGGCGCCGACGTTGTTGTCGCCGTCCCAGGCATAGGTCGCGCCCTTCCCTGCCGCAGTTCCCCCGTAGGTCCGCTTCATGGCGGGATCGCGGTTCTCATAGGGTGACCAGCCGGTCCAGAAGTGGAAATCGGAGACTAGCGGATAGATCGCGTCGGCCGGCGCCTTCAGCGCAAGCGAGCGCTCGACACGAAACGTATCGGGTTTGGTCAGAGCGAAGACGAGGATGCCGGCGATCCCGATCGCGAGCACGACAGCAACAATGGCAATAGCTTTCAGCATGGATAGCTCCCTGGATACGGGATTAAGACGAAGGGGAACGGCGGGGGCCGACATGTGGCGGAACGATTTTTTCGATCGTCACTTCGCCTTCGCACCCTGCCGGGCACCGCCACCCTTCGGCTGGCTATCCCGGATCAGGCGATCGATGTGCATGCGGATGTGGGCGGCTTCCGCCGACGTATTGGCGAGCGCAATGGCACGGTCGAAGGCGACCCGGGCTTCGTCATTGCGGCCGAGCTGCATCAGGAAGGCGCCGCGCACGCCGTAGAAGTGGAAATAGTTGGCGAGTTTCGGCGCCAGCGGCTCGATCAAATCGAGCGCGGCTTGCGGCCCGCGCACCTTGCAGACCGCAACCGCGCGGTTGAGCGTCACCACCGGCGAAGGCTGCACCACTTCGAGCGCGCCGTAGAGCAAATCGATCTGGGCCCAGTCGGTCTCTTCAGGCGTTGCCGCACGCGCATGCAATGCGGCGATCGCGGCTTGGATCTGGTACGGACCGCTGCGCCGGTGACGCATCGCCTTGTCGATCAGCGCGAGGCCCTCCGCGATCATGGTGCGATTCCACAGCGAACGGTCCTGGTCATCCAGCAGGATCAACGAGCCATCTTCGGCAAAACGCGCGGCGCTGCGGGCGTGCTGCAACAGGATCAGAGCCGTCAGGCCCATGATCTCCGGCTCGCTCTGGAACAAGCGCAGCAGCAACCGTGCCAGCCGGATGGCTTCCTCGCATAGTGGTTTGCGGATCTCTGCAGTGTCGCCGCTCGCCGAATAGCCTTCGTTGAAGATCAGATAGATCATCGCGGCAACGCCGGCGAGCCGCTCCGAGCGCTCGATTGCGCCGGGCGTCTCGAATGGCGTCCCGGCTTCGGCGACCTTGGCCTTGGCGCGGGTGATACGCTGCTCCATCGCGGCGTCCGAGACCAGGAAGGCACGCGCGATCTGCTTCACCGTGAGGCCGGAGACGATGCGCAGCGCCAGCGCGATCTGCTGCGTCGCCGGCAGCTGCGGATGGCAGCAGATGAACATCAGCCGCAAGATGTCGTCGCGGTAGTGCGAGCCGTCGAGCCGCTCGGCGAGTGCGCCTTCGGCGTCGTCGAGATCGGAGATCGCCTGATCGTCCTCCGGCAGAGGCTGCTGCTTGCGGGTGCGGCGCACCTCGTCGATGGCGACGTTGCGGCCGACCATGATCAGCCAGGCTGCGGGATCACGCGGCGGCCCGTTCTGCGGCCAGGTCTTCAGCGCGCGCAGGCAGGCGTTCTGGAAGGCCTCTTCGGCGGTATCGAGGTCGCGGAAATAGCGCAGCAACGCGCCCACCGCCTGCGGACGCGCCGAGGTCAGCGCGGTCTCGATCCAGGCGGTCTCGGTGTCGCTCACGCCGAAATTCCTCAGGGCCTGAACACGCCGACCGGGCGCACCTCATAGGCGCCGCCGGGATTGGCGGCGCCAAGGTCGCGCGCGACGTCGAGCGCCTCGTCGAGATTCTTGCAGTCGACGATGTAGAAGCCGAGCAGTTGCTCCTTGGTCTCGGCATAAGGGCCGTCGATCACCAGCGGCGGGTCTTCCTTGCGCAAGGTCGCCGCCGCGGTGGTCGGCAGCAGCCGCGCCACCGGGCCAAGCCGCCCCTGCTGGGTGAGCTTCTCCTGCACCACGGCGAGCTTCTTCATCACGGCCTCGTCCTGGTCCTTGCTCCAGGAGCCGACGAAGTCCTCGTCATGATAGCAAAGGATCGCATAAAGCATGGGCAGCACCTTCCCTGAACGCTTGTT
>Ga0105240_10004894_pt1 | contig 20163 bp, 14 predicted proteins | sample KBSC54metaG_FD_80426 | JGI IMG/M metagenome (GOLD analysis project Ga0105240, IMG submission 80426) | Corn rhizosphere microbial communities from Kellogg Biological Station, Michigan, USA - KBS C5-4 metaG | ecosystem: Host-associated > Plants > Roots > Rhizosphere > Soil | place: Michigan, USA... | reverse complement strand
GTTTGGTACTTGCTCGCGCTCGTTTCCATAACGCCCATCGGCGTCTTCGCAGGCGGACTCATCCGCTTGCGCGTGCTGGGCGTGCTCTGATTGCCTGCGGGCCCTTGTCTCCCAAAAAAGAAGCCGCTCGGTCAGATCGACCGGGCGGCTCTTCAGGTTGTTGCACTACCAGGAAAGCGTCCGCTACCAGCGAATCCCGACCGTTACCGGGATGATACGCGTATCAGCATCAACGCTTGTCGTCCCCAGCCCATTTGCTTGAGTCGTGATCGAAGGAGTCAAGACATTCAGGTAGCGTGCTTCCGCAAACACCTTCATCTTGCCATCGCCATTCCAACCCGCGAAGCGGTGCGCGATACCAAGACCGCCATTCCATCCACCCTGGTTGCTGGAGTAATGGCCGACCACTACGTTTTGGGTCACGACGCCGCAATAAAAGTAAGTGCAATACTGGGCCTGTTGCGGGTCAGTGAAGCTCGTTACCGAGCGGTAGAATCCGCCTCCGCCGACGAGATACAGGTCCATCGCACTCTTGGGGGTGAGATCAATAACTGGATCGAGCGTCAACGACCAGATATGTACATGCCCACCGGTTGCCCCCGCTTCATCGATGATCAAACCAGGCAGCTTGCTGTCGATGAACTGATACTCCACCATCAAACTGGCGTTCTGATTGAAACGATACCCCGCACCAACCGTGATGTTACCGCCCCATGAAATGTGCTGCGCTGAATCTTCGGTTGGAGCGTTGAATCCGCCCCCAACCTCGTACGTCAGGTGACTCCTCACCCCGCCCGTCCCTCCGCCGCCACGTGACCGGTTGTCATACTGGCCACCGCCCGATCCGGACGCTCTAGGTGCTGCAGGGAGTGACGCGTCCGCCAGACTGGCGTTGTCGGTAAGTTGAAGTGTGTTCGAAATCGATTCTGTTGAAGAAACCGCATTAGAACTCGAATAGCCTGCTGAATCGTCAGCAGCGGATACAGCCTGGGCGCTCGCAGAGCCGAGTGCAAACGCGAACGCAGCACCTAGCACGGCCGTGTGCCTCATGAGCGACAGACACCGAACTGAATTCATTTCCTGTACCTCGCAAGAGATAAGTACCTGTAAATGGGAAACTGGAACATCCCCCGTAAGGACTTAGACTCCATTTCGATTTCAAAGTTGCTTGATTCCCTTAGATAACGAAAGGGCCGGAGTACCCCTCCAGCCCCTTGCCTTAAAGCAACCAAACCACGCCTACATCTATCCCTGGATATCGAATTGCTCAGGGTGTAACGTCGGATCGCTCTTGATGAGGATATTTTTGCCTACCAGGTCTTCAAGTTCATTGATCCAGCTTCCATTGTTCCCCTTCAGTGCCTTCACAGTCTCCGGATGCACCCTCAGCATTACATCGGCTCCCTCAAGATGCTTCTTCATCTTGCGCAACTCGATATAGATTTCATTAGCAACCGTAGTTGGGCCTTTCACCATGCCAGTTGCCTGACAGGTGGGGCAGGGAACTGAAAGCGTCCGCTCAAGTGACTGCTTCACGCGTTTGCGCGTGATTGCCACCAGGCCGAAGTCGTTAAACTGTAGAACCTTCGTCGGCGCACGGTCTGTCTTCAATGCCTCTTCCAGCGCCGCCATCACCTTGAAGCGGTTTTTGCGCTCATCCATGTCGATGAAGTCGATGACGATGATGCCGCCCAGGTCGCGCAACCGGATCTGTCGCACGATCTCCGGAATCGCATCGAGGTTCGTCTTCAGGATGGTATCTTCAAGCCGCGCCGTCTTGCCCACATACTTGCCCGTGTTGATGTCGATCGCCACCAACGCTTCAGTCTGGTTGATCACAATCGATCCACCGGACTTCAGCCACACCTTTGAGCGCAGCGCCTTCGAAATTTCATCCTGAATGCCGAAGTGTTCGAAGAGTGGCGTGTCCTTTGTGTAGAGCTTCACTCTCCGCACCAGGTTCGGCGAGAAGCGATTCAGGAACCGCACAATTCGCTCGTAATCTGCCTCCGAGTCCACCCAGATCGAGGAGAAATTGCTGCTCACCTGGTCGCGCAGAATGCGCTCGATCAAAGACAGATCGTGATAAATCAGCGCCGGAGATTTCGACCCTTCCGACCGCTGCTTGATCTCATTCCACAGGTGAATTAGAAAGCGCAAATCCGCCCGCAATTCTTCTTCCGATGCGCCCTCTGCTGCGGTGCGAACGATGAAGCCGCCCTAAGCGTCTCCGCGCTCATGAGTCAGAATCCTCTTCAGCCGTTGGCGCTCTTCATCAGACGCAATCTTGCGGCTCACTCCAACGTGCGTCACAGTTGGCATAAACACCAGGAACCGGCCCGGCAGCGCGATGTGACTGGTAATGCGCGCGCCCTTTTTCGCAATGGGCTCCTTCGCAATTTGCACCAGAATCTCCTGGCCCGGCTTCAGCAGGTCCGAGATGATCGGCAGATCCGATGTCTGCGCCGAACGCCGCGATTGCCCGCGACGGTCGCCAGGACGATGTCCGCGATCTCCGCGATCCCCACGGTCTCCGCGCCCGCGCCGGCCACGTCCACCGCGTTCCCTCCGCTGCGGAGGTTGTCCATCACCGGAGGGCTGGCTCTCTGCCCCGGCCGCTTCCTCTTCCTCTTCCTCAGCTTCGTCTGCGGCCTCTTCGCCATTCTTGTCGTCGAAATCCATCTGGATGCGATGGTCGAGATGCGCCTCTTGCAGCATCTCGCCCAGCTCGCCCGAGCGGATCTGCGTGTGCAGCTTCTCTTCCTCTTCGTAGTCGTCGAGATCGTGTTCTTCGCCCTTGTGATGATGACCGGAAAGATCGTACTCCTCGCCCTCGATGATCTCCTCTTCCACTAATCCGGTTCCGGGCGAAAAAGTTGAAGCCTGTGCAGGTTTGGGCGCTTCGCCAGTTCGCGCCGACGCTTCGTGACTCTCAGCGGGCTCGCCGTCCGATCTCTTCTTCTTGCCGCCAAGACCGAATAGCCGGAACTCCGCCGGGGGCAATGGATCCACATTATGCGAAGCGCTCCGATCCCCCTCGAATTCAGTGCCCTCGTTCCTGGTGTGTTCCGTGCCGCTTTCTGATGGCTCTGCTGTATACCCAATCTCCGGCTCTGATGAAGCACCCAACTCAGGTTCAACGGACTCGGCAAGTTCGTTCTCAGTAGCAGGCTCGCCCAGAACCGAATGGGGCTCATACCCGCTTGATCGAACCTCAAACGTCTCCTCGAGCGTATCGTTTTCCAACGAGACCGCAGAGGGCAGGTCTTCAACCGACTCCTGCTCCTCGATGAATTCTTGCTCCTCTATCTGGTCCGCAGAACCGTCTTCCCTGACCGCTTCGGCCGGAACTGCAGCATCCTCACCCCGGTTGCCGCGGTGCCTGGAGAGCGATTCGCCCGGAAGCAATCCGCTTCCGTCCCACACAATTGGCGTCTGGATCAATGACGCAGGCTTGAAGCTCGAAGCTGGCCGCATCGGCTTGGCGGCCTCCGATTCCGGCTTTTCAGTTTCCGCAGGAGCGCCACCGTATTTTGAAAGCGACTCACCGGGAAGCACAAACGGCTCCGGAGCCCTTTCAGATCGCCCCGTCCGCAGGGTAGGCGAAGGAAAGTCCTTCACCGATTCCGGCTCGGGCGCTGCAGGCTCCTTTACATTCATCTCGAGGAACTCATCGGAAACCTCAGCAGGAGCAGCCGCCACGTTGCTGCCGCCCCGACCTCCACGGCGACGCCGTCGTCCCCGCCAGCGCTTCGCCCCGGCATCTTCAGACTCCTCGCCCGGTTCCGCCTGCTCTGTTCTCTCCGCGGGCGCAGCAAGTTCCACTTCGCCCGATTGAACACTGGGCTCGGCCGCTCTCGGCTCGCGCTGCTCGCGTCCGCCGCCACGCTGACCACGATCATGCCCGTTCCCGTGGCGGATTTCGCGCGGAAGTTGATTGCCGCCGCTCGCAGCTGCCTTCTCCAGTTCATCCGACTCTTCCGGCTCTTCAAGCTCCAGAAAGTCTGTGACGTACAGAAAGGCGTCCCGTTCCAGTCCAATGTCCACAAACGCCGACTGCATGCCGGGGAGCACACGCGTCACACGCCCGTTGTAAATTGAACCCGCCAGGGTGTACTCGTTTTCGCGTTCGTAATAAATTTCCGCGAGCTGATCGTCTTCTAGAATTGCAAGCCGCGTCTCATGCGGCGTGCTGGAAATACAAATCTCTTTTGCCATCGTGCCTTTCCGCCCAGCGGACTTCGCCTGCTGGGGCAAGCGGCAAGGTGGTGTGGAGATACGCGCGCGAGGGGAGGAACTTGGGAACGTGCCTGAGGGATGACCGTTGTCTAACTCGCAAACCGAAACAGGCGACATCGCCTACCCAACCGGGTGGCGGCGACCCTGAGCGGCTATCTAGACTTGCGAGTGTCTCGTTGTGGTGATCCGAAAGCAGAGAGTTTGTGGCCTCCCGAAAAGTCGCTTCCTGGGGCGTGCTGCCGCCAGGAACCAACCATGCCCACGCCAACCAGATGATCGACATAAGCGGGGCCGTTAGACGCCGAAGTCCCATGCGATCTGTCTTCATCGCTGGAAGCATCCGGCTTGCCCGTCTCTGCGTGCTCATTGTGAACCCAATCCTGCCCCGGCGCTCGATCCACCTGGACCTCGCCGGATCTGGCATCCCACCCTGTCCAGCGCCCCCGCCTGCGAATTTGCCCGCCTCACAATAGCCGGCTATTCAACAGTTGCAAAGGGCCCAGGCACCCGTAAGGATGCAGTAAGTACTTGCAATATTTGCTCTTGTGGTCCGGAACGTCCCGGTGATCCCCAAGAGGGTGCTACCCGTTCAATCTTGCCTCCGGACCCTTACTCCAGCGACGGATAACCTTGACGCCGGTGGGCCGGAGCACCCTGAATCAGTTTACGAACCGGCGCATACGGACATTCATCACAACGCCTAGCGCCAGGAAGGTAAACAACACCGAGGACCCGCCGTAACTCATTAACGGTAGAGGGATTCCGGTGACTGGCATAAAGCCAATGACCATGCCTACATTGACCGCGATCTGGAAGGTCAATACAGCCACGACTCCCATAATAATCAGGGACCCGGGCAGGTCGGCGGCTGTTTGAGCGTTTTGAATCAAACGCATCAATATGAGGAAGTATAGCAGCAGCACAAATACCGCGCCTACAAACCCATGCTCCTCGCTGAACGCCGCAAAGATGAAGTCCGCGTGCGGAATTGGGATAAACGCGCCCTGCGTCTGCGTCCCTTTCTCCGCCCCTTTACCCCAGATTCCCCCAGCGCCCACCGCAATCTTCGCCTGCATTACCTGATAGCCGGCACCCCTCGGATCATTGTCCGGATTGATGAACCCTGTGAGCCGCGCCTTCTGATAAGGCTTCAACAGCTTGCCGCTGCTCCAGCCTCCGACAACGAGCACCGTCGCTGCGCAAATCAGAATTGTGGCCTGCTTCAAATTGATGCCGCCCAGAAACATCCCGATCACCAGAACCGGCACATACGTCAGCGACGTTCCCAAGTCCGGCTGCTTCAAGATCAGCAGCATCGGAACTCCCACCAGCGCGAACCCCTTTCCAATCTCTTTCCAAGTCAGATTCCGCGCGCCAAGATTGGCAAAGTACCGGGCCACCGCCAGGATCATCACCAGCTTCATCCACTCCGATGGCTGAAACAGCACCGGCCCAAGCTTGATCCAGCGACGTGCGCCCAGAGCCTTGTGACCGATCCCCGGTATCAGCACTAACATCAGCGCAAACAGAAAGAAACCATAGACCCACGGAACGAAGTCGATCAGCTTGTGATAGTCGATCTTGGCGAAGATGAGCATCGCGATCACGCCTGCGATGATCCAGTAAATCTGTTTGGTGTGGAAGCCGACATACTTCGTATGCAGCGTGGCTGAATAGATTTCGAGCACCGAAATCGTGCACAGCGCCGAGACAATGCCGAACAGCGTCCAGTCAAAATCGCGGAAGCTCATGAAACGGCGCATCTGGCTCATTGCGATTTCACCTGGAGGGCCTTGCCCGGCAGTGCCGGCGAGGTGTTCAGCTTTGCCGATTCAGAACCGGGCTGCGTCGGTTTGCTGTTTCTAAGCTGTGCGGATTTATCAGGAGCGCTCGCTGGCTTGCCGCCATTGGCCCCCGAATTCTTCATTGGACCCGACCCCGCTGGCCCAGGTCCCGCTGGCGCACCTTTTGACGCACTCGAACTCGGCTTGCTTCCAGCAGCTCCGGTCACTGCACCATTCGCACCGACATAAAACTTGCCCGCCTGCATTTTGGTGGCTGGTTGACCTTGCCCACCCGCGGCCGGGTTCGGCGACGTCCACACCGCTCCCACTTCCACCGGCGGCGGATTTGGAGCCTTCACCGGCATCAGATTATTTGCTTTCCGCCGTTGCTTCTCCACGTAGGCCGCGACAAACCGCGCTCCGAGCCGAGCGGGATAGTAGCTGAACTCGCCATGTTCCCAAAGCACCGCCACCACCAGCTCCGGATTCCGGCGCGGCACCACACCAACAAACCATACATTTGGACGCGTGTTGTGGCCCTTAGCTGTCTTGTCCAGGGCCTGGTGACTCATGACCTGAGCTGTACCCGTCTTCCCGGCCAGATCAATACCCTCCAAATGCGCTGAGCCCGCCGTGTGGAAGTAACCCGGCTGCGTCACCTGCGCCATGCCATCGGTTATCGTCACCCAGTTATCCGGATCGATCGGTAGATTCACATCCCCCGTGCCCGACAGATTCTCATACAGGTCTTTGCGGAACTCCCCGGGTAGCTGATCGGGGAACACAACGTGCGGCCGAACCAGGTGTCCTTCTGACGCGATACCGCCAATGATCCGCGCCAGCTGCAGCGGAGTCGCCGCAACGGCGCCCTGGCCGATCGCCACGTCCAGCGTCTCATCCGGATACCATCTGCGGTGGTAATTCTTCATAAGCCAGCGCTGGCTGGGCATCAACCCCGCTTGCTCGCCGGGCAGGTCAATCCCGGTCTTCTGCCCGTACCCAAATGCAGTTGCGTACTTCGAAATGCGATCGATTCCCAGCCTGTCGCCAAGCTGGTAGTAGAAGGTATCGCACGAGTACGGAATCGCATTATGAATATCAACAGCGCCATGCTTCTCATCGCAGTGATGGAAATACCCGTAAGGCCCCCACCCGCCGGCGCAGTTCACATGCATATCCTGCGCGACGCCTTCCTGCAATCCCGCTACCGACATCAGAATCTTGAAAGTCGACCCCGGCGCCAGCTGCGCCTGGATGGCCTTGTTCATCAACGGGTGATCCGGATCTGCAATCAACTTGTTCCATTCACCACGATCGATCTTCACCGCGAACAAATTAGGATCGAAACTCGGGCGCGACACCATTGCGAGAATCTCGCCGTTCCTCGGATCCATTGCCACAATTGCGCCATTGCGATCCCCCAGCGCCAGTTCCGCCGCGCGCTGCAGATCGTTGTCGATCGTCAGTTTCAAATCCTGTCCCGGAACCGCATGCTGAATTCCGAGGAAACCAACCTCGCGCCCGTGGCTGTCCACGATTACGTCCCGGGAGCCATCCTCCCCGCGCAGGACCTGGTCGTACATCTCCTCAACGCCACCCTTGCCAACCACATCGCCGGGTTCATACGCCGCATAGCGGGTCTGGTTCAAATCCTCTTCGCTTACCTCGCCGACATACCCGATCAGGTGCGACGCATATCCGTCCCGCGGGTACAGCCGCCGCTCACCCTCGATCGTCTCCAGTTCCGGCAGCTCGTTGCGATGCGCCTCGATAAACGCCTGCTCGTCTGCGGTCACGTCCTGCTTGATTGGGATCGGCTGATACCCCGGCGCGAGTCGAAACTTGTGGAGCGTCGCCTTTAGTTGATCGAGGTCGAGATGCAGCCCTCGCGCAATCATCGGCAGGTCGGCATCCACATTCCGATTCTGCTCGCGCACCAGAAAACACGAAACGGACGGGTAGTTATCCACCACCAGCCGGTTCTCGCGATCGAAAAGCTTGCCTCGCGGGGCAAGAATCGGTACCTTGCGTATCCGGTTCTGCTCCGCAAGCATTTTGAAGTTCTGCGCGCCCAGAATCTGCAACCGCCACAGTCCTGCCGAGAGCGCCAGGATCAGCGCAAGAACGCCGTATTGGACCACCGCGAGCTTGATGGTGGAGAGCTTTTCGCCGCGTGTGACCTTATCAAAATTCATGTGAATCTACTTCTAGGATACCGCTATCCTCAATTCTTCCCTTGATGTGTTTGTCTGCGCCAGCTTGTTCTTTGGTGCAATGAACCAACGTACTCAATCGCGTTTCTCTAATCGCGAATTTTGGTACGATCCAGCACGGGGAAGAGCACCAGCGCAATCAGCGAGTTGCCCAAAGCCTTGTACAACTCCGACATCCAGTTCGTGTCCATCGACATTCCCAGCAGAAAGCGAACCACAAAGAAATAGGTCGCGCTCCCCACAAGCGATAGAACAAACGTCAGGAACAGCCGTACAGCATGATTCTCGACGTTCACCAGAATTCCGATCGTAGCTGCCAGATATCCCACGAGCGTCTTTGCGATCCCGTTGATGCCAATTGCATGTCCTGTTAGCGCATCTTCGAAGATTCCAAGAACGCCCCCCAAAAGCGACCCCTGAATCGGATTCCGCCGGCTCAAAGCAAAGAACACCGTGATCACAAGCGGCAGATCGAACCATGCGAACCGCCCCAGCACGCGAGGAAGCCATGCCTGCAGTACGACCGCAAGAACCGGCACCAGAGCGTAGATCAGCACTGGATAGCGGTGAATTTCAAATTCGCGGCGTGCGTCAGCCGTTAGCACCGACATGGCTATTGGTTATCCCCCTGCGGCGCTCGTGCCGGATTGCTCTGATCTGTTGCCGGGGGCGCAGGCTTCTTCTTCGCCGCTCCGGGCGGCGTCCCCGGTGCGGCCTGTCCGTTGTCTGGCGTTGCTGCGCCAGCTGGAGCTGTCCCGCTTCCCGGCGTAAACCGGTCAGGATGAACCGCCACAGGCGGTCTCGAAACCGGATTCGGATTCGAAGTATCGTTAAGCGGCTGCTGGTCCGCAGGAAGGTTGGGCTCGATCAGGCCCGGCAGCTTCTCTGCCATGCCTTCCGAAGTCTTCTGCTCCGCTGCCTCCGCTCCTTTCAGTGCCTCGCTGGTCGCGATGTCCTGCTGCTGATCCGGTGGAAACCGCGGCTCCGTCGCTGTGATCACCAGGACCTCTTCCAGCTGATCGAGATGCGCCGCCGGCTTCAGAATCACATACACAAAGCCATCGCGCTCCGGATCATTCACTACCTTCTCCACCTCTCCCACCGGCAATCCGCGGGGAAAGATTTGATCGCCGCCCGCTGTCAGCACCTTGTCGCCGGCCTTGATGCGCTGGTCGCTAATCACATCTACAATTTCCGGCCGGCCCGCCGAATTGCCCCGCAGGATTCCACGAATCCGCGTCGATTCCATAATCACGCCCGCGCCGCTCGACTGATCATTAATCGCCAGCACCTGCGCGGTGTGTCCGAACACGTCGCGCACCTTGCCCACGATCCCGTCCGGCGTGATCACCGCCATATCGCGATCGATTCCGTCACTCTTTCCCTTATCGATGAAGAACACGCGCGACTGATCAGTCCCGCTCGACCCGATCACCTGCGCAGCGACAGTCTTGTAAACATACTTCTGCTGAAACTTTAGCAACGCCTGCAGCCGCTGCCCCTGCTTGGCATCTTCCAGCAGCGCGGCCTGCTCCAGCCTCAGCCGGTCCACGGTCTTTTGCAAATCGGCATTCTGCTGCCGAACGTGCCGCAGATCGAAGTAGTTATTCCAGATTCCCGATATTCCCGAACCGCTGCTATGCAAAAGCCGTTCCGGCGGGCTCACGATTCCGTTGGCCCAAAGCCTGATCAGACGAACGCCCTGGCCATCGCCCTGCCCGCCGTTGGCGCGGCGCACCTGCATGGCAAGACCCAGAATCTGCGCCACCAGCAACACCAGCAGCACCAGCAGATTCCGATATCGAACTACAAACGATTCCATGAGAACCAGTGATCAGGGGTCAGTGAACAGTGGACCCTGTTCACGAGGCCGTTGACTTCGGAGCTAAGGCAGCGCGCTCGACGCTTGAAACTGATCACTGTCCACTGATCACTGTCCACTGCCCTTAATCAATCTTTATTTTTCTCAGTAATCTGAAATCCGACAGCATCTTGCCGGTTCCCAGCACTACTGACGCCAGCGGATCGTCGGCCACCGAAACCGGCAGCCCCGTCTCCTCCCGAATGCGCTTGTCGAGATTCTTGATCAGCGCGCCGCCGCCCGTCAGCACAATCCCGCGGTCCGAAATGTCCGCCGACAGTTCCGGAGGCGTCCGCTCCAGGGCCACGCGGATGGCATTCATAATCACCGCGATGCACTCGCCCAGCGACTCGCGGATCTCACTGTCGTCGATGGTGATGGTCTTCGGCACGCCCTCGATCAGATTGCGTCCCTTGATCTCCATCGTCAGCGGCTTGTCCAGCGGATACGCCGACCCGATCTCGATCTTGATCTGCTCCGCCGTCCGCTCCCCGATCAGCAGGTTGTACTTGCGTTTCAGATAATTCGTGATCGACTCGTCCATCTGGTTTCCGGCCATCCGCACCGACCGCGAATAGACGATGCCCGAAAGCGAAATCACCGCGATGTCCGTCGTGCCGCCACCGATATCGACAACCATGTTGCCGCCCGGCTCGGTAATCGGCAGTCCCGCGCCGATCGCCGCCACCATGGCCTGTTCCACCAGGTAAACTTCGCTCGCCTTCGCGCGATACGCCGAATCCTCGACCGCCCGCTTTTCCACCTGTGTGATCTCCGATGGCACCCCGATCACGATTCGCGGATGAACCAGCATCTTGCGGTTATGTGCCTTCTGGATGAAGTAGTTCAGCATTTTCTCGGTGACTTTAAAGTCAGCGATAACACCGTCCTTCATCGGCTTGATGGCCACTATATTGCCGGGTGTGCGGCCCAGCATGTCCTTGGCTTCCTTCCCAACCGCCTCCACCTCGCCGGTGTTCTTGTTGATCGCAACTATCGAAGGCTCGTTCACAACGATGCCTTTGCCGGCGGCGTAAACCAGTGTGTTGGCGGTGCCTAAATCAATGGCCAGATCGCTCGAAAACATGCTGAAAAGCGAACGCAGACCATGCGACCGCGAAGTGCGCGAAGGATAACCGTTCTGAGACATTTAAAGGGTACTCTACCTCAAAAACATTGTACGGTGACTCTCCGCCTGAATAACAAACACCGCTGGTAATAGGAAACGGGGGGAGCATTTGTAAATACCCCGTTCGCATTGCGTCAGAAGGGAAGAGCGGCAGCCAATGAACTCATTCTAAGACATGCCATACGGGCCTTCTGTGACATCTGAACATCGGACACGCCCCAGTCCCGTAGGCTAAAATCAGGTGGTTTTGACAGAAGGGAACCGCACTGCCAGTTCTCAGCACCGTCCCTCTCTCTTATGAATCTGATAACTGAACCCATAACTGGCAACTGATAACTCGGAACTGAGACCCCCTATGACCTACCCCACATATCACAATCTGATCGGCGGTGAGTGGATGCCCGCTGCCAGCGGCAAAACCACCCTGAACGTCAACCCCGCAGACCACGACGACATTGTCGGTTCATTCCCGTCCTCCGGCCCAGAAGACGTAGCCAAAGCCGTAGCCGCCGCAAAGAAGGCCTTCGCCACCTGGCGCCTGGTCCCCGCGCCCAAGCGCGCCGAGATCCTTGTCCGCGCCGGCATCCTTCTCCAGCAGCGCAAAGAACAGTTCGCCCGCGACATGACCCGCGAAATGGGCAAGGTCCTCGCCGAAACCCGCGGCGACGTCCAGGAAGCCATCGACGAAGCGTTTTACGTTGCCGGCGAAGGCCGCCGCCTCTTTGGCCAGACTACCCCCTCCGAGCTTCAAAACAAGTTCGCCATGTCCATCCGGATGCCCGTTGGTGTCATAGGCCTCATCACGCCGTGGAACTTCCCTATGGCCATCCCCAGCTGGAAGCTCTTCCCCGCGCTCGTTGGCGGCAACACCTGTGTCATCAAGCCCGCCACCGACACGCCCCTCTCCACCTACAACCTGGTCCAGACCCTCGTCGACGCCGGCCTGCCCGACGGGGTCGTCAACATCGTCAGCGGCAGCGGCGGATCTACCGGCAACGCTCTCATCGAGCACCCCGATGTCCGCGCCATAAGCTTCACCGGCTCAAGCGAAGTCGGTTCCCACGTAGCCCAGCGTGCCGCCGCAACATTCAAGCCCGTCTCCCTCGAAATGGGCGGCAAGAACGCCCAGATCGTCCTCGACGATGCCAACCTCGACATCGCCCTTGACGGCGCGCTGTGGGGAGCATTCGGCACCACCGGCCAGCGCTGCACCGCCACCAGCCGCATCCTGCTGCAAAAGGGAATCGCAAAGAAATTTACTGACGAATTCGTTTCCCGCACTAAAGCGCTGAAAATCGGCAACGGCCTAGACGAGTCAGTTCAAGTCGGCCCGCAGGTCAACAAAGGCCAGATCGAAACCTCCTCGCGCTACGTGGAGATTGCCTCCAAAGAAGGCGGCAAGCTGCTCTGCGGCGGCCACGCTCTCACGACAGGCGACTACGCCAAGGGCACCTTCTTTGAGCCCACCATCTTCGGCGGCATCACGCCCAACATGCGTCTCGCCCGCGAAGAAGTCTTCGGCCCGGTCGTTGCGGTCATCGAGTTCGACACCTTCCAGCAGGGCATCGAGATCGCCAACTCCATCGATTATGGCCTCTCCAGTGCCCTCTATACCAAGGATCTGAACCGGGCCTTCGCCGCAATCCGCGATCTAGAAGCCGGCATCACCTACATCAACGCTCCCACCATCGGCGCCGAGGTACATCTCCCCTTCGGCGGAGTAAAGGCCACAGGCAACGGCCACCGCGAAGGCAGTGGCGCGATCGACTTCTTCACCACCTGGAAAGCCGTCTACGTCGACTACAGCGACAAACTCCAGCGCGCCCAGATCGACAACGCAGAATAAGCGCGCAATTACTCAAACCAAATTGAACTGAACTGGTGCCCCAGGTCTCGCTTCTGAGACCTGGGATTCAATCGGGGTCCGCGTCCTCTTCCTCCCGCACCCCAAATGAAACATGCCGAGGAATCAACCGGTACTCGTACGCCTCCCGCTCCAGCCCCTCTCGGAAATCCGGATGCGCCAGCTCGATAAGACCCTTCGCCCGTTCCGCAACCGACTTCCCCTTCAGGTTCACCATCCCAAACTCCGTCACCAGGTACATCACGTCCGACCGCGGTGTCGTCACGATATTCCCCGGCGTCAGGCTGAACACGATCCTGCTCCTGCGCTCTCCACGTTTCTCATACGTTGAAGACAGGCACATGAACGACTTCCCACACTTCGACGCGTAGGCACCGCGCACAAACTGCAACTGCCCTCCAGTCCCACTCAGATGCCGCTGCCCGTCAGACTCCGAAGCCACCTGCCCCTGCAGATCCACCTGGGTCGTGTTGTTAATCGACACCGCCTTTTCGTTCTGCATGATGATGTTCGGCGAATTCGTGTAATCCACTTGGTGGCAATACATATCCGGGTTGCGATTGATCGTCGCGTACAGCGCACTCGACCCGAGCGCAAACGTATACGTCACCTTTCCAGGATCGAGCATCTTGCGCGATCCAGTCACCCGTCCCGAGCGGTAAAGAAGCCCGAGCCCATCCGTCATCATCTCCGTATGAACTCCAAGATTTTTCACGCCGGTTTCAAGCAGAAGGCCGCATACTGCGTTCGGCATCCCGCCAATCCCGATCTGCAAGCACGAGCCATCCTCAACCTCGGCCGCAATGCGTCGCGCAACCGTGCTGTCCACCTCGCTCGGATCTGGATTCGGCAGCTCCGCGCCGGGCTGATCGTCTCCCTCGATCACGTAGTCCACATCGCGCAGATGCACGCCGTTCTCTTTGCCGAAGGCATAAGGCATCTCGCGACTGGTCTCCACGATCACCATCTTCGAGCGCTCGATCGCCGCTCGAATCCACAGATTCGTAGGACCAAAATTAAAATACCCGCCCTCATCCATCGGGCACGTTTTGATGATGACGATATCTAGCGGCTCGAGAAAGCGCCGGTAATAATCCGGCACCTCGCCCAGGTTCAGCGGCACATAGTTGCAGCGGCCCGCATCATGTTTCCTGCGGTCATAGCCGGAGAAGTGCCAGCTGAACATATGGAAATGCCGGCCCTCCCGATCCTCTTCAATTACTGCACGCGGCCGCATCGAGAGACATGAACGAATCTTGACGTTCTCAAGCTCTTCCTTCCGCGCTGCCAAAGCCTTGTCGAAGACATCCGGCTGGCACAGCGCCGCGGCATAATCCAGCCACATTCCCGATTTAACCAGGCTTGCCGCATGTTCTGCGGAGACTGTTTCCGGCATGGTGACCACCTGAGGAAGAAGGGATTCGCGTTCGCTCAAGAGTCTATACGGAAAGCGCGGTGATTTGCATTGCCCGCTGGCGACCCAAGCGGAAGGTGCCGGCAGCGCGGCAGCAATTATTGCCGGAAGTTCTCGCGACGCCATCCGAGTATTGGTTCTGCGCAATCTACGCCGAAGCGCACTGTCCTCCGAGAGAGGGCTTAATTCAGCCGCGCGTGCAGTACAGCAGCTCCACCCGGAGCACTCAGCGCGCAATTCGCCTGCTGATCGCAACGATAGTGAACCAGGGTGTTGTTGTTGGCCCACGCCGTCGCCGTCACCTGTCCAACACGCCGGTCGATCTGGAAGGTTCTTCCCCGCATCCACAACTGCCCGCGTACTGAGTCGTACTCCATCACGCGTTCATCGCCCTGAATAATGAACCCTGTTTGGGGCTGTCGCGAAGCCCGCTTCGCAGAATGTGAACCTGATTCGGAGTCCTTAGCCTGTCTGGCTGCCGCTCGCGGATCGAGAAGCGCCGCCTGCTCATCCAGCGTCGGAAAGTTCGTATTGAGATCCCAATAGCTCGCCCTCTTGTACTGATCGGGCGAGCAGGGAAGCGAACCCTGCACATTCACTGCCGTCACCTGCCCATCAGGTCCGGTCTGGCTCTGAAAAACGTCCTTCCCCTGTTCTCTCACAGCTTCCGCAGCCTGCATCTGCGCAACTGCGCTCTGCCGAGCCGCCTGGTACGCCGCATTCCGCTCAGCCGCGGAAAGTTTCTTGCCATTAGCTCCCACGGGCGACGGCATCGGCACCTGCACGGCCGCATTCTGCGGATCGAAATGGAAAGGGATATCCTTCCCGCACAGGGCAAAGCCCGTTGCGTCCAGCAGCCGCATGTTCACTGACAACGGTATCGAAGGATTCAAGACGACATGCGAGAACCCTGGCTGCCAGCGCTCCTCCATGGGTTCAATGTGCAATTGGTAGACGAGCTTGCCACTCTTCCGATCACCATCCCACCGCGTGTTCAAGTGTCCCCGCAAACCTGATGCTGCGACAATGCCCGGTCCCATGTCGCCTGGCGGTGGCGCGTTGTCCTTGGGCTTCATTGCGGTATACACAACAAAAGCCGCAAAAGCCATCAGTGCCGCAAATCCCCCAATCAGCCAGAGAGGTAGACCCTTTTTCGCCGGAGGTGAAAGCGGTTCCTCCTGCCGTTCGGCAGGATCGGTAAACTCCGGCGTCTCCTGCTCTGCTTCGTAATCGAACTCGTCCTCTTCTTCCGTGTCTTCTTCTTCTTCGGGTTCGACGATCGGCTCTGCCACCGCGACATTCGCCCCTGGAGCAACACTCGCACTCGCAATAGGCGAAGGCTGCGACTTCAGCATCGCCCTCAATTCGTCCGCTGTGCCTTGATCCGATGAAGCATCAGCCGCAACCGGCTCCGGAACTGGCTTGGCCAGAGGAGGGGCTGGCGTAACGTGGCCTAGCTCGTCAAAACCTTCGTCAAACTCGTGTTGGTCAGACTCAAACATAACTACGCCTTTCGCCGGGTTTCGCGACCGCACATACTCATCGCAGGAGCAGCTGAGACCATCTGGCATTCTCCCACGTTGGTAACTCAAGAGCAAAGTACCGCGGTAACCCCACTCTACAGCGGAGTTCGCTTTCTTTGGCCGGTAACAAAGTGACTAGGTAGGTTCACTTGGCCTAGACCCGTCCACCGTCCAGAACATCCCGCAGGGCGAAGCTCGTTTCCAATCGCGTCACTCCCGGCAGCCGCGACAACTCGTTCTGGTGGAGGCGCCCGTAATCATCAATCCCCGCAACCCGCGCCACCAGCATGTAATCGTACTGGCCCGCCATCAGGTGACAGCTCACAATCTCTCTGCAATGCCGAACAGCCGTCTCGAAGGCGCTCAGCACCGGCGCAGACTGCCGCTCCAGAGTCACGCGAATATAGACCGTCATCCGCTTTCCAAGCGCCCGATCGTCAATCGTCGCCCGATACCCTCGGATCACCCCCGCAGCCTGCAGCGACTGAATCCGTCTCGACGCGGCTGACGCCGATAGCCCCACCGCCTCGCCTACTTCGAAATTCGTCGCGCGCCCGTTTCGCTGAAGATAACGCAGGATCGCCGCATCCAGATCATCCAGATCAGCTCCTTGCCCGTCCTTCGCCTCTATTGAGCGAGGTTCTTGCGCAGAACCGGCTTCTTCTTCACGCTTCGTGCTCATGACTTTGATTTAACACGATCTTTGCACACATTGGAACCCGATCACGCCTTACGATGTGTCTCACTAGGAAACAAGCGATGAGCCGCAGCGCCGGATCAGTCCTCCCCCTCCACCCGGGTTCCGGCGCTTTCAGTTTTGCCGCACAACCCTTCCCCCACACAATTCCGGCACAGGCCGGTGCCCTCCGGCCGGTGCGGTCGCCAGGGTGGCTATGAGCATCCGAAACTCTGAATAAGGAGCACCTATGATCATCGGCGTACCGAAAGAAATCAAAGACAACGAAGCGCGCGTCGGTGTCACTCCGGCAGGCGTTCGAGCCCTTTCCGAAGCGGGTCACAAGGTTCTGGTCGAGACCCATGCGGGAGAGCTTTCCGGTTTTACAGATGAGGACTACCAGAACGCCGGAGCCGAGATCGTTGGCGATCGCGGGCACGTCTGGGGAAAATCAGAAACCGTGGTCAAGGTGAAGGAACCGATCGAGGCAGAGTACGCCTACTTCCGGGATGGCCTCGTCCTGTTCACTTACCTGCATCTAGCGCCGATCCCTGGCCTCACCAACAAACTTCTCGAAGCCAAGGTCACCGGCATCGCCTATGAAACCGTTCGCGACCGCCAAGGTACTCTGCCGTTGCTCACGCCCATGAGCGAAGTCGCAGGGCGCATGAGCGTCCAGGTCGGAGCAGCGTATCTGGAAAAGGAACACGGCGGCCGCGGCATCCTCCTCGGCGGAGTCCCCGGTGTCCCTCCGGCCCACGTCACCATCGTCGGCGGCGGCATTGTCGGCACCAATGCCGCGAAGATCGCCCTCGGCTTCGGCGCCAAGGTCACGCTGGTCGATATCAACCTGAATCGCCTCCGCGAACTCGACGACCTCTATGGAGGACGCCTCTACACGTTGGCCTCAAACAGCTACAACCTCGCGAACGCAACACGCGAAGCCGACCTGGTCATCGGCGCCGTCCTCATCCCCGGTGCAACTGCTCCTAAAATCGTCACTCGAACCATGGTCTCGCAGATGAAGAAAGGCGCAGTCATCGTGGACGTCGCCATCGATCAGGGTGGCTGTGTTGAAACCGCAAAGCCCACCTCGCACTCCAACCCCAGCTACGTCGTTGATGGCGTTGTCCACTATTGCGTCACCAACATGCCTGGCGCTGTCCCGCACACCTCCACGCTGGCGCTCACGAATTCCACCTTCCCGTACCTGATGCGAATCGCAAATCTCGGTGCCCGTGAAGCTCTCAAACGGGACCCCGGGCTCGCCGAAGGCCTCAACACCTTCGAAGGCAAAGTTACCTATCGCGGTGTGGCCGAGAGCCAGCAACGCGATTGGACCGCCGCCTCAGACCTGCTTTCGTAGAAGCGACCGCATCCCGCCGGGCGATCATTTCGCCCGGCTGTTTCCGTTCGCTACTCCCTACTTCCTACTCCCTACTTCCTACTCCCTACTTCCTCCGTCCCCTTGTCCCCTGCTTCTATAATCTCCCCATGCTCTTTGAAGGCGGCTCCCGGCGCAGAACAGTTGCCTTTCTCGGAGTCGGTGTGTTGCTGATTGCTCTTGCCTTTGGGGCACTGCAGGCCTTCAACACCTCTAAAATCAGCTTTCTTAATCCCGAAACCTCCGGAGAAACGCTCGCCTTCACGGGGCTCACCGTTGTCGTGTTTCTCCTGCTGCTTGTTCTGCTCCTCCTGCTGCTCCGCAACATCCTCAAGATCTATGCAGATCAGAGCAGTAGTGCGCTCGGCACTCGCTTGCGTACACGCATGGTTGTCGGCGCCGTCCTCATCGCGGTCACCCCGGCCGTCTTCATGTTCCTCTTCAGCTTCCAGTTGATGAATCGTTCCCTTGACCGCTGGTTTTCGCCCAACACCACGCAACTCCGCGAAGATTCCACCCGCGTCGTCCTCGAACTCGCCCAATATGTCACCAGTAATGCCGGCGGCGAAGCCGAATCAATTGCAGCCAGCGGAGCCGTCGATGGCGACGCAGCAAATCTCCGGCAAGCCCTCGCCTCTCATGGCGTCACGCTCGAGGGCGGTTTCGTTCTCATCTACGACAAAGACCGCCACGTCGTCGCCACCTATAACGCTCCTCCCGATGACACACCGGCCAGCCTTATCCCCTGGCTGCCCGAGAAGTCCGGAGACACCAAATTCCAGTCCGCCGCGCCGCTGCGCAACCCGCTATCCGCCAGCATTCTCACTTCGGCGCAGCGAAACGATGAACCCGTCATTCGCGTTTCCGGCCAGGATTATGCCTTGGGGAAAGCGATCACCGAATCCGGCAAACTTGTGGTCGCAGCCCTTCCTATGCCCCAGGGCCTCAGCCAGACCACCGCGCGCATCCGTGCCGGAGCAGCCGAGTATTGGGACCTCTTTCGCTCCCGCAACAGCATCCGAGCCACCTTCTTCCTGATGCTGCTGCTCATCACCGTCGTGGTCTTCTTCTCCAGCGTGTGGCTCGCGCTCTTCCTCTCCAAACAGATCACCCGCCCAGTCGAAGCCCTGGCTGATGCGATGGACGAGATTGCCGCTGGCAAGTACGAACACCGGGTCGGCCTCGTCACCACCGGCGAGATGGCCGAACTCGTTCGGTCCTTCAATCACATGGCAGAAGACCTCGACGCCAGCCGCAAACTCGCCGAGTCTTCCTCTGCCCAGCTCACCGCCGCCAACCAGTCCATCGAAGAACGCCGTCGTGAACTGGAAATCATTCTCGAAACAATCCCGTCCGGCGTAGTCACGCTCGACTCCTCCGGAACCGTCCTTCAGGCCAACCGTGCCTTCGCAGCCCTCATCGGGCAGGACGAAAATGCTCGACTTCGCGGCCAGAAACTTGACGCGCTGCTGACCTCCGAGGTTCTCGACGACCTTGCCGGCGTCATCCGCCGGGGGCAGCGTATGGGCGCAGCCTCAGCTGAGCTCGAATTCCACCTGCGCGGCCGTAACCTGCACCTCGCCGTCACCAGCGCCCGCCTCGAACTCGCCAGCAGGCGTCCAGGCACAGTGCTTGTAATTGAAGACACCTCGGAACTGCTCCGAGCCCAACGTCAGGTCGCGTGGAAAGAAGTGGCTCAGCGCGTTGCGCACGAAATCAAGAACCCTCTCACACCCATCGCACTCTCCGCCGAACGCATTGGTCGACACCTCGATCGCCAACAGCCCGACTCGCCCTCTGTCATCCGCAAGTGCAGTGAAGTCATCCTCTCCTGTGTAGGCACACTGCGCACTCTGGTCGACCAGTTCTCCGCATTGGCGCAGTTCCCCGCTCCCCAGCCCCGCGCATGCGACATGAATCAGGTTGCTGACGAATCTCTCGCCCTCTTCGCTGGTCGCCTCGAAGGAATTACCGTGCAGCGAAACCTCGAGCCCGGGCTCCCCCCCGTTATCGCCGACCACGATGCCCTCCGCCGCGCCCTCGCCAACCTCATCGACAACGCCGCCGAAGCCATGC
>Ga0105240_10004893_pt1 | contig 20165 bp, 18 predicted proteins | sample KBSC54metaG_FD_80426 | JGI IMG/M metagenome (GOLD analysis project Ga0105240, IMG submission 80426) | Corn rhizosphere microbial communities from Kellogg Biological Station, Michigan, USA - KBS C5-4 metaG | ecosystem: Host-associated > Plants > Roots > Rhizosphere > Soil | place: Michigan, USA... | reverse complement strand
TCCCAATGAGGTTTCTCACGACGAGATTTCCCGGCCCAGGATACGGCGGGCGGCCTGCGCGCCGAGGTCGCGGGCGCTGGCGACGATGCGCGCGCGCTCGGTCGTGACCACGGTGTCGAGGCGGGTACGGGCGGCGGCCAGGGCCTTCTGCGCCTCGGCGTGCGCCTCGGCCAGCAGCGTCTGCTCGCGGGCCTGCGCCTCGGCGCGGGCGGCCACGCGATCGCCGCTGCCCACGCGCCGGGCCTCGGCCAGCTGGGCCTCGGCCCGCTCCAGACGGGCGGCGGCGTCCGCCTCCATCTGCACGGCGTCCTTGCGGTAGCCGTCCACGCGCGACACGCGCTCGGCGCGCACCCGCAGGTAAGGCTTCCACAACAACTTGGTCAGCACGACCGCCAGCAGGAGGAACAGGCCCAGCTGGACGAAGACGGTGCCGTCGACGTCGATCAGCTGCGGCGAATGGACCTCGGGCGCCGGCGCGGAATCAGCGAGAAGTGTCAGAACAGACATGCGTTGAAAACCCGCGCGTCCGCTATCAAACCTGGAGGCTTCCGTCAAGTCGCGTCGCGGGCGTTCAGCCCGCTCGCGGACCGATCCGGCTCAGGCTTTCTCTTCGCCATTCGCGGCCTTGCGCTCGGCCGCCGCTGGCGCCGCCTTCGGCTTGGCGACGGCCAGGTTCGGCGCGCGGCCCAGCGCGGGGGCGTTCGGCTCCATCTGGCAGGTGCCGTCGAACATCACGCCCTTCTCGATGAACAGGGACGGCGTCGTGATGTTCCCGCGCACCCGGCCGGGGGTGTGGATCTCCACCGACCGCTTGGCGTGGATGTTCCCCTGCACCATCCCCTCGATGATCACGGCGCCGACATTGATCTCCGCCCGCACCTCGGCCCCCTCGCCGATGATCAGGACGTCCTCGGTGAAGATCTCGCCCGACAGCTTCCCGTCCACCCGCACCGTCCCCTCGAACGACAACTTGCCTTCGAACTCGCTGCCCCGACCGAGCAAGGTGGTCACCTGAGCTCCGCCAACCTCGCTGGTCGCAGGGCCCTGTACGGGAACGATCGCCATGAGTTCTCCTTCGATTCCGCCAGGTTATCCCCCGCGTTGCGGGGTTGTCAATTTCGACGTCACGCGGGATCCACCTGCGCTACTGTTCAGGGTCGGAGGCCATGCCCCGCGCCATCATCCACGTCGACATGGACGCGTTCTATGCGTCGGTCGAGCAACGGGACGATCCTGCGCTGGCGGGTAAGCCCGTGATCGTGGGCGGCCACCCCACGCGCGGCGTGGTGCTGGCCGCGTCGTACGAGGTGCGGCCGTTCGGCGTGCGCAGCGCCATGCCCATGTCCCAGGCGGTCCGGCGGGCGCCGGGCGCGCTGGTCGTTCCGCCCCGCTTCTCGGCCTACGTGGCCGCCAGCGAGGAGGTGTTCGGCATCTTCTCGCGGTACACGCCCGAGGTGGAGCCGCTGTCGCTCGACGAGGCGTTCCTGGACGTGACGGCCTCGCGCAGCCTGTTCGGCGACGCGCCGACGATCGCGCGCGCAATCCGGGCCGAGATCGCCAAGGAGACGCGCTTGCCCGCCTCGGCGGGGGTCGCCGCCGTGAAGTTCGTGGCCAAGATCGCCTCGGACGCGGCCAAGCCGAACGGCCAGTGCGAGGTGCGCGAGGAGGACACGAAGGCCTTCCTGGCGCCGCTGCCCATCGGCAGGCTGTGGGGCGTGGGCCAGAAGACCGAGGCGGCGTTGAAACGCCACGGGCTGCACACGATCGGGGACCTGGCGGCGCGCGACCCCGACAATCTGGAGCGGCAATTCCCGGGCATCCGCCACTGGTGGGAGCTGAGCCAGGGCGTCGATCCCCGCCCCGTCATCGCCGATCGCGCGGCGAAGAGCATCGGCGCCGAGGACACCTTCGACGAGGATCGCGAACCGAGCGAGGTCATCCCGCACATCCACGCCCACGCCACGCGCGTGGGCCGGCGCCTGCGCCGCGCCGGCGTGAAGACGCGCGTCGTGCAGCTGAAGGTGAAGCTGGCGGACTTCACGCTGCTGACCCGGCGCACGACGCTACCCGAGCCGACGGACGATGGCCAGACGCTGTATCACGCCGCGCGCGAGCTGCTCTCCCGCGTGAGCACCAGCCAGCGCATCCGCCTGACGGGCGTCTCGGCGCAGGACCTGTCCCCTGCCTCCGATCAGCTGGGGCTGTTCGCGCCGCCGCCCTCTCGCGCGGCGCGCCTGAACGACGCCCTGGATCGCATCGCGAAGCGCTTCGGCGGGAACGCGGTGAACACCGCCGACGTGGTCGAAGACGACGCGCTGGAGCGCGATGATCGCCCGCGACATTGACGCCGCGGGGCGCGTCCGGGCGGAGGACGGCTCCCCGTCCAGTCGCGCTGACACGGGCCCACCTGGCCTCGCGCCCCCGCACGCCTTACTAAGTTGGGGGGCGCCAATCCGGCGCCGTAGCCCTGTCAGCCATCCGCCTTTTTCCGCCTCAGGAGGTCCTCATGAGCACGTCTGCCCAAGCCCCGAAGGTCGCGATCCTCGCCCGCCTGGAGGCCAGGCCCGGCAAGGAGAACATCGTGGCCGAGTTCCTGGCCAGCGCGCTTCCCCTGGCGCAGGCCGAGCCCCAGACCATCCACTGGTTCGCGGTGCGCCTCGGCCCGTCATCGTTCGCGATCTTCGACACATTCCCCGACGAGGCGGGCCGCAAGGCGCACCTCGAGGGACGCATCGCCGCGGCGCTAATGCAGCGGGCCGACGAGCTGCTGGCGAAGCCTCCAGAGATCATCTCCGCCGAGCTGCTGGCGACGAAGTAGCGATCCGTACCGGCGCGTGGCACATCCATGTCGCCACGCTCAAAAAACAAGGAGCCCACCGTGAAGCTCATGACACTCGTGTTCTCTTTCTCTACGGCCGCCGCGTTGCTGGCCGGCTGCGGAGGCGGCGGCGGTCGCAGCACCGGTCGCCCCGGCGCCGTCACCACCGTGCTGGCGCAGAACGATCCGCTCGAGGTCTACGCCGGTCAGTGCGCGCCCGTGGAGGGGCCGTACGGGTTACCTTCCGGCGCGTCGACCGATTTCACCATCACGGACATCGACAACACCGACTACATGGACGTCGGCGTCATCGACGATGCGTACGCCTGCAACTTCAACTACGCCTACGGCGCCGTCCTGGACGCGAACTCGGTCAGCAGCGGCGACGACAACCTGCCTGCCGGCAACTACGATCTCGTCGTCCGGTGTACCAACGCCTCCTATCCCTGCCAGTTCAGGGTGCACTGGACCGCCACATACTGAGTCGCGCTCGTCCGTCGGGTTCGGGGCGCCCTGCGCCGGTCAGGAGGTGGGGGCGCGGCGCCACGCCGACGGTTGCACGCCGGACGTGTCCAGCGCCTGCGTGGCAGCGGGCGCGGCCTCGCGCGCGGCCAGCGCGGCGCCGATGGCCGCGAACGCCTCCGATGCCTCGTCCAGCGCGGGGGGCATCAGCTCGGCCTTGTGGCGTTCGATGAAGCCGGTGTCGTAGTCCCCCGCCAGAAACGCCGGATGGCGCATCACCCGCCGGTGGAAGGCCAGGTTGGTGCGGATCCCCCCCACGTGGTACTCGGCCAGCGCGCGCCGCATACGCTCGATCGCCTCGACGCGCGTGGCGCCGTACGCGCACAGCTTCGAGATCATCGGATCGTAGTGCACGGAGATGACGCTGCCGGCGACCACGCCCGAGTCGTCGCGGATACCGGGCCCCGCGGGTACGCGCAACGACGTGATCGTTCCTGGCGAGGGCAGGAACTTCACGGCGTCCTCGGCGTAGACGCGGCACTCGACGGCGGCGCCCCGCCGCGGGATCTCCTCCTGGGTCATGGGCAGCGGCGCGCCCGCGGCCACCGCCAGCTGCCAGCGCACCAGATCGACGCCGGTGATCAGCTCGGTGACCGGATGCTCGACCTGCAGGCGCGTGTTCATCTCCAGGAAGTAGAAGCTGCGCGCGGCGCTGTCGAACAGCATCTCGATCGTTCCGGCGCCCACGTAGCCCACCGAGCGGGCCGCCCGCACCGCCACCTCGCCCATGCGGCGGCGCAGCTCGTCGTCGATGACGGGGGATGACGCCTCCTCGATGACCTTCTGGTTGCGGCGCTGGATCGAGCAGTCGCGCTCGTGCAGGTGCACGACGTTGCCCTGGCTGTCGCCGAAGACCTGCACCTCGATGTGGCGCGGCCGCACGATGGCCTTCTCCAGGTAGACGGCGTCGTCGGCGAAGGCGGCCTTCGCCTCGCGGCGGGCGCTGTCCAGCGCCGCCTCCAGCTTGTCCTCGGAGGCCACCAGGCGCATGCCGCGCCCTCCCCCGCCGGCCGCCGCCTTCAACAGCACCGGGTAGCCGATGCGGGCCGCGGCCGCCTTCGCCTCGGCGGCGTCGGCGAAGCCCCGCCCGTCCTTGCCGTTGTCTCCCGGCACGACCGGCACGCCGGCCGCCTGCATCAGGGCGCGGGCGGACGTCTTGCCGCCCATCGCGCGGATCGCCGAGGGGGGGGGCCCGATGAAGGTCGCGCCCGCCGCCGCCACCGCCTCTGCGAAGTCGGCGTTCTCGGACAGGAAGCCGTAGCCCGGGTGAACGGCGTCGGCCTTCGTGGCCCGGATGGCGGCCAGCAGCTTGTCGACGACCAGGTAGCTCTCGCGCGCGGGCGGCGGGCCCAGCGCCACCGCCTCGTCGGCCATCCGGAGGTGCACGGCCTCCCGGTCGGCGTCGGAGAAGACGGCCACCGTCTTGATGTCCAGCTCGCGGCAAGCGCGAATGACCCGACACGCGATCTCGCCACGGTTGGCGATCAGGACCTTGCGAATTTGGGGGGCGGCCACCCGTCGATATCAGCACGGAACGACCATCTTCGGAAGACCGCCCGGTGCGCGCCGCGCGCGGACGTACTATTCTAAAGAGGCCATGGAGAGCGCGCCGGCTGGCAAGGTCACTTACGTCAGTCTATCGGCTGACGATCCCGTCATGAACGCCTCGCTGGACGAGGCCGTCGAGATGGTGCGCGGGCAACTGGGCCGCACCTGGCCGCTGCACATCGGCGGCGAGCGCCGGTTGACCGGCGTGACGGACGAGAGCCTGAGCCCCAGCGACACGCGCGTGGTGGTGGCGCGGGTCGCGCGGGGGAACGCCGACCACGTGCAGAGCGCGGTGGCGGCGGCCAAGGCCGCCTTTCCCGCCTGGAGCCACACCCCCTGGCCCCGCCGCGCCGCCCTGCTGGAGAAGGCCGCCGAGATCATCCGCCGCCGGCGCTACGAGCTGGCGGCCTGGATGATGTTCGAGATGGGCAAGAACCGCATCGAGGCGCTGGGCGAGATCGAGGAGACCGCCGATCTGATCACGTACTACAACGCGCAGATGCGGGCGAACGACGGCTTCGTGCGCAAGATGGGCCAGCTGGTGCCCACCGACGAGAACACCAGCGTGCTGCGGCCGTACGGCGTCTGGACCGTCATCGCGCCCTGGAATTTTCCCTATGCGCTGATGGGCGCGCCCGTGGCGGCCGCGCTGCTGACCGGCAACACGGTGGTCATGAAGCCGTCGTCCGAGACGCCGCTGTCCGGGATCCTGCTGGCCGAGATCTTCACCGAGGCGGGGCTGCCCCCCGGGACGGTGAACTGCCTGACCGGCAGCGGGCGCGAGGTGGGCAACAACCTGGTGCATCACCCCGAGGTCCGCGGCGTCACGTTCACGGGGTCGTTCGACGTCGGGTTCAAGGACATCTACCAGCGCTTCTCGACCGAGTATCCGAAGCCCTGCATCGTCGAGATGGGCGGGAAAAACCCGGCCATCGTGATGGATTCGGCCGATCTCGAGCGGGCCGCGCTGGGGGTGTACCGGTCGGCCTTCGGCATGAACGGGCACAAGTGCTCCGCCTGCTCGCGCCTGTACGTGCACAAGGCGGTGGCCGACGAGCTGCTGGAGCGCCTGGACAGGAAGCTGGGCGAGACGGTGATAGGCGATCCGCTGCAGCGGCAGACGTTCCTGGGCCCGGTGGCAACGAAGGCCAGCTTCGAGGACTTCAAGCGATACGTCGGCATCGCCGGCGGCAAGGTCCGCAGCGGCGGCGAGGTCCTGGCCGACGGCGCGCGCGCCCACGGCTACTTCGTGCGGCCAGCCATCCTGGACGGACTGGCGCGCGACCACCAGTTGATGCGCGACGAGCTGTTCGTCCCCATCCTGGCCGTGCAGCGGGTGGAGAGCCTGGACGAGGCGCTGCACGAGGCGAACGACACGCGCTTCGGCCTGACGGCGGGGATCTTCACGCAGAAGCAGGCCGAGATCGACGCGTTCCTGGATCGCATCGAGGCCGGCGTGGTGTACGTGAACCGGGCGGCGGGCGCCACCACCGGCGCGTGGCCCGGCGTGCAGCCGTTCGGCGGCTGGAAGGGCAGCGGCTCGACGGGGAAGAACATCGGCGGGCACTACACGCTGCCGCTCTACCTGCGCGAGCAGAGCCGGACGGTGTCGTCGTGACGGTGTCGCTGGTGCCCCCGGCGGCGACCGACGCCGGGCGGCCGCTGGCCGAACAGGGGATCCGGATCGTCGTCGAGCCGCCGGGCCCCCGCGCCAAGGAGCGCATCGCCCACGACACGCGCTTCGTCTCGCCGTCGCTGATCTTCTGCTATCCGCTGTACGTCGCGCGCGCCGCCGGCTGCATGGTCGAGGACGTCGACGGGAACGTCTACCTGGACGCGCAGGCCGGCGTGGCCACGGCGTCCACGGGCCACTGCCATCCGGCGGTGGCGGCGGCGATCGCGGCGCAGGCGCAGAACCTGATCCACATCTGCGGCACGGACTTTCACTATCCGGTCTACGCCGCCGTCTGCGAGCGGCTGAACGCCCTGGCCGCCCGGCTGTCGGAGCCCCACGCGCCGCCGCTGACCTGGCAGACCTTTCTCTCCAACTCGGGAACAGAGGCGGTCGAGGCCGCGCTGAAGCTGGCGCGCCACCACACCGGGCGAACCGCGATCGTGGCCTTCCGGGGCGGCTTCCACGGGCGCACCTACGGCTCGCTGTCGCTGACCGCCAGCAAGAGCAAGTACCGCAAGCACTTCGGCCCGCTGGTGCCTGGGACGTTCCATGCCACCTGGGGCGACGCCGCCAGCGTGGAGCGCGACCTGTTCGCCGGGCTGGTCGCGCCCGAGGACGTGGCCGCCATCGTCGTCGAGCCGGTGCTGGGCGAAGGCGGCTATCTGGTCCCCCCACCCGACTTCCTGCCGGCGCTGCGGCGGCTGTGCGACGCCCACGGCATCCTGCTGGTGTTCGACGAGGTGCAGTCGGGCATGGGGCGCACGGGCAAGGTGTTCGCCGCCGAGCACTTCGGCGTGACCCCGGACATCGTGGTGCTGGCGAAGGGCCTCGCCTCGGGCATGCCGCTGGGCGCGATGATGGCGCGCAAGGCGCTGATGACCTGGCCGCCGGGCAGCCACGGCTCGACCTGCGGCGGAAATCCCGTCTGCTGCGCCGCCGCGCTGGCCACCCTGGACCTGCTGGAACATTCGCTGACCGACAACGCGGCCGCGCAAGGTGAGCACCTGCTGGCGCGGCTGCGCACCGGCCTGCGCGGCGGGCAGCGCGGGCTGGTCGCCCCCGGCAGCCCCGGCGCGCCGGTCGGGGTCATCGAGGTGCGCGGTCTGGGCCTGATGATCGGCGTCGAGTTCGACACGCCCGAGCGCGCCGACGTGGTCGCCAACCTGTGCTTCCGCCGGGGCCTGCTGGTGCTGGAGTGCGGGACGAAGGCGATCCGGATCTCGCCGCCCCTGATCCTGACGCGGGCGCAGGCCGACACCATCGCCGACGTGTTCATCGCCGCGTGCGAGGACGCGTTCCACGATCGCGTGGCGCCGACGCCGTGAGCGACGCCGCGAAGTCAGCAGCGTCCATCAGGCTGGACCAGCGCCAGCGGGCGCGCGTGTTCAGCACCTGGTCGGCGCAGAACCGGCCCACCCCGCCGTTCGAGATCGTGGGCGGCGTGGGCGCGCGCTTCACCACGGCCGACGGCGCCGACTGGCTGGACTTCGGCAGCATGACCTGGAACGCCAACCTGGGTCACGGCCACCCGCGCATGAAGGCGGCGCTGGCCGAGGCGGCGGGCCGGGGGCTGCTGGCCTATCCGTCGTCGGTCTTCCCCGACAAGGTGCGGGCCGGCGAGCTGCTGGCCGAGGTGACGCCCGCCGGCCTGGAGCGCAGCTTCATCTGCCTGTCGGGCGCCGAGGCGAACGAGAACGCCGTCAAGATGGCGCGCATGGTGACGGGCCGGAAGAAGGTGGTGGCCCGCACGCGCAGCTACCACGGCGCGACGCTGGCCATGCTGTCGCTGTCCGGCGATCCCCGGCGCGAGCCGTTCGAGCCCGGCCTGCCCGGCGTGGTGCGCACCGTCGATCCCTACTGCTACCGCTGTCCGGTGGGCAGGGAGCGACCACCTGCCACCACGAGTGCGCCGACGACCTGGAGGCGGTGCTGGCCCGCGAAGGGGCCGACACCGTCGCCGCCGTCATCATGGAAGGGATCGTGGGCGCGAACGGCGTGTTCGTGCCCCCGCCCGGCTACTGGCGCAAGGTGCGCGACATCTGCACCCGCCACGGCGTCCTGCTGATCGCGGACGAGGTGCTGTCGGGCTTCGGGCGCACGGGCCGCTGGTTCGCGGTCGACCACGACGGCGTCACGCCCGACCTGCTGACGATGGCCAAGGGCCTGACCGGCGGCTACGCCCCGGGCGGCGCCGTCATCGTGACCGGCGCCGTGGCCCGACACTTCGACGAGAACGTCCTGCAGTGCGGGCTGACGACCTACGCGCACCCGCTGACCTGCGCCGCCATCGTCGCGGCAATCGAGAGCTACCGGGACGAGAACCTGCCCCCGCGGGCCGCGCAGCAGGGCGACACGCTGGGCGGCGCGCTGCGCGGGCTGGCGCGCCCGCGGGCCATGATCGGCGAGGTGCGGGGGATTGGCCTGCTGTGGGCGCTGGAGCTGGTCGAGCCGGGCACGCGTTCGCCCTTGAACGCGGCGGCCCTGGGCCGGCTGGCGGCCGCCCTGCGGCGCCGTCACCTGCACGTTCACAAGCGCGAGAACCTGGTCTACCTGGCGCCGCCGCTGGTCGCGACCGAGGCCGACCTTGGCGAGGGCACGGCGCGCCTCGCCGCCGCCCTCGACGAGAGCGTGCCATGACCGAGGCCATCGGCCCCCAGGCGGTCTCCGGCAAGGTGTACCCCTCCGTCGAGGTCGCGCTGGCGGATCTGCTGCGCGACGGGATGCGCCTGATGTCGGGGGGGTTCGGCCTGTCCGGCATCGCCGAGGCCTGCATCGACGAGGTGGCGCGCCGGGCGCCCCGCGACCTGACCGTCATCAGCAACAACTGCGGCAACCAGGGCCAGGGGCTGGCCGTGCTGCTGCAGAAGAAGCTGGTGCGCGCGGTGATCTGCAGCTACGTGGGCGGCAACCCCGATCTCGCCGAGCAGTACCTGGCGGGCACGGTCGCCGTCGAGCTGAACCCGCAGGGCACCTTCGCCGAGCGCATCCGCGCCGGGGGCGCCGGGCTGGGCGGCTTCTTCACGCCCGTGGGCGCCGGCACCATCGTGGCCGAGGGGAAGGAGACGCGGACGCTGGACGGCAAGCTGCAGATCTTCGAGACGCCGCTGCGCGCGGACCTGGCCATCATCCGGGCGCAGGTGGCCGACCGCTTCGGCAACGCCCGCTTCCACCGCACCGGCCGCAACTTCTCGCCCCTGATGGCGACCGCGGCCACGGTGACCGTGCTGGAGGCCGACACGCTGGTGGACGTGGGCGCGATCGATCCCGATGACGTCCACCTGCCCGGCCTCTACGTCGATCGCATCGTGCACGTCCCCCGGCACCGCGACGTGATCGAGTTCAGGACCACCCGGCCCCGGAGCCAGCCGTGAGCTGGTCGCGCGAGCAGATGGTTCGCCGCGCCGCCGGCGAGGTCCGCCCGGGCATGATCGTGAACCTGGGCATCGGCATGCCCACCGAGGTCGCGAACGAGATCGCCGGCGACGCCGGCGTGATGTTGCAGTCGGAGAACGGCCTGCTGGGCATGGGTCCCTTCCCCCACGACGACCAGGTCGATCCGTTGCTGATCAACGCGGGCAAGCAGACGGTGACGGCCGTGGCGGGCGCCAGCACCTTCGACTCGGCCGCCTCGTTCGCGATGATCCGCGGCGGTCACGTCGACCTGGCCATCCTGGGCGGCCTGGAGGTGGCGGCGAACGGCGATCTGGCGAACTGGACGGTGCCCGGCAAGCTGATCACCGGGATGGGCGGCGCCATGGATCTGGCGGCGGGCGCCCGGCGCCTGCTGGTGCTGCAGAGTCACGCCTCGAAGGACGGCAAGCCCAAGCTGGTGTCGAAGCTGACCCTGCCGCTGACCGCGCTCGCCTGCGTGGACCGGGTCATCACCGAGCTGGGCGTCTTCGATCCGACGGGCGACGGCTTTCGCTGCGTCGAGCGCGCGGCGGACGTGACCGAGGAGACGATCCGCGCGCTCACCGGAGCGCCGGTCGTTTTTTCCTCGGGCTAGAAGACCTCCAGCTCGGAGAAGCCGGGCTCGTCCGGCTGATCCTGGACGCTGGTGAAGCGCACGGACGCGACGTTGCCCACCCGCGGCTCGACCAGGATGTCCAGATCGCGATCGGGATCGGGCAGCAGACGATCGGCGGTCCACAGAACCGCGCCGTTGACGTCGAGCAGGTCGAACCGCCCCTCGATGAAGTCGTAGCCCGAGGCGTACTCGCGGTTTCCGCGCATGGCGATGCGGCCCACGGCCTGCGGCGTCGGGAAGGTCAGCTGATAGACCGGCATGATCGTGCACGCCGGCGGGCCGGCGCAGTCACCGTGCGCCGTGAAGAAGCTGGTCTGCAGGTTGTTGTCGTACCCGCTCATCCGCGACCAGTTCGACGTGTTGTACTGCGTGCTGGACGTCGCCGTGACGCCCGGGAGCAAGGACAGGTTCTGGCCCAGGTTGAAGACGCGTCCCCGGAACGAACCGATGCTGTTCGTCGCCGTCAGCGCCCCCGTGACCATGTCCGAGGGAACGGTCACGTCGACGCGATCCACGCTCGCCCCCACCCACGTCGTGGTCCCCATGCCCACCACGGTCATCGACCTGCCCACGGGATCGGTGATCGTCACGGGCTGGCTGAGCAGGTTGGTGCCGACGATCGAGATCGTGGCGCCGGGCATGGCGTTGTCCGGCGTGTAGTCGAGGATGGTGGGCGCCCCGGCCGCCGGCGTGACGGTGAAGTACAGCGTGTTCGTCTGCAGCGCGCCCTTCGTCAGCCAGACGGGGACCTGGCCCGTCGCGATGCCGGTCAGGATGTTCAGCGAGGTGACGGCATACGCCCCCTGAGCGTCCACGCCCGTCGTGGTGGGGACGGGGTTGCCGTCGAACACGATGTTCCAGCCCGCCCCGATGCCCTGCCCCCTCACCTGCAGCGTGACCGAGGTCCCCGCGGTCCCGGTGTCCGGCACCAGGCTGGTCAGCTGCGGAATGACGCCCGAATCCCCCGCCGTTCCACCCTGCCCACCCGCGCCGGCAGCTCCCCCGCCACCGCCCCCGCCCTGGCCCGGCTGGCCGCCGGGGCTGGCGCCCGCGCCACCGAACCCACCGGGGGGCGGCGTCAGGCAGACCCCCTCGGCGCACACGCCGGAGGCGCAGGGAGCGTCGGCCACCGTCAGCAGCTGCTTCGTGCCGGTGTTGGCGTAGCTGACCGAGCTGGCGCACGCCAGCACGTTCTCGTCGCCCGCGTGGTACTCCGGCAACGTCGCGGTATCGATGGTCTCGGACTGGCAGCGCCCGTCGATGCAGGTCTGGCCGTCTCCGCAGTCGAACTTGCCCAGGCACGCCGAGACCACACCCAGCCGCACGAACAGCGTCTTCTCCGGCACCAGGCTGAACACGGCCGTGCGGACCACCAGGACCTGATTGTTCTCGTCGAACGCGGTCAGCTTGACGCGCACCCGGTCCGCGGTGCCGGCGGAGGAGTAGACGCCGTACGTCCCCGGGATCGTGTACGACCGGCCGGGATCGCCGGAGATGACGCGATCCTCGCCGGTGGTCAGCGGGAAACCGGGCGCCGAGACGAGCAGGTTCACCCGGGAGAGCGGCGTCGGTGCGTCCAGGTCGGTGGCCAGCCCCAGCACCACCTCGGTGCGCTTCTTCTCGCTGCAGCCGGTCGCCACCATCGCCACCATCGCCGCCACGTGGAGCGCCCTCGTTGTCGCGTGCCGCACGCCGGCGACGATAGGGAGCGGCGCAGGGCCCGTCAAGGCGGGGCGACCGGTCCGCCGCCCGCAGGGCCCAGGCCCATGCGCCGCAGCGCCGCCATCACCGTCTTCAGGTCCTCCCAGGTCTCCTTCTTCTTGCTGGGGTCGCGCAGCAGATAGGCGGGATGGAACGTGGGCATCAGCTGCACGCCCTCGTAGGTCCGGAAGTTGCCGCGCAGGCGGCTGATCGGCGTCTCGTCGCGCAGCAGGCACTGGGCCGCGAACTTCCCCAGCGTGACGATCACACGCGGGCGCAGCGACGCCAGCTGCTTCTTCAGGAACGGCTCGCACGCCTCGATCTCGTCGGGCTCGGGGTTGCGGTTGCCGGGCGGGCGGCACTTCACGACGTTGCAGATGTAGACGTCCTCGCGCCGGTAGCCCATCGCCTCGATCATCTTGTTCAGCAGCTGGCCGGCCTTGCCCACGAACGGCTCGCCCTGCGCGTCCTCGTCGGCGCCCGGCGCCTCGCCCACGAACACCAGGTGAGCCTCGGGGTTGCCGACGCCGAAGACCAGGTTGGTGCGCCCCCGCGCCAGCTTGCAGCGCTGGCAGTCGCCCAGCTCCTCGCGCGCCAGCTGCAACCCGGCCAGCCCCGTGGGACGCAGGGACGACGCGCCGGCGTCCGTGCCGACTGGGTCGCCTTCGAACACCGCGACCGTGGCGGCGTCGCCAGCAGGCGCCACGGCCAGCGCCGCCAGCGCGTCCCGCCCCTGCACCACGGCGGGCGCGCCCCGCCGGCTGCGTCCGCTGGGCACGCCGGCCAGGCCCGAGCGCGCGCGCAGCGACAGGTTCGCGCGCAGCCGCCCCGCCAGCGCGCGCAGCTCGTCGCGCGCATCGCCGGCCTCCGGCGAGGCCTCGTTGGACAGCTCATCGTTGGGCATGCACACCTTTCTCGGTCGCTTCGGCCGCGCGCGTCCGCACCAGCGCGTCGGCGCCCAGCGACGTGTAGAACGTGACCAGCGTGTCGGCCGTCTGGGGCTGGGGGATGCGGCGCTCCAGCTCGGCGCGGATGGCCCGGTACGCGTCCAGGAAGCGGGGATCGGTCGAGATGACGTAGGCCCGTCCCAGCAGCGCCGCCACGCTGCCGTTCCAGCAGCTCTCGTCGCGGCTGCGCTTCACGAACCCGGGCGGGATGGCGCTGGCCACCCGCTCGCGCAGCCACGCGCCCACGAACGGCGTGTTCCCCTCGGCCGCCACGATCGCCAGCACCCGCATCGCCGTGGTCGAGGAGAAGTCGAACAGCGCCCCCGGCGTCTCGGGCTCGGTGGCGAACACGGGCGGCGCCTTCATGCCGAACGCCCGCTCGACGAAGCGCCGCCCCGCCGCCAGCAGGCCGCGGTCCTCGACCGCCCGGGCGTACTCGATCAGGTTCCAGGCGAGAAAACCCGGGTCCTGGAAGTCGCGCCCCGACACCTTGTCCAGCTCGCCCAGGTGGGCCGCCAGCACGCGCGCCGCGCCCCCCACCAGCTCGGCGCGGGCCTCGTCGATCGTGTCCAGCGGCAGCTCGGCGACCGCCGCCCGCAGCACCATCGCGCAGTCGTACGCCGCCTCGTCGCTGGCGGCGGGACCGATCGCCTCGGGCACGAACGACCGCCAGACGTTCTGGATGAAGGCCCAGCCGGCGGCCCGGTTCGGCGCGAAGCGCGGCTGGTCCGACAGCGCCTGATGGCGTGCCCAGACCCAGATCGCCGCCAGCGTGCCGTGGAAGTCGGCGTCCCCGGAGCCCGGCCACGGTCCGACGTTGCCCCTCAGCAACGAGGGGGCAGCGCCCGCCCCCGTCGTGCCGGCCCCGCCCACCTGCCGCAGGGCCAGGCCCGAGGCGGCGCGCTCGAAGTGCACCAGCGCCTGGGCGGCGTAATTTTTGAGAATCGGGTCAGCCACGGCGCCCTCGGCCCCGCGCGCCAGCCGCGGCGGTCGGACGGATCACGGTGGGGCGGCGGCCCCGCCCGGGCCGGTCGGCCAGCCGGCTGGCCTCGCGCAGGCGCGGCGCCAGGCGATCCCACAGGTCGTCCGCCAGCGTCGCCTTGGGCGCGCGCTCCAGCGCCTCGCTGGCGCCGTCCGCGAACAGCAGCGTGACCGCGTTGTCGTCACTGCCGAACCCGATCCCCGGCGCGCCGACGTCGTTCAGCACGATGACGTCGCAGGCCTTCTCGACCAGCTTCGCCCGCGCGCGCGCCAGCCGCGCCTCCCCGTCGCCACCGACCTCGGCGGCGAACCCGACCAGCAGCGGGCGCCCTCCCGCGCGGCCGTGCCCCAGCTCGGCCAGAAGGTCGGGGTTTGGCAGCAGCGGCAGGTCGCGCGGGCCGCCTTCGCCCTCTGCCGCGCGGGCCCGGCGCGACAGCTTGCCGGTCGCCCTGGCCGCCGGCCGGAAGTCCGCCACCGCCGCCGCCATGACCACGACATCCGCCTGCGCCGCCGCGGCGGCCAGCGCCGCCCGCAGCTGCTCCGCGGTCTCGACGTCTCGTCGCGCGATGCCGGCCCCCGCGGGCGTCGGAAGCGCGACCGGCCCCGCGATCAGGGTGACCTCGGCCCCGCGGCGCGCCGCCGCCGCCGCCAGCGCGAAGCCCATCTTTCCCGAGGACCGATTGCCGATGAAGCGGACGTCGTCGATCGGCTCGAAGGTCGGACCGGCCGTCACCACCACCTGGCGGCCCTGCAGATCCTGGGGCGTCAGCAGCCGCTCGGTGGCGGCCAGGATCTCCGCCGGCTCGATCAGCCGCCCCTGCCCGACCCACCCACAGGCCAGGTCACCGGCGTCGGGGCCGACGGTGCGGAAACGCCCGAGCGCCAGCAACTTGCCCAGGTTCTGCTGGGTCAGCGGGTTCCCCCACATGTTCACGTTCATGGCGGGCGCCAGCAGCACGGGCGCCCGGCTGGCGAGCACCACGGCGCTGAGCAGATCATCCGCCCGGCCCCCGGCCAGTCGGGCGATGGAGTCCGCGGTGGCGGGGGCCACCACGATCACGTCCGCCTCGTCGCCCAGCTGGATGTGCCCGATGCCGCCGCTCCCGCGCGCTTCCCCCTCGTCGCCAGCGTCACCTGCCGCGGGCGTCTCGGGCGCGAACAGGTCGTCCGCGACGGGGGCGCCGGACAGCGTCGCCATCGTCAGCGGACCGATGAACCGCTTCGCGGCGTCGGTCATCACGACCCGGACCCGGGCCCCCGCCTTCACGAACAGCCGACAAAGCTCCGCCGCCTTGTACGCCGCGATACCGCCGGTGACGCCCAGGACGACGTTCTTCTTGGAGAGGGGCCCCATTCGCAAAGCGCCCAAACATATCACTTTCTCTGAGGGGAGCCGCCGCGCCCTTCCGGATACCGCACGGCCGGTCGGGACCAGCCGCGGCGGCCGGCGTGGCGGCCGTTGCACCTGGGCAACATCCCGGTGAAAACTGTCCAAATACCGGTCAGGCGGTATAAGTTGGGGCACGGTGGCAACTGCTGAGTTTCCGCGACGATTCGGCTCGTACGTCCTGCTGAAGCCGTTGGCGCGGGGGGGAATGGGAGAGCTGGATCTGGCCGTCACCGGCGGCCGGGGCATGGAGAAGTTGTGCGTCATCAAGCGCGTGCTTCCCCACCTGCTGGCGTCCGACAACGTCCAGCGCTTCCGCGAAGAGGCGATGGTGGTGGTGCGCCTGTCTCACGGCAACCTGGTGGGCGTGCTGGATGCCGGACGGCTGAGCAGCCCGGAGGACGGGAAGGACAGCGCGCACTTCTACCTGGCGATGGACTTCGTCGAGGGGAAGGATCTGCTGGCCACCTGGAACCAGTGCGCCGCCAAGCGGGTGGCGTTTCCGGTGGAGATCGCCGCCTACATCGTGAAGGAGCTGGCGCGCGGGCTGGCGTACGCGCACGCCTACCGCGACCTGCACCTGGTCCATCGCGACATCTCACCGGCCAACGTGCTGCTGTCGTACAGCGGCGAGGTGAAGCTGACCGACTTCGGCCTGGCCACGTCCAAGCTGAAGGAGCAGCAGACGGCGCCCGGGATCATCTATGGCAAGCTGGCCTACCTGGCGCCCGAGCAGGCGCGCGGCGACGCGCTGGATCAGCGCACGGATCTGTACGCCGCGGGCATCCTGCTGTGGGAGATGCTGACCGGACAGCAGCTGTTCCCGGTGCGCAGCGACAAGGCCCACGTCAAGCTGACCGACGAGGGGCCCCCCGGGAACCCGACGGTGGACGCGCTGGAGCGGCTGCGCAACCCGACCATCGCGGCGCCGTCGACCCTGACCGGCCGGGTGCCGGCCGAGCTGGAAGAGATCACGATGAAGGCGCTGGCGGCGGACCCCGACGACCGCTACCAGACCGGCGAGGAGCTGCGCGCCGACCTGGGGTCGTTCCTGGCGCGCAACGCCCCCGAGACCGACGCCGCCACGCTGGCGGCGTTCATGAACACGCTGTTCAAGGAGCAGATCGAGGCCGAGCGCACGGAGCGCGACGAGCTGCTGATCGACGCGGCGTCGCTGCTGTCGGGCGCCTATCGCGCCCGACCGCCCGCCGACGGCACGCCGCCGCGGCCGCTGCACCCCCGCACGCCGGCCCGCCGCGGCTCGGACGCGGTCGCCGAGACCGGCAAAGGGGCGACGCTGGAGCCGATGGAGCCGCCGGCGGACGGCAGCCACCCCGACGACCGGCGCGTGGGCACCACCATCGGCGATCGCTACTACTTGCGGCGCCTGTGCGGCGAAGGCGCCATGGGCCGCGTCTACGAGGCGCACCACATAGAGATCGGGCGGCGGGTCGCCATCAAGATCCTGCACTCGACGTTCCGCCACACGCCCGACGTGGTCGAGCGGTTCCGGCGCGAGGCGCGCGCGGCGTCGAAGATCGGCCACCCCAACATCGTCGACGTGACCGACTCGGGGACGACCCCCGACGGCGCGTTCTTCTTCGTGATGGAGTACCTGGACGGGCTGGACCTGGAGCAGCTGATCCGCCGCGAGGGGGCGCTGCCCGTCGAGCGGGCACTGCTGATCGCCGCGCAGGTCTGCCGCGCCCTGACCGCCGCCCACTCGGCGGGCATCATCCACCGCGATCTGAAGCCGGCGAACGTCATGCTGGTGCGCCAGCGCGACGAGGAGGACTTCGTCAAGGTGCTGGACTTCGGCATCTCGAAGCAGAGCGACCTGGACCCGGCCGCCGGGGCGCGCGCCGTGGGGCTGACCAACCCCGACGTCGCGGTGGGGACGCCCATCTACATGGCGCCCGAGCAGGCGGCGGGCCACCCCGCCGACGCGCGTACCGACGTCTACGCGGTGGGCGAGCTGCTGTTCGAGATGCTGACCGGCAAGTCGGCGTTCTCGGGCGCGGACGTGATCGTGGTCTTCAACAAGAAGGCGAACGTCGAGCCGCCCCCCATCCGCGCGATGCGGCCCGACGCCCCGGCCGAGCTGGAGGCGGTGCTGGTGCGAGCGATGTCGCGGCGCCCGGAGGACCGCTACCCGACGATGACGGCGCTGAAGGACGAGATCATGCGCTGCCTGGCCCAGTTCGAGATGCCGCCGGCCCTGCCGCCCGTGCCGGTGCCGGCGCCCACCGCGACCACCACCAGCGTCACGGCGCGAACGAGCTGGACGCGGCCCACGAAGCGGGCGATCTGGCTCGCCGCCGGAGGCGTCGTGCTGGGCGTGGGCGTGGCGTCCTGGATGACGCTGGGGCGCGACGCGCCGGCCCCGCGCCCCGTCGGCGCGCTGAACGCGCCGGTGGCGGCGCCGCGCCTGCCGCCGGCGGAAGCGACGCCGGCGGCTGGTGCGCCGGCCGCCTCGCTGCCTGACTCTCCGTCTTCGGGGGCGGGAGATCCCCCGGGGTCGCCGAAGGACCTGCTGGGGGCCGTGGCGGCGCGCCAGCCAGAGCCGCCTGCCCCGCCTTCCGGCGAGGCGCACGCCGCGCCCCGGGTCGCCTCGGGGAATCATGGCAAGGCCGCGGGTCGGGCGCCCGGACCTGCGGCGCCCCGGCCTTCCAAGACGCTCACCTCCCCGCCGGCCCTCACGGCCGCCGATCGCGCCAGCGGCGCCGAGCTGACGGCCAGGGGTCGCGCGGCGTTCGCCCGGGCGGACTTCCCGGAGGCCATCCGGCTGGGCCGGTCGGCCATCGCGTCGGGCGCGGCGCTGGAGGGCCACCTGCTGCTCGGCGACGCCTTCTACAAGATGAATCGATTCAGCGACGCCCTGCGCGAGTACGACGCCGCCACGCGCATCGCGCCCGCGAGCGCGCAGGCCCAGCGCGGGCACGAGCTGGCCGCGCGCGGCCTGCGCTGAGCGGGCCGACGCGCGGGGTCTGCAGCGGCCGGGACCGGCCCTGGCCGCACGGCCACGAAGCGGTGCTATCGTTGAACTTCGTGCGCAGCGATGACGAGCTGATGGCCGCCTACCTGGCGGGAGAGACGGCGGCGTTCGACGAGCTGTTCCGCCGCTACGCCCTGCCCCTGCTGCGCGCGTTGCGCCGGCGCCTGCCGGCCGAGGACGCGAACGACGTGGTCCAGCAGACGTTCCTGCAGCTGCACCGCTGCCGGTTCGACTACCAGCTGGGCGCCGGGCTGCGTCCCTGGATCTACACGATCGCCTTCAACCTGCAGCGGCGCCAGGCGCGGCGCGGCCACTACGAGGAGGCCTTCGTCGAGGAGGAGGCCGCCACCAGCGGCGGCGCCAGCTGGCCCGCGGACGGCGTCGCGATCCAGTCGGTGCGTTCAGCGCTGGCCCAGCTTCCCCGCGAGCAGCGGCGCGTGATCGCGCTGCACTGGTTCGAGGGGCTGCCCTTCGACCAGGTGGCCACCACCGTCGGCGCCAGCCTGAGCGCCGTCAAGGTCCGCGCCCACCGCGGTTATGTCGCCCTCCGCAAGATCTTCGAGCGCGACGACCGCGATGTCTGACGCTGGACCCCCGCCCTCGGGCCTGACCCCCGCCGACGAGCTGGAGCGGCTGCTCACCGGCACGCACGAGCGCATCAAGGCCGATCGAGGGCCGCTGGCCTGGCTGCGCTGCCGCCCCACCTCGCAGCGCTTCGGCATGGTGCTGATGGGCCTGGCCGGCCTGATGGCGCTGACGCTATGGCGTTTTCAGCGGCCGGACTTCGCCACCTACCCGGCGCTGCGCATGGCCATCACGTTCTCGGTGTATCTCGTCGCGCTGGCGCTGTCGATCGGCGAGCTGGTCCGGCCGCTGTACACGCGCGGGCGAACCGAGCTGTTCATCGTGCTGACGGGCGCGCTGCCGCTGCTGGTGGCGGCGCTTCCGGCGGCCGCGCGGGTCGAGGACGCCCCGACCATCGGCCACGGACACGATTGCATCCCCGTGGGCATGCTGGCCGGGTTCCTGCTGATGTTGATCGTGCGGGCGTTCGATCGAGCGCCGCGCGTGGGCACCGGCCCGGCGCTGCTGATGGGGAACACGGCCGGACTGTTCGCCAACCTGGTGCTGATGCTCCACTGCCCGATCGATCGGCCGGCGCACCTGCTGGTGACGCACGCGCTGCTGGGCGTGGCGCTGGCGGCCCTTTTCAAGGTACTGGAGCCGCCGCGGGCGGCTCGGATACGATCGTAGACAACCCCTCGAAGGTGCTCTTCGAGAGGCCTGTCACTCACGCGCTCGGTCCCGCGATGTCTCCCCCGTAGATCTTCGCCGCCGACAGGTGGTTGAAGCGGTGCCACCGGGCATCTTGAAAAGGACCCTCAGAGGGTCCTTTTATATCCCCCGCGAAGAGTCCCGTCGGGCCGAGCCCGCCGTGACTCACGCGATCGGTCCCGCGATGTCTCCCCCGTAGATCTTCGCCGCCGACAGGTGGTTGAACCGGTGCCACCGGGCATCTTGAAAAGGACCCTCAGAGGGTCCTTTATATCCCCCGCGAAGAGTC
>Ga0105240_10004891_pt1 | contig 20165 bp, 21 predicted proteins | sample KBSC54metaG_FD_80426 | JGI IMG/M metagenome (GOLD analysis project Ga0105240, IMG submission 80426) | Corn rhizosphere microbial communities from Kellogg Biological Station, Michigan, USA - KBS C5-4 metaG | ecosystem: Host-associated > Plants > Roots > Rhizosphere > Soil | place: Michigan, USA... | reverse complement strand
TTCTCGGGGATTTCCGCGGCGCCCGTCCAGAGGCTGGTCGGCGCGGCATCAGGCACGGGGCTCCATGCGCCTATTGTGACAGCGTGGCTGGCTGACGGCCACGCGCGCAAACCCTCGTCCCACCGACGATGCCTGCAATCACTGCCTCGGGCTTTCGGACGGCGCCGCGCCACAAGTACGACCAGCGGCGGCCTCCCGCTCGCTCTTTTTGAAGGCGATCACCTGGAGATCGGCATTGACTGCACAGAATGGATTTTCAGAAGTGAAGTGAGAGTCCGGGGTGTAGCGTATTTTCAGCTCCGGGCCGACCAGATCGACGATCAACCCATTCCCATCGTCCTGGTCGTGTTGGTCCTTCTGAACGTAGACCAGGGTACGCCCGCGCAGCTCGGCAATGCCTTTCATCCCGCATTCGTGGCCGTCGGCCTGATAGCTCTCGATGCTCAGCTGCGCATGCAGGCGGTCCAGCTTCCTGATACTCATGCAGGAGTCCGGCGATGAGCCGCACGGCTCAGCTGGCTCGCCGGGCGCGCCCCGTATCCAACACGTTCCCGTAGCGGTGTAGTAACCCTCGTTGCCTGCCAGGATGTCAGCGTCCGACGCCTCGTTCTCCCCGCGCGCACCCACGTCCGAGGCTTCCGGCTCCAGCTCTTCGTGAGGGCGGCGGACGATCGCAGCGGGACCTTCACTCAACGCGCTGAGCTCTACCCATCCGCGCTGGATACCGTCAAGGCAGCGCTAGAGAAAGGTGAACGCGCGGCGCAGAATCCTGGCACGGCGGTTGCGCCGGGTGAATATATGCCCTCACGAAAGCTATCGACCTATCGGGCCAAGCGGGATTTCAGCAAGACGCCCGAGCCCAGCGGACGCCAGGGCGTTGCGCGCTCGAAACAGCTCCGTTTTGTCATTCAGAAGCACGCCGCCCGGCGCCTGCACTACGACCTGCGGCTGGAGCTGGATGGCGTGTTCAAATCCTGGGCCGTCACGCGCGGCCCCTCGCTCGATCCGGCACAGAAGCGTCTGGCCGTCGAGGTGGAAGATCACCCGCTCGACTATGGCGATTTCGAAGGGACGATTCCTCGCGGTGAGTACGGCGGCGGGACGGTGCAGTTGTGGGATCGCGGCTTCTGGATACCCGAGGGCGACGAGTCGCCCTCAGACCAGATCAGAGGCGGCGAGCTGAAATTCCAGCTCGAAGGGGACCGCCTGCACGGGAGCTGGGTGCTGGTGCGGATGAAATCCGACCGCTTCGGTGGCAAGCGGACCAACTGGCTGCTCATCAAGCATCGCGATGACAGCGCGCGACCGCTCGCGGAAGCCGAAGCGCTGCTGGCCGAGGATCGGTCCGTGGCATCGGGACGCAGCCTGGCGGAAATTGCCGCAGGCACCGGGCGGGCGCCGAAACCTTTCATGCTGCAGGGGAAATCGGCGACCAAGGCGAATGCCGTGTGGCACTCGAACCGCAGTGAAGCGGTCGCTCCGGCGGCGCCACGTGCCGCCGTGAAACCGCCGCGGGCGCGCCCCGCCGCCGGAGCGTCGAAACCTGCACGCTCCGGGAAACCTGGCGCAATCCCCGATTTCGTCGTCCCCCAACTCTGCCGCCTGGTCGACAAGCCCCCGCCTGGAGAGGGCTGGGGCCACGAGATGAAGCTCGATGGCTACCGGGTACAGCTGCGCGTCGTCGATGGCGAGGCCACCCTCAAGACCCGCAAGGGGCTGGACTGGACACCGAAGTTCTCCCTGATCGCGCAGGCGGCCGCCGATCTGCCGGACTGCCTGATCGATGGCGAGGTCGTGGTGCTCGACACCCAGGGGCACTCGAGCTTCTCTGGCCTGCAGGCGGCGCTCTCGGAGCAGAACCAATCGGCACTCATCCTGTTCGCGTTCGACCTGCTGTTCCTGGGAAGTGAGGATCTGCGGAGCCGGCCGCTCGAGGAACGCAAGCAGGGGTTGAAGCATCTGCTCGATTCTCTCTCCGCGCCCGGACAGCAACGGATCCGCTACGTGTCGCACGTCGAAGCCGAGGGCGCGGATGTCTGGAAGTCCGCCTGTGACATGGGACTGGAGGGCATCGTCTCCAAGCGCCTCGACTCGACCTACAGATCGACGCGCTCGGACTTCTGGACGAAAGCAAAATGCCGCGCCGGCCAGGAAGTGATCATCGGCGGTTGGACGACCAACGAAGGCCAGCTTCGCTCGCTGCTCGTGGGCGTGCATCGCGGCGGCCGCTTTGTCTCCGTCGGCCGCGTGGGAACCGGGTTCAGCCAGTCGAAGGTGAAGACACTGCTCGCCAAGCTGACACCGCTGCACAGCGAGACGAGCCCCTTCCGTGGAGAGAATGCCCCGCGAAGTGAGCCCGACATTCATTGGGTCAAGCCGAAACTGGTGGCCGAAATCGAATTCGCCGGTTGGACTGGGGACGGCAACGTGCGTCAGGGGGCGTACAAGGGGCTTCGTGAGGACAAGCCTCCCCAGGAAATCACGATGGAAGAGGCGGAGCCGGTCGCTGACGTGGAGGAGAAGGTGGCAACGCGCGCGAAATCGACCAAGAACAGCAGCGCGCGGTCCAGTCGCGGTGGCGGCAAGCGCGGGCCGGGGACGAGTAGCGCAAGTGGTAGGCGCGGCGCCAAGGCGAGTAGCGCCACCGCTCGAGGCATCGCAAACAGCGGCACCTCGCATCCCGCCCGAACCTCAACCAACAAAGGCTCGCCCATCGTGATGGGCGTGACGATCTCGCACCCTGATAAAGCCATGTGGCCCGACGCCGGCGACGGCGAGCCTGTCACCAAGCTCGACCTCGCGCGTTACTACGAATCCCTCGGCGAATGGGTGCTGCCCCACCTCAAGGGTCGCCCCTGCTCCATCGTGCGCGCGCCGGATGGCCTGGGCGGTCAGGTCTTCTTCCAACGCCACGCCATGCCGGGCACTTCCGAGTTTCTCGAGCTGGTCCGCGTGTCCGGGGACCACGAAGCCTACCTGCAGATCGATCGTGTCGAAGGGCTGATCGCGGTCGCCCAGATCGCCGCCCTGGAGCTGCATCCGTGGAACTGCCAGCCGGACAAGCCCGAGGTCCCCGGCCGGCTGGTGTTCGATCTCGATCCGGGTCCGGAAGTCGAGTTCAGCGCCGTGATCAATGCAGCGCGTGAGCTGCGCGAGCGGCTGGAAAAGCTCGGACTCGTCACGTTCTGCAAGACAACCGGTGGCAAGGGACTGCACGTGGTGACGCCCCTGTCCAAGGATGTCAGGGGCAAGGAAGCGAACTGGGACGTGGGGAAGGCCTTCGCGCAGACGGTCTGCACGCAGATGGCCAATGACAGCCCGAATCTCTATGTCATCAACATGGCGAAGAACATACGCAAGGGCCGTATCTTCCTGGACTACCTGCGCAACGACCGCATTGCCACTGCCGTAGCGCCGCTGTCGACGCGAGCCCGCCCGGGTGCCGCCGTCTCGATGCCCCTCAACTGGACCAGCGTACGAGCAAGCCTCGACCCGAAGGCCTTCACGCTGCGCACGGCAGGCGCGCAACTTGCGAAGAGCAAAGCCTGGGCGGATTACGCAGCCGGCGCACGCTCGCTACGCGAGGCGATCCGCAAGCTGACGCGCTGATCGGCGGGCAGGGCCCGGCCGTCGATGGCCGCAAGCTGCAGGCAGGGTGCCCGCGCGGTCGCCAGCGCCGAGGGCACGCATCGACCACGCACAGGAGCCAATATGGCAAGAGCGATCTGGAAAGGGGCCATTTCCTTCGGCCTCGTCTACATTCCCGTGGAGCTGCATCCAGCCTCACGCAGCGGAACGCTCGAGTTGCATCTGCTCGACAGCCGCGACTTCGCCCCGGTCGGCTATGAGCGAGTGAACAAGCGCACCGGGGAAAGCGTTGCCTGGAACCACATCGTCAAGGGATATGAGTACAAGAAGGGCGAGTACGTTGCGCTGTCGGAGGAGGATTTTCGCCAGGCCAACGTCAAGGCATCGCAGACACTCGAGCTCGAGACCTTCACCGACGCGGGGCAGATCACGCCCGAGTACTTCGAAACTCCCTACTATCTCTCCCCGACAAAAGGCGGCGAGAAGGTCTATTCGCTACTGCGGGAAACCTTGCGCAAGAGCGGGAAAGTGGGCGTGGGCAGCTTCGTCATGCGCGGCCGGCAGCACCTGTGCATGATCACGGCCGAGGAGCGTGTCCTCATGTTAGTGACGCTTCGATTCGCGCAGGAGATCAGATCCCTGGACGAGGTGTCCGTGCCCTCAGCTCAGCAGTCGAAGATTTCGGCGCGCGAGGTGGCCATGGCGGAGAAGCTCGTGGAGCAGATGAGCGCTCCGTGGCGTCCCGAGAAGCATCACGACACTTATCGCGAAGATCTCATGGAGCGTATCCAGGAGAAGATCCATAGGAAGCAGACTCACGTGCTGACGCCGAGGGAAAAGCCCTCGAAGGAGGCACGGCCAAGCGCACAGGTGATCGACCTTATGTCAGTCCTCAAGAAAAGCCTCGAATCGCACGGCGGTCAGCACTCCAGCGAAAGGGCAGCGGCGCGGCGCGCTCCGAAGCGCGCGTCCGTACGACACAGACGGCGCGCGTAGCCCGCGGCGGTGGCGACACCGCACCAGTGTCGAGCAGCACGCGCACGGGCTCGGTACGCAGCTCTTCCCGCTTCGGATTGATCGCCACCAGATCGAGGTAATACAGGCTCACCGCATCAGCTTCGAACACAGGGACGCCCTCCCGCAAGGGTGCTTTTGCGGGTATTTGCGGCACCACAACCGGCCGGTCAACGGTCAGAAGTCGGCGCCCCCGCGTCAGTGAAGGCCGAGCGCCGTCTTCAGCTCTTTGGCCGTCATCAGCTTCACGTACACATTCGTGCCGACGTCGAAGCGCTTCGCCTGCGACAGGTCCCCTACGATCACGGGGTCGAAGCCCGCGTCCCGCACCAGTCCCGCGGCAACCTTCAGGGCGTCCGCGTCGTTTCCTGCAATGGGAATGCCGATCTTCTCGCCCTTGCGATTGGATTCATCGTGCAGATCGGTGTACTTGATGGCATTGAACGCGCGCACCAGGCGGGTGCCAGGCAGAAACTCCTGCGAAGAAGGGCCGGCGCCCTTGGCGCGCGCCGCATCCGCCATCGGCCCATCGCGCTCGGGATACGGATTACCCGTATCCAGCACGACCTTGCCCTTCAATTCCTTGCCATAGTCACGACCGACCTGGGGAGTCGCCGCATACGGAACCGACACGACGACGACTGGACCGAAAGCGGCCGCTTCGGCCGGAGTGCCCACGTGGACCTTCGGTCCGAGCTTCTGGGCGAGCGATTTCAGCTCCTGCGGATGCCGCGATGAGATCATCACCTCGTGCCCGGCACGAGACCACAGTTGCGCGAGCGTGCCGCCGATCTTGCCCGCACCGATGATGCCAATGCGCGTGGGCTCCGCGGCGCCGGCAGTTCTGACACCCACGGTCGCGGCGGCCAGCACGGCGATGGCGCTCACCACGCCAGCGGCGAGGTGCAGCGGCCTGAAGAGTTTCTGCGCTTGCGTCATATTTTTTCCTTGCTGTTGATTACGCGACTCGTCACCACATCCGGACGCGATTCTCCGGTGAGAGATACAGGGTCTGACCGGGCTTGACGTTGAAAGCGGAATACCAGGAGTCGAGGTTCCGGACCGTATCGGCGCGGTAGCGCGCCGGCGCGTGGCCGTCAGTCACCAGGCGCTGCCTGAGCGAGGCCTCGCGAATTTTCTGGCGCCAACTCTGCCCGAAACTCAGAAAGAACAGCTGATCCTGGGAGAAACCCTCCACCGCGCCTCCCGCTCCCGGCGCCGCGCGATGATAGGCATCGTAGGCGACGGCGAGTCCCGCCACATCGGCCACGTTCTCGCTGAGTGTCTGCTTGCCATTGACATGAACGTCAGGAAACGGCCGGTAGGCATCGAACTGCGCCACCAGCTGAGCCGCGGAGGCCTCGAAGTGCGCGAGGTCCGTGGGTGTCCACCAGTTCTGCAGCTTGCCGCTCGCATCGAACTGCGCGCCCTGGTCATCGAAGCTGTGGCTGATCTCGTGGCCGATGGTCGAGCCGATCGCTCCGTAGTCCATCACCATGGGCCGGTTCGGATCGAAGAACGGAGGCTGCAGAATCGCCGCCGGGAAGTTGATCGCATTCATCACGGGAAGATTGACGGCGTTCACCGTCTGCGGCGTCATCACCCACTCGCCGCGATCCACAGGCTTACCGAGCTTGGCCAGATTGCGGTGGTACTCGAAGAGCTCCGCCCGTTCGGCGTTACCCAGAGCGTCCCCGCGCACGACCTCCAGGCCCGAGTAGTCGCGCCACCGGTCGGGGTAGCCGACGGACACCTTGAGCGTGGCGAGTTTTGCCTTGGCCTTGACCTTCGTTGCGGGAGACATCCAGCTCAAGTGGTCGATGCGCGCGCTGAATGCGGCGAGCAGATTGCGCACCATCCCCTCTGCCCGCTGCTTCTCCGATGGCGGAAAGTACTGCTGCACGTAGAGCTTGCCGACAGCTTCGCCAAGCGCTTCGCTGGTCGAGTCCACCGCGCGCTTCCAGCGCGGACGCAACTCCGGAGTACCGCTCAGCACCGCGCCGTAGAAGGCGAACTGCTCATCGACGAACGCCTTCGGCAGATACGTCGCCACGTGCTCGAGCGCGTGGAACGTCAGGTAATCCTTCCAGGTCTGCAGCGGCTCGCTGCCGACCAGGGCGGCGATTCCGATGATGGCGCTGGGTTGCCAGAGAACGAGCTCGGTCTGCTTCTGCAGATCCGCCGCGCTCAGGAAGCTCGCCCAGTCCAGGCCCGGCGCGCGCTTGTCCAGGTCGGCGCGCGGCCAATGGTTGTCGGCCTTGCGAACCTGCTCGGAGTCCTCGCGCTTCCAATGCACTGCCGCGATCCGGTGCTCGAGCTCGAATATCCGCGCGGCTCTGGCGTCCGCATCGGCGATCCCGGCCAGGCGCAGCACGGTTGCGATGTGCGCGCGAAACTTCTCCCGGAGAGAATGCATGTGCGGCGACGGATCGACGTAGAAATCCCGGTCCGGCATGGAGAGGCCGCCCTGCAACAGGAACGCGGCGTAGCGGCTCGGGTCATCGAGATCCTGCGCGACCCACAGGCCGAACAGATTGTCCGTATGAAACTGCGTGTTGTTCAGAGCGTCGACGTCGGCGCGCAGCGTTCGTCCAAGCTCTCGCGCGAGCTCGTGGCGGTCGCGGATCGCGGCAATGCGCGCGAGCCGCGGCTGCAGTGGTTGCAGCCCCTTTTTCTCGATCCCTGCCTCGTCCATGAAGCTTGCGTAGTAATCACCGATCTTGCGCGCCTCCGTGCCAGCTGGCGCGGTGCTTGCGGCCTGCTGAAGCAGGGACTGCGTCCGCTGCAACGTTCGCTCGGCCACGATCGAGCCGGTGCCCCAATAAGCTCGATCGGCGGGAATGTCAGTGGCTTTCAGCCAGTCCCCGTTGGCGTAGGCGTTGAAATCGTTGCCAGGAAGGACCGAGGGGTCCATGCCGCTCAACATCGAGCTCTCTCCCGCGGATGCGGCAGTTGATGCGCGCGCAGCCGCTGCTTGCGCCGCCGAGGCTGCGGGTATCGTGGCCGCTACTTGCACTGCGGAGACTGCGAGTCTGGTGGCCACGGCTTGCACTGCTGACGCTGCCGGTATAGTGGCCGCCTGCGCCGCGAGCAATGCCATCAATGGCAGGGAACAGAAGAGACGGCGGATTCTCCAGTGGCTCACGTTCATCAAAACCCCAGATCGCTCAGGGAGGGATGGCCGTCCGGGCGGCGCCCGAGCGGCCAGTGATACTTGCGCTCCGCTGCGCCGATCGGCAGGTCGTTGATGCTGGCATGACGGACCCGCATCAGGCCCTGATCGTCGAATTCCCAGTTCTCGTTTCCGTAGGAGCGGAACCACTGGCCGCTGTCATCGTGCCACTCATAGGCGAAGCGCACTGCAATGCGATTGCCGGTGAACGCCCACAGCTCCTTGATGAGCCGATAGTCGAGCTCGCGTGCCCACTTGCGCGTCAGGAACGCCACGATCTCGGTGCGTCCGTGGAGAAACTCGCAGCGGTTGCGCCAGCGGCTGTCCTCCGTATACGCAAGCGAAACCGCTTGGGGATTGCGTCCGTTCCAGGCGTCCTCCGCCGCGCGCACCTTCTGTGCAGCGGTTTCCGCCGTGAACGGGGGTAATGGGGGTTTCGCCATCGCGGATTCTCCTTGACGCTGGCCGGCGCCGTATTCTTTCACGATCGATCCGCGGCAACCATCCATCTGTACTGCTTCGGCAAGGCCTGATCTGCGTCTATCAGGCGCGCACCGCCGCCCGTAAACTGCGCCCCATGAGAATTGCAAAGCCGATACTGCTGGTGTCCACACCGATCGGCGTGGGCCTCGGTCTGTTCGAGGCTTATCGCCTGGCAGGCGGACTGGTGCTGCTGATGGCCGCGATGGTGGCAACGATGGGCGCTGCGATGGCATCGGTGGTGTCGACCATTCGACGCGAGCGCGCTGCGGAGCAGGCCTCGCGGGAGGAGAGGTAACGTGGAACCGATCAAGACGCTCATCGTCATTCTGCTCGGCGCGGTTGTCTTCAGCCTCGGCAAGGCGATGTTCCACATGTCCTCGGGACCCGACCACCCGGAGCGGGTGGTACGCGCCCTGACCTTGCGCATCAGCCTGTCGATCGGGCTGTTCGCCCTCATCATGATCGTGTGGTACCTGGGCGGCATCACTCCTCGCGGCACGCACTGACCCCGCTAACCCGCTATGCTAGCGGGTGAATGTCGCCCACTCGATCGCTCTATCGACAGCTGGCTGACGACTTCGCCACTTCGATCCGGGATGGCACCCTCAAGGCCGGCGAACGTGTTCCATCCGTCCGCGAGCTGTCGCGGGATCGCGGACTGAGTCTCGCGACCGTCGTGCACGCCTATGAAGTGCTCGAGGCGGAGGGTTTCATCGAGACGCGACCGCGCTCGGGCTTCTATGTAAGCGGCGGATGGCAAACAACACCGCACGCCTCACGCGAAGGACCAGTGCGACCCCGAGAGCCCCGTACGACGCGCGTCGACGTCAGCGAGCTGGTTTTTCAGGTGCTGGAGTCGGTTCGCGACCGCCAGGTCGTTCCACTGGGATCCGCATTTCCCAGTCCGATGCTGTTCCCGCTCGGGAGGCTTGCCCGTTGCCTGAGTACGGCGGCGCGCCAGATGGACCCGTGGAGCACCTTGGACGACCTGCCGCCGGGCAGCACGGAGTTGCGCAACCAGATCGCGCGGCGTTATCTGCGCAGCGGCGCGCGCGTGTCCCCTGACGAGATCATCATCACCTCCGGCGCGCTCGAAGGCCTGAACCTGTCTCTTCAGGTGTTGACGCGTCCCGGTGACATCGTCGCCATCGAGTCGCCCGCGTTCTACGGGTGTCTGCAGGCGATCGAGGCTCTGCGCCTGCGCGCAATCGAGATCCCGACGCTGCCGGGGGAAGGCGCCGATGTCGCGGCGCTGGCGCGCATCCTCCAGAAGCATCCGGTGCGCGCGTGCTGGCTGATGACGAACTTCCAGAACCCCCGGGGCGCGCTGCTCCCGGAGGAGGCGAAGAAAGAGCTGGTCGCCTTGCTGGAGAAACACGATACCGCGCTCATCGAGGATGACGTGTATGCGGAGCTGTACTTCGGCCGCCGCCCCAAGCCTGCGAAGGCTTTCGACCGCAATGGCCGGGTGTTGCATTGCAGCTCCTTCGCCAAATGCCTGGCCCCCGGCTACCGTGTCGGGTGGGTAGCGGCGGGGCGCTTCGCCACTGCGCTGCAGCGCCGGAAAATCATGAGCTCGCTCTCGACGAGCATTCCCGCGCAGGACGCGATTGCCGTCTACCTCCGCGAGGGAGGGTACGAGCGGCATCTTGCAGGACTGCGCCGCGCCTTCTCATCTCAGCAGGCCGCCGCCCTCGCCTCGCTCACCCGGCATCTGCCGCCGGGGTTCCGCGTCATCCGCCCGGAGGGCGGGTACTTTCTATGGCTCGAGCTGCCCGCAGGTCACGATGCCATCGACATCCACGCCAAAGCGCTGGAGCAGGGTTTCAGTGTGGCACCCGGTCCCATCTTCTCAGCGCAACGGCAATTCCGTAATTGCCTGCGTCTGAACTATGGACACGAGTGGTCAACCGCGTTCGACACCGCGATCCGCAAGCTGGGTAGCATTCTGCGGACCGCGGCGCGTGCCGCCTAGGCAGGCAGGTCGAAAACCAACACTTCCGCTGCTGCGCCTTTCGTCAGGCTCAACGACGTCGTGTCCGTCAGCTTCAGCGCATCGCCGGCATCGAGCTCGACGCCGTTCGCAGTGATACGCCCGCGCGCCACGTGGACATACACACGACGGCCCGGCTCGACGCTCAGCGTCGCGCTCTCCTCGGCATCGAACAGGCCGGCATACACGCGCGCATCCTGGTGTATGAGAACCGAGCCCTGCGCCCGATCCGGTGAGGCGATCAGCCGCAGGCGACCTTGTTTCTCCGCCGCAGTGAAGGCTTTCTCCTCATAGCTCGGCGCGATCGCCTGCTGGTTGGGCTTGATCCAGATCTGCAGGAAGTGCACCGGCGCACTACGCGAGGGATTGAACTCGCTGTGCTGCACACCGCGCCCCGCGCTCATGCGCTGGACATCCCCCGGCCGCAGCGTCGATCCGTTGCCCATGGAGTCCTTGTGGGCCAGCTCGCCGGCGAGCACATAGCTGATGATCTCCATGTCCCGATGTCCGTGAGTACCGAATCCCGCCCCCGGAGCGACTCGATCCTCGTTGATCACGCGGAGCGGCCCGAACTCGACGTGCTCGGGATCGAAATAGTCGGCAAAGGAAAAGGTATGGAAAGACTTCAGCCAGCCGTGGTCGGCGTAACCCCGCTCGCTGCTGCGTCTGATTGCGTTCATCGCGACCTCCTGGGCCCTGCTGATGGGCTGGAGCTACGATAGGGTCGACTTATTAGATTAAAAAGCGTAATTTCCACGCCATACCTATCTACTTATCGAATAAATGAGCCTGGCGAAAACGACGCTCGAGCAATGGGCCGTCCTGGCCGCCGTCATCGACAAGGGCGGCTTCGCGCAGGCGGCGGAGAGTCTGCATCGCAGCCAGTCGGCGGTCAGTTATGCGGTCGCACGCCTGCAGGAGGCGCTCGATGTCCCCCTTCTTGCCATCGAAGGCCGCAAGGCGGTATTGACCTCGCACGGGCAGGTCCTTCTGAAGCGCGCCCGGCCCCTGCTGCAGGATCTGGCTGCGCTCGAGTCACTGGCCCGTCAGCTGAAGCAGGGGTGGGAGTCCGAGCTTCGTCTCGTGGTGGATGCCGCGTTTCCGCGGGAGCGTCTGCTGCGCATCATCGCCGAGCTGCAGCGCCTCTGCCCGGAAACTCAGTTGCAGCTGTCCGACGCGGTGCTGTCAGGGGCGGAGGAGGCAATCATCGAAAATCGCGCCGACGTCGCGGTCACCACGAGGGTCCCTCCTGGCACTCTCGGGCAGTGGCTCCTCGACGTCACTTTCGTGGCGGTGGCGCGATTCGATCACCCCCTGAGCCTTCTGGAGCATCCCCTGACCATCGCGGACCTGGCGCGTCATGTGCAGGCGGTCGTCCGTGATTCCGGGATACGCAGCCCGCGGGATGAGGGGTGGCTCGGAGCCGAGCATCGTTGCACCGTCAGCAGCATCGAGGCCTCGCTCGCCACCGTCGAGGCGGGCCTCGCATTCGCCTGGCTGCCTCGCCACATCGTTGCAGAGCCGCTGCGCACCGGCGCTCTGCGTGCGTTACCTCTCGCGCTGGGCGCGACGCGCAACATGCCCCTCTACCTCGTCCTGGTGCGTCCGGAGTTGGCGGGACCGGCGGCGCGAGCCGCGGTGGAGTGCTTTCAGAGGCACGTTCCCGCCGCACCGTTGCCCACTGAATCGGTGTCGAGTCCGGCCGCACCGTAGCGAGCCGGGACTTTCGGCTCACACACGCGTCATCGCCGCGATCTGCGCGATCGACATAGCGTGCTGTTCCCAGCGGCTTTTCCGGGTGCGGGGTTCATATCGCCACCTCCCACGCAGGTCGAACACATAGCTCCCGTTAGCGGGAGCCGTGCTGGTACGCACTTGTGCGACGAGCGTCTTGAGGAAGGATTGCCTGGCCACGGACTGTCTCCTTATGCGATAGCGACATCGGACCGTCGCTGCCAGCGTAAGGTGCCTCAGGCCCCGGGGGCGGACAAACAGAGTCCGTTTAAGGACGTTAAGATTTTGTTCACGGCCGGCAGCCGGCTGCGCGGGCGGCCGGCGGGCGACGTTCCGGGCTCAGCGGCCGATGAAGATCGTCGCCGGGTGCTCGAGCCGCTCTTTCAGGGCCTGGATCATCGCCGCCGCGTCATAGCCGTCGACGAACCGATGATCGAACGACGACGACAGGTTCATCATCCGTCGCACGACGATCGCCCCGCCGATCACCATGGGCCGCTCGACCGCGCGGTTCACACCCACGATGGCCACTTCGGGAGAGTTGATGATCGGGGTGCTCGCGATGCCCCCAAGCTTGCCGAGGCTGCTGACGGTCACCGTCGAGCCGATCAGCTCCTCACGCTTCGCGGTGCCTGAGCGCGCGGCTTCCGTCACCCGTCTCATCTCCGACGCCAACTCCCACAACGAGCGATTCTGGGCATCGCGAACCACGGGCACCTTGAGCCCATCGGGAGTCTGGGTGGCTACGCCCAGGTGCACGGCGCCATGGCGGATGATGACCCCACGATCAGCGTCGTACGTGGCATTACATTGCGGAAATTCCTCCAGAACCCTGACCAGTGCAGCCGCCAGGAACGGCAGATAGCTCAGCGGCGCCGGCGCGCTGGCATTGAGATGCCGGCGCAGGGATTCCAACTCAGTGACGTCGATCTCCTCCACGTACGCGAAGTGCGGAATGTTGCGTTTGGCCTCGCTCATCTTCTGAGCGATGAGCCGCCGTACGCCGATCACCTTGATCTCCTCGGTGCCGCCGGCGGTGGGAGCCCGCACAGCGGTGTTGGGAGTCGACGGTTTCCCCGGGTGGCGATCGGGTCCGCGCGCCACGAATGCATCGAGATCCCCTCTGACGATGCGCCCGTTGGGTCCGGACCCATGGATCTGTGAGAGATCGATACCGGCTTCGTGCGCCCGCCTGCGAATCGCGGGCGAGGTTGCAACACGGCCCGCGCGCTCAGCGAGATGGGGGCCATGCTCGGCAACTCGGTCACGCGGCTGTACACCGCTGCCCTGCTGTACTCCGTTGCCCGATCGCCTGAGCGACTGCGCACCGTTTGCCGGCTCTGCGCCTCTGGCTGGCACCGGGCCAGGCGCAGACACCGCAGCGGGAGTGTGTACGTCCGCCGCCGCTGTAGCGGCAGATCCCGGCCCGGCCGCCGAGGCATCGACAAATGCGTGCCCGGTCGCCGCGATCGCAGCACCGCCCTTGTCTCGAGCGGCCCCACTCTCCGGCGTCTCGAATACGATCAGCTCGCTCCCAACCGGCAGCGATTCACCGGGACTGCCATGGGTCGAGATCACTTTGCCGCTCACCGGCGAAGGCACTTCCACGGCGGCCTTGTCGGTCATGACCTCCACGAGGACGTCGTCCTCTGCGACGACATCGCCGGGCTTGACACGCCACGCGATGATCTCGGCTGCGACGGTTCCTTCGCCGAGATCGGGCAGCTTCAGGACATGTCTGCTCATCGAGAGTCTCCGCTGTTCTCCCGGAGGGCTCAGGCAGGTTGCATCGCCGCCTGCAGCGCCGCGGCGATCCGCTGCGGCCCCGGAAAGTATTCCCACTCGAACGCATGCGGATACGGTGTATCCCACCCCGTGACCCGTTGAATCGGCGCCTCCAGCTGCCAGAAGCACTCCTCCTGCACCGTCGCGACGAGCTCGGCGCCATAACCACTGAAACGAGTGGCCTCGTGTACGACGACGCATCGGCCGGTCTTGCAGACCGAGGTGCAGAGGGTATCGACGTCCAGGGGAGCGAGCGTGCGAACGTCAACGATCTCCGCGTCCACTGCCGCGAGCCGCACGGCCGCCTCCGCCACGTGCACCATGGTGCCGTAGGCGAGGACCGTGACGTCCTTCCCCGGCCGTGTGATCACGGCCTTGCCAATGGGCTCGGTGTAATAGCCGCCGGGCACCTCACCCTTGGGATGCGAGCTCCACGGAACGGCCGGCTTGTTCGGATCGCCATCGAATGGCCCGTTATAAATGCGCTTCGGCTCGAAGAACACCACCGGGTCCTCATCCTCGATGGAGCTGATCAGCAACCCCTTCGCGTCGTAAGGGTTGGACGGCATGACCACCTTGATGCCGCAGACGTGGGTAAAAATCCCCTCCGGACTCTGCGAATGGGTCTGCCCGCCGCGAATCCCGCCCCCACACGGAGTGCGAATGGTGACGGCCGCCGAATATTCCCCAGCCGTCCGATAGCGCAGCCGCGCCAGCTCGCTCACGACCTGATCGAACGCCGGATAGATGTAGTCGGCGAACTGGATCTCCGCGACCGGCTTCAATCCGTTCACACCCATGCCGATCGCCGCCGCCACGATTCCTCCTTCGGCAATCGGCGTATCGAGCACGCGCTGCTCGCCGTACTTGCGTTGCAGCCCGTCGGTACAGCGGAACACCCCGCCGAAGAAGCCGATGTCCTCGCCCATGATGACCACGCGAGGATCGCGCCCCAGCATGATATCCATCGCGGAGTTGAGCGCCTGGACCATGTTCATGTGCGCCATGGCCTCAACCTTCCTTCGCCGCGAACCGAGCCTCTCTCTGCAGGTCCTCGGCGTCTTCCGATCCATCGCCCGGCCGGGCCGCGCCTATCGACTCCAGCTGCGCGCGCTGGCGCAGCAGGTGCTGCGGGGTCTTTGCATACACGTCATCGAACATGGTCCGCGGGTCGAGCTTCGGACCCTCCGTGAGGGTCCCGTAGCTCATGGCCTCTTTCCAGCAGGCGCTCACGTGCGCCTCGAGCTCTTTCTCCAGGGCCGCGTGGCGCTCTTCGGACCACTCGCCCAGCGCGATCAGATGGGCACGCAGACGCTCGATCGGATCCCCGAGTGGCCAGGCCTTCCACTCATCCCGCGGACGATAGCGCGAGGGATCGTCGCTGGTGGAATGCGCACCGGCGCGGTAGGTCACCAGCTCGATCAGAGTCGGGCCGCCGCTCTTGCGGGCCCGCTCGGCGGCCCACTGCGTGACTGCGTAGATGGCCAGGAAGTCGTTGCCGTCGACGCGGATGCCGGGCATCCCGTAGCCCAGACCGCGCGCGGCGAACGTGCGTTGCTCGCCGCCTGCGAATCCCTGAAACGTCGAGATCGCCCACTGGTTGTTGACGATGTTGAGGATGACCGGCGCCTTGTAGACCTCCGCGAAAGTCATGGCGTGGTGGAAGTCCGCCTCCGCGCTCGCGCCCTCGCCTATCCAACTGGCCGCGATCCGGTCCTCGCCCTTCAGGGCGGCTGCCATCGCCCAGCCGACCGCCTGCGGGAACTGGGTTGCGAGGTTGCCGGAGATCGAGAAGATGTTGCCGCGGCCCCAGTGATACATGATGGGCATCTGGCGGCCCTTGCACATGTCATGCGTGTTGGACAGGCACTGGCACATCAGGTCCACCAGGTTGCGCCCGCGCACGATCTGCAGCCCCTGGTTGCGATAGGAGGGGAAGAACATGTCCCCAGGCTGCAGTGCCATCGCCTGGGCCACGGAGACGGCTTCCTCACCGGTGGACTTCATGTAGAAGGAGATCCTTCCCTGGCGCTGCATCCGCTGCATCCGCTCATCGAAGACCCGGTTGAGCAGCATGTGGCGCAGGCCTACCTGCAGGTCCTCCGGCTCCAGGAGCGGATTCCACGGACCCACGGCGCTGTGGTGCTCATCGAGCACCCGCACCATCTCCACCGCCAGCCGCTCCATCTCGCGCGGGGCGGCAGTGACCTCCGGCCGTGGTACCGCCCCCGCGGGAGAGATCTGGACATAACTGAAGTCGGGCTTGTCGCCGGGACGGGCGGGCGGATGAGGAACGTGCAGTCGCGATCGTTGCGTCATGGGCTCACTCGACTCGTGCGCTTGGCTGGGGGTCTCGAGCGTCAGCCGGGATCAGGATGGGATATTACTGGCACAGAACGCCGCAGGTTTCTCAATTTGCAGCTTCCGGCTCTGCGGCAGTGCACGAAACGTTCCACGAACCGGGCCCAGGTGGGCCCGGTCGTGCATTCTTGAGGGGAAACCGCTCGAGACTAGCCGCGGTCAGAGGGCGAAGGGTGCTGCTCGCTTTCGGGTGGCGCGCCGCGCCGGCTCCAGTACTCATCCGCCTGCCTCTCCCAGCTGAGATCGGAATGGTTCTGCAACTGGCTGTCCTGCACGCGCGGCGCGCCCTCGAGCCGCGCGCGATCGAGAACGATCGTTCCATCACGCATCGTCGATACTGCCGTGGCGTAGGGCACAGCGGTTTTTCCGCCCTTCGGCAAGGTGATCACAACATATCCCGGCGTGCCGCTGGAGCGACGAGGGACGACGTCCCGGACCGCTCCCAACGGCTCGCCAGATGTCGACTGTACCGGCATCCCGGCGCTCACGTTACCGGCGGCCGCCATACGGGTATCTCCGGCGGCGTCGCGCCGGCGTTCGGTGGGGTCGACGGTGCTCCGCTGCCCGGTCGCCGGCGGGCTCACCGTGCTCGGCGTAGCCGTGCTCGGGTCCGTGGCCTCGGGATTGACCGTGCCGGGCGTGGGGGACCCCGTACCGCCGGGGACACCCTGCGCCGATGGCGCCCGAGTTTGTCCAAGCGCCGTCGCCGCGAATGCCACAGCCGCAGCCGCGGCGACGGCGGTTACGATCGGTCGATTCTTCATGGCAGTCCTCCTTTCGAGGCGCGCGTCGCGGGCCGCGCAAGCTCGAGTGCTGGCGGTACAGGTGCGAGGGCCGCACCCACCCCCCCTCAAAGCCCGTACCGCAATCGGCGTACCCATTCCCCGAGGCCCTCGGAGGCCCAGGAGACATTCCCAGGCCGATCGCCCATGGCCTATAGTCCCCGGCAACACGGGCGTCTCCTCGGCACCGGCCACAAGCGCTCGATCCCAACAGCAAGACATCCCGCGGGCCCGCAGCTTTGAAGCCAAAACAGACATTTCGCGGCGTCGTATTACGCAACGCCAATGCACGCTCTCCCGCCGCACCGCCGGGCAGCAGTGTGGCGCGGAATCCCGTCGACGCGAGCCAGCACGCCCGCGTTCGTGTCGGTCGTGAGATCGCCGGTCGTGCGGGCAAGGGAGTCTCGGTGATTACGGGATTGCCCCTGGCGGAAGCGCAGCTCGAATCACTGGCCACGCGGCTCAAGAAGCTCTGCGGAGCCGGCGGTGCCGTCAAGAACGGCAGTATCGAGATCCAGGGCGATCATCGGGATCGCCTCGTCGAGGCGTTGCAGAAGCTTGGCTACGAGGCGAAGCGCTCGGGCGGATAGGCGAGGGCCTGTTCCCAATCCCGTGCCGCCACAGACATGAGCCCCGCCGCTGCTTTAGACTTCCCAGCGACGCGCGAATTGCGACGCCCGGTCGCGGAACTTACTGCAGGGTCTGGGAGTTAGCCATGGGCAGCACTGACGCAGGAAACGACGTGTCTGAGACACGCAACCGGACGCGCATCGGGGATCTCCTCCTGTTCGCGCGCAACTTCTTTCGCCATCCCCGGATGCTCGGCTCGATCATCCCGAGCTCGCGCTTCCTGATCCGGCAGTTGCTGCAACCCGTGGACTGGGCCGCTGCGCGGGTCATCGTCGAGTACGGCCCCGGCGTCGGGAGCATCACGGCCGAGATTCTCCAGAGAATGCGGCCGGATGCGCAGCTGATCGCCATCGAGACGAACTCCGACTTCGTGAAGTTCCTGCGCAGCGCCTTCCCGGACCGCAGGCTGCGCGTCATGGAAGGCTCGGCCGAATCGGTGGACGAGATCCTGCGCCAGCAGGGGCACGAGCACGTCGACTACATCATCTCCGGCATTCCCTTCAGCACCATCCCGGCCGAGCTGCGCGAGCGCATTCTGCTCAAGACCTTCGGCGCGCTCGCCCCGGGAGGCTCCTTTCTGGTGTACCAGTTCTCCACCCGCGTGCTTCCGGACCTGCAGCGTATCTTCCATTACGTCAAGCGCCGCTTCGAGCCGCTCAACGTGCTGCCGGCACACCTGTTCTTCTGCCAGCCGGGCACTGCCTGAGCTGCCCGTAACACCCACCGGCCGTTGGCGAGAGCGGGCCGGCTGGATAGCTGGCGCGGCCCCGGGCGGCGCGTGCAGCCGGTAGGTGCGCCCGCAGCGCATCAGGCGCAGAATCCCCCCGTTTGCAGTCCCCGACGGGTCCGTCCAGGCCAGCCCACTCAGCACATAAAACCGGTCCCGGAGGCGCGCTTGCGCTCTTCGCGGGCCATGAAAACATCAAGGGAGGTCAACGATGAGCACGCCCACCCCGAACACCCAGAATCCCTACGCGCCCCCGGCGGCTCGCGTGGAGGATGTCGCCGAGGCCAGCGGACCGGGAGAGCTGGCCGGCCGCGGTACACGCTTCGGCGCCATTCTGCTCGACGCTCTGATCCTGGGTGTCGCAGAAGGCCCGGCGATCTTCGGCGGCATCAAGGCCCTGGCCGCGGGAGGCGCCGCGGCGATGACCGATCGGATGGCGATCCTGAGCGCCATGTATCTGCACAACCCCTACATGCCCATCACCGGCGTGTTGTTCTGCATCTGGGCGATCATCACCATCGTGTTCGTCGCCCGCAACGGCCAGTCGATCGGCAAGCGGATCTGCGGCATCAAGGTCGTGCGCACCGATGGAAGCAAAGCCTCGTTCTGGAGGATCTTCCTGCTGCGCAACCTCGTGAACGGCATCCCATCCCTGATACCCATCGTGAGCACGATCTACTTCCTGGTGGACTCGCTCATGATCTTCAGCGAGTCGCGCCAGTGCCTGCACGACAAGATTGCGAGCACCCTCGTCGTCAAGGCTTGATGTCCCGAGCCTGACGCGTGACAGGGACCGTCCTCGACACCCTCGTCCCGGCGGAAACCCCCGAGGGCATTCTGCTCGAGCTGCGGCCCTCGGGGCTGTGCGCGCGAGCGTGCGCATTTCTATTGGACATGCTGATCCGGTTCATGATTTTCAGCCTGCTGACGACCGTCATCGCATTACTCGGCGCTCTGGGACCGGCGATCCTGCTGATCATGTTGTTTCTGCTCGAATGGCTCTACCCGGTCGCCTTCGAGCTCACCCGCTGGGGAGCGACGCCCGGCAAGCGCGCGCTCGGCCTCAAGGTCGTCATGGACAATGGCCTGCCGATCACCCCTGCGGCCTCCCTCACCCGCAATCTGCTGCGCGTGGCGGACTTTCTACCGTTCATGTACGGCTCCGCGCTGGTGTGCATGCTGATCCGGCGGGACTTCAAACGCCTGGGAGATCTGGCCGCGGCCACGCTGGTTGTCTACGAGGCGCGCGAGACCCGCAAGGCACAGCTCCCGCAAGTGGAGCCGTTGGCACCGGCGATACCGGTGGCGCTTCAGGACCAGGCCGCCGTCATCGCCCTGGCCGCGCGCGCCCCGCGCTTGACCGGGGAGCGCCTGGATGAGCTGGCGGCCCTGGCGGCGGCAGTCTCCGGCGATGCCGGCGGTGCGGGTCCGGAAGTGACGCGCCGTGTGCTGGGCGTCGCCCAGTGGTTCCTCGGGCGGCGCTCGCCATGACCCCGATTCAATTCGAGCAACTGTACGAGCGCGACTGGGAGGAACTGCGGCAGCTGCTCGCGCAGATGCACGGGAGGCGTTACGGACAGGAGCGCCTGACCGTGCACGGTGAGCGAGTCGCTGCTTTGTATCGGCGCACTTGCGAGCACCTGGCATTGGCGCGCGCCCGCTTCTACCCGGCGTATCTGGTGGAGCGCCTCGAGCAGATCACCAGTGACGCGCACCAAGCCATCTACCAGCACAGTGAACTCGGCATCGGGCGCCTGGGGCGACTGTTCAGTCGCGACTTTCCCCGGGCCGTGCGCGCTCACGCGGGGTTCGTGTGGACCGCCGCGGCCTTGTTCGTGGTCACGACCCTGGCTCTCGGCCTGCTCGTGTATTTCCGGCCCGAGCTGATTCTCTCGG
>Ga0105240_10004890_pt1 | contig 20166 bp, 10 predicted proteins | sample KBSC54metaG_FD_80426 | JGI IMG/M metagenome (GOLD analysis project Ga0105240, IMG submission 80426) | Corn rhizosphere microbial communities from Kellogg Biological Station, Michigan, USA - KBS C5-4 metaG | ecosystem: Host-associated > Plants > Roots > Rhizosphere > Soil | place: Michigan, USA... | reverse complement strand
CAGTTGGTCCGGGCCCCCTCGGGGAAGATCCCGGGATCAGGCGGAGGACAAAGATTGTGCAGGATATCATTATTCACCATTGTATTCAGGTCCTTTCCCACCATGACCACCCGCCAGGGTGTGGTGATCTCTCCCTTTATGACAGCAGGTTGCGACAGCCGAACCGAATCTTCCCGGCTGTACCGCAGCACAAATGGATGGGATGCAGGCTGATGCTGTGCCATTTTCAACACCAGCCCACTTTTCCCATCTGCCTGCAGGGCCATACCACTATAGCCCTGCAACGCTGCCTCTGTGACAGCAACATATATTCCCTGTGGCAGCTTCAGCGTAGCGGGAGGAGCTACCCACTCCCCCGCCTGCACCTGCGCCAATTCTTTTTTTGTATGCACGCCTTCGTAGTGCCCCACGAGATCGTGATACCATATGGTCGAGGCGCCCGGAAAGTTAAATACAGTGGCTTCATCCGGCGTCCGCTCAACGCCGGCAGCACCCGGCACGACAATGCGATATGCCACGCCATCGTTGAATACACGTATATCCAGTATATAGGCAACGCCCCCCCGCGCCACATGCAGCTCCAGCCCGTTACACTCATTGACAGCCCACTCATGCGCACCCAACCAAAAATATTTCTCCCGTATTTCATAACGGCGGCTATCTTTGACCGTACCACCCTGGGTGATGGAACGCCCATCCAGCGACATACGCAAGGACGACGCACCCGTAACAGGAACGCTTCCCAAAAGCACGCTAAAAGACATATCTTCCTTACCCGTCCGCAGCTCCAAAGAAAGGTTCCCGTCAGGGCTCCTGACAACATAGGACGGTACGGAACCAGCATGCACAAAAACACAGAGGGCGAGGCATATTAAGGAGACGGCTGTTTTCTTCATACTGCAATCAACTATAATTTCCAGGGTATTGAATTTATATAATTAGCATTGTATTCAACTATCCTGGCATATGCCACGGAATACTTTAATTTTATCCGAATATTATGTTGAAAAACGATCCATTATGCAAATAAAACACCTGTTGTTCCTCTCCTTCCTGTACACGGGCACCCTCCGGGCCCAGTCATCGGTCGCCACGGACGCCGAAGCGCTGGTACATAAGGTAGCCGATCATATCATCCAGACCACCAGCTTCCGTTTTGTCAACAACAAGACAGGTGAAAAATTCGAATCACTGAAGAGCACACCCTCCTCCCCCGACGTCCGGGCAGACAGCAAATTCAATAAATGGGCCTATGTCAATGGCGTACTGTCAGTGGGCATGGTACAGACGGCATCCGTGTTGAAAGACCCCAAATACTCGGATTATTCCCGCAAGAATTTCGACTTCATCTTTAGCAACCTGGACTTCTTCAAAAAACAATACGACGCAGGGGTTAAAGGTGTCGAATACAGGCCGGTATTTCACATTGGCTCCCTGGATGACTGCGGCGCCATGTCGGCCGGTCTGCTGGACGTATACAGCTTCGACAAAAGAAAGGACTATATGGACTACCTGCTAAGAGTAGGCGACTATATACTGAACCAGCAGCTCAAGCTCCCCGATGGCACCCTGTCCCGTAACCATCCGCATAATATGACGCTCTGGGCGGACGATCTCTATATGAGTGTGCCCTTCCTCGCCCGGATGGGAAAGTTGACGGGCGATCCAAAATATTTTGACTTTGCCATCCGGCAGGTGGAGAACTTTAATCGCTACCTGTACGACAGCACCACGGGTCTCTATTTTCACTGCTACTATAGTGATGAGACCATGAATGGAGTGGGTCGCTGGGGTCGCTGCAACGGCTGGCTTGCCCTCGCCCAGACAGAATTGCTGAACTACTTACCGGCCAACCATCCCAAACGCGCCGAGCTCACCCGGCTGCTGCTGCGTCAGATCAAGGGCTTTTCCCGCTACCAGGACATCAGCGGGCTCTGGCACCAGGTACTGGACAGACCCGACTCCTACCTGGAGTCCTCGGTCACAGCCATGTTCGTATATACGGTGGCCCATGCGGTGAACCAGGGATGGATCGATAAGAGCTATATCACCATCGCACAAAATGGCTGGGAAGGTCTCGGAAAGAAGGTGACCGCCGAAGGCGAACTACAGGACGTATGCATCGGCACCAACATCGCCGAAGACATTCGCTTCTATTATGACCGCCCCCGGGAGACAAACGATACGCATGGATTGGGCGCCTTCCTGCTGGCAGGTACGGAGATCGTCCTATATCTTAAAAAATCCTTTCACCCTTGAGAGGAATGCATCCCTTCGCCGCCGGGACACCTCGACCTCCTTTCCATTGGTCAATATCACGCTCCCCCCTTCACCCCGTATGTATTCCTTTATATGAGCGAGATTGATCAGATAGGATTTGTGGACGCGGCAGAAAAAATTATCTTCCAGCAACAATTCATAATCAATAATTGATTTGGAGGCCACGATATTTGTTCCATTGATCATATGAAAAATAGTGTAGCTGCTCTCCGCCTCGCAATAAATTATCTCGGACAAAAGGATGACCTGGAAACCTTTCAGACTGGTAACACATAACTTCATTTCACTCGGCTTGTGCCGCATATTGTAAAGAAATGTGTCGATATTATCCGAAGTGTTTTGGGTATTGATCCGGCCTGCAGCCCGCTGTACGGCATGGGTAAGCAACACCTCATCCACCGGCTTTAGCAGATAATCCACAGCGCTGTACCGAAATGCCTGGAGCGAATACTGATTATGCGCAGTAACAAAAATGATCTCGAAATGGACCCCTTTGAGCTCATTCAGGAGGTCGAACCCATTCTTCCCCGGCATGGAAATATCGAGAAAGACCAGCTGAGGTTTCAGCATCAGTATGGACTGCACTGCCTGCGGGGCATCCCGGCACTCAGCAATGACCTGCAATTCCGGGCAATTGAGCTCCACCAGTTTCTTCAGCGAGCTTAAGCCTCTCAGCTCGTCATCTACCAATATGGTTTTGATCATGCACAGGGTTTTAATTGTTGTCCAATGGCTCTTCATAGGCAGACACTACCAGTTTGCTGACGGTGCCGGTATCAGTGGCATTACCGGTCTCTGATTTGTCCTGTATGGACAGGGAGCAACGGATGCTGTATTTTTCATTTAAGATAGCGATCCGCTGACGGACATTGCCGATGCCCATCGACGTATGCACTTGCTGCGAATCATTCTTATTTAGCAGCGAACGCCGGATGCCAATCCCATTGTCCTCTATTTCACAAACAAGTTTCTCTTCATCGATGTAAAACAGGATATTGAGCTGCTTATTCCCCTTATTGGGGAGCAGGCCATGCCAGATGGCATTTTCGACCAGTGGTTGAATGAGCATGGGCGCGATCCTGATCTCGTCTACATCTATTTCCTCCTGTACGCCGATATGGTAATTGAAGTCGGCAAAACGCAGCTGCTCCATCTCCAGGTAGCTTTCAAGATACTCTATATTCTGCCTGAGCGTAATAAATGTTTTACGCGAATGCTCGAGATTCAGGCGTATCAGCTGCGCAAACCGGCTCAGATAGAGAGAGGCATTCCGGGTATCCTGGTGAAGGATCATCTCTTTGATGCTGTTGAGCGAATTGAAAATGAAATGAGGGTTCATTTGTGCATGCAGCGCTTTCATCTCGTACTCCGCCACCTGCCGGTCAAGGTTCATTCTCTCGCTCAGCCGTTGGATACGGCTTCTATATAAGAACCCCACCGCGGAGATCAGGACGGCCATCGACAGGATAATAAACCACCATGACCGCCAAAAAGGAGGTCTGACAACGATAGTCAGTTCCCTGACCTGTTCGGGCCATCTGTTGTTGGCGGAAAAAAGCTTCAGCTCCACCTTGTATTTCCCTGACGCTAGATTCGATAAGTTTACGCTGTGCTGCCAGTTCAGCAGGTGCCAGGAGGAGTCAGGGGCAGGTGACACGCGATAGGCAAACCGGTTGTCTTCCGGGCTCCTGAAATTGACGGCATTAAAATCGATCTGGACGGAGTTATCCGTATACGGCAGGGTCAGCCTTTCAGGATCGCCCACGAGCCGGCCGGCGGCCGTATTGATCGCATCTATGAACAGCGCGGGAGAAGTCTCTGTAAATTGGGTCAGGTCGGGTTTGAAGCTCATGAGATGATGTCCTGACCCGACGTAAAAAATGTTCTGCTCCTCATCGTACCAGCTTCCTTTCCGCAAGCTGGTAATGGCCATGGGAAGCCCTTCGGCATAGGTATAGAGTCTGCTGGAATAATTATGTATGTCAAAGACGGAAATGCCATTGTCGATGCCCAGCCAGATATGATCGTGGATCACCGGAGAACTTGAAATGATATCTCCGTCCCAAAAGTTATTCTCATTTTTACGGAGATACATCTTGTTAGTGGTGCAATCGTACTGAATGATCCCATTGTTCCACGAATACAACCAAAGGTTATTGTCCTTATCCATATCCAGGATAACCATATAGCCGTTCAGCGTCCGCGCCACCGAAGAATACAGAATAAGCGTATCCACTACCTGTTTGGCGGCATTCCAGCGACAGAGCCCGTCACCCGCAAACCAGACATTTCCCTGGCCGTCCTTTGCCATGCTGAAGCAATAGGTGATCTTCAGCAAAGGACTTTTAGGGCCCGATATATCGGTAAATCGCCGGGTATCCCGGCTATAGTACACCACCGAATTGAGGTTGCCGAAGGATATCCAGATATTCTTTTTGGCATCTTCGATCATGCTGATCGGGTTGATCTCATTGATCCACGCCAGCTCCGGCGGTGGGGCCACGCGGCCGAAATGGTAATTGGAAGTATTGAACCAGAGGAGACCGGTACGGGTACCGATCCAGAGGGTGTCGGCGCTAAAGGGGAAGATATTATAAATCGTATTGCAGGTCGTGCCGAATTTTCCAAAGTCGAAACGACGTCTGTTCCCGGGATTGGATCTATCCAGCATAACCAACCCGCCCTTGTTCCGGAGCCCGATAAACAGTTTGTCATGTTGCGCATAAATGGCCCTGATATCACAGTTGCGCAGATCGGGCCATTGCTCCGTGAGATCATAGGCATTGTAATACGGACTGGAAAGATTTTGTTTGTAGAGGCCATTATCGGTGCCTATCCAGAAGCGCCCCTCCCTGTCACGGAATAGGGCCGTACAATGCCTGCTTCCAAAGTATTTTTCCCCATGGAGCCTGAGCTGATGAGTGGCGGCATGATAATCGAAAAGATAAAACCCCGTAACCTTACACGTTATGGCGAGCAAGGTATCGCTAAGATAGAACAGCCGGCTGTTGGGAACACCGATGTCGGCGCCCGCATTAAAGGGCATGGGAAAAGAAAAGGTCTGCTGCAGTCCGATATCAAATACGTCGATGGCGTTCTTTTCCTCGTTCACGATAAACAGCTGGTTCTGCCTGCCAGGGAATGAAACCCGCATCTCGCCGGCGGTGTCGGTGAGCAGCTTTTTTAAGACAGGATGGCGCCTGCCGTAAAAGGTATCTATCCTGTTGGCAAATGGATCATAGGTAGAAAAGAACAGTTCGTTGCTCTGCAGGATCAACCCATTGTCCAGCACGGATAGCCCGGCCCCGAAAGCCAGCTCTTTGAGGCGGGCATCCGAAGGAAGATAATGATCCAGCCGGCGGACGATCTTTCCCGTATTGTCAAAAACATACAACCCCGTCTTGCTGGAAAAAATATAATGCCCTTTGCTATCCCGCATCGTCTCCATGCCATTATTGGTCCAGCCGAAGATCAGCGAATCACTGGGCACGACTAGATGCCTACAGGTCCTGGACCTGGTGTCATAGACAAATGCCCCTGAAAATGTTGTACCAATGAGCTCGCGTCCCTGTATGCTCAACTGCTTGACCTTATTATCCGGCAGGGGTACATCGGCCGACCCGTTATAGTAGTTGATAAAATTGCGCCCGTCAAATTTGTTGAGTCCCTTGGAGGTGGCGATCCAAAGATAGCCTGTCGAATCCTGTACAATGCCGGAAATGGAATTACTGGACAGACCCTGCACCCGCGTGTAGCTGGTAAAATCACTCTCATTTAAAGATTGCGCGGTCAATGGGCTCCGGATCAGAGCCAGTACAAACATCGTTAGAAAAAAATAACCGCGCATAATTTAAAAATACAAACTTACTTCAACAAAGAAGCGTAGGGACTGGCCAAAAAACGGGTACACATGATGTTCTTACCGCATTAAAGAGCGGGCACGCCGTTGGCTGTCCGGGAGCAGCCGTTCATTAGAAAGGGTTTTTTCCGGAATTATTTATTTTCTTTCTTGCTCTGCCTACCACCCAGCTGAATCCCGCTATCAACCATTAAAACAGCGTTTTATGAAGAAACACCTTTTTGCAGTCTGCATCCTGTGTATGGCTTGCTCCCTTTCCTATGCCCAAAGCATCGGCATAGGCACCTCCTCTCCCAACCCTTCGGCACAGCTTGATATTTCAAGCACAAGCAGGGGACTGCTTATCCCAAGGATGACTCAGGCGCAACGGAGCGCGATCGCCGGCCCGGCAACCGGCTTATTGATCTACCAGACGGACAACGGCGCCGGTTTTTATTACAATGCCGGGACGGCGGCATCTCCCTCCTGGAAAACAGTTGCTGCTTCTGACGGATGGACGCTGAAGGGCAACAGCGGGACCGATACGGCAACGGATTTTATAGGAACCACGGATAATAGTCCTTTGCGTTTCAGGGTCAATAACGTCTATTCGGGCGAAATAGACTCGGTCAATGCCAAAACCATCTTTGGTTATGGCGCTGGCAATCCTTCATCCGCCAACCTGGGGGCTGTAGCCATCGGTTTCAAATCCCTGCATTCGAACACGACGGGACAATATAACATCGCTGTAGGGGACAGTGCATTATTTTCCAATACCACAGGTAGTCAAAACAGCGGGGTCGGAGCCTACACTTTGTTTAATAACACAAGCGGTCAGGGCAATCTGGCCCTCGGCCATGCTGCACTGTATTCCAACACCACCGGAAACTACAATTCTGCAACGGGCTTCCAGGCCCTCTATAGCAATACCACGGGTTACGCCAACACGGCGGATGGCCAGTCGGCCTTATACAGCAATACAACAGGGCTTGACAATACGGCTATGGGTGTAAATGCGCTTCTCAACAATACCACAGGAAGATGGAATACGGCGCTCGGTCATAGTTCGCTTTACAACAATGCAACGGGTGACCAGAACACGGCCATCGGCCAGAATGCCCTGTATTATAATACCGCTACTGCCAATACCGCCGTCGGAGTCGACGCACTATATTACAATACCACCGGGCAATACAATACGGCTAACGGCTATTTGTCCCTTTTTAACAATACGACGGGTAGTTTTAATACCGCCACCGGCTACTCGGCTTTGGGGCAAAATGGCTCCGGCCTGTTCAATACCGCCACCGGCGCTTATGCCCTTAATTCCAGTTCGACTGGCAGCTATAATACGGCAACAGGCAGCAGGGCCTTATATAGCAACCAGGCACAAGGCAATACAGCTACCGGTCATCAGGCTCTTTACAGCAACACTACAGGAACGGATAATGTGGCGGACGGCGCGGGAGCCTTGTCCAACAGCTCCACGGGCTACGACAATGTTGCCGTGGGTTCATCGGCTATGATCAATAATACCTACGGTGATTTTAATACGGCCATCGGCATGAGATCGCTGGCCAGGACCACCGGGTCCCAGTACAATACCGCCGTCGGGTACCAGGCAGGAGGGAACTATGATATGGGGTACAATAATACGATGCTGGGCGCGCTCACCGATATTAACCAGGATGGCTTATACAATTGCATTGCCATTGGCTATGATGTAATATGCACGGCCAGCAGCCAGGCGAGGATAGGGAACGCCTCTACCAATTCCATCGGCGGACAGGTGGGCTGGTCGACCCTCAGTGACGGCAGGGTCAAGAAAAATATCAGCGCCAACGTAAAAGGGCTGGATTTTATCATGAAGCTGAGACCCGTGACGTATAACCTGGATGTTGAAAGCATCAATAGCAAATTGTCCAACCGTTCAGGCACAGCTTCCAATGCCGGTATGGCAGCCTCGCTGGCTGAAAAGAAAGCACGCGTTTTTTCCGGATTTGTAGCGCAGGAGGTGGAGTCGGCGGCCGCCCGGGCGGGATATGACTTCAGCGGTGTCGACAAACCAAAGAACGACCAGGATTATTATGGTCTTCGCTATGGAAGTTTTGTAGTGCCCCTGGTAAAGGCGATCCAGGAACAGCAGCAAAGCATCGACGTATTGAAAAAGGAAAATGAGAACCTGAAACAAAAGATCGCAGCCCTGGAAGCCAGGCTCGGCCAGTAGTACGTTCATCTAAAAGAAATTTATGATAAAAATATTACTTCTCTGTGGTATCTGTTGCTGGTCTGTCATCCTTCCCGCGCAAAACGTGGGCATTGGCGCCGCCGCACCGGATTCCTCCGCGCAGCTCGATATTCAAAGCACGGCAAAAGGTCTGCTGATCCCTTCCATGACACAGACACAGATGCATGGTATCCCAACCCCCGCCACCGGCTTATTGGTATTTCAGACCGACGTCACTTCCGGATTTTATTATAATGCCGGTACACCCGTCGCACCATCCTGGCAGCCCCTGGCGCCTCCTTCGAATCAGACGGTCTGGAAACTCACGGGGAACAGTGGGACCAATCTCACCAATGACTTCGTAGGGACCGCGGACGATAAACCCCTGTCTTTCCGTATCAACAATGTAACGTCCGGCTTTTTAGATTCCACAAAGGCCAGGATTTTTTTGGGGTACGGGGCCGGCAATACGACTTCCACCGGCTACGGCAATATCGCCATCGGAAAAAGTTCGCTGAGCTCGGCTTCGACGGGCAACGCCAATGTAGCGCTGGGTGACAGTGCCCTGAATAGCTATACGCAAGGGGACGGATCCGTGGCCGTTGGCATTTATTCGCTGGTTCAGAATGCCTATGGCGCTTATAATACGGCCATCGGTAACTATTCGCTGTTTGCCACGCCAGCATCGGGCAATACGGCTACGGGCGTTGGGACTCTTCAAGCCAATACCCAGGGAGGCAACACCGCAAAAGGCTATAGTGCGATTGGAGCAAATATCGCTGGCTCCAATAATACGGCGCTGGGAACAAGTGCTTTGGGTACTGATCCGTCAACGGACTACCAGGGCTATCAGAACACCGCGGCCGGCTCCGCAGCGCTAGCTAGTAACGCAAATGGAGGATCGAATACCGCGATTGGTTATAATACCTTAGCGACCAACACATCCGGCGGGGCCAATACGGCTACGGGCTATGAGGCGCTTGGCGCCAACCTCATCGGCGGCAGCAACACTTCCATAGGTGCCTTTACGATTGGTGTAACCCGTGATGGGGCATCCCTTACGGCCATAGGCGCCCATTCACAGGAAGCCGCGTCCACAGGCCCGGAAGGCGAAAATACTACCGACGGGGCTTATGCCCTATACCACAATGCATCGGGTGTTTTTTGCACGGCCATCGGCGGCTATGCCCTGTATAACAATAGCGGCAAGTCCAATACGGCCACCGGTTATAGCGCGATGTACGGGACAGGCGCCAACGGATCCGATAATACCGCATTCGGGGCCAATACGCTTACCCAGATGGTTGCCAATTCGGATGGGAATACCGCTTTTGGCACAAATGCCTTATTACACAGTAACGCCGGCGCTTACAATACCGCTGCCGGCTATGCCGCCCTCTATTTGCTTGCCGATTCGAAATATAACACTGCAATAGGCTATGCTGCCGGTATAGGATACGCCCTTACATACACCCTTAGCCATTCCAATACCATACTGGGCGCTAACTGTGACCTCGGTTCGGATAATTTGAACAATTGCATCGCCATCGGCCAGCAGGTGACTTGCACGGACAACAACCAGGTAAGGATCGGCAATCTCGCTACCAATTCCATCGGCGGGCAGGTGGGCTGGACGACATTCAGCGATGGCAGGTATAAAAAGAATATCCGGGAAAATGTAAAAGGTCTTGAATTTATTCTCCGGCTGAAACCCGTCACCTACCAGCTCGATATGGAAATCATCAAGAACAGGCTCCGTCCAAAAGACGCTACCACATTGACTCCATTGATGCAAACAGCCACCGCCGCAAGCGGTCAGGTGGTACATTCCGGATTTGTTGCACAGGATGTGGAAAAGGCGGCTACAGAGTCAGGCTTCAATTTCAGCGGCGTAGATAAGCCCACCTCGGCAGGCGGCTTGTATGGACTGCGTTATGACGATTTTGTAGTGCCGCTGGTCAAGGCGGTACAGGAGCAGCAACAGCAAATCGAAACACTGCAAAAAGGCAATGTTGAAATAAACAAAAGGATACAACGCATAGAAGAGAAAATAACCCATTAAACACCACCAATGAGACAAAATATTTTCATCTTCTTCCTCCTCCTGCTGGCCCGGAACGGCACGGCCCAGGAAGCTGTCCGGGTGCAGAATGGAGCGCTACTGACGGTAGAAAAGGACGCTCAGCTTATCATCTCCGGAGGTCTGATGCTTGAAAAAGGCAGTCAGCTGATCAACAACGGCAGGATCACGCTATGGAAGAATAAGACAAGCGGCGCCTACTGGCGCGACAGTACGGTCACCCCCTATTCATATGGCAACGGCGTCCTTACATTGACCAGCAACGGAAATCAGTCATTGGAGTCGGTCAACAGCTTTCACCGCATCGAAGTCAACGCCGACAGCATTCATTTAGGAACAGATATTACTGCCAATCAGTGGTATCTTATCAAAGGCAGGGTCAGCACAGGGCCATTCAAAGCCATCGTGCTATCGACCTCGGACACAGCAGTGCAGGCGGATGCCAGCAATCCAAACTTCTCCGGCAGTTGGTTCGACGGCACTTTGCGACGCAACTTTGACGGTCACTCAGCCACGTCGTTCTCTTTCCCCGTAGGCGACCCGCAAAAAGCCGATCCGGCGGTGATGGAAAACCTGCAAGCCGCGCCCCTGAACAATATCAGCTACATCGATGCATCTTTCGGTCCAAAACCCGGAACGGATGCTGGTCTTATACTCGGGGAAAATGGCACGCCTTTTACAATGGTCAACGACGGGGGAGTTTGGTATTTGACGCCGGATAATGAACCCACGCAAGGCAACTATGACCTGGTGCTTTATCTGAACGGCTTCGCCGGTCTGCAGGACAATTCATTTGCGATCCTGCGAAGGCCGGACAGTTCGAAGGCCGCCACAGACTGGGAAGTGCCGGAAAATAGCTCGCTGCCGCCCAACATGTCCTCAGGGCGTACCATCGCGGATGGTTTTGCAAGAAGAAATAATATCAGCAGCTTCAGCCAGTATGGCATCGGCATGACCTCGACACCGCTGCCCATCACGCTCATCGACTTCACAGCCATCCGCATCGATCCAACAAAGGTGGGTCTGCAATGGCAGACTGGAATGGAATCCAATAACAAGGGCTTCGATGTAGAAAAGAGACTGGATAAGGACCCTTCCTTCTCCTTCACCGTCTTCATACCATCTGCTGCCCCGGGTGGCAATAGCAACACCGTCCTGCATTATACCTATACCGATGCCAACGATTATAATGGCATCACGTATTACCGGCTGAAGCAAACAGATCTCGATGATCGATATACATACACACTGATCAAGGCGGTATCGGGCAGCAGGACCGGCGTTTCCGTTCTCCTCTATCCCAACCCCAGCCAGGGTCAGTTCACCATCCGAATGGACGGCGCGACAGGACCCCATGATGTCCGCATTGTCGACCAGAAAGGAGCGATCATCAGAAACCTCGTGCTCTATGGAAATACACCGCTGCCGGTGACAGGATTACCATCCGGGTCCTATATCATACAGATACCCGATGCATTCGGTCCGGGCGGAACATTTGCACAAAAAATACTGGTGCTAAAATGATCCATCAATTCCACAAAGGGTCTCCCATCGGTCCATAAGGGGGACCCGACGTCACGGCATTCATCTGGGTCTGTGGTATGGGCCTCAACGTATCCTTTGCAACGATATTAGCCCTTCCATCGGAATTGTGCGCGATCACCCGGGGCAACAGCTGATGCGTCCTTACCAGGTCCCACCATCTTACCATCTGCCCGCACAGCTCCCTTGTACGCTCATCCAATATAAAATCCTGTGAAAGATCTGCCTCCGTCACATCCATCGCCGTCACATTCCCCGTGGGATAAGCAGCCCTCTCACGAATGGTATTGATATATCCCAGCGACAAGGTTGGCTGGTTCATCATATACGCAGCTTCTGCGGCGATAAGATAGGTCTCCGACAAGGTCCACACGATGACAGGCCGTATCGAAGGCGAGTTCATATCGGGCCGGTGGGTATCCACATATTTACGCATATAGGGCGACATCTGGATATTGTATTTCCGGGGCGGCATCAGTAGATAGCGGGTGGCCTTGATAGTGGCATCCGAAACATCGACGCCGGGCATATAGCAGGCCGTGTCCCCCAGAGTGAACTTGGGTTTGCCGGCCAGCGAAGGATCGACACCGGACGGAACAGGATTAGGCCATTTAGGGATCCCGGCCGCATTGTTGCAATACCAGACGGTCTGAAAGGTCTTGCTGTACCGGGTGTCATTGGTCTTGTCCGCAAACACGGTGTCGGTCAGCCAGCGCGTGGGCACGGCACGGATATAAGGCCTTCCATCCAGAATGTCCCGCTGCATACCGGGCACAAAGGTCTCGTACTTCGGTACCCACATATGCACAAGCACGTTGTCCGGACCGCTGCTATTCTGTGCCGCCGATCCGTTATACGCTATGTTGGACGTATGCTGCACCGTCCAAAGCACTTCCTTGTTGGTCTCATTGCCTTCCTGGAACACGCTTCCAAAGTCAGCTAACAGTCCCAGCCCCAGACTGCCGCTATTGCTGATCAATCCCGATGCTAAAGTATAAGCATTCTGATAGTCGTCGGAATGCGCCGCTGATGAGCCGGCCCTCGTCAGATACACTTTTGCCAGCAGATGTGTGGCAGCGGCAGCGGTCGCCTTGCCGGGTAATACTCCTCCCTGTGTCGGACTGGCAGGCAACGCAACAATTGCATCCTGCAGGTCCTGTATGATAAAATCATAGACATCGGCCCGCGGATCACGCTGAGCCGCCGTGCTGGGCGTCGACTGAAAATGCTTGTTCAGCGTGATATTCCCCCAGAACTGCACCAACACAAAATAGTAGTTTGCACGCAGGAATTTGGCCTCCGCCAGCATCTCTGACCGCTTCGTGGTGTCCATACCTGTGATCGCCGGACCGAAGTCAACCAGTCCGTTACAGGTATTGATAAAGGTGTAACAGTTGTTCCAGATGGCAGTGACCTTCGAGTCGGCGGGCGTATAGCCGCTGCTGTAATAGTTGACATTGTTCCCCGTTCCATCATTGCCCGTAATAAACTCATCCGTTCCGATACAGGTGATGGTAAAGAGATTCTCCGTACCCCAAAGATTGCGCATACCGGCATACGCCGCGTCCAGTCCGGATTGAAAACCCTGGGCGGTCTTGAAAAAATCAGGTGTCACAACGGATTGCGGATTCTCTTTCAGCTGCTTGTTACAAGCCACCCCCGACAGGACGGCCAGCAACAGTAAATAATATATTTTACGCATAATAGTTTTTTTAAAAAGTTACATTCAGACCAAAAAGCATGGACCAGGACGGTGGCGTATCCAGGTTGAGCGTCACGGTAGGATCGGTACTCGACTTGGGTCCGCTGGCCTCCGGATCGAGCCCATGGTATTTATTCCTGTACGGTGAAAAGAGAATAAACGGATCCTTTGCCGTGGCGTATACCCGCACGGACTTCACACCCCATCGCTTGACCATGGCGGACGGGATAGTATAGCCCAGGCTCATGCTCCTGATCTTTAAAAAGGTCGCATCGAAATACCCGAAAGTAGAAAGATTAGGCGGATTGGTCTGCGCTGAATTGGCCTTGGGCCAGGCGTTCGTCGGATTGTTTGGCGTCCAGTAGGCGACATTCAGGTTGTTGTAATTGGCCTGCATGGTATTGAGGAACCCTGCGCCAAATAGGGCGGACGAGATCATTCCTCCCACGCGGGCAAACGCCACGATGGTAAGGTCGAAATTACGATAGGTGATCCGTTGTGTGGTACCACCCTCCCATTTTGGCTGTGGTGTGCCAAGAACTGTCATATCCCCCGCATCGATGACGCCATTACCGTTGCGGTCGGCAATTTTCGCCTGGCCGATCACAGACTTTGTCCCCGTAATAGTCTGCCCCAGTGTCTTGGCCGCCAGCGAATCCTTTGTAGTAGCCTGCCAGATGCCTATCCGCTGGTAGTCGTATATGGACCCGATAGGCTCGCCCACAAACCATTTGTTGGCAATGTCGGCCGGACGCCCATTCACTTTTGTATTGATACTGGGTAGCAGCTGTGTGATCTCGCCCCTGTTGATAAAAAAGTTGATATCCGCCGACCACCCGATATCGTGACTGGTCCGCGGCTGTATGATATCGGCAGCCAGATGCAGCTCGATGCCCTTATTCTCGCTCTTGCCGATATTGGTCAGTATCTGCGCAGGTATACCCGATGTCGCCGGCAGCGACACTGGCATGATCATATCCTTTGTATAGGCATGATACAGGTCGATAGAACCCGACAGCCTGTTCTGAAAAAATCCAAAATCCAGACCGATATTGGCCGTTGCCGTATACTCCCACGACAGACTGGGATTCGGCGCCGCATTGGGATAAAGCCCCGTCGTCACCGTAGACCCGTAATTGTAGGACACATTCGTCAACGAACCCAGTGTCTGGAAAGGGTCGATGGCAGGATTACCCACCGAGCCAAAGCTGGCCCTCAGCTTAAGATTCGAGAAGGCTGCAACCCCGCTCATAAAAGGCTCCTTTATGACATTCCAGGCAGCCGCGGCGGAGGGGAACACATGGTACTTATTGCCGGGCGCCAGCCGGGAAGACCCGTCCGACCGCATGGTCAGCGTCAGCAGATACTTGTCGTTATAGGAATAGTTGATCCGGCCCATATACGAAATGAGCGACCAGGGCTGCAGGTATCCCTTACCGGTAAAGTTCGAGCCAAGGGCAGGATTGTAGTACTGCGCCTGATCAGACAGCAGGTTATTGTAGGTGAAGTCGCTGTTTTGCGGCGTATATTTCTGAAAGCTGTACAATCCGGTGAAATTGATCTTGTGTCGCTGGGCAATGGTCTTGTCATAGATCAACAGGTTCTCCAGCGTATAGCTGGTGGTCTCAGTGGTTGCGGTTTCCCCTGTGGAAGAGACTCCCAGATTATTCGTCGTATACCTGCCATAAAAATTACCATAGATGTCGGAACGTACTTCGGCGCCGCCATTGAATCGATATTTCAGACCCTTGAACGGACTAACTTCGATGTATAGGGTAGAAAAAGTCCCCAGCCTGTCCCTCTTTTCAACAGACGCTCCCGGAAGAAAGTCCGCCAGTGGATTCCAGACCTGGTTGGCGCTGCCCGGTAAAAACCCATTGATCAATTTGCCCGTTGTGTCATAAGGCGAGACCAGCGGACTTGCCCGTAAGGCCTGCCCCATGGGGTTGACACTCTCCCCCTTGGTCGTTGTGAACGTATTCAGGGTGCTGAGCCCTATCTTGAAATAATTTCCCAATTTCTGATCTACACTAAGCTTCAGGGAATATCTTTTAAAGGACTGACCGGGATATACACCCGTCTCGCTATAATAGCCCGCACCCAATGCGTATTGCGTATTTTCAGTCCCGCCTATAAGCCCTAACTGATGATTGGTGCTGACACCCGTCCTGTATACCAGCTTCTGCCAGTCCGTGCTGCGGCCCATGGCGACACCCTGCCTTTCCTCCGGCGCAAGGGCCGAAGTCAGTATCGCCGGATCATCTACAGAAGTATACATACCCGGATTGCCGATAAAAGTGGCCCATTTCTTTAGCTGCAGATATTGCGGGCCGTTCATCACGGGATATTCTCCCAGCCAGTTGGAAAAACCCGCATAGGCGCTATAGGACACCGTTGGCTTCATACCCACCCGGCCCCGCCGGGTGGTCACCAGTATAACTCCGTTGGCGCCACGGCTCCCATAGATGGCGGTAGAGGACGCATCCTTCAGCACCTCGATGGATGCCACATCATCCTGGTTGATATCATCTATGCTTCCTTGAAAAGGTATGCCGTCGACTACAAAAAGAGGATCATTACCCGCCTTGACACTCCGCATGCCCCGGATGAGAATGGTTGGCGACTGGCCCGGTTTACTATTCCCATTCTTCTTTTGTATATCGATACCCGCCCCCTGCCCCTGCAAAGCCTGGCTGAGATTGGCCGCGGGGATATCCTGTATGGATTTTTCGGTGATGGAGGTGATGGAGCCGGTGACATCGGATTTTTTGCGAGTACCGTACCCCACCACGATGACCTGATCCAGGTCATTCTTATTCTCCGTCATAGCAATGCTGAGTTCGGCACTACCTGCCTTCACCTCCTTACTGAGGAACCCCGTGTGTGAAATGACGAGGATGCTGTTAAGTGTAAGATTTAGCTGAAAGTTCCCATCCGCATCGGAAACGGTCCCCTTATGTGTCCCCTTGACGACAATCGAGGCCCCTGACAACGGCTCTCCTGTCAGGCTGATGATCTTTCCCTTCACCGTAGTCTCCTGTGCAGACAGGACAGCGGCCCAAAGAAGGAAGATGCAGGCGCATAGTAATTTTTTCATATTGGCGAGTGTTGGTTAATTGACCTCCGCGATTGGTCGGATGATCAACTGCAACTACGCACTTTTTTGCCTGCATCAGTTTTGCTAAAACTGCTATTTACTCAACAATGTTGGCATATCACAATGTACCGCTGACCTCTACCCGAATGACAGTGGCAATAGCATCCGGCGCCCTTTCCGGAACCTGTATCGTCAATCCTTCGTCACCAGCAGATGTCTTCAACGCAGTTCCACCCGCTAACAGCTTCGCACCTGTCACCTTACTCTTTAATCCAGGTACGGTCAGCTTCCCATCCGCCGGCCAGTCAAATACAGAAAGATACAGTACGGTGTTTGCCCCCAGTGTCTTCTTTGTACAGCGTCCCCAGGGCAGGAGGCCGAATGGACTTGCTTTCGTGTCATAGATGGCCTCGCCATTGACCTTCATCCAGGCGCCGATGGCTTTTAATGCGTCGACACTGCCCTGAGGGAATTCGCCTTCAGCAGTAGGCCCGACATTCAGCAGATAGTTCCCACCCTTGGAGGCAATATCCACCAGGTTATGTATCAGGGTCGTGGGCGTCTTCCAATTGTTGTCGGCTTTCTTGAAGCCCCAGGTGCCGTTCATCGTCATACATGTCTCCCAGTCTTTACCATCCAGCTCGGACAGATTGGGTATCTTTTGTTCAGGTGTCTTGTAGTCGCCGGGGAAGTCGGGTCGCTTGAGCCGGTCGTTCGTAATGATCTTTGGCTGCAGGGACAACAGCGCATTCAGCTTCTCCGCCCACGCATCCGTCATGTCGGTTGGCGTATCCCACCAAAGCACGGCAACATCCCCATAGTTTGTCAGCAGTTCCTTTACCTGGGGCACGGCCACCTTGTCGATGTAGTCTCCCATGGAATCCGTCGTTTGCGCAGGGTCCCAATGTCCTTTATGTGCAGCCGTGTAGGCATCTATTGTGGACGAGTCCGGATTGGCCCATCCTTCGGAAGTAACCTTCCTCGACGCGGCGCCGCCCGGATTATTCCAATCCTGGGCCTGGGAATAATAAAATCCCAGACGGATGCCATACTTGCGACAGGCCGCCGCCAGAGGTTTTAACAGGTCCTTGCCATACGGAGTGGCATCCACCACATTCCACTTGCTGGCGCTGGTCTTGAAAAGCGCAAAGCCATCGTGATGCTTTGCCGTAATGACGATATATTTCATACCCGCATCCTTCGCCATTTTCACCCACACCTCCGGATCATATTTTATGGGGTTGAACTGATGGGCAAACTGCTGATAGTCCGCCACCGGGATCTTTCCCCTGTTCATGATCCACTCCGCCGCCTTATTGATGGGATGCCCGTTATACACACCGGCAGGAACAGCATAAACACCCCAGTGAATAAACATCCCGAACCGGGCTTCCCTCCACCACTGCATTCTTTCATCCCTGCTGAGGGTTTGCGCGGATGCTATCTGGTTCAATAACAGGATCACAATAAGTAACTTCTTCATACGTAAACATTTTTTTGATATTGCAACTAACTCAATAAACTCCGGATCACATGCGCCGATCCTGGCCTTTTATTCAACTATTTTGACCTTGCGGCCGATCACTGGCCGGCCGCGCGCCTGGCCGCCGAAGATCGCAGCAGCGCTTCCAGATAATAATAGTCGGCGTAGTTTATAGGCACATCCACTTCCGACTTCGAAGGCTTGGAACCCGTGCTGTGCAAAAGAATAAATCCGCTGCTGGCCCCTATCTCACTCCGGTAATGGTTTGTCAGACTCTGCAGGATCCTATCCGCCATCTGCCGGTAGGCCTTCCCCTGATCACTGTACCTGCTCAATTCGTACAACCCCGACGCGATCACTGCCGCGGCGGACGCATCCCTTGGCTCATCCGGTATACCCGGCGCATTGAAATCCCAATAAGGTATCTTATCCTCCGGCAATTTCGGAAGGATATAGGCGGCGATATGCTCCGCCTGTCTCAAATAGGTCTTGTCCCCCGTCTCCCGGTAACACATCGTATACGCATACAACCCCCACGCCTGTCCCCGCGCCCATGCGGACGAATCGCTATACCCCTGCCAGGTCATACGCTTCACTATCCTGCCGGTGGCGGTATCATAATCCACTACGTGGAAAGAGCTGTAATCCGCACGGTAATGATTCCGCATGGTCGTATTGGCATGGCTGACGGCTATTTTATAAAAAGACGGATCCCCCGTGAGCTTTGTAGCCTCGAACAACAGCTCCAGGTTCATCATATTGTCGATGATGACAGGATAGCCCCATAGCTCTTTGTGATGATCCCAGCTGCGGATACACCCGACCCGGGGATTGAATCGCGTGGACAACGTTCGGGCAGCCTGTATGATCAGCTGCCGATACGCCGCATCCTTTGTCAGCCGGTAGCCATTGCCATAGCTGCAATAGATCTTGAAGCCCATGTCATGTGTAGTGCCATTGAGCTTTTCCCGCTCCATACGGGCGGTATATGTCTGCGCCGCCTTCTTCCATTCCTCCTTCCCGGTATATTGATAAAGGAACCAAAGCTCACCCGGGAAAAAACCGCTGGTCCAGTCCCTCGATGACACGAGCTTTAACTTTCCATCAACCAGTGTGCGGGGCGAAAAAGAACTGTCCGGCCCGGGCGTTATAGCCTTCAGCCCATACAGCATGATCTTTGTCTGTTTCTCTGCATCACCCATTACCTTAGGCAGCGACACAGATTGCGCTCCGACAGACAGCGAGATCGCTACCATGCCTGCAAAAAAAAGAGAATGTCTATTCATCGATAGTATTTATTTAGCCAGATAATAGGATGTCTCACGGGCAGATTGCGTATCACCTCCTCATTGGTCGGAGCGTGATCCAATCCCTCCCAGATGCGCAACCACTGACTATGTCCAAACGCACTGGCCCCAAACAGCAGCGCCGGCTGCGCCACAGGCCACTCCTCCCAGTACATTACATCGTGCGCATAAGGCCACTTTCCTTTGTCTGCAATATAGGGCGCCATGAACGCAATCCCCTTCTCCATGCTGCGCCCGTCTGAAGTCTGCCATCGCCAAAGATCATCCTCCGGTGTAGACAACAGCTGACAGATGGTCGCCATAGCATCTAAATTAAAAAGAGAATACCCGTACGGCTTTGTCCTTTTCAATTCACGGGGAAAGCTACCATCCGCATCCATCTGTCCGGGCAAAAGGACTTCCTTATAACGGCGACGGCAAAAGTCCATCAGCTCTCCATCTTTCGTAAAATGAGCAAAGGCCGCTACCTGCATGACCCAGCAGGTGCCATGGTTATTGGCCGCATTCATTTCGTCCTTTCCATATGGATGCGTGATGAGCCAGTGCAGGTATTTCGAGAACCAGGCGCGGATCTTTTCCAGCAGTCCCTTATCCATCGCCGGATCATCCT
>Ga0105240_10004889_pt1 | contig 20167 bp, 21 predicted proteins | sample KBSC54metaG_FD_80426 | JGI IMG/M metagenome (GOLD analysis project Ga0105240, IMG submission 80426) | Corn rhizosphere microbial communities from Kellogg Biological Station, Michigan, USA - KBS C5-4 metaG | ecosystem: Host-associated > Plants > Roots > Rhizosphere > Soil | place: Michigan, USA... | reverse complement strand
CTAACCAATAATAAAGATCTCGCTGACAAATTACGCCAATTTCGTCATCACGGAATCAAACGGACGCCTGATTACTATGAGGTTGTCAGCTTAGGAACCAATGGACGCTTGACAGATTTTCAAAGCGCGCTCGGCCTGTCGCAGCTCCGCAAATTGGATCGCTTTATGGAATTGCGCCGCCAATGGGCACAACGCTATAGTGAACTCTTGAGCGATGCCGCGGATTTCGCTTTACCTATGGAAGTCCCCGCATGTGAATCCGCTTGGCACTTATACCAGGTTCGTCTCACAAACCCGGCCCTCATTCCCCAGCGTTGGTCGATCGTGCGGCGCCTGAGAGAAGCAGGAATCGGCGCCCAAGTGCATTATGAGATGGTCTCGCATCAACCCTATTTTGTACAGAACTTTCGCAATGCCACGCCCTGTCCGAATGCGGAGCACTTTTCTGCGGCCGCTATTTCGTTGCCCATTTATCCCACACTGAAAGCGGAGGAAGTGGCCGAAGTGTGCACTGTTTTAAAACGTGTCGTAAAAGAAACTCTAGAACTAGTCCGGCCGCGGGCCAACGTTTAACCAAGAGAGGAATTTATGAGTTCAAACATCGCTACGCCTTCAGCCACAGAATCCCAAGTCCTTCATTATTGCAGCCGTTGCGTGATGCCCGATAGCAAACCCGATTTGCACTTAGACGAGCAAGGTGTTTGCAATGCCTGTCGTAGTTTTGAGCGCCGCCCGCAAGTGGATTGGACGCAAAGAAAAAAAGAGTTGCTGGATATTCTGGCGCGCTATCGCTCAAAAACGGGAACAAAATGGGATTGTATCGCGCCCGTCAGTGGAGGCAAAGACAGCACCTACATCGTTAAACGCATGGTGGAATTTGGCATGAATCCATTATGTGTGACGGCAACCACGTGCGATTTGTCCGAAATCGGCCGACGCAATATTCAAATACTTAAAAATTTAGGGGTAGACTACATTGAGTTTTCGCCTAACCCCGTCGTGCGTCGCCGGCTCAACCGCATCGGGCTGGAACAAGTCGGCGATATTTCTTGGCCGGAACATGTAGGAATCTTTACGATTCCGGTTCAAGTCGCCGTGCATTATGGAATTCCGTTATTGATCTGGGGGGAAAACTCCCAAAATGAATACGGGGGTCCCGCGGCAGCAAGCGATAAGAATGTGCTCGATCGGCGTTGGCTCGAAGAATTTGGCGGCATGCTGGGTCTTCGAGTCTCCGATCTTGTCGGCTTAAGCGGTATCGAACCCCGGCATTTAATTCCCTATACCTATCCTACCGATGCCGAACTTCAACGCGTCGGCGTGACTGGACTTTTTCTGGGTCATTACATTCCCTGGGATGGCTTCACCAATGCGCTGATTGCCCAAGGCATTGGCATGGAAACATTTCCGACAGCTATCGAAGGATCGTCCGTAAATTACGAAAATCTCGACAATCATCAAATGGGTATTCATGATTATTTTAAATTCCTTAAATTTGGTTTTGGACGGGCGTCTGATTTAATCAGCATGCATATCCGTCGCGGGCGTTTAAGCCGTGAAGATGGAATGGACATGGTGCGACATTTAGACGGGAAATTTCCTTGGACCTATCTGGGGAAACCGCTGGAGGCCATTTTAGAGCCACTCGACTTACCCGTGGAACAATTCATTACCATTTGCGACCGATTTACAAATAAAAAACTTTTCGTTCGCGATGCCAAGGGCCAGCTGCTCAAAGATAAAAAAGGCAACTTAACCAAAGTGAACTACGACAACGCATGACGGTCGCCATCATTGATTATGGGATGGGCAATCTGGGGTCGCTGCGCCGAGCCTTGGAAGAATGCGGCGGTCACGTGATTACCGCACAAACGCCCGCCGACGCAGAACCTGCTGACCGCTGGGTCCTTCCCGGAGTAGGCGCTTTTAGTGATGGCATGGCGCATTTGCGAGAACGCGGCTGGGTGGAAGCGATTCAGCAAAGTGTTCACGAAAAAAAGCGACCCTTACTAGGCATTTGTTTAGGCATGCAATTGTTATCGGATAAGGGATATGAGGGCGGCGAAAATCAGGGCCTGCAATTAATCGGTGGCGATGTTGTGCGGTTGAAACCGCCAACTCCAGAGACACGCATCCCCCATGTGGGGTGGAATGAGGTGCATATGTCCGTCAGCAGCCCCTTGTTCAATGCTATTGCCGATGGTACCGATTTTTATTTTGTTCATAGTTATCACTTTCAAGTGAAAGACACGACATCTCTATTGGCGGAAACACCCTATTGCGATCGCTTTGTTTCCGTCGTCGGCCAAGGACTGGTTTATGGCGTTCAATTTCATCCGGAAAAAAGCCAGCGTCCAGGAATGCAACTTTTACGGAATTTTCTTGCGTTGAATTAATATGTTAAAAGTCCGCGTCATTCCTACGTTGTTGTGGAAAAATGTCGGCCTGGTCAAGGGCGTTGCCTTTGATAGTTGGCGGCGTGTGGGAACCGTGCTTCCTGCCATTAAGGTATATAACACGCGCGAAGTCGATGAGCTGATTCTTTTGGATATCGCCGCCTCACGCGAGCGCCGCGAACCGGACTATGAGCAAATTGCCGAAGTATCGTCCGAGTGCTTCGTTCCGCTTACGTTTGGCGGTGGTGTGAACCATGTCGATGTCATTCGCCGCTTATTGTTATCAGGCGCGGATAAGGTAGCCATCAATTCTGCGGCTTTTGACAATATCGATCTCATTCGTAAAGCGTCGGATCGGTTTGGTTCGCAATGTATCGTCGTCAGTATCGATGCCAAGCCTACGGCTTCCGGACACTATGAATGCTTTAGCCATAGCGGAACGCGTGCGACGGGACATGAATTGAAAGCCTGGGCAAAAACGGTGGAGTCAGCGGGAGCGGGAGAAATTTTAATTACGTCGATCGAGCGGGATGGCACCATGACGGGGTATGACACCGAGATGATCCGCCAAGTGTCCGAATCGGTACGCATTCCCGTGATTGCCTCGGGCGGCGCGGGCCATTACGATCACATGCGCCAAGCCCTCCAAGACGGCCATGCCAATGCCGTTGCCGCCGCCAGTATTTTTCATTTCACAGAACAGACACCTCTAGAAGCCAAACATTATTTAGCTACGCATGGAATTCCTGTGCGGAATGTGAATACACGGTCGCAGACACCGTTGGGCAGTTCGGTAAACGCATGAACGTTTATTTTCGCGTTGATGCTTCACTGGATATTGGCACCGGTCATGTGATGCGCTGCCTGACCTTGGCGGAAGCGCTGCGTCAGCGCGGCGTCAAAAGCGCTTTTGTATCGCGCGAATTATCCGGTCATATTCTAGAGACCATTGCCTCCCAAGGGTACGAGGTTTATCGTCTCCGCGCCCCGGCATTGACGGCGGCTGGGGGGTCGCTCTACGCGCGTTGGTTAGGCGTCTCCGTTGCTGAAGACGCCGTAGAAACCTTACATATCCTGAGAGAAAAACCCATCGATTGGATCATTACCGATCATTACGCCCTTGATACGGAATGGGAACAGGCCGCGCGCACTGTCACGAGAGCGCGCCTGATGGTGATCGATGATTTGGCGAACCGTCATCATGACTGCGCTTTGCTTTTAGATCAAAATTTACATGCCAATCTTAAAACACGCTATAGACCATGGGTCGCGGCGGAGACGCGTCTTTTATTAGGTCCCTCGTTTGCCTTAGTGCGTCCCGCTTTTGAACACCAGCGTCAAAAGATGCGCCTACGCTCCGGTGAGGTGAAATCAATTCTGATTTTTATGGGGGGGACCGATCCTGAAAATCACACCGCGCGAGTCCTAGAAGCCCTGCGGATTTTAGGACGAACCGATATCCAAGTGAATGTCGTCTTAGGCGGAACGAACCCGCATATTACGGCCTTACAAGCCCATTGGACAGCATCGTTTATTCGTTGGCATGTGCAAACCTCGGCCATGCCTCAATTAATGGCCGACAGCGATTTAGCCATTGGCGGCGGTGGAACAGCAAGTTGGGAACGCTGTTGCCTAGGCTTACCGACCATTATTCTCTCCATTGCTGAAAATCAGGAATCCATTGCGGCCGAACTCGATCACCAACAATTAGCCGTCTATGCTGGGCGCGCTCAGGATCTGGATTCTGCACAGCTCGCTAAAATTCTGCAAGATCTTCTCTTAGAGCCGACACGCCTTCGGCAGATGAGTGAGCGTGCGACAGCTTGTGTGGACGGACGTGGCGCCGTACGCGTGGCGGAGGTTTTATGCGCATCTTAGGACTGGGTCCTTTACAACCGCATTTTGTGGATTTCTTACGCAGCTTCGGTGATGACGTACAAACCATGGAAACGCCTCTAACAGAGGAGTCGCCGATTCTGGCAACTACGGATTTTATTATTAGCTACGGATACCGCCATATTTTAAAGCCCGGCATTATTCGTCGCTTTCGGCACCATGCCATCAATTTGCATATTTCTTTACTGCCTTGGAATCGGGGAGCGGATCCGAATGTATGGAGCTGGCTAGAAGATACCCCGAAAGGACTTACGATTCATTACATGGATGAGGGCGTTGATACGGGTGATATTTTAGTGCAACGCGAAATGACATTTTCTCCCGATGAAACCTTACGTTCCACATACCAGACGCTCAGCGACAGCATCGAAGTTTTATTTAAAGAAATTTGGCCCCATGTGCGCACGGGCGCTCAATCCTGTTTTCCACAACCGCCCGGAGGAAGTTCGCATCGGGTGCGTGATTTAAAACTTTACGCATCGCTCATGGCTAAGGGTTGGGACACGCCTGTGCGTGAATTGATCGGACGCGCCTTGCCGCATACCGCGTTGTCAATTCGTCGTGAGGCCTGCCATTTGCGGCCGATGGCGGAACAAGATTCGGAACTTATTTTACGATGGCGAAATTCGGATCGCGTGCGCCAGTACATGTATTCGGATGAGTTGATTGGACCGGCCAGACATCGCGCCTGGTTCGAACGCATGCTCGCCGATCCCAAAAATGCTTATTTGGTTTTTGAAGTGGAAGGGCGTCCACTCGGCCTTGTTTATTTCAATGATATCGATCGCACCAGCGATCGCTGTCTATGGGGATTTTATCGTGGTGAATTAGATGCCCCTCGAGGAAGCGGTTTAGCGATGGGTTTTCTGGGTCTGGAATATGGATTCGAGCGCCTCGGCTTAAGGAAGATTGGCGGTGAAACGATTGCCTTTAATCACGCGGCGATCCGTTTCCATCAAACACTCGGTTTTGAACAAGAAGGATATCTCCGCGAACATGTCATGAAAAAAGGCGTTCCGACCGACGCGTTCCTATTTGCGTTGCGCCGTCAACGTTGGTTAACGGTAAAACCTCGTCTAGAACGTTTAATCTTTCATTTTGCATCGGCAACCGTATGACCTGCATCATTGCTTCCACACGTCCTGAATATGACGCCCTCGCGCGCCAGCTCGCGCGGGCCACAGGCCATCATTTCGTTGTAATCCGCTCACCGCGGGAGTTGACTGTTAAACGCTTGAAGCGTCTTGCACCGCGTTATGTTTTTTTTACGCATTGGTCCACCTGGATACCCGAGTCGATTTATAGTCGCTGGGAATGCGTAATTTTCCATATGACCGATGTGCCTTACGGACGTGGCGGCAGTCCATTACAAAATCTGATTGTGCGCGGTCATAAAAAAACAAAGCTAACAGCCATGCGCTGTGTGGCAGCGCTTGATGCCGGACCTGTCTATTTAAAAATGCCGCTTTCGCTAGAAGGAAAAGCTACCGATATTTTTGCGCGGGCGGCAGGTCTCATTCAACGCATGATTTTGAAGATCGTCAAAGGAACCATTCAACCGCGGCCGCAAATAGGCCGACCGACGCTTTTCAAACGCCGCACACCGGAACAAAGTGATTTGGTGTCTCTGCGTCGCCTTGCAGACATATATGATTACGTAAGAATGCTGGATGCGGAAGGTTATCCGCCGGCGTTCTTAAAAGCGCCGCACTTCCGGGTCATTTTCAAAAACGCTATCTTAAAAAAAGGGAGACTCTTCGCTGATGCCCAAATTACCCTCTCGTAACGCACCGCGAACTATCTTGGTTGTAGCGGCACATCCGGATGATGAAGTCCTCGGTTGCGGTGGCACGATCGCGCGACATGTCCGTCAAGGCGATACGGTTCATATCGCTATTTTGGCGGAAGGTTTAACAAGCCGCTCGCACCATCGGGACCGGAAAAGTTATCGCGTGGAATTGGCCAAGCTGGCGAAAGCCGCGCAAGCCGCGAGCCGAATTTTAGGCGCTGCCTCCGTCGAACTACACAATTTTCCCGATAATCGGATGGACACCACCGATCTCTTGGACGTGGTAAAGGTTGTGGAAAAACTCATCGCCCAGCATAAACCCCATATCGTCTATACCCATCATTCGGGCGATGTGAATATTGATCATTCTTATACACATCGCGCCGTGATTACGGCCTGCCGCCCATTGCCCGGAAATCCTGTCCGGCAATTACTCTTTTTTGAGGTTCCTTCGAGCACAGAATGGCAAGGTCCTGGTTGCGCTCCGACATTTCAAGCCCACTGGTTTTCCGATATTACGGAAACACTGACTCTTAAACTAAAGGCATTAGCGGAATATCAACCTGAAATGCGTCCATGGCCGCATGCGCGGTCCCTCAAAGCGATTGAACATTTAGCTCGCTGGCGCGGCGCTTCCGTCGGATTAGAAGCCGCAGAAGCATTTATGGTTGGGCGCTATATCGAAAGGTCATAGATCGATGACAACGTTAAAAAATATTCCACTGACAAAAACGATTTCCATTGGTGCCGGATCACCGCCATTTATCATTGCCGAAATGTCTGGCAACCATAATGGATCGCTGGAGCGCGCCTTGGAGATTGTGGATGCCATCGCCAAAAGCGGCGCACATGCGCTCAAGATTCAAACGTACACCGCCGATACCATGACGCTCAATATCAGCACGGGGGATTTTTATATTTCCGATCCCAAAAGTTTATGGAAAGGTCATTCACTTTATGACCTTTACAAAAAAGCGTATACGCCGTGGGAATGGCATCAGCCTATTTTTGAGCGCTGCCGTCAGCATGGGCTATTGGGATTTAGCACCCCATTCGATGCCACCGCTGTGGACTTTCTGGAAACCTTGAATGTGCCTTTATATAAGGTGGCATCGTTTGAAAATATTGATCTGCCTTTAATTCGTAAAGTGGCGGCGACCGGTAAACCGATGATCATTTCGACAGGAATGGCTAATGCCGCTGAAATCGATGAAGCCGTGCGGACCGCGCGTGGCGCCGGCTGTAAAAATGTAGTGCTTTTGAAATGCACCAGCGCCTATCCGGCGGGCCCTGAAAACAGCCATCTCCTCACCATCCCTCATATGCGTGATTTATACGAATGTTGGGTCGGTCTTTCCGATCATACGCTAGGGATTGGCGTTTCTTTAGCCAGTGTCGCCTGCGGTGCCGTAGCCATTGAACGGCATGTGACCTTGGCGCGCGCCGATGGCGGGGTGGATTCGGCATTTTCTCTGGAACCCGCGGAACTGACGCAGCTCGTGGAAGAAAGCGATCGCGCTTGGAAAGCACTGGGTCGCGTGCATTATGGATTGACTGAACAGGAAAAAGCCTCGGCTTGTTTTCGTCGGTCCCTTTATATTGCCGAAGATGTGGCGGCCGGCGAAACATTAACAGCTAAGAATTTGCGTGCGGTGCGCCCCGGTTTTGGTTTACCGCCTAAATATTATGAAGCGCTTTTAGGCCGTCGCGTGCGTAACGCGGTTGCGCGCGGTACTCCGATGCAATGGGAGCTGGTGGATTAACGCTATGAGTTCATCTGCGCACGTTGTCGCCATCATCCAAACACGCATGACATCGACGCGTTTGCCGGGGAAAACGTTGGCGCCCCTTGCCGGCCGACCGATGCTGGAACACATTATCGATCGCGCGCGGCGAATTCAAGGCGTCCACGCCGTCTGGATTGCTACCACCAATGACGGGACAGAACAACCTATTTTGGATCTTTGCACGCGATTAAAGGCGCCTGTCTATCAGGGTTCAGTAGACGATGTGTTAGCGCGTTATGCGGAGACAGCCGCCAAAGCCAAAGCAGATGTCATTGTACGAATCACGTCGGATTGTCCTTTTATTGATCCTGAAGTCAGCGCCCGCGTTGTGCGCTATTACATCGACTCCTTGCCGCGTTTTGCTTTTGTATCCAATACGGGCCGGCGTACCTATCCCCGGGGCTTAGACACAGAAGTTTTCAGTCGAGAGTCCTTAGATGCAGCCCATCATGAAGCCACGGAACGGTTAGACCGTGAACATGTGACGCGATTTATTTTTAAACATCCGCAACGTTTTTCCGTAGGGAACGTGGCCGATAACGTGGACTTCAGCCAACTGCGCCTGACCGTCGATACACCTGAAGACTACGCCCTAGTGAGCCGCCTCTATGCAGACCTTTATCCGTCGCATCCGCAATTTACTTATCCGGATGTTTTAAATTGGTTTGATCATCATCCTGACATGACGCGCCAAAACGCACATATCGCACAAAAGGATGCACACGAATTGCAATGACGAGCACAGATCGCATTGGACAAATTCGTTGGCGCGAAGGCTTCCGAGAAATTCGTCGGAATGCCTATGTGGCCCCCTGGAAGGGATTAGGTCTTTGGCTGCGTCATCGGGGCACCCCTTATCAAAATGTTCCGCCCTCTCAATGGGCTTCTTATAAAAAAAGCGATACGGTATTTATTATTGGGTCCGGCCCTTCGATCGAGCGCTTAACGCCGGCTGATTGGCAGCATATTCGACAGCATGATACGTTCGGAATTAACTATTCCTTTGTTAAAGGAATTCCAACAACCTATCATCTCTTCGCTTATGAACCCAAAACCGCAAGCGGGGATGTGGCCGGCACATTTCGCGATGTCTTCACGCCGGACTTGCGTAAACTATATTCCAACACCCTCTGGTTTCTTCCAAGTAAAGCGATTTTTCGGATGGTTCATCCGCGCATTCTTCCCGACTATTTTCCCGAGCATCCGAAAGTAGGTATTTTTCATTTACCGAATCCGGTTCGTCTGGAGTCCGACCGTCCTTTTAAAGCTGAAGATTTTTCGACGTCGCTGTCCTACCGGGGATCGATTGGCTTAGTCATGACGTTGATCGATCGTCTAGCATATCGACGTATCGTTCTTCTGGGAGTGGATCCACAAACCGCGCAGCATTTTGTCTATCAGCATCCTGCGCTTCAAGATGAAGCTAAAAAATACTACAGCATCTCCGATCCCAAAGGGCAATTTGAAAGCATGACGCCTAAAAAAGCGCATTACCGTACGATCGTCGAGTATTACATTGCCCTGCGAGAACTGTATTTCCAACCCAAGGGAGTTCAACTCTATATGGGCGTTGAAAATCCGTTGCTGACGCCACGTATTCCGATCTATCCGGGAGGGCTTCATTCATGATGTTTGATCATGTCTCAAAAGAAACATTCGCCGCCGCCTATAACCAGCAGTACAACATGTCCAATATCCGAAAATTTCTTTTTCGCCGCGGGAACCATTGGGCGCTTAAGCTCGAACGGTTGCAGGCACTTATTCAGAAATTAGACTTGCCGGGCCATCATCTCTTAGATCTGGGTTGCTCCATTGGCACGCATGCCGTGGAATTTGCCGGCCAAGGCTGGGAGGCCGAGGGCGTTGATTTGGATGCGTCCGCTATTGAAACCGCCCAACGTTTGGCGTCGCATTTAAAGTTAAACATTCCCTATAAAGTGGGGGATATTTCTGTAGCATCGCTGTATCCGCCAGAGACATTTGATGTCGTATTAGCAGGGGATATCGTGGAGCATTTGCCGGATCATGTTCTCGATCAATCCTTGCGGAACGTCAAAGAATGGTTGCGGCCCGGCGGCTATGTAATCATTCATACGGTGCCCACGTTTTTTGACTATATCTTTCACAAAAGTCTTTTGTGGATTTTAGTAGCCCCTCTGGCCTTCTTAGACGACCGGCCTTTTACACGCCTCGTCCGCGTTTATGATCGATGGGTGCGCCGGATTCCGGGATTAGTGCGTGAGGATCCGGTTTCAAAAATTGTGCATTGCAATCTCCAAGAGCCGGCCGGTTTAAAGCGTCACGTCGAACAGGCGGGTTTTGAGGTCATCGCCCTTCAAACTGAAATATTAGAAGAGCGGTTCAAAAGTAATCGTCTCAAGCAAATCTTGTTTAAAAATAAGACGGTCTTTCAAAAAAATGTGTTTTGCGTGGGGTGGAAAAGCTTTCTATGAAATGTGCCGAAGGATATTCGAAGTGGATTGCGCGATTTTTTTTCGCGCATTGTGGAACCACGGCAGGAATTTCACATTCCGCTCGCTTTAAGCATCCACGAAAAATTACCTTGGGCGATCGTGTGACGATCCGTGAGCAGTCTTTATTATCCGCCGAAGGAACGTACTTGCGAATGGGCAATGACTGCTATATCGACCGCAATGTCTTGATTTCCACGCATGGCGGATGGATCGACATTGGCCATCACTGTTCATTTAATCCCAATTGTGTAATTTACGGACATGGCGGGTTGCGGATTGGCGATGGCGTGCGCATAGCGGCAGGGACTGTCATTATTCCGGCCAATCATGAATTTAATGCCACAGATGTTCCCATTATGGATCAGGCGTTAACTAAAAAGGGAATTGTGATTGGCGATGATGTCTGGATCGGTGCCAATTGCGTGATCACAGACGGTGTTACGATCGGATCGGGAACTGTTATTGGCGCGGGCAGTGTGGTCACGCGTGATATTCCCGCCCGTTCTGTGGCTGTTGGTGCGCCGGCTAAAGTCATTCGTGAACGGGGTGCCGCTTGAACGCCGCTTTAGAATCCCGAGCCTATGTGATGCGGCGGATTTATGGTCTTTTAGGTCCGCTGCGCTGGATGTTTTGGTGCAGTTTAGCCCTGATGATTTTTCAAGGTCTTTGGACGGGCATTATTTTAGGTGCACTCGGTAGTTTTCTGCAACTGGCTTTCGCCAACTTAAAAGGGCAAGCCTATGCGCCAATCCATGCCGGCGCTTTAACGCCCTTGATTGCCTGGTTTGAACATTTACCTGTGGAACGTCGGGTGATGGCCAGCTTCATAGTGATGGCCTTTACGCTTTTGACGGGAAGTCTGATTAAGTTGGGTGTGTTTGCCTTTACATCGCTACTTTCAGCCAAGTTTTTTTATCAGCTTCGTCGGCATGTATTCACCACGCTGGCCGCGCAAACCATGACATTCTTTGACACGCATAAAAAAGGGACGTTAATTCAGCTCATGATTACGGAGACGCGTGCCCATTTTAATGTGATCCGCTGCATGCTCACGGCCCTGACGAATCTGGCTAACGCACTTGCCACGTTATTATTTGCCGTGATGTTGTCCTGGCAGCTCTGCCTTTTGGTAGGAATGGTATGGGTCCTTCTTTTAGCAACTAATCATCGCGTCGGACGTCTCATTCATCGCATTGCCAAGCATGTGACGGCGGAGAACCGGGATCAAATGGTGGTCGTGGAGGAAGTGTTGGGCGGAATCAAACATGTCAAACTCTTAAATTTCTTTCCCTGGATTTTAAAGAAATTTGATGAGCATTCATGGGAATGTGACATGGGGGATCGGCAAGCCAATCTGGTCTGCGCCTTTCAGGAAACGGTTTCTTTTTGTCTGGGTTTAGGGGCCATGTTTATGATTGCCTGGGTCGGCTTGCATTATGCGCTGCTTTCCATCTCTTCGCTAATGCTCTTTATTTATATTTTGTACCGCCTTGTCCCTTTATTTGCCATGTTGAATCAGGATTTTGGAACGATTATGGTCAATGTCCCTACAGCGGCCAATGTATTGCGTTTCTTGGACGAGGCGCCGGCGCAATTAGAGCGGAGCGGATCTGCTCAGCCGGAGCGCTTGCTCAACCGTGAAATTCGCTATGACCATGTGGAATTGGATTATCAATCTCGGCCTTCCATCCTTCGCGGTGTCCAATTTACCATTCGTCAGGGCGAAACCATTGCGTTGGTGGGGCCTTCTGGAGCGGGAAAAACATCTGTAGCCAATATGCTGGTCCGGCTTTATGATCCAACGCGCGGACAAATTTTGATCGATGATAACCCGCTCGACAGCTTTGATTTGGGCTTTCTGCGCGCGCACATCGGCATTGTGAACCAGGACACCACCATTTTCAATATGACGGTGAAGGAAAATATATTGATCGCGCGACCGGATGCTTCAGATCCGGAAGTCGAAGCGGCCGCGCGTCGTGCGCATGCCCATGAATTTATTCAAGCGCTTCCTGCGACTTACAATACGATAGTCGGCGATCGTGGCGTTCAACTCTCGGGCGGCCAGCGGCAGCGACTGCAAATCGCACAGCTTTTCCTTAAAAATCCTGAGGTGCTTATCCTCGATGAGGCCACCAGTGCTTTGGATTCGGAATCGGAACTGTTTGTGCAGCAGGCCCTTCGTGAATTGGCGCAGCACCGGACGTCTTTGGTGATCGCCCACCGTTTATCGACGGTGCGTCATGCAGATCGCATTCTCGTACTCGAAGAAGGACGCGTCGTGGAAGAAGGTAATTGGAATCAGTTGATGCAGTCCAAAAATAAATTTTATGACATGGTTCAACGTCAAGCGCTGGGCTTGGTGGATGACCTGGGTGCGGCGGAGGAGCTACGCGCATGAGTTATGACATGGTGCTGGTTTACATCCATTTTCGCCGGCATGAGCAGTATTTAAATCTCATTAAATATTTAGCTCCAACGCGCCGCATTGGCATTTTGCATGTGGATATCGGTTCCGCTGCGGTCGCAAAAACCGCGCGTACGGATGCGGAATTTCTCGAGCGTTGCGTCAAATTAGGAGCGACGATGGTGGAGGGGAATGTCGCCACCAAATTGCTCGTATTGCCGTTATTGAATCATCAAGAAACCGTCGAAAAAACGGCAGCTGCTATTCAAGGGTCTATTCATTATAACCAGTCAGTAATTCTGGTCAACGGGCCGACCGCAGGAATTCCTTTTTTACAACAACAAATTGATTTATTTGGACGGCCCGTTATTCTGGTTCAGGATAAAGAATGTTTTGGGTTGCTTGAACCGGAAACGTTGGACGTCGTGCGTGAAACCGGCTGTGAAGTGATTGAAGTCGGTTCGCCGCATCAACGCTATCGTGTATTTGAAAATTTTAAAACAGATTATTTGGTGGCCTATCCAAGCACCGTGACGATCAAGGATTATCGCGAGCTGTATGATATTCTTCGCGCTTTTAATGATGCGGTGGACCGTCTTCCTGCCTCAGCGGTGATCTATACGAAAGTCCATAATGTGCGTGACGAAGGAAATTATCTTTCTGATATTGGTTTCTTTCGCGCTCTACGACTTCCGCGTTCTGTTTTAAAAAGCTTGCGAAATCTGTGCGACGCTTTTGTATCGCTGCGGTTGGGCAAAAGACGTGTGCTGGATCTGTTGCCCCTCGGTATTATCTGGAAAATGTTTTGGCTGCAAAATGCTTGTGTTTTCAGCCGTACAAAAGACGTCTTGGCAGAATATCCCGGCTTTGGCATTGAGCACTTTATTCCTGGCGTGCGTCTCGGCGTCATCACGGGCCTGGGCAGCACGATGTGGGAAACAGCCTTTCAACGCGTACCCATCGAACTTATTAATACGCAAGATCCCAATAAACTTCACTCGAACTATCAGTTGCTGCGTGAATTTTTTCGCTATGACTCGTGGAAGGGATTTGTGACGGAAGAGGCGTATAACCGAATTTCTCCAAGCGCACGTGCGGGAGATTTAATGAAGACCATGAATGCCTTGATCGATCAAGCGGTGCCAAAGGCGACAATTTTAAAATGACGATTCCTCCAGGAGGTTCTATGGCGTCGATGGAAACCAAAACTGAACACGAGTTGAACGTTCAAAAATGGCAGCAAGAAAAAGATTTCTTCACCCGTTGGAGTCTTTATCCGCCAATCCCCGAACTTTTAGATCTTATCGAAGCCTACGATCCGAAATCGTTTATCGATATGGGCTGCGGCGGGGCGTCTTACCTTAAAATACTTTGCGAAAAAGGATTGCGTATTTTTGGCTGTGACATTAATCCTCAAGCTATTGCCATTCAACAAACCCAATTACCGCCTCATCGTCTTTTCCAAGGTGATCTTTTTGCCTTACATCCGAATGAAAGCTTCGATGTGGGCTTAATTCACGGCGTTTTGTACTACTACACCCACGAAGAAAAAGTGGAATTTCTTTCACGGCGTGCGCCCGGCTTTATTAACAAAGCCATTGTTCTTGAAGAACATCATTATGATCAGCCGCGTCAGATGACGGATTACCGTGGCATCATGCTGCATTTTGAAAACTGGATAGAGTTGGCCAAGGAATTGCCGGGTTGGAACGTGAAAATTTTGGAGAAGAAAGACCCCAACTTTTTAGCGCGTTATATTCAGCGCTTCATTCCGACTTATAAAATTTCGGAGACGACACAAGACAGCAAATGGATTCTCTTAGAGAAAAAAGCATGAAAACCCTCACGTGCGTTGTTCAGGCGCGCCTAAAAAGCGAACGTGTGCCGGAAAAGATGATTCGTCCATTCGCCGGCAGTTGCTTATTAGAAATCGCTCTGCGCAAGTTACTTCAATGTCGCCATCTCTCGCCCGAGCGGATTTACCTGAGCGCCTATGAGGATGAAATCAAAGCGGTCGGGCGGCGCGTGGGCGTGCAAATTTACAATCGGACGTTGGAGTCTACGTATGAGCCGGTGACGGGGGAAAAAATTTGGGACTACATTAATCATGTTCCTTCAGACTATTACATGACTATTAATGCGTGCAATCCTCTTTTGCGCGTCGAGACATTGGATCGCGCGATCGACTATTTTCAAACCCATGACATTCCTTCGCTTTTTTCCGTCGTGAAGCGCCGTAACTTCTTTTTTGATGCGCAGAGCCACCTCGTGAATAAATTTAATGGCGATCCGAAATATCTTAAAACGATCGAAACCAAATTAGTCGAGCCCTTATACGAAGCAGCACACTCGATTTATATCTGGACCGGTGCTTACATGCGAAAACATTGGGGCTATTGGTCATTTTCCGCCAATGATCCTTATTTATTCGAAATGCCCGAAGACGAGTGTTTTGATATCGATTACCCGTGGCAGCTGGAGTTGGCGGAAGCCATGTATCCCCTGCGCTTTCCTAGCACCGTCAGCCAGCGTTCATGACAATGCAGATCGACTTCGTTGAAAAACCGTGCCGGCAATGCCCCACATTCGACGAATGCAAAGCGATCGATGAGACGTATCGAGCACAACTCGAAGCCAATGGCTGGAATTATCGGCAGATTAAGGTAAAGGGCTCGCCTCTAAAGACACCCATCCGGCAATGCACCGACACCATTTTCAAACAATACGCGCCCTTTTTCACGGGCAAAGATATCTTGGAAATCGGCTGTTCTACCTCGTCTCAATTTACATTGCCCTTTATCCGTGAGCAGTCGATCCGGTATGTGGGGGTTGAACCGCGATCGTCTTCGCCGGGATGGCGACTGTCGATGCTTCCGCGCCGTTTGATTTATAAACCTTATAACGTGATCGCGGCGAAAATTATTAATCCCTTAACGTCTTCGCTTTACAATCAAATCCAACGGATGAAGCGTAAGGCGCCGCGCGCCTATTACATGCGCGATCGGTTTCCTTCTCCGCACTTAACAACACCTGCCTCGTTTGATGTGATTTTCGCGTCTTCGAGTATTGAACATTGGCACGAAGACCAGCCTGGTTCCTCGGAAGATTTAGCCTGGAATGGGGACCTCTCCGTTTTAGAAGCGGGCGTCCAGATGTATCAAGCCGATATTCGACGCGCGTATGAGCTTTTGCGCCCTCAAGGCATGCTTTTGATTGACTGTCCCATCCATGTACACGGAAACGTGATTTTTTTTCGTGGATTTTTAGATCACATCAAACGCATTTTTGAAAGCGTGCCTTGGACCTCGTTAACGTATGAGTCCTGGCGCCTGGACTATAGCGGTTTAAGACCGTATCTGCCGGACGCTCGCCGCGATGCGTGGAAGACGGTTTACAAGCAGCCCGTAGAGAATCTCTGGATTTTTAACGTCATAGCGCGAAAATAATTAAATAGTTCTGGTCAGTTTCCAACGTACAGGATGGATCCAACTTTCATCATCGACCCGGAACATGGACATATCCACCGTCTTTTCTGAACAGTGATGATAGGCTTGTAAAATTTCCGCCAACTGATCTTCGCTGTTGACGCCCACTAAAATACGATCGATCGCTTTTTCTTGTACAACAAACTGCAGCGCTGCTTCGAGGGGAGTAAGGTTCCATTGGCGCAACTGATTGCGATACGCTTGATGATGGGTGCGCAGACCGGCGAAATAAGGGTTCAACGTGGACGTTTCCATCAAGAGCAGACCCTGTAAAAAAATCGAGCGCGCATGCAATTCAATGTGGCGACTTTTTAATTGATTTAGAAATCCGCCATCGATCCATTGTTGATCAAACACATTAATCGGAAATTGCAGAATATCCGGCGTAAACGTCTGGAGTATGTGTTCCGTTTGAGCGCGCGTATAGACTGAAACACCTAATTTTTCGACAAGACCCTCCGTTTGCAGTTGCTTTAAAGCGGCCACAATCGCCTCGCCGCCTGGCGTTAAAAGATCTTCTCCAATATGAACTAATAATCCGTATACCCGGGTCGTCCCCAGAGCCTGGAGTGATTGATTTAGCGATGGTCTGATGCGCGCCACCTGGGCTGCTGTAATAGACAGCGTCATAAAACGCGGAGTTTTCGTGACGATTTTGAAACTGCTCGGGGCGGAAATGCGGCCTAAATCAGCTTCAATCGTCCCATAAAAAGGGGCCGTATCCAATAAAGCGATCCCTGCGGCTTGGGCTTTTTGAAGAATTCGGGAAACTTCCGGGAGAGGGGTTTGTCCCTGATGATTTGACACCCCGTAAGGCATGCCAAATTGCACGGTTCCGAGCGCTAATTTCATGGTCTATTAGTTTACATTTCGACGGCAATGAATGTACCATATAGATCATAAATTTGAGGCATTCTACGGGGGAATAGATGGAATATACATTGGGTCAAAAAATTAAAGGACGGCTGCGTTATTACAGCCTTCTCTATCGGGAAAAAGTTACCCGAAAACCTTCGCACGTCTTGTTGGAGACGACCAATCGCTGTAATTTAAATTGCCCTTTTTGTTTAGTCGGACAGCAAAATGTCTTGGTTCAGACCCACGGGAATACCTCGCATGATTTGATGGTCCGTCCTATGGGCATGATGAGCTGGGATACCTTCGAACTGGCTAAAAAGCAACTTAAAGAATTTGGTATTTACAATGTCTATTTGCACTTTCAAGGCGAACCGCTGTTGCATCGGGATTTAGCCAAAATGTCGAAATCCTTAAAAGATGAAGGCTTTCGCGTCATGATGTTTACTAATGGGCTGCTTTTTAATGAGCACAATATCGCGCCGATGGTGGAGTCGGGCATTGATTTAATTCGCTTCTCTGTCGATGGGGCCACGCAAGATATTTATAAACAAAACCGTGTGGGTGGACAATTTGAAGTGGTCTATGAAAACATGAAGAAATTGGTGAAGGCGACCAAAGGCACCCGTACGCGCGTGGAATGGCAGTTCATTCCCATGCGGAATAATGAACATGAAGTTCCCAAAGCCGAACAAATGGCAAAAGAAATTGGCATTCCTTTCTTCTGGAAACCCTATCGCGTCACCGATGAAGAGCGCGCCCCGCAACAATCGCAATACCGCTGCACTCTATTAAAAAAACCCTGCACAGATATTTACCACCAACTGGGAATTTATTGGAATGGCAACGTCGTTCCCTGTTGTTACGATAATGACGGCCATGAAGTCATGGGTAATGTTCATGAGCAAACCTTATCCACCATTTGGGATTCCGATCGCTACACCAAATTCCGCAAACAAGTGGATAACTACCAAAACAACCCGAATGCCGAACCTGAGCTTTGCACAAGCTGTTTGCGTTGGGGAAATGCAAAAACCAAAGATGCCTTGGTTGAAACAGCGAGCGCATCGAGCGGTAGCGCCAGCCACAAGGAAGAAGTTACCCTCTAGAGTCGTTTTTCCGTGAAGCTTTATATTTCATTATCAGCGTCCTGGTGGGGAGGCGGCTCTAACACCTTTGCTTATAATTTCCGGCAATGGGCTAAAACGCAACCTATTTCCCTGGTCCATCGCATCGAGGACGCCGATAGCGCATTGATTATTGCTGCCTCGGCGGAAGAATCCGAACTAGCCACAGCCCGCCAAAAAGGATGTTTCTTAATTCATCGTGTCGATGAACATTTTGAACTCCATGAATCCGCTTACCGCGTGCAAAAGCATGCGCGCATTCAAGCCCTCAACCGTCAATGCCAAGTCACTGTGTTTCAAAGCGAATTTGTGCGCGAGAACGTGCTACCGCATCTGCAAACAAAAAAACACGCGGTTATTTTGAATGGTGGAAATGCGGATATTTTTCATCCGGCGCGCACGCCCGGAAGATGGATCGGCCATGTGACATGGGGTGTTGGTGAAAAAAAACGCTTAGACCTTCTTGATGAAGCGATACAAAAATATCCTCAAGAACGCTTTCTGCTCATCGGCAACCATCATAAAAGCCCTTTAAACTTAACGCAGCACACCAATGTGCGGCATATTCCACGTGTGCCGCGCTTTTTAATGCCCTATGTCTATCGGTACATGAAGGTTCTATTTTTTCCTTCCGAAAATGATCCTTGTCCTAATACGGCGGTGGAATCGATCTTGTCCGGTGTGCCCGTCGTTTTTCATCCTGTGGGAGGAACACGCGAAGTGGTCAGGGATTGCGGGCTTCCTTTGGAGCAATTTGATGAGGTATTAACGCATCTTCCCGAATTTCAACAGCGCTGTCATTTGCGACGGGATCTGGATTTCCATACGATTGCCAATCAATACATGGCCTTATTTAAAGCGCAGTGAAAATTTATCTTCATTACCAGACCTTAAAAACGGCTTGGGGAGGAAGCAATTCTTTTCTGAGTACGCTGGCCGAAACATGGGCGAAACACAAAGACATTACTTTAGTGAACACGATTCATGAGGACTATGATGTATTGCTTTTATCAAGCTGGTCTACAGGGCTGCGACCGACATCCGTTTTTGACATTCGCCATATTCGACGTTATGGGTACGCCAGTCTCTTTCATTATTTAAAAAATCGCGGGCGATACCGCCGACCGCTTTTAGTCCACCGCCTTGATGGAATCGGCTATCTTTATGGTCGTCAAGATCGACGCGATGACCAGCGCCAAGTCCGCTTGAATCATTTGGCGCATGCCAGTATTGTGCAGAGCCAATTTAGTCAAACACTTTTCGCGCAGGAGGGAATTGACATTGTACGTCCGCGCATCATTCTCAATGGAGTGAATCAATCCATTTTTTCGCCCGCGAACGGAAGCGGATGGAATGGACAGGCGCCTTTGCGTCTAGCGGCTGTATCCTGGTCTGCAAATCCGCGCAAAGGCCATGCCACGATTGCCGCGTTTTCATGCGTACCGAACGTTCACGTGCATTTTCTGGGGAATTGGCCGGCGAGCATACCGAGGCACAACGTTATTGCGCATCCAGCGGTTCCGTTTCATAACGTAGCGGATTTCTATCGCTCTTGTGACGCGCTGCTTTTTCCTGCCGAACAAGAATCCTGTCCCAATGTTGTATTGGAAGCGATTTCATGTGGTCTCCCCGTGCTTTATCATCCCAGTGGAGGAACTCCGGAATTGGCGGCGCATTTTGGCTTGCCATTAATGCAAGATCAAACCCCGGCACAAACCATTGATCAGCTCAAAGAACTTTATCCTGAACTAAGACGACGATGCAGGCAAGAGGCGAAATCATTCGACATCCAAAATACCGCTGAGCAGTATTTGTCTTATTTCAAAGAACTTCGGGATCTTCCCAAAATGTCAGATCCGATTATTTAATGCCACCGTCTCCTTCGATCACCGTGTTAATGGCGATTCAGAACGCCATGCCTTATTTGCCCCAAGCCATGGAAAGTATATTG
>Ga0105240_10004887_pt1 | contig 20169 bp, 25 predicted proteins | sample KBSC54metaG_FD_80426 | JGI IMG/M metagenome (GOLD analysis project Ga0105240, IMG submission 80426) | Corn rhizosphere microbial communities from Kellogg Biological Station, Michigan, USA - KBS C5-4 metaG | ecosystem: Host-associated > Plants > Roots > Rhizosphere > Soil | place: Michigan, USA... | reverse complement strand
GGCACTTCCCGAGCGCACTCCTCGTCATCATTTTCGGGACGATTCACGCGAGGACTCACCGGATATTTCCTCATGAGGCTGGCATCAAAAGGCTTTAGGCAATCCACAACGATCTCAGAATTGGTGATACCAGGGTCTAACCAGCGCTCGTACTCGTCGGGATCCAGAATCGCGGGCATACGATCGTGCACGTCGGCGACGAGAGGATTCGGCCTGGTCGTAAGGATCGTGCAGGTTTCGAGGATATTGTTTTTCTCGTCGCGCCACCGGTCCCACAGTCCCGCAAACGCGAATACCGAACCGGATGCCAGACCAAAGTTATACGCTTGTTTCCCTTTAATCCCGGCTTTCTTCCATTCGTAAAAGCCGTCCGCAGGAATGAGACACCGATGCCGCTTGAGTGCGTCGCGGAAGGCGGGTTTCTCCGCGGCGGTTTCAGACATGGCGTTGATGGTTCTCAAGCCAAACGATTGATCTTTTGCCCAGTAGGGAATAAGCCCCCAGCGCATGATGGCGAAGATCCGTCTCGGTTCCGAGGGGTGCTGGCGTATTGTGGAGACCTGCTGAGTGGGAGCGATATTCCAGCGTGGCTGCCAAGAAGGATCTTCGTCGAGGCCGAAATGGTCGCGCAGGTAGCGCTCCTTCGCCGTGAGCCGATAGCGACCGCACATAAGGTTAGCCTACTTTTTCTTCTGTGCTGCTTTCCGCTTTGCCCAACGCGCGCGCTGGGCTGCCGCAATTCGTTTGCGCACCGTCACTGACATGGTCCTTCGTTTCGCGCCAGACGCCTGAGCACGGTCGTTTTTTCTGGTATTGTGCGGAGCGCACCGACCCGGCTCAGTACCTTCAAAGCCGCATCCAGTTGTTCGACTCTGTGTTGCGCCTGATCTCGTTCTTTCCTCAACTGCTGGACCACGTTAGCCAGGTTCGACATTGAGACTCCCAGGGCAGGAATTGTAGCAGCCCTCCGTCGCTCGTTCTCCCTACCTGCTGACCACCAGCCCTACCAGCGATTCAATTCAGCCCATCGAGAGGAGTCCCATGAGACTTCGTAGCAACGAATTCTGCCCAATTCACAAGTCGCTTTCCTGTTGCGGCCGGGAGTTCGTCCCTAGGCCGAGGTCGATGAGACTGGGAGTTCAGAGGGTCGAAGACCCACACCACCCACGAGGATATCGGGAGTTGCGATCACCGGCCGAGATGCGCAAACTTCTGAACCGCAAGATTCGGGAGCAGGGCGGGATATGCGCCGTCTGCCACGAAGACTTCACGGATTACAACGATGTCGTCCCCGACCACAGGAATCCGAAAGGAATGGGAGGCGCGTGGCGGGACGACCATCCAGACAACATTCAAGCAACGCATTGGTGGTGCAACGGAGAAAAAGGGTCATGCAGGATGGACGACTGACTTCGGGTCAGCCGTTCAGAATAGATGAGCCGCATTACCGCTCATCATTATTAATACGCTGTGTGCCAGGTGTGTGCGGGTTTTGATATTAGACGTTTTGGCTTCTTTCGAGTTATGGTCGATCAGGCGGCTAAGCTCGCGAAGCCGCATGAACTCTGATTATCTTGAACAGGCAGTGTGCCAATAGTGCGCCGGATTTCAAGTTCGGCAATAGCAAAGGTATGCTCTCTTGGCAAAAGTAACAGGCAGTTGAGAGGGCCATTACAAGAGTCTCATCTGCACCGCCCCATTGGATCCCGCTCAGTTCTAATTTGGTTCCGATGAGGCTACTTCTCTGTGCTGTCGCACGACTAGCCAGCGAAACTGACTTTTGGAACCAGTGCTCCTTCACGAGGGTGCGGATATGACCAAAGCCGCAAAGATTACCGCGACCTTGCAATCGATTGAAGTTTCGTTTGCATCGCTTACTCCTCAGGATGAAATAGTGGGAATGAATGGTCGGAATCGGCAGTGAACATTATCCAATAGGTCGGCTTTTCGCTTTTTCTTGTGTCATTAGAAATAGGCCGCGTTAACCTTCCAAACAAGTAGCAACAAATGGCCAAAGTAAGCCGATTCGGAAAGAAGGAGTTCGCTTATAAGATCTAATGGCAATGAGCGTTTCTCTTGCCTGAACGTATCGCTCTTATATCCAGCCAAACAAACTCGAGCCGGAATCGGACCTTTACCTGTACTTGGCGTTCATCGCAGTACCGACCAGGTCATGTGCACTATCGGCGAACCGTGGACACCTACTATGAAAACCATTGTCCAAGAATCTAATAGTGATAGTCGATAGTTCGACGCCACTAAGCATTAATGTCGGAAAACCGACCGAATTATGCGCCCGACCCTCATTCAGGGAAATAAGGAGAGCGCCGTCGCCGGCACTCCCTCGTCTTTCGCGCTACAAAATTTTCGAGGGCGCTCTGGCCGCGCCCCTCGTACTCGCCTGGCTGGGAAATTGCCAGCTCTGGGCCTTCTGGAAACTGCTTAGATATAGCTTGAGAATTCGTTCAGCACCCAACACTGGTGTTCCGAATTTGTAACGGCGCCCAGGTTCTTGCTTGACAAAGCGTCACCGCTGCTATAGTAGGCGGGCTCAAGGATCGGTATTCTCGAATGTCAGACGTGGCCTCGCAGCAGCCTCCGCCCCCTCCTTCACATCTCGATCCAAGGATCGCCTTCGCGCTTGTGTTTATCGATCGACACCTCGGAAATCCACAACTCAAGGTTGAGCAAATCGCGCGAAAAGTCCACCTAACACCGTCGCGGGTACGACAGCTTACTTGCCAGAATCTGCATATCAGCCTAAAGAAATACATCCTTCAAGAACGAATGGTTCGCGCCCGTGGTTTGTTACAGTCTTCATTTTTGAGCGTGAAGGAAGTGATGGTTCGGGTCGGAATGCGTGACGCAAGCCACTTCTCAAGAGCGTACAAGCGGATGTTCAGCCTCGCTCCATCGCAAGACCGCCAGATAGCACCAATTCTTTCGAATCCGCCAACAGATTCCCGATTTGGCCAATGATCTCCTGTTGCACCAGTTGACGGGTTAGGAATATCTTTCGCTACCTTAAGGTCGTCGAACCTGCGCGGAAACTTCTTCTTGTCAGTCCATAGTTTTCGGTGAAGCAATTCGTGCGCTGCAGGGCCGCCGCCAGAAATTCTGAAAGGAGAGACATCATGCCCTTGGACCCGAAGATCCCCAGCGAAGTTACTAAGACAAATCAGGACGCATTGCACGCTTACGAGCAGGGCGACCGATCATTCTTCGATTACTTGTCTGCGAATGTCACTGTCTATTCGGTGTCGGGACACGCACCGTTTATCGGACGAGAAGCGTATCGGAAGTATTTCGAGCCTACTCTGACGAAGGGTAAGCGATCTGTAAAGATTGACTCAGTCGACGGGAAACAACTCGGAGATCGAGTGCTTCTCATGCAACAGCTCACAATTAGTGAGGAGGGTGTGCAGATTCCGGTCCGACAATCGATTGTTTATGTCCAGGAGAACGGTAAATGGCGTGCTGACCACATCCACACCGCCCTGATCGGTGCAAAATCTGGACGCGAAGGATTTGTGGCCACTGTTGTCAACGAACGGATTGCGACCGTTGCGGCTGTCGTGGGTGTGGCTCAGTAGGCGAATCGAAGTGTAGAAGGAGCACAATGAGAATTACAGAATTCGAATACTCACTCGCGCCACAGAATATTGCCGCCGAGCCCAGGGAGGTTCGCTTGGGCAAGCGTGATCGATGTCGCATGCTCGTGGTTGATCGTCGTAATCAAACTTTAACCGACTCCTGGGTACAGGATCTACCAAACTTTTTTGATCAGGGAGACGTTCTAGTTGTCAATAACAGCGGCAGGATTCCTGGCGTACTCAAAGGACGAGCGGACAACGACGGTCAAGTCGACATGCGCTTTGCTGCTCTGAAGTCCAGGAACCTCGCCTCATGTCGCATCTACCCCGACTATGCGATCGAGGTGGGAGGCAGAATTAGAATTAACGGACGAGAAGCGTTTAGGGTGGTAACAGGCCCTTACGGGCTGAACGGAATCTACGACGTTGAACCGATCGATAGCGACATTCCCACATTGCTGCAAACGTACGGTACTCCGATTCCCTCATTTTTCGCTTCCACCGATTGGCCGATCGAGAGCTACAACCCGTATTACGCGACTACTCGGGAATCCGTCGGGAGTCCTATGGCGGGCCTCCACTTCACTCCGGATTTGATGGATGCAATGAAGGCTCGTGGGGTTCAGGTCGTCTTCGTTACGCTCCATGTGGCCGCTAGTTGGCTCCCGTTTCTTGCTGAAAGCATCGAAGACCACCAGATAAATGAAGAACGGTTCAGTCTCAGCGAAGAAGCGGCTGACACTATCAACCGTGCAAAATCCACAGGGCGTCGAGTCGTCGCGTGTGGAAGTACGGTTCTGCGCACACTCGAGACGGCAGCCGAATCGCCAGGGCGTGTTCGTCCTACGGATGGGGTCTCCAAGCTGTACATCCGGCCCGGTTTCGAATTCAAGATCATGGATCGTTACTTCACAAACTTTCACGTCTGGCGGAGCAGCCTAATGGTGCTTGATGCAGCCGTTTGCGGTTTCCCGTTCGTGCGGCAGGTCTATGCTCACGGTTCTTCAAATGGCTATCTTTTTCAGGATTTTGGCGATGCGGTGTTTTATGTCTGACACGCCCGAGAACTTATTCAATAGTGTTTTCGAGAAAAGCGACACGGTCTTTTTCGCCGTAAAACCAGACGGGGTCATGTTGCACAACCACGCGGCTGGTTCGTTTATGGATCTCGACAAAGGGGAGGAAGTTTTGTGGAAATACTGTGATGGAACAATAAGCCTGTCACAGGCGATTGATCAAGCAATCCAAAGCTGGCCGACATCAGTAGCGGATTCCGAGCGACACTCATTGACTGCCTTGGCGGTTCAACTTGTGAAGGGCGGCTTTTTGCGGACACGGAAGTAGTATGCCTATGGAGTCTGCAGCTTCGGTTCGATTTAACAAAGAACCCTTTGGATATCTTGCCGGCTTCCCGACCGGACAAATATGCCTACTTTCCGACAGTGCAGAGCGAGCACTACGGCAGAACGCGACTTACGAGCATGCGCGAGAGCATGAGCTGACTGAGTTCCGAGTCGAGGAGGACTTCTACCTGCGAACGCCCGTTCTCGTTTGGTTTGAATTGACGCTCAAGTGCAACCTCACGTGCCCCCATTGTTACATCAACGCTGGCGAAGCTCGCGCGGCGGAAATGTCCACTGCACGATTGCACGATTTGCTTGATGAGATGGCGGATGCCGGAGTGTGGGGTATCGCCTTCACGGGTGGTGAACCAACAATACACGCCGACTTCGCCAATCTCGTGGCCCACGCGCGGCATCGCAATCTGCTCGTGGGGATCGCCACAAACGGCATGTTCTTGACGGAAGCGCTTCTCGGCAAGCTTCCACGTGACGGAGTAATTATCAGTATCAGCTTAGATGACCTCCATATCGGAGGGCGAAATCCGCAAGCCGATTTTGCTCTTGCCTCGCGGTCCATCCTCCGTTGTAAAGAGTTCGGGTTCGCGACGAATATCATGACAAACACCAACCGGCGGAACATCGACAAGCTCGGTGCGTTAATGGAATGGGCGAGTTCGCATAATGTGTCAGTTCGGAGCGTTCCGTTTAGTCCTCTGGGGCGTGGGAAGTTGCACCCAGAATTGGCCAACGAACCCGCTGATGTAAGGAAAGCAGCTGAGTTCTGGATTCGGGAAATCGAATTTGAACACCGCTATCATGAAGATTACGGCTTATGCATCGGCTCGATTTTCAATTACGGCCTAACGATGTCATATATGACGCGACGCTGCTCTAGTGGTCGCTATCTTTGCTACATCTGCTCTGATGGAACAGTGTATCCATGCACGATGTGTGCCGGAGAGCGCATATTCGAGTGTGGAACTGTCGCGACTCGACCTTTCATTGATGTATGGCGTGATGAGTGGGAGATACGTCGCTACAGCTGGGACAACTTCGCCCCCACCTGCAAAGGTTGCGTTATCAACCGGCCCGAATACTATTGCGCCGCTCGCTGTCCGGCGATGTCGCATGCTCGGCATAAACAGTACTTTGGATGCGGCGCATCGGAATTCGAAATCTTGAGTACTGTCGTCCGCACGGCGATGCTTGCTAGCACTTCCGTCCACGACTATTCAATACAAACAGTCGAACTGGGCGGTCTTTCTCTGAAACGGGGCGATTAATGAAGCTAGTTTTGGCCACTAGTCCACATGTTAAACATGCTTCCGTCCTTGAACAGGACTTCAGAGCGAACCCTTCTGCGATGTACACGTTCGCACCTGTGGGTCTTCTTTCCCTTTCTGCGATGGTGCGACAGTTTACAAAATGGCAAGTCGAACTCTTTGATATCAACCGCCACATTCGCGCGGGAAACATTCCTTGCAATGATCGCTTCTATGAGAATTCGGCGCGGCTCTTGCTAGGCTCAAAACCGGATGTTGTTGGCTTCATGACCGAATGCGATTCATATCACCATGTACTACAAACCTGCGATCACCTAAAGCGGCTCAAGCCATCTTGCCAGATCGTATTGGGAGGACCACATGCCAGCGCAGTCGCCGACGGAACCATGGAACACTGGGCGTGCATCGATTCTATTGTGAAAGGCGAAGGCGAGCATGCACTGATAGCACTCCTTGATCAGCTCGAAAGCCACGCACTGTTGCCGCCAGCACATCGACTTAAGTCAGGAATCCTTCTGAGGAATCAGGAGGGTCTGGTTCAGCATTTTGTCGACCATCGTTTGGTAGAAAACCTCGATGATCTGCCAATTCCTGCTTACGACCTCTACACGCCGGAACCCGGCGAGGAAATTTTCATGGAGGTCGGACGCGGCTGTCCGTTCAGCTGTGAATTTTGCTCAACGGCACCGTTTTGGAACCGAAAACATAGAGTTAAGTCGCCCCAAAGAATCGTTCAAGAGATTGCACTGCTTCGTCAGCTTTTTTCAGTGGAGCGTCTGCATTTTACGCACGATTTATTTACAACAGATCGGACATGGGTCATGGCTGTCTGCGAAGCATTGTTGAAAGAGAATATCAATGTTATGTGGACCTGCAGCGCCCGAACCGACACGGTCGACCCTGCACTGTTGCGTCTGATGAAAGCCGCTGGCTGTCGGGCGATTTACTTCGGAATCGAGAGCGGATCTGAGCGGATACTCAAGCAGATTCGAAAGAACATTCCCGTTAAGCATTCACTCTCGATGATAAAAGAATGCGCAGCCGCTGGAATTGTACCGAACGTGGGCTTCATATTGGGTCTCCCGACGGAAGATGAATCGAGCATGAGAGACACATTTGCTGCGTACACAGATGTGCTGCGCATGGGCGCGAAGCCAGTCCATATCTTCGGCTACTGCCCATTCGCGCAGTCATCAATAATGAGCAACTCGACGAAATTGCTACTGCGACACGACAGCCATTATGTGGACATCCCGCTTGGTTCCGAAGCCGATACTGCAAATCGAGCACTTATTGGCTCGTCACAAGAGTTGTTTGGCTCCTATTTCCGAATCGTCGCCGAGCCTGCGCTCGATTCAATCGAGGGTATCGATGAATTCTCTCCCCTCGTAGAAGCTACCGTCGTGCCCACATTGCTTGTGGCCGATCTGGTCGACGGGGGCATGTTTCAGCTTTATAAACAGTGGCTGGGATGGATCAGAAGGAAGAACGAGGTGAATGGTAAGCAGCCTTGGCGACGCTCATATGGGTCGGCGATTGATTACGCTTCATTCTTGCGAGAGTACCTCCAACGCTGTGTGGGTGCGCCGGGCTATCTTGATGACTTATTACGCGCGACGGAGATCGGGCTTCGTGCGGCCCAAAGTCCGCAGCCCACTTCAATGGATTCTTACCGCTCGTTCTCGCATTCTGTCCTGCGCGCATATCCCAATTCGGAGGATGTTGTATCAAGAAGTGATATTGCGGCTCTTGCGAAATTCTCATATGACATCTCCGGTCTGATCGCCGACAACATCAACGTCAATGAGCCGAAGGTCAAACTACAGCCCACTTATCTAGTTTGGCAAAGACAGCAGGATCGAGTACGGCTGCTACAGGTGAACTCCTTTCTTTACAGTGTTCTCGTGCTGCTAGAGCGCACTAGCGTACCCGTATCAGATCTCTCTGTCCTCGATCCCAGTTCTGCTCCAGACGACAACATAGATCAGCTCTTGTACGCACGCTCTGTAGGTCTGCTTACTATTCATCACGAAGGACCATGAGACCAACCGACGATGATCTTCGGCAACTAGCGGTCTCTCATGGAAGTCCACTGTACGTGTATTCCAGGGACGTGCTGCTTCGCAATGTCAAGATGTTCAAGAGTTTTGTGCGTTGGCCACAATTCCGACTGCTGTTCGCGACGATGGCTAATCCATCAGAAGATGTACTGACGATTCTCTTCAAGGAGGGAGTGGGTGCCTGTGTGAATTCCCGTCGACATCTTGACTTATGCTTGAGTCTAGGTTGCACGGCTGATCGTATTCAGTTCACGACGACTGGGATCACGCGCCCCGATATGCGCTTCTTGATTGCTAATAGTATTCCGTGCAACGCGGACTCGGAACAGCAGGCGAAGAATTGGTTTAGCCTAAATGGGCGGCGAGTCGGTCTACGGATAAACGCTGCAACCCTAAATCCGACGGAGCTCCGCCGGGATCGGATTGGGATCGACAGTAAGCATGTACCGGATATCTTAAAGACTCTGGAAACCTACGACGGCGTTATAAACGGATTGCATGTCTATCTCGGCACAAACATTCTGGACTGCGGACTGATGCTTCGAACCCTTGCGCCATTCTTCGAACTGGCGTCAACCATTCCGACGCTCGAATATTTAAACATCGGCGGAGGGATCGGTGTCGATTATCTTCATCGGGGTAGCTTATTCGACTTGGGCAGCTTCGGTAGGGGGCTGGACGGTATGCTGGAGCGCCTCGGTAGAAACATCTTTCTGTACTTTGAGCCGGGAAGAAGCCTGATCGCAAATGCTGGCTGCTTTGTGGTGAGCGTTACCGATGTTAAAACTCTTTCCGGCAAACGTTACGTGTGTGTTGATGGCAGCGTTGCCCAGTTCCCGCGTCCATTGCATCATCCAGACACACCCCACAACGTTCGCCACTTGTGGAGCGAACGAGCGTCTCCACTCCGTGACGCCACTGTCGTAGGACGTACCACCTTCTCTCGCGACGTTCTTGCGGATGGCGCGCAGTTGCCGGCCGAGATAAAGATAGGCGACCTTCTCGTCTTCGATGACGCCGGCGCATATTGTTCCTCGATGGCATCGCGATTTCTTGGTCAGCCCGACACGGTTGGCGTCGTGATATGACCGTTCTCGCGAAAACGCTAGCACTGACGATTGTCTACGGCTGGAGGCCTGTCGCAGGATTCTTATCTATTCTCCGCGCAGAGCCTGAGTTGCGATACTCGCCGAAGACCTTGCTTGTTTCATTTGTAGTGACTACATCCCAGCTTTTGGTAGTCGGCTGGATGTTTAGAAGGGATTTGATTCCGATTCTGGTCGGTGACGAAACGTCTCTGCACTTGATCTACAAATGTGTCGTGGCGATCGCCACGATCCTTGTAGTTGATATCGGCTGTGCGCAATTGGGTAGGTTCCCGATGCGCTCCTCTCTGATCAGGGTCCCTGCGCTGCAGTTCGACAGGCAGGTTATGGTTCAAATGGCGACCGCGTGGTTTTGGGTTTATTGTATGTTAGCCGGTGCAACTGAAGAACTGCTCTTCCGCGGACTTCCTCTTTTTCGATTGCATAGCAGGGTCGACGTAGTTGTTGTCATGGCAATGTCGAGCACGCTCTTTGCATCGCAGCACTTGAGAAACAGCACGCCACGCGTTGCGTACAGGGTCATATTCGGAATTGTTTTTGCGATTCAATTCCTCGCTTTTGGCCAGCTGCTGCCCGTTATTATCGGCCATATAGCGGGCAATTGGCGTGTAGTTTTCACAGCCAGACAAATGCTCGCTGTTCAAGCTGCGAATTCGCAACTTCAGCATAGTGCCTTGGTAATGTGATTCTGCGCTTAGTTGCACTGCCTCACGGAAAGGCTTCTCCACTTCGACTCCGTTCCTTACTCGGAGTCAGCGTATCCAGATCGGAGGCCGCCTTCGCGAACTCCAACATGTGACGGGCCGTGTCCTCGCGGTCCACTCAAGCTCGGTCTTGGCTTGAGGGGGGCAGTCTACAGGTGGAGAGCAGCCATGCGCCGTCGCGCAGCCATGGTTCCGCAGAGAGTTTGTGCAGATTCGGGCAATAGTACGAGTGTAGGACTCTGGGTGCAATTAGGATGCGATAACACTTCCTGATGGTTACTTTGAGCGCCAAACCAGGCGATCGACGCCTTTAGATTTCAATCAGTTACTTCTGAAACATCCTCTCTCACAGACCTCATTCCTGAAAGTCCAAACGCGAAACCCTGAGATCCACGCTCACAAAGACAGCAATTCACTTTCGACTTCAACCGACCGACGGCCGATTAGCGGACGGGAAGGGAAGACCCCCTACATAAAATCTTACCCTTTAAGTAATATGCTGTGTGCCAGCTGTGTGCCGGGAACAAACCCGAATACAAATTCTCGTTGGGCTAAGCTCGCACGCGAGGACAAGAAAGTTATGAGTTGTTGAGCGGTGGTCGGTACATCGCAAACGTCATGGATAGCAAAGTGCACCTCTATTGACGAGGGTGCTCACGAACCACGAGGGCCCATATTTGCTGGGCATAGATGACGAGGTTCAGGCTGCAAATTATTACCGCCGTGATCGTAAGGGTTATCGCCGAAATATCCGGATAGATGACTTTGTCTAGATAGTGGAGCAGAAACCCGCCCTGGTACGGCTCGATTCCAGCTTTACTTTCGAGCCAATCTTCTAGCCAAGTCAATGGACATGGCCAGAGGAGAAGTTCCGTAAGCATTCCCCATAGCAGTGAGGCAATATGCAGCCAGCGAAGCATCGGATGGGACCGCGCCAGGAATGCGCCGAAGATCACCCATAAGATGAAGAGCGCATGTACTACGAGGGCGGATGTTGCAAGCGCAGAGTACGTATCCCTCGTAAGAAGTATCGCAACCATGTGCTTGAATCCTCAATCTACCGGCGCAAACCGGCTGCATCAGTCTTTGGACCGCATTTTCCAAAGTATCTGCCGCAGCATACCTAGCGAAACCCGGGCATCTTCGGCGGATAGACTGAGCCGACGGATAAGGCGGCGAATCTTCTCCTCCGCCGGGCCCCCGATGGTTGGTTTCACGTAGCCGCTAGCGCGCAAAGCATCCAGCAACATGGCGGTCAGCCGATCAAGTTCGGCCGCTGTTGCGGATGGCTGCTTTTCGGCTTGCAGGGGACCATTGGCTTCCTGCACTAACTCATGAAGACACACGGCAACCGCTTGCCCTAGGTTCATCGATGGGTGCTCTCGAACCGTTGGAATACGCATTAGCCAATGGCAGTAACTTAAATCTTCGTTCGAGAGGCCGCGCTTTTCGGAGCCGAACAGGAGGGCAACCCTGCAAGACTGATTCTTGCGAATTAGCAGCGCCCCTTCGTGCAGCGGCCGAAGCTCGTGTTCGAGATGTCGTTTGCTGGCAGCCGTGGTTCCCACGACAAGAGAGCAGTCGGCCACAGCTTCGGCAACGCTCTTGTATTCCCTAGCGTTCTTGAGCAGAGTTGATGCGCCCACAGCAGATCGCGCCTCGCGGAAGGCCAGCTCGTAGGGATTTACCACCCGTAAATTCCCAAATCCGAAGTTGCTCATGGCTCGCGCCGCCGCACCAATGTTGAGCGGATTACGCGCGGCGACAAGGACAACGAAAAGGTGTTTTGAAACAGAGCCGCCAGCCAGAGATTTTCGTGCCATTAGGACTCCCAGGAATGTCCAAGAAATTTACTAATTTGCGGGCAGCCCCGCTACTGGAAGTTCAGAAGAGTCGGGGAGCAGGGCAGTCCTCGGGTCTCAGCATCGCAGGCATCCGATCATGTACATCGGCAACCAGCGAGTTTGGTTTCGTCGTAAGTCTGGTGCACGTTTCAATCGCCTTGTTGTCTTGATCCAGCCAGCGGTCCCACAAGCCGGCGAATGCGAATACCGAATCATTGGCCATCCCAATGCTGTACGGGTGCTTTTCTTGAGGTCCAAGGCGCTGCCACTCGTAGAAAGCCTCCGCGGGAATCAGGCAGCGGCGCCATCTAAGTGCGACGACAGGGTGTGCTCGTGAAGAGAGAGAGAGAGAGAGAGAGAGAGAGAGAGAACTTTCTCTTTGTATTCGCCTATGATTACGGATATGACCGGTCTGAATTTAGGGCTGCCCTCGGCCTGGGTCGTGAAATGTAAGAAGTGCGGCTGCACGATCAATTGCGGCGCTATCGACCCGCACATCGAGCATGCAGAGCCGGACAAAGCTGAGCCCCCTCCTCAAGACACTGTCATCGTAACCTGTTCATGCTGTTGGGCTGCCTACAGATACAGCACGGCTGAAGTGTTCAAAGGGCCACCCGGTCCGAGTAGCAATTGTTACCACCATGGGCGTCCTAATAATAAGGAGGAGAAAAAACCGAATGCAGTCCTCCTGATTGCAGCGTCGCTCATCGCGGCGGTGCGACTGAACAGGGAGGAGATCAGGTCTTCGCCGAGCATTCACTCGAAGATCGCAGACAGCATCCGGTTGGCGGAGATGATCCAATCGAGGCTACGAGGGTGAAGGAAAACGTGCCTAGCGGTGGCAGCTGCTACGTCTCTCTCCTTCGGCAGGAACTGATCGCGCGAAACCGCTCCTATGCCTCAGTGAATCTCTTGCCGCACGTGACCAGCTATGGCGAACTGCCGGTGGTGGTCTATCAGGAATCGGAATGCGGGCGGCATCATGGTAATTTCATTTCGGCTAGCTACAAAGCGATTTTAAGAAGGCCAGAGTGGCGAAGACGATTGCAGAAAGTACACACCCAGGGCCGACGTTCGCTGCCCGCGAGGGATGGGCTGTGGCGCGAACTCGATTCTTCACTAAGTTCAGATGCGTTGTTGATGAACATCTTCTGCTACCCCGGCGTGACACGGAGAACCGAGGTTTGCAGAATCCTGGGGCTCGAACCCGGGAGCCTCCCCGAATTTGGCTTCATGCCGCGGGTTCCCTTATTCAGCGAAGCGACCGAGCGGACCGAAATTGATATGAAGCTCGGGAACGTACTTTTTGAGGCGAAACTCACCGAAGGAGATTTTCAGATCCAGTACGCCGAGCTGGTCGAGCAATACAGAGATCTGCGAGAAGTATTCGAATATCGCCAACTCCCGAGGGCGAAGAGGAAATACGTCTCGTATCAGCTCATCCGCAACGTCCTCGCGACTCATGCGCTGGGTCTCGATTTCTGCACCTTGCTCGATGCTCGCCGACCCGATTTGATCGAGGAGTGGTTTCTCATTGTGCGCTGCATACGATTTGCCGCTCTTCGCGCTAGATGCAAGGTACTGACCTGGCAGGAACTGGCGCTTGGCTTACCACCAGCCTTGAAGAATTTTCTAGCCGCGAAATATGGGATCGTGCCAAGTCGCTGAGATGCACGAGAGCGCAGCAGGATCCGCGTAAATGTTGCCCTCACAATTGCGGTCGGCCTGGAATTAGTATGGTGGCCAGATCATTGTGCGCAAAATCCTCCATATCGACATGGATGCGTTCTATGCTTCGGTCGAGCAGCGGGACAACGCAGAACTGCGCGGCAAGCCTGTAATTATCGCGTGGCAGGCTAAACGTTCTGTCGTCCGTGCGGCTTCGTACGAAGCCAGGGCTTTTGGAGTGCACTCGGCCATGCCGGCAATGCGGGCGGAACGCTTGTGTCCTGGGGCAGTTTTCGTGCCTCCAGATTTCACACGCTACCGCGCGGTCTCGCACGATGTTAGGGAAATCTTCAAACGTCACACAGACCTTATTGAGCCACTGTCGCTGGACGAAGCGTACCTGGATGTCACCGAAAACAAAACGGGCTTGCTGACCGCCACCCTTGTAGCGCGCGCAATTCGTGAACAAATCCGCCAGGAGCTGAACCTGACGGCTTCGGCGGGCGTGGCGACTAACAAGTTCTTGGCAAAAATCGCGTCCGATTGGCGCAAACCGGATGGGCTCTTCGTTATCCAACCGAACGATGTAGATGCGTTTCTATTTCCACTGCCTGTAGAACGCCTTCCGGGTGTGGGTAAAGTGACTGGGGAGAAGCTGGCCACACTTAAAATTCAGACGGTCGGGGATTTAAAGAAGCTGGATTCACCGGCGCTTGAGCAGCACTTCGGCCGCTATGGTCTCCGCCTACACGAGCTCGCCCGCGGCGTCGACGATAACGAAGTCATCTCGGACCGGCCTACGCAATCGATCTCGGTCGAGGATACCTTTGAGCGCGATGTGCCGTTGACAGAAACGGAGCCAATGATCCGCCGCCTTACAGAAAAGCTTTGGTCTGCTTCCCGCAAGGAATCACGCATAGCCCGCACGGTTGTGCTCAAACTGAAGACCAGTGAGTTCACAATCCTTACTCGCAGCCATACGCCCAGCTCGCCTCCCTCCTCATGCGAGGAAATGACGGACATCTTGCTGGGATTGCGAGAGCGAGTGGCCCTAGGTTCACAGCAACGTTATCGGCTGGTCGGCGTCGGGTTGAGCAACTTTCGAGAAGTTGAAGAGACTACTACACAACCCGCTCTTTTCAAGTAGCACGAATATGGAAACCATTCTCAACCCAGGAGCGGAAATCTACTACGAGAAGAATTTCCTCTCACCTCAGGAAGCAACGGTCTTGTTCAATTTGCTGCGGACAAAGTGCGCCTGGGAGCGACGCAAATCTTCATTCAAATATGCTGTGCCTCGCGACGAGGCCTATTACGGCGACTCGGGAACCAACTACACATATTCGCGCCGCGAGTACAAGCCGCTCGCTTGGATTCCGGAATTGCTCTCCTTGAAGACACGTGTCGAAGAAGCCACTCCCGCAGTGGCGTACGCCAATTTGAGTTTGCCGCAGCTGGGCTATAACGCCGTACTCTGTAATCTCTACCGAAACGGAAATGACAGCGTCGGCCTGCATGCGGACCCAGAGCCGGAAATGGGCCCGGTGATCGCTTCTATCAGCCTGGGAGCTGAACGTCTATTTCGTCTCAAAGGGCAAAATGGAACGGTTGCCTTTGCAGAACGGTTATCCCACGGCAGCTTGTTTATTATGGCGGGAAAGACCCAGAAAAACTTCAGGCATGAGTTAACAAAAGAACCTGATGTCGACCGACCGCGAATCAACCTGACATTCCGGCGAATCGAGCACAGGTAACATTCCTGGTTGAAGCCGGCCCAAGCTCACTTACCACGATTCGTCCTTGGCCAGTTGATCCGCCAGCGGCCGCGCGCAACAGGTGTCCAGAACAACCTCTTCTGAGCCGTCCCTCGCACACAGTGGTAAAGCGCGCCGGCGCGCTCATAGAAACCACGTGTGTGCCATGAATCGGCGAATTTGAACTTCTGGTAATCGAGATGGTGGCAAAACTCGTGGCAGAGCGTGCTCAGAAAGGTTCCGAAGGAAGTGACTTCCTTACGCACTGCCGTTCGCATCCACACGCGGATGAGCATCACGTCGGGGCTGTAGTCCCCGAAGAGTTCGCTCGTCCAGCTTTCACGAACCCGCAACGGCCGGGCAGCCAGCACATGAAGGTCACACGCGGAAACCTCATAAAACTTCGATAGCTCAGCCAGAAGATCTGCACAGGCGTAGCGCACGGCCCGCGGTTGTCCCATCCTTCATCGCCGATCCGATTGAGTTGGCGATCCGTGTCAGGTTCCCGTTCTGCGGCAGCTCGAGATTTCGCAACCGATCACTTTCCAGAAACCCTGCACGGTTCGCCCGTCGCGGTGGAGCGTCAGTAAGCATCACGTTCTCGGTAAGACTGCGCAAACGTCAACAGAACAAAATAACAGGACCGCCCCCGCCCACTCCGGCCTCCGTTTTCCGTCGCTCTCCCGCAACTTTCAACAGCTCCACAGGAGACAACTATGAAACTCCGCAGCAACGAACCCTGTCCAATTCACCGCTCCTTGTTCTGCTGTGGCCGGGAGCAAATGCGAAAGCCGACTAGATTACAACCTGGCGTTCGCCGCGTCGAAGATCCGCATCATCCGAGAGGATATCGCGAACTTCGGTCGCCGGCAGAAATGCGGAAACTGCTGAACCGTAAGATTATCGAACAGGACAGGAAATGCGCCATTTGCCATGAAGAGTTCACGGATTATAGCGATATCGTGCCTGACCACCGGGATCCGAAAGGAATGGGAGGTGCCTGGCGAGACGACCATCCAGACAACATCCAAGCAACGCATTGGTGGTGCAATGGAGAGAAAGGGTCAACCAGGATTGCCGGCTGACGGCCGATCAGTCGTTTTTCAATTAACTTCCGGATTGCCCGTTATCCAGGAGTTTCTGTGATCGATTCACATCAACGGACGTTTCGGTACTCATAGGTGTCGATAGAATAATTGCCGAAGGGCCTCAGCCCCTATTGGGCCGTAGGATTCGAGCAGCTCTCCGAACTGCTTCTTCACTCACTTTGCCAGTTTCCTCGCGCATCATTCCGAGAGTAGCATCCGAGCGGAACTGTGGAATTGGCCTGCTCAAGTTCCGATTCAAGGTGTCGCTTCGTTTCTGTTGAATCTCGCCCGCTTTGGGGGGAGTCTTGTCACGGTGGCGCCCATCCAATCCTGGCTCTCTCATCTGATTTCCTCCTGTTACTTTCTGCTAGGACAACAGCCGAGTGCGATCACCGCAGAAAGAGAACATCTCGATCTGTGTCGATGCCGCCCGCCGATCCACTCAGCCGGCTCTTAACCGAAAAGCCCACGCTCAATATGCCGTCTGTTCTCCACTTTCGCCAGCCAATGGAGTGAGATTGCAAATACCATCGCAATCACCAGGACGCCCACCCACATCCTTGTGTTTCCGCCAGCCAACTTTAGAACGTGCGTAATCTTCCCTGCATTCATGGTGCCTCCAATCGCGAATCGACGAAATCTCGTTAGACTGCCCGCCAATGATCAGGCTTTCTCTTGTCGTTCAGGTGCCGGACACGAGCAACATGAGGGGAGTGGCCATTTGCCTTAGCCCAATCGATTGCCGCTTTCTGAGTGGTAAAAGTGCCAAGCACTTCGTCGCCTTGGGTCTCGACCACATAATCATCGATCCGTGACCCTTCAGGGCGGCCTTTAGGCCGGGCTTCGACGTAGACGGTTGCCATAATGTCATCTCCTTTGTTTGAAACGGTTGATTTTCGTCCTCATTCTGCATTGCGAGAGGGCGGTGCCCCTCACCGCAGACTCTTCCTATGTACTCCCCCTCAATTGCGATATAGACCTGGAATTGCTAATCTCCAATTACAGGAATCTATGATTGCATAACTGGCGTGCGATTGCAATCTCGCAATTAAGGAGAATCCGAGAATGTCAGAGAATTTCGACGTAAGTGCCTTCCATGCCGCCCTAGACAGCCAGCGCTTGGCAATGGGATTGAACTGGAAGGACGTTGCCGCCGAAGCTGGCGTCAGCGCGTCGACCCTAACGCGAATGGCTCAGGGTAAGCGCCCGGATGTGGACGGACTGGCCGCACTCCTGCGCTGGTCGGGTCTTCAGGCGGAAATGTTCATTCGAGACACTGGAGCGGAAAAGAAAAAGACAGCGGAGCCCCTGGCGCAGATCACCGCCGTTCTGCGTGCGGACAAGAATCTCAGTAGGGACAGCGCCGAAGCCATCGAGCAGATTCTAAAGGCGGCGTATAAGCGCTTCCGGGTGAAAGAGCCATGAGCCTGAGACGAGGTTTCAAAACGCGAGCAAACCAGATTTCCGTTCGCCTTCGGAAGGGCCAGGGTCGAAGTCCCCAAGCTCCAATCGACTTGGGGATTATTGCCGAGCGGTTGGGCATCGAGATCGTGCCCCTCAGCGTGCTCAAGGGAGACTGTCAAACGGCTGTGAGGCGGCTGTCGATCATTGACAATGGGTCATTCTCAGCTGCGACCCTGCCCATAGATTCCGGCCAGCATATTATTGTTCACAACGATAGCCACGATCCCCGCCGTCAGCGCGGGAACCTTGCGCATGAACTGGCCCACCTTTTGCTCGGCCATCCTTTTACCTACCCCATCGATCCATCGGGATGCAGGAATCTGGACCGCGACATTGAGGACGAAGCGAGCTGGCTCGGTCCCACAATTCTTGTTTCCAACGAAGCGGCCCTCCACATCGTGCGACAAGGGTTCGATGAGGATACGGCCTGCGAAATGTATGGCGTGAGCCTGCCGCTACTCCGAATGCGAATCAATGGGAGCGGCGCCCGAATTCGACACCGCCGATCCTACTACTGAGTCATCGCTGATTCCATCATCGAGGAGTCGCTTCTCCAGAATCGGTCTTGATAATTGGGCTTGTCGCCATAAACTGCAGAAGTGTCGGCTATTCGGAAGTTGAACAACATTTATTTCGAATTCTGTGTGCGTATTGTGTGCCAGAATCTGAGAATCCTTAGATTCGGAAAAACGACCAGTCTGACTTGCGGCCGATCAGTCCGCTGGGCAGGGAATCCTCACTTAAAGCCTTATCATTTTTTAATATGCTGTGTGATTAATATGCTGTGTGCCAGCTGTGTGCCGGATTTTCGAATCCATGCATTCGCGGTATGGAGGTCCGTCATGATCATGAATGATAAAGGACGTGGCTGTTGAAAAACTGAGTGCTTGGACCGATCTTGTGCGGGCTGGGGTGGTGCGGCTGAGTTTTCTTCTCTTTATTCTAGGTGGTGAGAGCCTGCGGGGTTGTTGGTGGGCTTAGGAAGCGAACCAATCGCTTGATGTTCTGCGCCGCTGCTGCCAGGAAGAACTGCTCCCGAACGAATTTCATGCGTCGTAAGCGCAAGCGACGCAGGCCGATCTGATTCTTGAGCTCTGCGAACAAGGCTTCCACCTTTTTTCTTTGCCGCTGTGCCTTGGCAAACTCAGGCGTGTTCGCTAACTCCCGTGCGCGTTGCCGCGCCGGTTCGTGCTGATGGATGACTAAGCAACGGAAAGCCGCACTGGTGCACTGCGGTCGGAGCGAACACGGGCCACACCGTTTGCGTGTCCCGATGTAGGTCCAGGCGTGATTGCGATGACTTCGACCACCGTAGTTCAGAGGCTGACCGGCAGGACAGATATAGCGATCGTGTTCCGGTTCGTAAGTGAAACGCTCGGGGGCGAAGAATGGACTTCTCTTTCTGTGGATACTGTCGCGGGTTCGCATATACGGAGTGATGTCCCGATCCGCCAACCACTGTAAGAACTCCCCGTTCCCGTAGGTTGTGTCCGCCGCCACCGATTCGGGCTCTCGTCCTTGCCACTCGGTGAAACGGGTCAGCATATCTTGTGCGGCTACCGTCTCCTGACTCATGCGTGCCGCCGTCGCCTGCACGCCCACGATCACGCAACTATGGTTGTCGACCAAATAGTTGTCGTAGTACCCCAGCCGTGCCGGTGTGCCGCCCTTGGTGGCATAGGTCGAATCGGGATCAGTGGTCGACACCTGATCCTGCTCATGCACTGGTTCCACCGGGTTCTGTTCGTCTAGCTCTTTCAGATACTGACGCAGAGTGTGGTTGACCTGTGCCGCTTCCACCAGCTGTTCCCGCGGTATGCGACTCTCCTTCGCCGCATTGGCTTCCACGAAACTGCCGTCCACCGACAGCTGCGTGCCCTCGACCAATCCCACTTCCACACACTGCCGCACAATCTGCTCAAACAACTGCTCGAACAACTTCGACTCCTGAAATCGTCCGTGTCGGTTCTTCGAGAACGTGGAATGATGCGGAATCTCTTGATCGAAGCTGAGACCGGTGAACCACCGCCACGCCAGATGCATGCGTAGTTCTTCCACCAGTTTGCGTTCACTGGTGATGCCGTACAAATAACCGATCAGCAGAATGCGTAGCAGGAGTTCGGGATCAATTGAGGGCCGACCGGTCTCACTCTAGCTGGCTTTCAGTTGCTGCCGCACAAATTCGAAACTGATGTGCTTGTCGATCAGGCGCAACAGATGGTTTTCAGGCACCTGATCTTCCAGACGGAAATAATAGAAAAG
>Ga0105240_10004886_pt1 | contig 20172 bp, 18 predicted proteins | sample KBSC54metaG_FD_80426 | JGI IMG/M metagenome (GOLD analysis project Ga0105240, IMG submission 80426) | Corn rhizosphere microbial communities from Kellogg Biological Station, Michigan, USA - KBS C5-4 metaG | ecosystem: Host-associated > Plants > Roots > Rhizosphere > Soil | place: Michigan, USA... | reverse complement strand
TTTCATGGTGGGGGCGCTGAAGAGCTCTCATAAAGTGGAGGGCGGCAAGGCTGACGCGGGCTGACGTCAGCTCTGGTCGGCCATAGCCGATCAGTACACCACAATCCCTCCCGCGACCGCCCCCGTCGCGGCCCTGCCGGCGTAAGCGTCCCGATGCCAACTTGACGTCCGAATGCGACGTGCTCCCCTGACGTCCACCTCTGACGCCTATTCACCGTCGTGCTCAGCCGTCACGGCAATTTCCTGGGATATATCAAACACTTGCATACAGGCGTAAGTGGGACTATATACATCAGCCTATCTTCTTCGCGATCAACATCCATCCCATGGCGATGCCCGCCCTCAAATACCCAACGGAGAGCCCAGTGGAAGAACGTGTTGCTGTCCTGGAAGCCAACATCGAACACATTCGCTCCGACGTATCCGACATGAAGACGGACATTCGGAGGCTCAATGACAAAATCGACGGCGTCGATCAGAAACTCACCGCCAAAATTGATGCAGTCAAGGACGGGCTGGCCAATCTCGCCCTCAGCATGGAAAAGGCTTTCGGTGCTTTCAAAGTGGCGCGCGCACTCGATCGCGTATGGTGGCTGCTGATGTCCGGCGCCTTGCTGGGCATTATGGGACGCGCGTTCAAGTGGATTTGAAGTATCGGCGAGCGCATCATGGGACCCGGTCGGTGACTTGTGCGCAAACGACCAGTTCAAGGGTCCCATCCACTCGGCGTTGATGTTGTAGTTGAGTTCCGAGTGAAATCCTAGAGTGTGGGTCATGTACTCCATGAACGCGCCATAAATAGACTTGCTGAACGCGACGTAGGACGGATCGAACCACGGCTCCGCGGCATTCGCATCGCCCTCGGCCGCTGAGAGCCGCGCATCGAGCTCGCCGAGGGCCGCGCCTTGCTCACGCAGCAGCGCCTGGCGAAACCGCGAGGGCCCGCATTCCCGTGTCCCGCCCCCACTGAACCTGTCACCTATACTTATCAATTGGAGCCTGCAACAGGTAGAACCCGGGCTCCGTGAGTGCTTTAGGTGACAAGCGTGGTTGAGCTACCGGTCGAGGCGACCCGGCTGATGAAGCCCTTCGAGGTGGGACTCCAGGTCGCCCAAGGGCGGCGGCGGGCAAAAATGTCCTGGTCGCGTGGGTGAATGAGCGGGAGGTCGGGCTCTTCACAGAAGAGCACCGCCCAGACGGGAGCCACTTCAGCTTCGAGTACATCAGCGGCACGGCCGACTTCCGCAAGAATCAGCGCCGTCAATATCCAGCACATGATACTGAGTCCGGTGCCGTCATTGTTGATATCTATCGGAGTCGTGTAGGCCCACACATTCATCCAGTGGTGACGCAAGCTCAGCGCGAGGCTTGCGTGACTGGTCGCCTCGGTGCTCCAGTGCGCCGCTGTAGGCGGGTTATCCGTGGGAGGGTAATAATATTTTTCCGAGTGGTTCTGATCGCCAAAGCGCATGTACTCCCAAACCTTCGTAAACAGCGGCCAAATCTCCTCTTCTTTCATGAAGTGCCCGTCCAGGTGCTCGAAACCTTTTACGGGTCCTTCACTGGGCCGACCGCAGAAAGGTGTGACCTCAAACTTCGTCTTGTTCAGTAGCTCCAGGTAAGCTTCACACACGGGCACTCCGCGCCCTTCCTGCAATGAGAAATTCGGCTCTGTGTCGGAATCCCTGGCTTCCTGGCTGAAAGAGAACTGGAAAGGAACAAGCGACAGTGCAATGACAGCGGCTGCCCTGGCGAGGGTGTAACGGTGGTCGTGGCGCCGCGGAGCAAAGATTTCTCGATTCATGGTAATCCCTTGGAACAGCGAGTTGTCTGGTTTTCCCGATAGCAAGACTTCAATCCCCCACATGAGCCGGTGGCGGCTCGTCCTCATTTGGATTACGCCACCGCCCCGCCTCGACCTGCAAATGCAACTACCCCAACACCACATCCGCAAACCGGTCGGGCTGCAACACCCTCGCCACCGCCCACTCGGCCGAAGCGCGCCTCGAAACCAGCGACCGGGTTTCCGCCTCTGCCTTGTCCCGATCCATCTGTGCATGCTGAACGTTGTCGAGGTCGGTACGGCCCGCGTGATACAAGGATTGGGTCAAGGTCAACACCTTCTGCGACTCCACCAGACTCGACCGCGCGGCGCGTAGAGAAGCCTCAGCCTCCTGTTGCGCGGCCAACGCGTTACGCAACCCGGGTATCGGCCATTATTTGTTGTCAGGCGAATTTTGGAGGTATTGTATTTTGCATATTACAAGTGGCGCGTCACCACTCACTTCCGCTTGCGGAAACTCACGAGCGATCTGCGCGGCACGTGTATATTGGTGCACGCTAAGAATGCCGTTTCCGGTGAGCAGATGGCGCCAGCCATCGTCTGCTACATATGCCTCGATGTAAGGCTTACCCTTGTAAAGCTCGATGCTGGCGTGATCAAGCCAACCGTTCGTGCTGTCCTGACGGTCATGGTCGATATCCGTCAATGAATCGTTCAAAAGAAACAGATCGGACGTGGTAATTTTGTCATCAGGAAACGCGTTGGGCCCGCATCCGTGTCGTGTAACCATGAGGACGTTGAATAATCTCCCGTCTCTGGCGAGATCCAGTCGCGCAAGATATAACTGCACGTGCCAGGTTTTCGCTCGTGGCTCCAGGTTTTCGGCTACCTCCCTGATTTCCGCGTTGGATAGCTTCATTCCTTCTGGGGAGTTATCATTCTGCAGGAGGTAAACTTGCGCCTTCCTATAAAGGTCGAAATGCTTCTTTAGATTCAATTCTGTCCAAACCGGCTTCGTAAACTCCGGTATGCCTGGATCGTAGTGACGCTCGCATGCCATCGGCTCGGGATCGTGCCTGGGCTCGAAGTTCCGCCTGTAAGCCTCACACACGTCTTTGCCGTTACCACTTACCAACTGGTACGTGCCCGCCCACGCTGAGGCTGATGATACAAAAACAAACACAAAGAGCAGCGCGCGGCGCGGGAATTTTAGAAAAGCTAACCGACCCTTGATCATCATTCCTCCGCTAAACAGATAAGAACATATCCTTGGACGAACCTGCGACCGCCGCGCAGGTTTCTCTCATTGACTCATTCATCAACGTGAGTCGTCGTTGGCTCATCTCCACCCGGCTCACGCCACCGCCCCGCCTCGACCTGCCGACCTGCTGGAAGTCCTGCCACAACTGCACGACTCGCAGAATCGGGGAAATGACCCGACCTGAAAGCATCTGGAAAGCTATCAACTGCCCCACTGTCATATTCCCGCGCATGACCAGGTAGGCCCCGACCCACAGGATAGAAAGGGTCGACAGCTTTTGAATGATCTGGCCCAACGCTCCGGAGATGCCCGCAAGGTGCGAGGCTCGGAAGGAGGCCGTCACATACCGGGCCAGTTGCTCTTCCCAGCGACGATAGAAGACAGGCTCCAGCGCCATCGCCTTGACCGTCTGCACGCCTGTCACCGATTCGACCAGATAGGACTGGCTTTCCGCGCCCCGATCGAACTTCTCTTCCAATCGCCGGCGCATCAAGGGACGGATCACGATCGAAAGCACCACGAACAGCGGAATACACGCCAGGGTGACGCACGTGAGAATGCCGCTATAAACGAACATCACCGCGACAAACAGCACGGTGAAGACCAGGTCCAGAATGACATTGATGGACGACCCGGTGATGAATTGCCGAATGTTTTCCAGCTCACGGACGCGAGCGACGGTATCGCCGACGCGCCGAACCTCGAAATAGCGCAACGGAATGTGCAGCAGATGGCGGAACAACCGCGCCCCGAGCGCCACATCGATGCGATTCGAGGTGTGCGCCAGAAGATGGGTTTTCAATACCGTCAGGATCGCTTCGAAGACGATCATGATGAGCATGCCCGCCGCCAGCACGTGCAGGGTCGGCAAGCTCTTGTGCATCAGGACTTTATCGATGATGACCTGGGTAAAAAGCGGTGTCGCGAGCCCGAAGAGTTGAATGACGAAGGCTGCGGCGAGAATCTCACCCAGGATCTTGCGGTACTTCCAGATCGCGGGAATGAACCAGCCGAGGTCGAACGGCCGGTTCGGATTGTCGAATCGCAGCCGTGTCTTGATCAGGAACAACTTTCCCGACCAGAGCGCCTCGAATTGCTCGCGATCCAGCCACCGCGGGCGCTGTTGGCGCGGATCGCCTACGACCACCCCTTCCGCGTCCATCCGTAACAATACGACACAACTTCCGACCTTCGTCTGAGCAAGGACCGGAAAGGTGTGGTTCGGCAGGCGACTCCAGCTGGAATGTGCCACCCGGGCGGCGAGCCCGAGCTCCTTGGCGGCGAGCAGCAGTTGCGATTCAGTGGGCTCCACCGTCGGATCGAAACCCAACGCCCGCGCGAGCTGCATCGGATCGGCCGCACGTTGATGATGCCCCGCGGTGATGCACAGACAGATCAACCCGGACGATGGCGACAGAGGGCGATCCTGCGAATCAGGAGTTTCCCGCAGAGGAGACTCGGTACTCATTCCAACCTATTCCTTGGTTTCCCGGTCTCACGTGCGTCTGACGGCATGTTTGCCTCGACACAATAAACTTTACACAATCCATGCGCACTCGGGCAAATCCATTTGGTGGAGATGAGCGCAGGCGCTACATTCAAACATCGAGTATGACAACACCGCGTTGTTTCTGTTGCATCGTCGGCCAAAGCCGCCATAATGAGCCCGCGCGCTGCCGGGAAAGGTTGCACGTCGTCGGCAAGAGCGCCGATGTCACAGGGACTCGTGGGCTGCGCGGCGTCAATGAAGGTTCTTTTCGTCCATCAAAACTTTCCGGGACAATATCTTCACCTGGCCCGCCACCTGGGTGCGATTCGCGGCAACCAGGTCGTCTGTATTACACAACGCGGCGACGCCAACCTGCCCGGTGTCAAAAAGGTCCTCTACAAGCCGAGGCGCTCACCTTCTCCCCATACTCACCACTACATCCGCGAGACGGAAGCGGGAGTGCTGAATGCCCAGCAAGTCGCCCGGGCCGCCATGTCGCTGAGGAACTCCGGGTTCGTACCCGACGTTATGCTCGGCCATAACGGCTGGGGTGAGATCTGGTACCTGAAAGACGTCTTTGCGAAGACGCCACTCATAGGCTATTTCGAATTCTTCTATCGCGCCGAAGGTGCCGATATCGATTTCGAGCCGGGTATTGCAGATAAATTTGACACCGCACCCCGGGTCCGCACCAAGGACACCGCGGCTGCTTATAGCCCAGTGTCCGCTTCCGCCGTCCGGCCCGAGCAGTACCCATCCGCGATATCCCCGAGATTGCCGACGTTATAGCACCGGAGAAAATTCCACGCCTCCTGGAAATCTCCGCCCGGTTCTCCGGCCAATTGACCAACCTGTCGGAGATTGGGCGAACACTCGGACTCGATCACAAAGCCGTAGACCATTACATCCGGGTACTGGAGCAAATCTACCTCGTACAGCGAGTCCAGCCGTGGTCCCGCAATGAGCTGTCGAGGCTCGTGAAGACCCCCAAATTGCACTTCGTCGACTCAGGGCTCCTCACCGCAATGCGAGGCTATTCGGTGGCACGGCTGCGTACCGATCGCATGCTGTTGGGTCCAATCCTGGAGAGTTTCGTTTTTTCCGAACTACTGAAGTCCGCCGCCTGGTCAAAAGAGCGTGTCTCACTCTTCCACTATCGAGACAAGGATCAAGTCGAGGTCGATTTTGTTCTCGAGAACCCCGCCGGCGAAGTGGTCGGAATAGAGGTCAAGGCAGCAGCCTCCGTCACGCGCCGCGACTTTGCCGGCTTGGATCGAATAGCGGCCGCCGCTGGCCCCGCCTTCATCCAAGGCATCCTTCTCTATGATGGCGAAAAGACCCTATCGTTTGGCGACAAGCTCAGAGCAGTGCCACTATCCGCACTGTGGGCCTGATCAATCGGCAACGCCTCATGCTCCAACATCAGCGTCTCGCCCAGAGGCGCGACCGTAAGCCAGGCCAGTTCCCTGACTCGCCTGCGTCAACAGGCCTACCTACTTTTCGGTGAGGTCACCACTCCCGAGCGCAGTTCAGCCGACACTGATACCTGGCGGGACCATAACTACAACTCGGCCAACACCGTGTTGAGCCAGGGATCTGGCGCGGCCCCGTGGCGGAACATGACCGTCGCGGTGGAAACCAGATCACAGGCCGGCTGTTTCGTCCCGGTGAAAAAGCGCAGCATCGCCCAGCAGGCTGTCATCGGAGTTGACCTGCAGAGGTACGCGCAAAACGGTTACACCAGTGATGACTCAGCAAGGCACGATAGCCAGCTTCTTGCCACTGCTCGATGCCAAGCGGCCAACATCGTCCGGATCGCTGGTGAGAATGCGGTCTCCCGAACGAGCAACGAGCACGACGGTCGCATCGATAGGATCATCTGTACGTGTCTTGGCGAGGAGCACGCCCGCGTCGCGGCCCATCTTTTCGTCGACAGGACGCACATCTACCGCGCGCAGGAGTCGGGCAACGCCAGCCTGCTTCCCCCCAGGGTTGCGCCATACCTGCGCAATCACGATTGCGCTCGTGCGCAGTTCGTGACCGTGGAGTTGCGCGACACGCAGCCGCGCGATCATGGATCGATCATTTCTGTCCACCGCGATGAAGGCACCCGCGTCCAGGACAAGGGCGCTCACCGGCGGGACTTCTTCGCAGCTCCGACTCCGAGCTCACGCTCCGCTTGGCCCAATTCGGCAGCAGTCAGGGCACCGTGCTTCTTTTCCCAGGCACCGAGGAATTCCTCCAACGCTTCCGCCCGGAGCCGGATTGCAGCCGCTCCGGCCAGCCAGGACGACAACCCCGTACCGGCCTTGCGGGCAGCGTCGCGGACCTGGTCTCCCAGGCCGGAGTCGAACGAAATGCTCATTTTGTCTACTTTCATGTGCTTATTTTACCACGCTGCTTCTCACCACGGTAGTTCATACCAGGGTAGTTCCTACCATGGTAAGAAGCAAAGTGGCGGCTCGAGTCACGACCCCACAGCCTTGCCCCGATTCTCCCACGCCCGCCCTGTTCCCCCGCGCCCTTCCCCTGGCTCGCCCCCACAGCCCCCTCCCGACACCTGGCCCCTCGCCACCACCGGTATGATCGCGCTCCGTGCCGTGTCTTCACTCAACCCGCCGTCGCAGTGAGCTGCTTCGTGCACAACCGCGCCCGTGCGAGCAGTCGCTTCACCAGCCGGTCGATAACCGGATGCTTCAGGCCGTCCGCACGACTCTGGCGCGCGATGTCAGCCAGGAGGTCGGGAATCGCCTGCGCCAGGGCGGCAATTTTCCCAACCAGCGTGTCCGGGTCTAATTTGAATTCTGTAGCGAACTTGCGCCACTCGCGTGCCCCGATCTTCTGTATCCGATATTCATCTGCGACCTTCATGGCGAGCTTTGCACGACTGAGATCGAGTTGCGCATAGGGGAGGATGCTGGCGATGTCGTAGAGCGGCGCGAGCCGTATCTGCTCTGCCGCCGAGATCAGGATACTGAAGTTCTTGGCATGTGCGTCTGTGCCGGCAATCAGCCAGTTCAATGCGAGTGCATCGATGAACGTCGCCTCATCTTGTGGCGCGGCGCTCGAGTATGTTTGCAGCAGGTCAATGATGGCTCGAGCCCCGGGACCCCCTTCATTTTGATATTTTTTCGTGGGCGCAACACCCATGGCCTGGCAGAAGTCCTCCTGGTGTACACGGATCCAACCGGCCGATGTGTGCACTCGGTCGTACCGCGTCAGAACGATAGCGAGCTCGCCGTCGAATCGCATGATCCGGGACTCAGCAGTCGGCAATCCCAAGGCGCGTCCGAGATGCAGGCAGAGATGTTCATTTTCAGGAAAGCCATCAAATTGTGTGTTGGGTGGCTTGAAAATGTGGGTTGTTGGGCTACGGCCAGAAGGCACTCCCCAGCGTCCCCGCTCGAGCAGGAGGGCCGTTTTAGGCTGCGCCCCAGCCAGGCTGAATTGTCCGGTGTCTCCCGCTGTGCGCCAGGCAGCGTGATCCCTCCGCAACTCGCGCAGACGCTCACCCATATCATGCTCGGTCAGCCATTCGATCTCGCGTCGTCCGCTTGCCTGAAATGCATCGATCCGTTCTGGTCTTACGAACTGCACGGCGCCCGCGCAATCCTCGCCGACGTGCGAGAGCAATGCGAATGCGTTACGTGCCGAGACCTGAAAACGGCGTCCCCAACTGCGCAGGATCGTTGAGTTGTCCGGTAGGAGACCCCAAAGAAATGCCTCGATTTTGCCGTGGCCATACGGTGTCGTCTGCAACGGCATCGACAGCGAGAGCGGATAGTTTGTCGCAGACTCCAGCCAACTTTCGGCGTAGATGAATTGTAATCTGCCGTGCGGGTTCTGCCGCACGCGGCCCATTTCCTGGCCTGCGGCCCAGGCAATGAGCTCTTGTGCACTCATCGCTGCGGTTTTCGCGCGGCTTCGATCAAAGCACCCAAGTCGATATCGGGCTTCGCGAGCTTCGCAGGTGAGGTGGGAGCAGTTTGGGTATCCAGCAGGATTCCAAGTACGCGCAGCGTCCGAAAGACTGAGCCGATCTCCGCCCCGGACTTGCCCTTCTCGACATTGATCACCCAATGCCGGCTGACGCCGACCTTTTCTGCAAGAACACGCTGCTCCAGCTTGAGCTGGCGGCGGCGATCGCGAATAACAGCGCCAAGCGCGGCGGGACTGCGCACGATCATGACTGCTCCAGGTAGCCTATCGTCTACCTCCCAAAAAGTAGCCTAAAGAGACCTTCTGCACAAGTAGTGTATAGGCGACTCGAAGAGTATATTCGACCGGCGCCACCCACGCCCTCGCCGAAGCCGGCACCGACGTACTCCGATCCAACAGGACGGCGGCTGGAAATCCCCGCAAATGCCCGCCAGCTATCTGCGCGGCCAGAAGGCCCGATCCGGCGGCATGGCCCAGTGGTTTCGAGCGCGGACCGCCCAGCGCCCGAAATAACTCCCCGCCTGCGACGCATCGTTCCTGAACCCCGCGTTTCTGCGGCTATATCTCTTCCACGACGCCGTCAACGCGAGCGCAGACGGGGTCACGGGTGCCGCCGCAGGCAGCCCAACTTTTCGCGATGCGGGTAGTCGATCAATACACCGGCCGCATTGCTGAGCAGCGCCTGTCCGAGTTGATAGACGTCTCACCCGCCATGGGCGAGTAGAAATGCCTTCGCCTCCGCGAAACCCTGGTCCGCGGAGCGCCGGATCCAAGTCAATCCAGCACGTTGATCCGCCTGCAAGTGGATATCGGCGCACCCCAGATAGGTCGTCTTCCCGACACTGAATTGAGCCCAAGGGTCATTGAGCGACGCTGCACGTTGCAACACCGCCCATGCCTCGGGCATCCGATTTTCCTGAACGTAGATCCAACCCATCTGGGAGAGTACCCACCCTTTGTCAATCTGTTTCCGCGCCAGTAACCGCAAGCCTCGGTCTGCCTCGGCCTGATGGTGCAACTCCCAGGCCGAGCGCGCGTAGCCGATCAGCGCCTCATCGGATGGAAGCTCGCCATCCATGGCCGACAGCTTCAACACCTCTCCCCACTCAGAGAAGGCTCCCGGACGATCGCCCTCCTCTTTCAACCATTGCGCGGTCTCAGCATGAATGACGATATCAAACCGCCTCAAGAGCCCAGTGGACACAGGCTGTCGCGCGGTTTCGGCGCGAAAGGCGCGCATCATCTGCAGGGACCCACCCCAGCGCGGTGTCAGACAGTCCAGATAGCGCAGGCGCAGTAGCTCGTTGTGAGGGTCGATCTCGTTGCCCGCATCCAGCCAATGCCGCTTCTCGTCAGCGGAGCCCGCCAACCGGGCGACATTGAGTAAATACAAGGTGCTCAGATAGGGCTTGGCCGTCATCTTCAAGGACGCCCGCAGATCCGGGCGCGCTTGCACCAGGTAGGCGAGCATCCCCTTGATTCGCTGCGGCGGCGTGTGGCTGATCAAATCCTCCCCGCGAACATATGCGGCCAGGCGATAGTAGTAGGCTCCGCGCGCTGTCCTCGCGACATACGAGTGCGGATAGGCCTGCACCCAGCGATCGAAATGCTCGGCATTTTCCGCGCGATCTTCATACAGATCGCGAAATCCCTCATAAAGTCTGTAGTCCGAAATCTTTCCGGATTCGTAATCGCGCTGAAGACTCCCCAAGGAGGCCTCGAGTTGAGAATACTGCCCGCTCTTCAACCAGGTCAGTGGCTGCGTGCCGAGCGCCGCTGATAACTTGAAAGTCACAGCGAGACTGACGAGGGCTATCGCAATGCGAGCTGGGGATTGCATCGAATTCCTGCGCGAAACTTTATTGCTTGTGTTTTGTTGCATTGCCGCGCCCACCCAACCGTTGGCTCAGGATCCGCCTGTTGGAGATCCCAACGCACATTGGATTGTATGCCCCACCAGAGAGCCATGGAACACCATTGCGAGATGTTATGGTATCCAGAACGCAAGAAAGTACTGACAACGGATAGAATCGTCCTACTGCCACGTCCGCTCAAGATATGGGCTTTCGTGGCTACACCAATAAGCGAGGGTGCCAAGTCATTGATAGGCGGCGCCAGGCTGAGCGCCGGGGAACACCGTGGTGAAGGGGCCTGAGGAACTGGCCGGTTGCGACCCATCGATCTCCCTAAAAACGCTCTCCAAAAGGCACGCCAGGCTGTCTGGTCGTGCCGTCCGTATTTCGCTCGATGACCGAAGAGTGGTTTGCGGTCAAAACCCTCTGCAGCATTGATCGGATACGGTCGTGCCAGCGATCGAGCAATTCATACACGACCGGGACGACGAGCAGGCTGAGCAGGGTCGATGTGAGTAGTCCGCCGATGACCACGACGGCCATGGGGGCGCGGAATGAGGAATCACCCCGAGTTGTTACGGCAACCGGGAGCATGCCGGCTACCATGGCGACAGTGGTCATGATGATGGGCCTGGCGCGTTTGCGACAGGCGTCGAGAATGGCCTCCTGGGATGCAAGGTGGCGGTCGCGGCGAGCCAATATGGCGTAGTCAACCAACAGGATGGCGTTCTTGGCGACGAGCCCCATGAGCATGACGATACCGATCATCGACGGGAGCGAAAGGCTGAAGCCGCACAGCCACAGAGCGGCGAAAGCACCCGCCATCGACAGGGGAAGCGCTGTCAGGATGGTCATCGGCTGCAACAGGTCATTGAACAGCAAGGCGAGCACGGCATAGACACAGAAAATTCCGGTAAGCAGTGCCAGGAGGAAATGTTGCTTGAGCTCCTGTTCAGCCTCCTGATCGCCCAGCGCTACCCGAGCCACGCCAGCCGGCAGGTGATGTAATGTTGGCAGTGCATCCACCTGTTCGGCGGCTTCATCGGGGTCGCGTCCATTGAGCTCCATGCTGACGGAAAAGTATGGGGTGCGATCGAGCCGCATGATCTTCGCTGGCCCGTTTTGCACGTCCAAGGTGGCGACGCTCGACAGGGGCACGGTGCCGCCATTCGCGGAGACGCGGAGCTCGGATAGTGTGTCCAGATCACGGCGCGAGCGGTCATTGAGGCGGGTACGGATGGGTATCTGGCGGGCGGGTAAGTTGAGTTTGGGCAGGACAGTCCTGTCCTCGCCGCCCGTTGCAATACGCAGGATCTGGCTGATGGCTTGTGTTGAGACACCCAGATCGGAGGCCTTGGTGGCATCCCGTCTGACGATGATTTCGGGGTGTTGTAGATCGGCCGAAGTGGTCACAGCACCGAACCCGCGCAGCTCACGCATCTCGGCAGCGAGCTTCAATGCGGTGGCCTGCAGCAACGCCGGATCCTCTCCCGATAGGCCGAGCGAATACGACTCGCCCGAATCATCAGTGCCGATGGAAAAGCGGGCGCCGGGGATCGCCTGCAGACGCCTGCGCAGTGAGCTCTCTATCTGTTGCTGTCGGCGCGTACGCTGAGCCTTCAATGTCAGCACCACAGTGCCTTTGTCCAGATCACCGCGGGACCCTGTCCCACCCTCCTCGAGCGCGGCGCCCTGGCCTACGGTGGCAAATACGCTCTGCACTTCCGGCTCAGCCTCAGCGACAGCGCGGATGCGTTCGATGAGCGAAGCCGTGTCCTCCAGCCCTGCGCCGGGTGCCGCCGTGACGTTCACGGTGATTTGATTCGTGTCCTCGGCAGGGATGAATTCAAATCTGAGCGCTCCGGCCAGCAGTATCGAGAGGCCGAAGAAAACTGCCGTCGCCATACACATTTTGTAGGGATGCATCAGGCATACCTGGGCGATGGCGAGGTAGCGTTGCATCAGCCAGCCAGGCACTTTTGCGGTACGCCCGGGCTGCGGACGCGCCGCGGACGGACGCAGCAGATACGCGGCCATCATGGGAGTCAGGAGGCGTGCAACCAGGAGAGAACCGATCACCGCGATGGCGGCCGTCCCGCCGAACTCCTGGAACACGCGCGACGCGCGGGCCGAAATAAACGCTGTCGGTAGGAATACGGCCACCAGGGTCAGGGAGGTGGCAATGACGGCCAGACCGATCTCCTGGGTGGCATCCAACGCGGCCCGCAGGGGTCCCTTGCCCATGTTTGAATGCCGGACGATGTTTTCAACTTCCACGATGGCGTCATCGACCAGAACGCCGACCACCAGTGTCAACGCCAACAGAGTGACGGTGTTGAGGGTGAACCCCAGCCAGTCCATGATCATGAAGGTCGGGAGGATCGACAGCGGCAGAGCGATGGCGCAGATCACGGTGGCGATGCGGTCGCGCAGGAACAGCCAGACGACGATCACGGTCAGGACGGCGCCCTCCCACAACGCGCTCAGGGCTGCCTCGTATTGTGATTGTGTGAATCCGACCGTGTTGCTGATTTCGCTGATCCGAACATCGGGGTGTTGGCGGCGCAAGGAGGCTACCGCGGCGCGGACCCGATCCGCCGTGGCGACGTCGCTGGCGCCTTTGGACTTTTGGACCAGGAAGCTGACCACCCGCCGGCCGTCGTGTAGGGCCAGGCTGGTGCGATCCGCGATGGTATCGCGCACCGTGGCGATGTCCCCGAGCCGAAAGGTAGGCTGGCCGGCGCTGTGGGTGAGCGGCAACGCGCTGAGATCCTGTGCCGAGCCCACCCGGCCGGCCGACCGCAGAGACTGTTCGCCATCCGCCAGCCTGCCGTAGCCGCCGCCAACGTCCTGTTGGATGCCGAGGATTCGGTTGGAAATATCGGCAACCGTCAGATCCAGCGACTGCAGCCGGACCGGATCGAGCTCCACCAGAATCTCACGCGCCACTCCACCCTGGCGTGTGACTGCTCCGACCCCCGGCAGTCCGAGAAGCGCCTTGCTGACGATGTCATCCACGAACCAGGAGAGGTCCACCTCGTCGAGGTCGGGTGATTCGGCAGTGAACGTGAGAATGGGTGGGCCCGTTGCGCGCACGTGCACGATGGACGGATCGTGCGCATCGGGGGGCAGCTGACTGCGCACACCATCCATGGCATTGCGCACTTCCTCCATCGCCTCGCGCATATCCTTCTGGGGTCGGAATTCGATCGTGCTCTCGGAGACGCCTTCCACGACTTCGGAGCGTAGGTGCTCTATGCCATCCACCGCGGTAAGGGCGGCTTCAACTTTGCGAGTGACCTCGGTCTCGATCTGACCTGGCGTGGCTGCCGGAAGCACCACTGAGACGACGACGGCGGAGGGGCTGATATCCGGGACGTGCTCGATGCGCAACTGGCGGAAACTGAGCAAGCCGCCCAAGGACAGTGCCAGGAACAGCAGGACCGCGTGACCGGGCCTGCGGATGGACCAGGCGGAAACGTTCATGGGGGTGTGACTCGCATGGCCACCTGGTCGGCGGCGGTGCTGCCATCGGCCGGCGTGCTGGCGGTCGGGGTGGAATTGGCATTCATCGGAATGCGCCCATCGCCCTGGATGACCTTGACCCGGTCGCCGGGGTGCAGGAACTCGACACCCCTGGCAATGATCCGCTCGTGCGGGGAAAGTCCCGCCACGATTTCAATATCCTGGCCCCTTTGCTCACCTGCCCTGACTTTGATGGGCCGGACGAGTCCACCCGGGCCTGGGGTCATCACGTATATGAAACCATCGCGCAAAACCAACGAGCCATACGGGACGACGAGCGCGGTACGCTCGGGCAATTGGAATTCGCCGCTCACCAGCACACCCGGCTCGAGCGAGCGACTGGGCGGGACATCGACGTAGACCAAGGAAGTTCTGGACACGTCATCGGCAGTAGGTGCGATCTGCCTGACTCGTCCTTCGATGAGGTGACCCAGGGGATCCCTGAGCTGCACCTTCTGGCCAATCTCAACACGCGCCTGCTGCTCCGGCCTGAGTTGCGCGCGCCACTCGATCCGCCCATTGCGGATGAGCTTGTATAACTCCGTCGAGCCGTCCACCAAAGCACCGACGGAGGTACTGCGTGCGGCGACGATGCCATCGTCGGGCGCGACGACGCGAGTATTGCGGATTTTGAGCTGCAGAGCGGCGATCTGAGCCTCGGCCATGGCAAGTTTTGCGGCATCGGCCTTGGCGTTGGTCTGGGCCTGGAGCAGGTCCTGTTGACTGAGGACCTGCATGCCGCTCAATCGTTTGGCTCTGCGCAACGATACCTCTGACTGGGCTGAGGCGGCCTGGGCCTCGGCGAGCGCCGCCTGTTGAATGGACAGGTCGACACGCGCTGCTGAATCATCCAGACGGGCTATCAGTTGGCCCTTGTGCACGCGGTCGCCGACGTCGGCCAGGACTTCGACCACCCGAAGACCACTGACCTCGGCGCCAATGCTCATCATCTGCCAGGCCTCGATGTTGCCCGTAGCCGTAAGGCGGTCTGACCAGGACCGGGTGGCGGGTGCGACGAGGGATACGGTCAGCGCCGTACTCGGGCTCGGTGGGGAGTTGTCGGTGGGAGCGGCGGGTGCGTCATGGCAGGCGCTGGAGCAAGCCAGGACCAACAATGCGACGGCGCCTGTCAACGCTCTGGTCAGAGTCGGCGGTGAGGTCGCGGGGGAGCCGTCCGAGAGGCTCATGGCAAGAGCAGCTCCTTCTTGCCCAACAGCATCTCGACTGACTGGCCCTGCTGGCGCAAGACGGATTCAACTCGCCGGGCTTCCTTGAACTGGGTGGCTTCTTCTGAATACAGAATGCTGGTGATATGGGTGAGCCAGGGCTCCGCGCCCATCGCGTAGATGAAGAAGTGCTTAGGCTGGAAATACTGGTGCATCTTGAGCGCCCTGGCGGCGTCGCAGCCGTCCAGACGCCGTGACTGGTCCTCGCCGCGTGTCAGCATCTTCTGCAGCAGGGGTCCATAGAGCCAGGTTGCCGGTGCTCCGACGCACTCCATCCCCAGGAACAGACAATCGATGTGGCGCATCTGGGCCTTGAGCGGCCCGTAGAATTCCGGTGCCGGTGGGTTCGAATCGGCAAAGAACAGACAATTGGCCTGTCCCAGCTCGATTCCGTAGGCGAGCCGGGCGCGGATATCCAGATCGGCATGCTCGCCGTAGAACGGGGCGCCCAGTATGCGGCCCCCTTTGAACACGAGGCTTTCGTATTCGGCAAGCTCGATCACCCGTTCAAAGCCGCAGTGTTGGAGCATGAGTTTGAGTGAGACGTCCGGGAGTGCTCCGCGCCCTGCCCGGCCGACAATGACATGATCGATCTTGTGACGCAGGCGCAGCAGCGTCTCGAGCACGATGTGGTCCTGGTGGGGGTGAGTAATCAACACATAGTCGATACGCGGTGGGAGATCGTCGAGAGTGAAATGATCCATTGGGGCCTCGTCCGGGTAACTGACGAGGGGGTCGACCAGAATGCTGATGCCCGCGCACTGCAGGAGTACACAGGCGTGGCCGAAATAGCGGATCCGGACGGTCGGGTGAGGCCAGAGGGTCTGCTCGGAGGGGACGGGCCGCTCGGCCAACAAACCCGCGAGCGCGATTGGGCCCTGGTCAGACAGGGTCAGGTGGGGACGCAGCTTTTCAATCAGGGCCTGAGGGTCGGTGTGCCCAAGGTGGAGCTCGTCCCAGAGTGGATTGTTAAAGGGGAGCTGCAGGGTCACGGCCGTTTGGGAGGATCGAATCTGGGGGGTACTGAGAACGAAAGTACGGGGCTCGCGGGTGGCCCTTTCCAGGATGCAACTTTGCAGAGACGCGTCGTAGAGAGGCGCGTCGTAGAACACGGGCTCGATGAATCGAACGCCGGGCTGCTTGCAAACATCGTAGGAGAGGTCGACGCCGCAGCGGATGGATTCGTCGAGCTGTGAGTACAGGCTGTGCAGGCTGCTGCCCTTGGCCTGCGGCAACACGGCCTGGTAGAGCTTGTTGATCGCGTCGGCGGCGCGTAGCTGCGGGGCGCAACGCTGCAGGGTTTCCTCGCGGAACCTGGCCATGTCGGCGGGGTCGCCGGCATGGTTGATGAAGGGGCCGCCACGCAACTCGAGCTTGTTCGCCGAGGCGAGATGCAGCCGTGGGTCCTCGAGAAACGACTCGAGCATCTCCAGGTGGGCGTGCCGGGTATACAAACCGAAGGTCAAGGGCGAGACGAGGTAGGGATGAGCGGACCAGGAGTTGATCAGAGGGACGGCGCGGGAGTTTGCGGACAGTGCATAGGCGGTCTTCATGCTGACGTACCGGTTGCGACGGGTCGGCTCGTGAGTCCGTGGACGCGCCTGTGCGGTTTGGCCATGCCGACCAGGATTTTCCGGGGCCCTGAATAGGGTTGTCGTCCGTGGGTATACAGCATGTTATCCAACAGCAGGACGTCTCCTGTTTGCCACGGGAAGTGGAATTTCACCTCCTCGTAGGCAGCTCGAATGCGATCGAGGTCGTGAACGTCGATCGCAGCGCCGTCGCCGAAATACACGTTGCGCGGCAGATCCTCGGTCCGGTATAGGGAGAGCATGTCCCGGGTGACCTCGGGGGCAAGGCCGGATACGTGGAACAGATGCGCCTGGTTGAACCAGATCCGCTCTCCGGTGAGTGGATGAGCTTCGGTGGCGGGCGTGGTGAACCGCGTGCGCAGGCCGCCGTTGCCGGTCCATTCGAACGAAATGCCATGATCGTTGCAGAAAGCCTCCACCTGCCGGCGGTCGTCTGTTTGGAACACCTCGCTCCAGGGGAGGTCGACGCTGCCGTAATTGCGGACGTACTGCAGTTTCCGGGTTTCGAATTTCTCCACGATGTCGGGCGGGATCTTCACCAGCACCGCGCGGCTGTCGGCGAGCGGGGTGGCGCCTCCCCTGCCGGGGTCCGGCGCGATCATGCATAGAAACCCGATGTACAGGGGCCACTCGCTCGCATAGGAGGACTCGTTGTGTTGTGGGATGGTCTGCGCGGGATGATACTCGGTGGCGGTGTAGACATTGCCGCCGAGCCTGGTGCGCGGAGTGGAGCGGTAAGTGTATTCGGCGAGCTCGTGTTGGAACAGCGTTTCGAGAAACTGGCCGAACTGGCGGGTGCCATGAAAACGCAGGCCGCGGATCAACAAGGCGCCGTGGCGCTGCAGGAGCGCCCGGACCTGCTGCTTGTGTTGGCTTGCCCAGGACGATGAGGCGCTGGACTGCGGCACGCGCAGCAGCATCCTGACGCCGGACACTTCCTCGAGCTCATCACATAAGTCCATGTCATCATCCTTCCGGCATGCCGGGCACTGCGGCCGCCGCAGTCACTTACCGATTCCAACCCGCAGCTCATCCGTCGGGCCCGGTTCTGCCGCCCGGCCGAACTGGCGTGCCACCAACTGTGCATAGCGCGGATGCGACCTCAACAGCTCATCGTGTTTGCCGCAGCCTGAGATCCGGCCATTCTCGAGAAAATAGATGCGCTCGGCGTGCATGACGGTCGCCAGGCGATGCGCGACGATGATGTTGGTGCGCCCACGCATCAATGCCTCCAGGGCGAGCTTGATGCGGTGCTCGGTTTCGCTGTCCAGGCTGGAGGTGGCTTCATCCAGGATCAGGATGTCCGGGTCGCGTAAGAACATGCGGGCGATGGCAATCCGCTGCCGCTGCCCTCCGGAAAGATTCGCGCCTTGCTCGGTGAGCAGGCTGTCGAGCCCCTTGGGCAGTGGGTCGATGAAGGTCAGCGCGCCGGCCTTGTCGGCGGCGGCACGCACGACCTCATCCGGATAGTTCCCTGTCAGACCGTAGGTGATGTTGTCCCGTATGGTGCCCGGCATGATGGGCGCGCTCTGGGACACGTAGCCGATACGCATGCGCCACTCGGGCAAGGAGAAATCACAGATCGGCCTGCCATCGTAAGTGATGGCGCCACGGCGCGCTGTGTAGAAACGCAGGATGAGCGACAGGACAGTGGTCTTGCCGGCACCGCTGGCGCCGACCAGGGCCGTCGTCGTGCCTGGTCGGAATACCAGGTCGAGACCATCCAACACATCCGGGCGGCGGCCGGGGTAATGGAAGGACACCGCATGGAATTCGAGCGTTCCGCGCCGGTTGCCCACTGCTGTGCCTTGCACCGGCTCTGGCGCGCTGCTCAACAGGCCAGCAATCCGTGCGGATGCGCCCTTGGCCTTGTGCAGCTCCTCCAGAAAAGTCGTCAGTTGAATCAAGGGCACAGCGACATTGAATACATAGAGAATGAAGGCGGTGAGTGTGCCGATGCTGATACTGCCGCTACTGACGCGTGAGCTGCCATAAATGAGGATGGCCAGAATCGAGGCCGTCAGTGACAGGCTGATCAGCGGACCCAGCACCGCGCTGATGGCCGCCACCCGCACACCCAGCCGCCGGATGTCATTGACCTCCTGGCGACTGCGCTCGCGCTCACGGCCTTCGGCCGTGAAGGCCTTGACCAGGCGGATTTCGGCAAAAACATGGGTGAGAATACCGCTCAGCCGGGCGGTTCGGTCCTGGGTGCTGCGTGCGAGTCCTTCGAGCAGGGTTGCCAGTGGGATCACTACCGCGGCAGCCAACACGATGCAGCCCACTACCGTCAGGGTAAGCCTGACATCGAGGATCATGAGCACGGTGATCGAGCCTGTCAGAACCAACACTCCGCTCAACAGATTGGCGACCTGGCGGGTGGCCAGTTCGGAGATCGACTGGCAATCGCTCAATATACGGCTGACGCGCTCGCCGGTACTGCCCTGGTCGAATGCTTCCACCGGCAGAGCGAGCAACTGCTCGATCAGGCGGTTGCGCAGAACAGCGATCAGTCCGTGACCCACACGACTCAACAGGTAGGCTGACAGCGCGGAGCACAGCGCTGCGCCGGACATCACCCCGGCAAGCAGCAGGATGCTCGCCCGCCCGGAGGTCCCGACGGCGAGGTGGTCGACCAGTTGTCTGGTCAACAGGGGGAATTGCAAGGTACCGACGACCGACAACACCGTCAGCGCGGCGGCCGCTCCCAGGGTGAGGCCAGAGGGCCTGGCCAGACGCAACAGCCGCCATAACGGCCGGTAGGACGACGCGCGGCTGCCAGCCCTGTCAGCGGGTTGATCCGGTTGCTTCTGCGGTCCCGCGCTGGTGAGCACGCCGCTCAAGAGACCAACAGTGCCCGATTCATCGGGCCGGCAATCTGCATGATCACGGCTTCATTCTGTAGCATCGCCATGTGGGTGCCCGGGACCGGAGTGATCCTCAGGCGCGGCCCGAGTACGCGGGCCCAGCCGTTACTTCTGTCCGGACGCACCGGCTCGTGGGCACTGAACAGATCCACGTCCACAGGCAGCGCTGCCGCGGAGTACTCGACACAGGCGCGCGCGATGTCATTGGCCACCTGGAAGAGTCGGGCGACCTCGCGGCCCGTGGTCTGCGCCGGCATCCAACCCTGGCGGCGGCACTCCTCGACCATGACTTCCAGATCATCGAAGGCCAGCAGTGTTCGCAGAACCTCCGGCGACAGGTGTGGCTGGGTGTACTGCAGGATTCGAATCAGGTAGTGCTTGGCTTCGGCGATCTCGCCTTCCAGGGTTTCCGGGGTGACATTGTAGGTGTCGATCATGCCCAGGAACTCCACCTGCTCACCCTTTGCCAGTAGCTGTTGGGCGATCTCATAGCCGATCAAACCGCCGCCGGACCATCCGGCCAGGCGGTAGGGACCCGCAGGTTGGACGGTGACGATCTGTTGGAGGTAGTCGTGCGCCATTTCGGTCAGCGAGCGGTAGAGGGGCACGTCTTCGTGCAGCGCGCGGGCTTCCAGGC
>Ga0105240_10004885_pt1 | contig 20174 bp, 15 predicted proteins | sample KBSC54metaG_FD_80426 | JGI IMG/M metagenome (GOLD analysis project Ga0105240, IMG submission 80426) | Corn rhizosphere microbial communities from Kellogg Biological Station, Michigan, USA - KBS C5-4 metaG | ecosystem: Host-associated > Plants > Roots > Rhizosphere > Soil | place: Michigan, USA... | reverse complement strand
TCCAGATGGGGCCCTGACGGCGGCGTTTGCCACAGTGCCCCTTGATACCCCAGTGACACTCGTAGCGCCCGCCGCCGCCAGGGCATACAGCATTTCTCGGCGTCTCCACATGTATAGAAGTGTGCCGATGGTGCGGCGCTAACGATTCGTCTACGATCAAAGCATGGATGTCGAATTTTCCGCTGAGAAGGCGGTGTCTAGGATTGCGGCGGCGATCGGGGAGCCGGCGCGGGCGCGCATTTTGTATTGCTTGCTCGATGGGCATGCGAGGACGAGTACTGAGCTTGCGCTGGTTGCGGAGGTGGCGCCTTCTACGGCTAGCGTGCACCTTACGCACCTTAGGGATAGAGGGCTGGTGCGGGTGCTGGCGCAGGGGAAGCACCGTTACTACAGCCTGGAGGGGGCACATACGGCGGCGGCGCTGGAAGCGTTGATGGTTGTTGCTGTGGGACCGGACAATCGTTTTGTGTCCAACACGCCGCAGCGGTTGAGGGCGGCGCGCACGTGTTATGACCATATGGCTGGCGCTGTTGCGGTGGCGTTGCACGATCGGTTCGAGGAGCTTGGCTGGTTGACCGCGGCGGCGGCGAGCGTGCCCCGCACGGAGCGCGGCAGTGACGGCGGCGGCACACGCGCAGCGGTTGGTGCGACCAAAGTTGATGCCCTCGCCTACGACGTCACGGCAGACGGTGAACGAGCGATGGCAGCGCTTGGCATTGACATAGAAGCGATGCGTACGCTCCGCCGCCGCTTCGCGTATGGATGCGTCGACTGGAGCGAACGCAAGCCGCACATCGCTGGCGCGCTAGGCGCCGCGCTGCTGACAGTTGCATTGAAGCGCAAATGGCTAACGCAGGATCTGGACAGTCGCGCGTTGCGCCTCACACACACTGGACAGCGCGAGCTGCAAAGACAATTCGGTGTCAGGCTGTGACACCCAGGTCGCGGCAAATGTCACCCGCACACTGCAGTCACCGACCTTGGCGGCTCCACGGCATAACGCCCTCGCAGGCGGAGCCATGCATCGGCCGAGCGCCTATCACGGCCGTTGTGCGCGGCGTGAAACGCCACGCCCGCCAGCGGGCTGCGGTCACCGCCACCGAAAGGCGAACGCATAGCACCGCGGGAATACGCCAGTGACGTCAGTCAGGGGCGTCATCCTCCAGGCGACCTATCGCATCGCCAATCAACCAGCCGGTCGGCGCGTGCCGGTCATCCACCTATACGGCCGCCTCGAAGACGGCGGCACTTTCCTCATCCGCGATGATCGCCAACAACCGCACTTCTATATTCCCACAGCGGACGCCGCCAGAGCGCAAACCAGCGAAGGCATCCACCCAACACCCACAACCAAACGCGACTTCGGAGGGGCACCGGTGTCCCGCGTCGGCGTCACCATTCCCTCCGATGTCCCAGCAATCCGCGACCGCCTGCACACCAACGGGATCGACACCTTTGAAGCCGACGTCCGCTTCCCCGTTCGCTATCTCATCGAACGCGGTATCAAAGGTGCATGCGTCATCGAAGGCAACGCCACGCCAGGCGCTGATGAAGGCATCGGCGTCACCCTGGTTTTCGACAACCCCCAGCTGACCCCAACCCAAGTCAAAATAGAACCCAGGGTCCTCTCCTTCGACATCGAAACCGACCCCAAAGCCGAACGCCTGCTAGCCCTCTCCATGTACGGCCCCAGCATCGACGAAGTATTGATCGTCGACGGCAGCGGCCGCCCCATGCCGGAAAAAGCGATTCGCTGCGTGGATGAGCGCGCCGCGCTCACCGCCTTCTGTGACCGCGTGCGCGAGCTGGACCCGGATGTCTTCACCGGTTGGAACACAATCGACTTTGACTTCACGGTTCTCCAGCGGATCGCAACGCGACTGCGGCATCCGTTTGTCCTGGGGCGCGACGCCGGCGAGCTCAGAATCCGTCGCGCTGAAGGCTACTTCGGCGGCGGACAAGCTACGATCCCAGGTCGCCTGGTCCTCGACGGCATCGACCTCCTCCGCGGCGCTTTCGTTCGAATGGAAGACTACTCACTGGATGCAGTTGCGCGCGAAGTGCTCGGCGAAGGCAAAGCTCTCGAGTCCAACGCCAAAGACCGCCTCGCCGAAATCATCCACAACTACCGGCACAATCTCCCGGCCTTCGCTCTCTACGCACGGACAGACGCCCGCCTCGCCTTCGACATTGTCAGCAAGCTGGATCTGATCCGCCTATCCTTCGCACGCAGTCAATTGGCCGGCATGACGCCCGACCGGGTCGCGGCAAGCATCGCCTCTTTTGACTTTGTATATCTGAGCGAGTTGGAAAAGCGCGGCATCGTCGCCCCGACCGTGCGATCCGATGACTCACGGGTCTTCGCGGCTCAGCACGGCGGTCACGTGTTGGAGCCCGTTGCGGGCCTGCACCGCAACGTCTGGGTATTCGACTTCAAGAGCCTGTACCCCAACATCATCCGCACTTTCAATATCGATCCGTTGTCCTATGTTGAATCGCCCGAGGCAGCAGCGGATCTGATCGAGACGCCGGGCGGCTCATTCAAACGAGCCCCCGCCATCCTGCCCGGCCTGCTGGATGATCTGTTTCCCCGCCGCGAGGCGGCGAAAAAAGCCGGCGATGCCGTTGCCGCGCAGTCCATCAAGATTCTCATGAATTCCTTCTACGGCGTGCTGGGCACCAGCGCCTGCCGGTTCTACAACCCGGCGCTCGCCAATTCCATCACGGGCTCGGGTCGGGAAATGCTTCTGTGGTCGAAGCGATGGTTTGAGGAGGCCGGCTTTCGCGTCCTGTATGGTGACACCGATAGTCTGTTCGTCGGCTCCGGTAGCCTCGAGCCACCGCCGCCGGAGCAGGGGCCGGCGCTGGCTGCAAAGCTCAATCAGGAGCTCACGAGCTATATCCGCACTCGCTGGAAAGTGACGAGCCGCCTGGAGCTCGAGTTCGAAAAGACCTACCTGCGCCTGATTCTGCCGCACGCCCGCCACAGTACTCGCGGCGCCAGCAAACGGTATGCAGGCCTGGTGCGGGAGGGTGACAAGGCGACCGTTGAATTTGTGGGCATGGAGGTGGTCCGCAGCGACTGGACCGCGCTCGCGAAGCAAGTGCAGCGGGAGTTGTATCAACGGCTGTTCACGGATCAGCCGGTTGAGATCTATCTGGCCGATATTGTGAAGACGGTGCGGGACGGCGCGCTGGACAAACTGCTCGTGTATCGCAAAAGCCTGCGCAAAGGCGCGGAAACCTACACCGCCACCACACCGCCGCACGTGGCCGCCGCGCGCAAATCACGCACTCCGGTGCGGGGCCGAAAGGTCATCGAGTATGTCATGACCACCGGCGGCCCCGAGCCGTTGGACAATATTCAACATCCGCCGGATCGCGAGCACTACGTGACCAAGCAGATCCGGCCGGTCGCGGAGCCCGTGCTGGCCACGCTGGGTCTCGATTTCGACACGGTGGTCGGCGATGGCCGCCAGGGCGAGCTGCCGTTCTAACCGGGGCGGTTTGACCCAGCGCCGCCGTCACGACGGCCACAACAGGCCGCACGCGAGCCGGCCAAGCGCGCCGCACCAACATCGCCGCAGCTCATGACAGGACGTCGGCCACCCGTCGCGTCTGGCCGAGCAGCTCCCGGACGAACTGCAACGGACCGGTGCGTACCTGCAATTTGAGCTGGCGTGCCAGCTCGAGGCGTTCCTCCGGCTCACCGAGTGTCAGGGTGGCGGCCACTGCGGCCGGGTCCGCCGGCAGCGGTGCCAACTCGACGCCCTCGGGCGGTTGGAAGCTGGTGGACGGATAGAAATGCCGGGCCAGATTCAGCATGAGCCAGCAACCACTCACCCAGTTGCCTGCCTGGGCCAACTGCCAGAACTGCACCCAGTTGACGCCGGTCTGCTCCAACAACTGCGCGATGTCGGTCAGCACGAGGGGATGACAGTTGCGGGGATCTTCGCGCAACGCGCTGAGGATCAGGTGTAGCAGTTGATCCTCGGGTGCGAGGTACCAGATCTCTTCCTCCGCCACGACCCGGCTGATCAAACGATTCCAGGTCCCCGCATCGAAGGCTGGATCATAACGTCGCGCGTAATCCGTGAGCCGCGTGTGGAATTCGATGTCGATCCGCGGTGTGGGTCGATCCGACGGCCGACCCGGCCGCCGCAGAATCGAATTGCGCAGCGCGTCGGCGGCTTCAGCGACCTGATCTTCCGGGACCAGCACATCGAGATCGCGGATCGGCCGCAGGCCCGGCTGCCGGTAGGCGTGGAAGGCCAGAAACACACCCCGCAGGAACACAGTGGGAATTTCATTCTCGCGCATGATGCGTTGGATACGGGAGACTTCCGCCTGGAGCTCCACTGCCCGGCGCGCATGCTTCTCGAGGTTGGCGGCCAGTAGTTCAGCGAAAGGCTTAGGCACACCCTTAGCGGCTGGGTCGTCACCCAATCGCCAGCACAGCAGCGGCGCCAACCGATGACGTTGCGCCAGACCCGCCAGTTTGGCCCAGTCGGTCGCGGCCAGATCTGCAACATCCTCAGGACTGCGAATTCCGGCAGCCGACATGTGCAGAAGCCGTTGTTGCAAAGCAGTTGCCATTGCACTCCCCAAGCAGTTTCTTGTACGCAAGGATACACGTGCATCAACTTTAACTCGACGTGCAGCGCGCCACGCCCTACCATTTGCGGCAATGCGTTACTCCATCTTCTCTCTTTTGCGACAGACGCTGGCACAGCACCGCGGTTGGGCCCCAGCGTGGCGCGATGCGGCACCCAAACCCGGCTACGACGTGGTCATTGTCGGCGGCGGCGGACACGGGCTGGCTACTGCGTATTACCTGGCGAAAGTACACGGTATAACGAATGTCGCAGTCCTGGAGAAACGCTACATCGGCTCGGGCAATGCCGGTCGCAACACGACCATCATCCGCTCCAACTATCTCCTGCCGGGCAACAACCCGTTCTATGAATGGTCGATGCAACTCTGGGAGGGGCTCGAACAGGATCTCAACTACAACACAATGGTCAGCCAGCGCGGTGTGTTGAATCTGTATCATTCGGACGCGCAGCGCGATGCCTACGCGCGACGCGGCAATGCCATGCGCATGCACGGTGTAGATGCGGAGTTGCTGGACACGGAAGGCGTACGCAAGATGATGCCCTTCATCGATCTGCACAATGCGCGCTTCCCCGTACTCGGCGGATTATTACAACGCCGTGGTGGAACAGCGCGCCACGATGCGGTTGTGTGGGGCTATGCCCGCGCGGCAAGCGATCTTGGTGTCGACATCATCCAGAACTGCGAAGTCACGGGCTTCATCCGGGAAGGCGAGCGCGTCGTCGGAGTACAAACATCGCGCGGCCCGATCCGCGCCGGCAAGACGGGCGTCGCCGTCGCGGGAAACACCTCCCGACTGGCCAACATGGTCAACCTGCGGTTGCCCATTGAAAGTCACGTCCTGCAGGCATTCGTGTCGGAAGCGATCAAGCCGTTTATTGATTGCGTTGTGACCATGGGGGCCGGTCACTTCTACATCAGCCAATCCGACAAGGGCGGACTCGTGTTCGGCGGTGACATCGACGGCTACAATTCGTACGCGCAGCGGGGAAACCTGCCGACGGTCGAGCATGTCTGCGAAAGCGGCATGGCGCTCATCCCTGCCATGGGGCGCGTCCGGATGCTGCGCTCCTGGGGCGGGATCATGGACATGACCATGGACGGCTCACCCATCATCGATCGCACTCCCATTGACGGGCTGTATCTCAATGCCGGCTGGTGTTATGGCGGATTCAAGGCGACGCCCGCCTCCGGCTGGTGTTTCGCTCATCTTCTGGCGAACGAACAACCGTATCCCGTGGCACGCGCGTATCGCCTCGATCGCTTCGCCACCGGACACCTGATCGACGAGAACGGCCGCGGGGCCCAACCCAACCTGCACTGAGCGAAAGGCAACATGAGAATCCCATGTCCCTTCTGCGGTGATCGCGACATCAATGAATTCGCATACCTCGGCGATGCCGAATTCAAGCGGCCGGACCCCAACGCATCGGATGCAGCTGCCGCCTTCTATGAAGCCGTCTACCTGCGCGATAATCCGTCCGGGCCTCACGATGAGTTGTGGTATCACACGTCCGGCTGCCGAAGTTGGTTGCGGGTCACGCGTGACACGTTGACCCATGAGATCCTGCGCGTACAGTTCGGGGATGCTCATTGACCACTCCCTATCGGCTCGACCACGGTGGACTGATTGATCGAACCCGGCCCCTGGCGTTTCAGTTTGACGCCCAGGCCTATACCGGCTTTGCAGGCGACACACTGGCATCGGCTCTACTGGCAAGTGGCGTCAGGCTGGTCGGACGCTCATTCAAATACCATCGGCCGCGCGGGCTGCTGACCGCAGGCTCCGAAGAACCCAACGCCCTGGTCGAATTGCGAACCGGCGCGCGCCGCGAGCCCAACACCAAGGCAACCGTTGCGGAGTTGTTTGCCGGCTGCGAGGCGTACAGCCAGAACCGCTGGCCTTCCCTGTCGTTCGACCTCGGTGCCGTCAACTCGCTGCTCTCACCCATCCTGGTTGCCGGGTTCTACTACAAGACTTTCATGTGGCCGCGAAAGTTCTGGGAGAAACTGTACGAGCCGGCGATCCGCCGGGCCGCGGGCCTGGGACGGGCCAGCGAGCAACCCGATCCGGACCGATACGAGAGGGCCCATCTGTTCTGTGACGTGTTGGTGATTGGTGGCGGTCCCGCCGGTCTGGCGGCAGCATTAACCGCAGCGCGTAGCGGCGCCCGCGTCGTACTCTGTGACGAGGACTTTGTACTCGGCGGCCGCCTGAACAGCGAACGTTACGAGATCGACGGCGCCAGCGGCTCGGACTGGGCACGCAAGGTTGAAGCCGAGTTGGCGTCGATGAAGGATGTGCGCATCCTGCAGCGCACCACCGTGTTTGGTGCCTATGATGGTGAATACGGCGCCGTTGAGCGAGTATCGGACCACCTTCCAGTGCCGCCTGCACATTTGCCGCGACAGCGCGTGTGGAAGATTGTCGCGAAACGAACCATCCTGACAAGCGGTGCCGTGGAGCGGCCCATCGTGTTCGGAGGCAACGATCGACCCGGAGTCATGATGGCGTCGGCGGTTCGCACATACGTCAATCGATTCGGTGTGGCGCCGGGCCGCAAAATCGCGATCTTCACGACAACGGATGACGGTTGGAAAACCGCAGCGGATTTGACATCAGCCGGAGTCGCCGTTGAAGCCGTGATTGACGCCCGCCGCGACGCCATCGCACCGATCAAAATCAACCGCGCCTTCCTGGGTGCACAAGTCACAGACACGCACGGATCGAGAAGCCTGCGGGCAATCACCGTGCGCGACCGCGATGGAAACACGACGCGCCTGAAGGTCGACACGCTTGCGGTCTCGGGAGGTTGGAACCCGGCAATTGGGCTGACAACTCACCTGGGCCAACGGCCGAAATGGTCCAACGACCTCGCCGCCTTCGTCCCAGGCGAGTTGCCAAAGGGAATGTCTGTGGCAGGAGCGGCAGCCGGCGCGTTTTCGCTCGCCGACGCGCTGAAGTCGGGGTCACGAGCGGGCGCCGCTGGAGACCTCGGGCGACAACCCAACGGGGCCCTCACCTGGCGCACCGATGATGAGGCGACTGGCGTTGCACCCCTGTGGCTGGTCGAATCCCGCTCCAAATCCTTCGTCGACTTCCAAAACGACGTGACCAGCGAGGACGTAGCACTGGCCGCTCGTGAAGGATACCGATCGGTTGAGCTGCTGAAGCGCTATACAACTTTAGGTATGGCCACCGACCAGGGAAGAACCTCCAACGTGAACGGCCTCGCGATCATGGCCGCACTCACGGAACGCGGCATTCCCGAAGTCGGCACAACCACCTTCCGCCCCCCATACACACCGGTAGCCATCGCCGCCCTGTCAGGCGCACATCGCGGCAAACACTCCGCCCCAACCCGATACACGGCGGGTCACGCCTGGGCGATGGAGCGCGGCGCTTCGTTTATCGAGGCCGGCGACTGGCTGCGCGCCCAATGGTTCGCCACCCCAACCGAATCCAACTGGCTCGAAACCGTCACCCGCGAAGTGAAGTCCGTCCGGTCGAACGTCGGCGTGTGTGATGTGTCCACTCTAGGCAAGATCGACATCCAGGGCGCGGATGCCGCCACGTTTCTCGACCGCGTTTACATCAACACCTACTTGACCCTTCCCATCGGAAAGACTCGTTACGGGTTGATGCTGCGCGAAGATGGTTTCGTCATGGACGATGGAACCACCGCTCGATTGGCGCACGACCGTTACATCATGTCGACGACAACGGTCAACGCCGGGAGAGTCATGCAGCATCTGGAGCACGCCCGGCAGATCCTCTGGCCGCAGCTCGATGTACAACTCGCGCCCGCCACCGAACAGTGGTCGCAATATTCCATCGCCGGGCCCAAGTCACGCCAGGTACTGGAGCGACTCCTGCAGGGCTCCCTGGATGTCTCCAACCACGCCTTCCCCTACATGGCCTGCGCGGAGTTCAACTGGAATGGTCGCACGGCCCGCCTGTTCCGAATCTCCTTCTCGGGCGAGCTGGCCTACGAGCTGGCGGTCCCTGCCCGCTACGCAGATGCAACAATTCGAGCGATCATGGCTGCGGGTGAGCCGTTTGGAATCACCCCGTATGGACTGGAAGCGCTGGGAATCATGCGCCTGGAAAAGGGCCACATCGCGGGGGGTGAGATCAATGGCACCACGACGGCGGCCGACCTCGGCCTGGGGAGGATGATGTCCAATCAGAAGGACTTCATCGGTAAGGTGCTGTCCAAACGGCCGGCACTGACAGATACCCAACGGCCGGTGCTCGTTGGAATCAAACCGGTGGATCGCTGGGCACAGTTGCGCGGTGGCTCGCATCTGGTCAGCCTGCGAACCGACCCTACGCTGGAAAACGATCAGGGTTACATTACCTCGGCCAACTTCTCACCCATGCTCGACCAGTGGATCGGCCTCGGGCTGCTCATCCGTGGCCGCGAGCGGATCGGCGAACGGGTCCGCGTCTACGATCCGCTCCGTGACGGCGACTTCGAAGCGGATATTGTGGATCCGGTGTTTTTCGATCCTGAAGGTGCGCGACTGCGAGCATGATTGTTACGAGCCTGGATACACTTGCCATCGCGCGCGTTACCGCCCGCAAGGGCCGCACGGCCGACCTGACACGAACAGTTCGCGAACGGTACGGTATCGACCTCCCTGTCGGCCCGCGCCGGGCCAAGTCAGGTAACCTGGCATTCATTGGAATCGGCGTGAACACGTGGCTCGCAACATCTGACAAAGAGCTGGATGGTTTTGCGAAGGCAGTGCGCGATGTCGTCGACGAGTCGGCGACCGTGTCAGATCAGATCGGCGCCTATCAGGTGTGGCGCCTGACCGGGCAGCCTGTGAGGGATGTCCTGGCAAAGCTCGTCTCAATCGATCTGCACCCCAGCGTTTTCACAGCCGGCTGCGCGGCCTCGACGTCAGGCTCGCACATCCCTGTGACGCTCTGGTGCCCGGCAGAGAACCCCGGAAGCATCGAGCTCGCCGTGCCCCGCAGTTATGGCCACGACTTCGGACACCTTTTAGCGGAGAATGCACGCGAGTTTGGTTTTCCGGGTTGAAAAATGGCCGCGCTGATTATCCTTGTCGTGACCCTCATCGTGAGCATCATCGGGCTGAGCTCGCCGAGCTTCCTCGCGCGCTCACTGTTGGTGCCGTATCGAGTTTCCCGCGGCAGCGGTTACGCGGGGCTGATCACCAGCGGATTTGTGCACGCGGACGTCACGCACATGCTGTTCAACCTGATCACCTACTACTTCTTCGCCTTCAAGCTCGAGTCGGTGATCGGTTCGACGATGTTTGTTCTGCTGTACTTCAGCGCAATGCTGGTCGGCGGGCTGGGGACCGTCTACAAACACCGCGACAACCCGCAATACGCCTCCCTGGGCGCCAGCGGTGCGGTCCTGGGCGTTCTGTTTGCGTCGCTCGTGTATTTTCCGCGGCAGTCGGTCTCGTTCCTGATACTGCCGATTCCGATTCCAGCGCCCCTGTTTGCGGTGGGCTACCTGGCCTACAGTTGGTATTCCTCGCGCACTCCGCGCGGCAACGTCAACCATGACGCCCACATTTTCGGGGCGCTCACCGGATTCCTGTTCGTTCTGGTCACGGACCCCACGGCCTTTCAGGCGGCCGTGAGGTCCTGGATCTGATCAGCCCTGCATGAAGATCAAAGCCGCTTTCTGCAGCGTCACCCAGACGCCCCACAGAAGTGGAATCGCCACAGGCACCCACGCCGCGTAGACCAGGTACGTCGGCGTTGAGCCTGCCGTGGAGGTTGCCGCCTCGACCTGCGTTCCCTCTGTCCCCTTGTCCAAAGCATCGAGCTGCGCGCCTGTCATGTACAACTTCGGCGACACCGGCGTGATCAGCAAGTTGCAGATGAACCCGATGGCCAGCAGTCCGGCGAGCACGTACATGGTGATGCTGTAGACCTGGGCCCGCGGTACACCGTGATCGAGTTGGTAGTCGCGGATGTAGTTGACCAGTACGGGACCCAGAACACCGGCCGTCGACCAGGCGGTCAGCAAACGGCCGTGGATGGCGCTGACCATCTTGTCGCCGAACAGGTCGGCCAGGTAGGCTGGCACCGTTGCGAAGCCGCCGCCGTACATGGAAAGAATCACGCAGAAGAAGCCCACGAACAACGCCAGATCCCCGTCCGAGGCGGTCCAGGGAATGGACGCATACAGGGTGAGCCCGATCAGGAAGAACACCATGTAGGTCGCCTGGCGGCCGATCTGGTCCGACAGCGAAGACCAGAACAGGCGGCCCATGATGTTGAACAGGGACAGCAGGCCCGTGAAGCCGGCGGCAATGGCTGCAATGGAGCTCAATTGGGCGGCATTGAGTTGATCGAAGGACGCGGTGACACCGATCAGGCGGCCGCCGAAGACCTCCTGCAGCAGCGGAGAAGCCATACCGAGAATGCCGATACCGGCGGTCACGTTCAGCATCAGCACGGCCCAGAGCAACCAGAACTGCCGGGTCTTCCAGGCAACATCCACGTGCACCTGCCCCTCGCTGATGAGCTTGCTGCGTCGCGGCCCCTGCCAGCCGGCCGGCTTCCAGTTGGCCGGGGGCACCCGGTAACCGAGGGCGCCGCAGATCATGAACACGAAGTAACCGGCCGCGAGCACCAGGAATGTCTGCCAGACCCCCGCCTGCCCCGGTGAGGCAAACAGCTTCATGAGCCGGTCGGCGAGCGGTGCCCCGATCATGGCGCCGCCACCGAATCCCATGATGGCCAGACCCGTCGCCATACCGCGACGATCCGGAAACCATTTTACCAGTGTCGACACGGGCGAGATGTAACCCAACCCCAGCCCGATACCGCCTATGACACCCGACCCCAGCCACATGAGCCAGATCTGGTGAATCATGACACCGAATGCGGAAATCACCAGGCCGCCGCACCAACATATGGCAGACACCACCCCGGCCTTGCGCGGCCCGACCCGCTCCAGCCATCCGCCCATGAGAGCGGCCGCGGACCCGAGGAATATGAAAAAGATCGTGTAGGTCCACCCCAACATGGAGATCTTCCAGTCGCAGGAGGTCGTCAGGATCTGATCTATGACACTCATGTCCTTGGGACAAGCTGTGCCAATCGCCTTGGATAGCGGCAGCCAGAAAACGGAAAAACCGTAGGCCATGCCGATACACAGGTGGATCGCGAGGGCTGCCGGAGGTACCAGCCAGCGACTGAACGCTGGGCCGGCAATCGTCCGCTCCTTGGTGAAAAAACCCGGTGAGGTCACGACGGATGACATGAGACTCCCTCTTGGAGATGCACTGTCAAGTCAGTGCTGTTGGGGCGGGAGTCTACGGCCAAACGTCGCGGGCAAGAAAGACCTAAGTCCGTTAAATCACGGAAAATCCCCCGGCTTTGGGCCGGGGGATCAGTGTCACTTTAATGACTGACGGTCGGGGTCGAGGAGCCCGGTGCGAAGAACCGGAAGCTCTGGTTCGCGCCGCCCGTGCAGCTCCACTGTTGCAACGGACCGCGGTCGGCGGTGCTCCAGTCCTTGATATCCAGGCACTTACCGCTGGTCTGGTTCATGATGGAGAAGGCCGTTGGATCGTCCGAGTCCGTCGGCACGATGGAGAAGCGCTGGGCGCCGGTGCCATTGTCCGTGTACTGCTGGACATTCGCACCGTTGGCGGTGGAGGCACTGGTGATGTCAATCGCCTTGCCGCTGTTGGTGTTGAGGATCTTGTACCAGCCGGAGCCCTCGTCTATTACCTGGAACGACTGGGCGCCCGTGCCATTGCAGGCGTACTGCTGTACCTGGGCGCTGTTCGCCGTGGAGGCGGCATTGATGTCCACGCACTTGTTGTCATACGCAGACACAATGGAGTATGTCCCGGCCGGGAACGCCCCGTTGACCGGCTGAGTGACGGTCTTGGCGGCGGCCATGATCTTGTAGAACTGATAGTCGCTGGTGTTCACACGGCTGTAACGGTCGAGATCGTTCGCGGTGCCCACCTGGTCCCGCTGCAACGCCCAGTACGACAACAGGCCTACTCCGTTGGTTTGGGCGAACTGGGTGATGGTGGTTGCGTCCGTTGGCTGGAAGCGCGTGCCGTCGTCGTTCTGGCCGATCATCGGAGTAATTCCGATCATCGCGTACAACTGCGCGTCCGTCTTGCCGGTGAAGATCGACTTCAACTGTTTCTCGGTGCCTTGCGCGCCGGCGACGGCAATACTGCCCATGGCCTTGCTGCCCACATTGCCGGAGCCGTAGTCCATGGTCATGATGTTGACCATCGAAACCTTCACTCCGGCCGCATTCGCGCTCTTCAACAGCGTAACGGCATCTCCCGGCAGGCTGCCGGTGTCCACGGGCAGGGTGAACGAAACATACAGATCCGGGAAGTCAGCCTGCAAACGCTTGATGACGTTGTTGCGGGTTGTGTTGAGTGCGGTGTTATCCAACTGACTGCCTTCGACGTCGAAGTCGAGGTTGTGGATGTTCTGTGTGGTTAAGACGCTCTTGACCAGGTTGTACATGCCCGTTTCAGAGCAAGCACTTTCCAGGTACTGACCATCGGCGCCACCGAAGGACAGGATGACCCTGCCGCCGTTGGCAATGAAATTCTTGACGTCCGACTTTGTGCCGGAGTCGTTCATGATGACTTCCAGGCCGCCACCGAGCGTGCAGCCGCCACCCGAAACGCCGAAGGCCAACGTAACTGCGCTGACGCCGTTGGCTTTTGCCGCGGCCAGCGAGTTGGCTTTGTAGGAATTGCTGCCGAATCCCCACGTATAGAAATAGGGAGCCACCTCCGTGGCGTGGGTGGCGGTTGAGGCAGCCATCAATGCTGCGATCAACGCCAGGGGACTGAAGCGTTTGAACATGATACGTTCCACTGTAAAAATGCGCATGAGCGCGGAAGGGAACGTATTCCATCCGAAGAATGGATACTCGACAATGTGGGAGGACGGCGACGCTGTACGGGACTAACGCCCCGTATCAGCCCACTTCAGTGTGATTTCCAGTTGATCACGTGGTAAGTGGCCGCACTGTTACCAACATTGCGCAGGGAGTGCATCTGGTTTGATGCGTTGAAGATCACGGACCCGGGCCCCACACGCTGCAACTGGCCGTCCACCAGAACCTCGACCGTCCCCTCCTTCACAATCACCAGCTCTTCGTTGGGGTGTTTGTGAGCCGCGTGGGACATCTCGCCGGCCGGCAGCGTCGTCACATGCACTTCCAGCTCGGCGAGGGTCGCCGTCGGCGCCTTGAAGAAATGCCGTACTGACTTCGTGCCGTCCTGCGCAACAGGGACCGAATTCCAGTCAACGGCGCGCGAGCCCATGAGGCCCGACTGAGCGAACGCGCTTACGGCGAGCGTGGCGCCGATGGATACGGCGGCAATGGCAATATCGCGACGGGTAATCAACTCCGTGCCCCCGTGCGGGCGAGCACTTCCCGCGAAGTTGGCTGCCACTTATTGTCCGCGAGAAGATGTTGAATTCCGTATGGGGAACGCTCTTTTCGCGCAAGCAACGCATCCGCGTGTGGATCATTTACAAAGCGCTCGGCGCGCACATCCCAGGTGACCGGTCGTCCGAGCTTCATGGCAATCCAGCTCACGATGCAGGCGGAGCTGCTGCGATGAGCAATGCGCGCCGGTGCAATGGGCTCCTGGCGCGAACGAATGGCATCGAGCCAGTTCTTGTGATGCTCCTCGCTGCGCGGCAGTTGTACCTTCAGTCCCTCAGGTGCCAGCAGCCGTTTGTCGCTGGCATCCAGCGGCGGCAGCGGCGTACCCGAAGCACCGGGATCCGAGGCGGTCGTGGTTCCTTCCCGGGTGACCCAGATCCAACCTTCATCGCCAATGAACTTCAGCCCGTTGGGATGTTTGTCGGACACACTGACGTGCACATCACCGGGATAGGTGAGATCGATCTGGTAGGCCCCGTGCACGTTCCAGATCTTGTGCTTGGGAAAGTCCGCCCTGGCTTCAATGTGACTCGGGCCGCTCAACTCGGTGTCCAGCGCCCAGTGCATCGTGTCGTAGTGATGCGAGCCCCAGCCCGTGATCATCCCCAGGCAGAAGGACTCATTACGCAGCCAGCCCGGCCGGCCATAGCCCTTCTGGGGATGTACGCGCTGCTCGGTGTAGTAAACCTCGGGCGTCGTGCCGAGCCAGGCATCGTATTGCAGGTTGGCCGGAATCGGCTGCTTCGGATCATCGGGCGCCGTGGGATCGATCGGCAGACCGATCTCAACCCGCCGAACCTGTCCGATGCGTCCGGAACGAACCAACTCACAGGCGAAGCGAAACTGGGAGGTGGAGCGCTGCTGGCTGCCAACCTGCACGATCCGTCCGGTCTTCGCGACCAGATCGCGCAGCAGGATGCCTTCCTCCACGGTCATGGTGAACGGCTTCTGCACATACACGTCCTTGCCTGCGAGCACGGCTGCGGCAACGAGTTGTGCATGCCAATGATCCGGGGTGCTGATGACAACGGCATCCAGGTCGGGATGCGCCAGGAGCGCCTCATAGTCTGAATAGATGTGGGTGTCGGGAGCTGCGCCGCCGGACTTCTGATAGAAGGCGGTCATCTGCTCCTTGCTGTCCGCCGTGCGCCTGGTATCCAGATCGCACACGGCCACGTAGTCCGCCGATCCTGACTTCAACACGCCGGGCACATCGTGAACCTGTGCGATCCGCCCGCAGCCGATCTGGCCAATGCGCAAACGGTTGCTGGGCGCCTCCGCGCCGAACAGGCGCCTCGGCAGTATCAATGGGACGGACGCCGCTACCGTCCCTGTGACCAACATCCGATTAAACGTCCGTCGCGAAACATCGCTCATGTCTTCCCCCTCCCTTTCAATCCATGATAGCGCTACCAGAAGGGGCCTGTCGACCGTGATGCGTGGACATCCAGGAGCCCACCAGAATCAGGGTCAATCCGGCCGCCCCGCTCCATCCGAAGGGCTCATGGAGAATGCCCACGCCCAGCAGGGCGGCAACCGCCGGGTTGACATACGTAATCACCGAGGCGCGGGCAGCACCCGCACGCTGGATCAAATAGAAATAGAGCTGTAACGCCAGCGCGGTACAGACCACGCCGAGGATGGCCACTGACACAATTGACATTGCACCGGGCATCGCCTTCGGCGCTGACCACAGCGCGACAGGAAAAAGCACAACCGAAGCAATAGCGAGGCACACAGCCACCGCCCCCATTTCGTCGGTGTTGGAAAGATGTTTCTGAACGATCAGCGAGGCCGTTGCATATCCCAGCGTAGCGAGCAGGATGCAACCCACGCCCGCCCAAGCCTGCAAACCATGCACGGACCCGATGCCCAGCAGGACCACCACTCCAATGAAGCCGATTGCGAGGCCCACCACACGCCGCGGACTGAGAGGCTCGCGCACGCCAAAGGCCGGCGACAGCAGAATCAGGGTCAGGGGCAGCGTTGCGACCAGGATCCCGGCGAGTGACGAGCTGATCCAGGCCTCACCGAGGGCAATCAGCAGGAAGGGCCCCACCAGCTCGGCGAACGCGTAGCCCAGCAGGGCCCCCTTGTGTTCGGCCAGCGAGCGCAGGGCGCCTCTCTTCCAGGCGATCGGCAGCATCACCGCCGCCCCCAGGGCGATTCGGCCCCACGCCACGCCCGCCGGGGAGATGTCCACGAGTGCGAGCTTGATAAAAAAGTACGGCAGGCCCCAGATCACCCCCAGCGCCCAGAACGTCAACCACGCTTTCCAGCTCACCCCGTCACCTCCCCCGCAAAAGCCTCGAGCTGATCTTAGTGGACCTGGCCCGCATTCGGTTTCAACCACTCAATCACAAAATGCAGGGTCCACCCACCATCCAGCCAAACACAGGCGTACACTTCAAGCGTGGCCATCCAGACTCCGCTGGTCGCGCGAGCCCACCGGTACGCCGGTGACAGCCTGTTGTGGGGGCTGCTCGGAAGCTGTTTCCTTTTGAATTCCCCGACCGTCCGCCCCGCCACTCCCGATCCCCCGCCCGCCGTCGGCACCGCCAGCACAGTCCCCGATGCACCTGAAGTGCTCGTCGAAGCCAACGAGCCGAAGTATGTAGCACCCACCCTGCGCGACCGGATCGGACGGATCTGGGCGCCGGTGTTGATCAACGGCAAGGGCCCCTTCCGACTCGTGCTCGACACGGGCGCCAGTCATTCAGCCATCATCGGCCGGGTTGCAACCAGTCTGGGCATGCAGGCGCAGGCTGACAACATCGTCGTTCGAGGTGTTACCGGCTCCGCGGTTGTTCCAGCCCTGCGAGTGGATCGCATGGAAGTGGGCGCCGTGTTGATCGAGCCGTCGACACTCCCCATTGTCGCCGATGTATTTGGCGGCGCGGAAGGCGTTCTGGGCCGCGAGGGCATGCCCGACAAGCGGATCTTTGCCGATTTCACCAAGGACCTGCTGACCATTTCCCGCTCGCATCGCGAGCGAGCGCCCCCGGGCTACAGTGTCGTGCCGTTGAAGGTGATGAAGAGCGGACTTTTGAGCGCCGAGGTGCGCATCGGCTCAATCAAGGCCCATGCCATCATCGACACCGGCGGCCAGCAATCGGTCGGCAATCTCGCCCTGTTGGAAGCGCTGAAGAAATATCCGCCCAAGAACTCGGTGATGGAAGACATCATCGGCGTGACGCTGGAAATACAACCGGGCAACACCGTCAGCACGCCGCCGATGGATATCGGGGCTCTGAAGCTCCGGGGAGTCCGCATTACCTTTGCGGACATGTATCTGTTCGATCATCTCAACCTGACACGCGAGCCCACCGTGTTTCTGGGGATGGACGTGCTCGGTTCCTTCGACGTCCTCGTCATCGACTACAAGATGCGAGAGATGCAGATCAGGCCCCGCGGCTCCCACCCATAGTCAGCGAAAAATGCGTGTCGCCTCTGGAGACACCGTCGTGCTTGCGCATCCACGCGACTAGGGCCGCGGGCTCGAGCGGCGGGCTCATGAAGTAGCCCTGCGCGTCATCGCATCCCAAAGCCTCCAGGAGCTCCCAGCCGTTGCCGTCTTCCACGCCCTCCGCCACCACCTTCATGCCGAGGTTGTGACCCAACTCGATGGTCGAGCGCACGATCGTTGACAGGTCCGGATTGGTCACGATGCCGGCAATGAACGAGCGGTCGATCTTCAGCTCCTGTACCGGCAGCTTCATGATGTAGGACAGCGAGGAGTAACCCACGCCGTAGTCATCGATCGCGAGTCTGAGGCCCATCCCCGACAATCGTTCGAGAACCTTCTGCGCATGGGCAGGGTCTTCCATGAAGCCGCTCTCGGTGATCTCCAGGCACAACAGGCCCGCCGGCACGCAGTGCTCGGCCAACAAAGCGGCGATCTGATCGGGCAGATCGCGATTCAGGAGGTCGCGCGCCGAGATGTTGGCGCAGATCTGCAGTTGCAGCCCGTCGGTCAACCATTCGGCGCATTGCCTGACCGCCTCGGCCAGCACCCAGTGGGTCAAGACCTTGATGTAGCCGGTGTGCTCCGCGAAGGGAATGAAATGCGCCGGCTGGATGAGCCCCTTTTCGGGGTGTCGCCAACGGATGAGCGCTTCCACGGCGCTCACGTTGGATGAGTGCAAGGACACCTTGGGCTGATACATCAACAGGAGTTCGTTCTGTTCCACGGCTCTGCGCAGCTCACCGAGCAGCGACAGGTGCTCCTGCTGAGTGGTGTCGTAGTAGGCGTTATAGATGGCGAGACCGGTTTTGTTGCGCTTGGCCACGTACATGGCGACATCGGCGTTGCGTACGAGAGTCTGTGCGTCGCGACCATGCTGCGGGAAGCGAGCTATGCCTACACTCGTACCGACATCGAGCGGCTGCCCTTCGTACAGAACCGGACCTTCGAGGGCGGCCACGATGCCTTTGGCATAGTCGACCACCTTGCCAGCGGCCGCACCGGTCAACAGAACCGCGAACTCATCGCCGCCGAGACGCGCAACGCATCCAGTCGAAGGCACAACGCTGGTGAGACGCTGTGCAACCTGACGCAGTACGTGGTCCCCTACCCCATGCCCCAGCGTGTCGTTCACATATTTGAACCGATCGAGATCCATGACAAAGATGGAAATCGTCTCGGCGCCCGGGCGTGCCGCGGCAATGGCTGCTGATAGCAACTCGGCAAACCGGACGCGATTCGCCAATCCGGTGAGTTGATCCTGATAGGCGAGCGTCAGAATGCGGGCCTCACGCTCCGCGATGCCTTCGCGCATGTGGTTCAAACTGGAGGCCAGGGAGCCGATCTCGTCAGCCCGATGGACGTCGACCTCGCCTGTATAGTCGCCTGCCTCCATCTGTGCAGCCGATTGGGCGAGAGTGCTCAGGGGCTGTGTGATGTTTAATGCGATCCAGACGCTGCCCACGATCGATACGAGGATACTGAGGATCGCCAGTACGATCAGATTCGTGCGCACCTTGTCATAGGAGGCGAGAGCCGCCGACAAGGATCGATGCAGCACCGCAACGACCCGTCGACCCCCTGTGGTCGTCAGCGAGATGAGTCGAGCCTGATGCTCCTTGCCGTGGATTTTGATGATGTGCGTGGCATAGGGGATGGCCAACAAGGACAACTGCTGGCGCAATTCCTGCTCGTCGTTGGCCTCCAGAGTCGACGCCAACGAATACCAACCACTCTGCCCTTGCGCAAAAAAGGACACATCGAGCGAAGTAAGGTGCTGCAGGTCGGCCGCGAACGCGGCATCGACCGGGATCCCCAACACCACCCAGCCGATTTGCACGGGCGCACGCATCGGGATGGCCACCAGCTGAAAACCGTCGAGCCCCAGAATCTCAATACTGGCCGCAGCGCCCGTAATGGCGGCGCGTTCCAGCAGCCCGGGATATTCAAACTCGTGGGGGGTGGGTGCGCCCTCCCGGGTCGAGGCGATGACCTTACCGGTGAGGTCGACATACAACATCGCCTTGGCACCGATGCGCTGCCCGTGGCTGGCGAGCGCCGAGGCAATCGTTCCTGGATCACCGCTCGCCACGGCTTGCTGGAAAGCAGAGTCGCCAGCGAGCACCCGTGAAGCTTGACTGAGCGTCTGCGCGTTCTGGTGGATCAAACGCCCGAAAACGCGCTGTCCAACCTCGAGCTCGCCTTCGATCTTCACGGAGGCGGTGTGGGAGTTCGACGCGTTCACCACTGCGAACGAGCACACCTCCACCCCAATGAGCGTGGCCACGAAAAAGAAAACTACGCGGGTGCGTAGCCGTGAGATGCGGATCATGGCGAAATATTGCGTCTCAACTGAAGGGAGTGCTGTGAACCACTCCACGCCATTGAGTGCGTTGGCTGTTGTTTGGGGATTGCTGCGAGCGCGTTGGTATGTCGCGTTGCAGAGAACGCTCTAGGCTCGGAAGTCTGCTTCGACCGCTTCCAACACAGTGGGGCCTTTGCGCTGCAGCGCAGTGCGAATGGCCGCGGTCAGCTCTTCCGGTCCGCGTGCCCGCTGTGCGTGTGCCCCATAGGCACGCGCCAGCGCGAGAAAATCCGGGTTGTGTCCCACGACACCGGTGGGGGGAATGCGCGAGGCAATCATGTCGTCCCGGATT
>Ga0105240_10004884_pt1 | contig 20174 bp, 14 predicted proteins | sample KBSC54metaG_FD_80426 | JGI IMG/M metagenome (GOLD analysis project Ga0105240, IMG submission 80426) | Corn rhizosphere microbial communities from Kellogg Biological Station, Michigan, USA - KBS C5-4 metaG | ecosystem: Host-associated > Plants > Roots > Rhizosphere > Soil | place: Michigan, USA... | reverse complement strand
CGGCTGGACGTCCTGATGAACCGGCTGTTTATCGAGCCGGCGCTGGGGCGTGGCTACCCCAGAGAAGATTTTAAATTCCTCGAGAAGCTGGAGCTGTATACCAAGAGCTGGAAATACACCGAGCGGATGCATTTCAACTTCGACTTCATCGGGATACAGAACTATTTCCCGATAGTTGTGCGGCATAATGCGCTGATCCCGATCGTGCAGGTGTCGGAGGTAAAGGCGTCGACGCGGAAGGTGCCGCATACTGCCATGGGCTGGGAGATCAACCCCGACAGCTTTTACCGGCTGATCAAACGGTTCTGGCTATATGGTGGGGTGAAGGAGATCTATATCAGCGAGAGCGGCGCGGCCTTTAAGGACGAGCTTGTCAATGGGGTGATAGATGACAGACAACGGATCGAGTACTTTCAACAATACTTATTGGCCATGCTCAGGGCCAAGAAAGAGGGCGTGAATATAAAGGGATACTTCGCATGGACCCTGATGGATAATTTTGAATGGGCCGAGGGGTACAAGGCCCGGTTTGGTCTCATCCACGTAGACTTCGAAACACAACTCCGCACGATCAAAAACTCCGGTTACTGGTTCCGCGACTGGCTCAGCGGCAAATAAGATCCGCGTCCTGAGGCCAGCGATAATGAGTGGGCGACCCGCGTCCTGCGGCTCGTCAATTGCTATAATTTTAGTAAACATTAGCTAAAATACTATCAGTATTTTATTGACTTCAATCACTTTATAAAAAAGTTGTAAGACTTTTTATTTTTTTTATAGAAGTTTCATAACTTAACAATATATTTACATGAGAAAGGCGAAAAAATGTCCAAAACTATACTCTATAAGAAAAAGATTATAAAAGAGCTGTATTTCGCCAAGACCTTATCCTGCTCGGATCTTAGCCTCTTAACCAAAAAAAGTCTTCCGCTCACTACGAAAATGGTCAATGAGCTCATTGACGAGGGATATATTATCGAGACCGGCTATGCGCCATCGACCGGGGGGCGGCGGCCACAGATGTATTCCCTGCGAAATGATGTGCTTTATGTGGTGGCGGTGGCGATGGATCAGCTGTTCACGCGCGTAGTCATCATGGATATGCAAATGCGGACGGTGACCAACTGTGAGAAGTTCGAGCTGCATCTGGATAAGAATCCGCAGGCATTAGATATTCTGGCGGAAAAGATAGAACACCACATTCATCGGAGCGGTATAAAGAAAGATAAGATAGCAGGTATAGGGATTGGGATGCCGGGGTTTGTAGACGCCAAGAAGGGACTCAATTATTCTTTTTTGGAGTCGGGTGAAAAGGGGATACCCCAGTACCTGATGGATAAGCTAAAGGTGCTGGTATATATAGAAAATGACTCCAGCCTGATTGCATTGGCTGAATACAGATTTGGCGCGGCCAGGGACAAGAAGAGTGCGATGGTGATCAATCTGAGCTGGGGTATAGGTCTGGGGCTGGTGATGAACGGGGAGCTGTTCAGGGGACATGAAGGGCTGGCGGGTGAGTTTAGCCACATTCCTCTTTTTTCGAATAATAAGCTGTGCTCCTGTGGTAAGAGCGGCTGTCTCGAGACGGAAGCCTCTTTGCTGGTGGTAGTGGAGAAGGCAAAAGAAGGGATCAGGGAGGGGCGGGTGACCATGCTGAAGAACGAGTTGTTTGGATCCGACCCCGACAAGGCTTCCATGGCGGTGATCAGAGCGGCAGAGAAAGGTGACAAGTTTGCTGTGGAGCTGATATCGGAGGCAGGTTATCATATAGGCAGAGGGGTGGCGATCCTTATTCACCTGCTGAATCCGGAGGCGATCGTGCTCAGCGGCAGGGGTTCTTTAGCGGGGAAGATATGGAGGATACCCTTACAGCAGGCCTTGAACGAGCATTGTATCCCACGGCTGTCCGCCAATACGGCCATCGAGGTGTCGGAATTGGGGTTCGATGCGGAGCTGATAGGGGCTGCGGCGCTGGTGATGGACAATTATGAAAAGGGCGTTATAAAAAAACGGCAGGCAGTTAGCCTTCACGATGATTGAAAAGATGATTGACCGGGCCATATGAAAAAGTAGACCAATAATAAAAATTCTAAATCAAAACTACATGTCGATGAGAAAGTCACAGACTCTCTTACTCCTGACCATGCTATGCTGCATGTGGAGTACAGCACTACTGGCCCAGAATCGGGTGCCCATCACAGGGACCGTCAGGGACAGCGTAGGCAACGCCCTCTCGGGTATTTCAGTTTCAGTAAAAGGCACTAAAGGCGGTACTACTACGGACGCACTAGGTAGTTTTAAAATTGGCGCTCCTTCCGGGGGGACGTTGGTTTTTACGGGTGTTGGGTTCCTGACACGCGAAGTAGTCGCTACCGGAGGTGTCATCAATGTCTCCATGCATGTGGACCCCAAGAGCCTGAGCGAAGTGGTCGTAACGGGCTTTGGTGTAAAGAAAGACATTCGTAAAGTGGCCTATTCCGTCACGGAGATCAAGGGAGACGAGATCGTCCGTGCCAACAATGCCAATCTTGTCAATGCGCTGCAGGGCAAGGTAGCCGGTGTTTATATCGGACAGGGCGCCGGAGGTCCTTCCTCCAGCTCGAAGATCCGTATTCGTGGTAATGCCAGTCTCCAGCCCAATACACAGCCGCTGATCGTGCTGGACGGTATCCTGATCCAACCGGGTACTACGGGAGCCGACTCCTGGGGCGCCACGCGTGACTTCGGTAACATTATCAAGGACCTGAACCCGGATGATTATGAAAGCATCGATGTCCTGAAGGGCTCTGCCGCCACTGCGTTATATGGTACGATGGCGAAGAACGGCGTATTGCTGATCACTTCCAAGAAAGGTCGTGCCCGCAAGGACCTGGGTGTTACTTTCTCTCATACGGAATCGTTTGATAAGGCATACAAGCTGCCGGACTATCAGAATACGTATGGCGGTGGTATCAAGCCCACTTTCGACAAGGATGGCAGCGGCAATGATATCGTTGACCCCGTCAACGCCAATATTTATTTTGTACCCAATGGTGGTTATTCTTTCGGACCCAAGTTCGACGGTCATATGGTAATGGACATGGATGGTGTTATGCGCCCATGGGTTGCCAATGATCCGCTGAAATTCTTTATCACGGGTAAATATATCAATACCAATGTCGCTGTAGAAGGTGGCAACGAGGGCAGCACCTATCGCTTCTCCTACTCCAACCTGAACAATAACAGCGTGATGCCGAACAACCGGATGGACCGGAACAGCTTCACCCTGCGTGCTACACATAAGATCGGTACAGCCATCAACCTGGATGCCAGCGTAAACTATACAGGTACCCGGATCCGGAACCCGATACTGCAAGGCGGCAACTACAGCCCCCTGTTTGCTTTCACATACCTGATGCCGCGTAATGCGCCGATCAGCTATTTCGAAAACCACTATATCGATTCGGCAAGAGGCGGGTATAAGACAGGACCTACCAAAGATCCTTACTACCTGGCTCATACGATGTGGCAGTATTTCGAGGACAATACCATCCGCAAGGAGAACAACCTGCTGGCCAACATCGACGCTACGATCAAACTGGCGCCGGGTCTTACAGGCCTGATCCGTACGAATATCAATAACTACAACGACATTACGGAAGAAAAGGTAAGAGGTACGGGCGCCAACTTTTCAGGTGGCAGCTATTCGCTTGTGCAAAGCAGCTACCGGAACATCCGTGTACAGGGTTTGCTGACCTATACCAAGGATTTTGGTGATGACTATGCCGTGAACTTATCCGCGGGTGGTGAGACCTATCGTGAGCTGGGTGGTACCTATACGAACCTCAGCACCAATGGTGGTCTGAACGTTCCCGGTCTTTATACGATCTCCAACTCCGTGAGCCCTGCAAACGTATCTGTGAACAATTCCAGCCGTCCGTATGCTACTACCCGTCAGGATGCCGTATATGGTTATGGCGATCTGACCTGGAGGAATATGCTGACCTTCAACTTCAGCCTTCGTAATGACTGGGTTTCTTCCCTGGCCTACCAGGATGGACATGGTAAGATCACTGCATTGTATCCCAGCTTTGGTCTGGCGTGGACCTTTACGGAGCTGCCCCAGTTCAAGAATATGAACTCTTCGTTCCTCTCCTTTGGTAAGTTGAGGGCGAGCCTGGGTTATTCGGGTAGCTATCCTGATCCTTATACTACGACCAGCACTGGTTTCTATGGCCAGACTGGTACCTTCAATACCTCGGGTAACGGTAGCCAACAGGTGTATACCTTCAATGGGAATACGCTGGGTAACCTGAACCTGAAGCCCGAGCGCAGCCGGGAATTGGAGTTTGGCGCTGACCTCCGTTTCTTCCAGAGCCGATTGAATTTCGACATCGCCTGGTACAAGAAGAACGCCACCAACCAGATCCTGAACCTGGGAACACCGCAGGAGAGTGGTGTAGGTTCGCAGGTGATCAATGCCGGTAATATCCAGAACCAGGGTATCGAGATCCTGATGACAGCCATTCCTGTAAAGACCAGGGATTTCAACTGGACGGCGACGTTCAATTTTACCCGCAACAGAAATAAGATCATCAGCCTGTATCCCGGTGTGAATTCCTACACGATGGAACTGGCCTTTGGCGCCGACGCTTCTGCACAGGCTATCGCCGGACAGCAGTATGGTGCCGTGGTTACGGGTTATGGATATGCTATCTATCATGGAAAGAATGGTGCTTCTACGGGTAAGAAGGTGCTGGGTCTTGCTCCCTACGGCACTACGGGTAACTACTATACCTTTATGCGCAGCCAGGACTATGACGGCAGCACCAAGAACCTGGGTACCATCATGGAGAACTGGTTTGGTAGCACTACGCAGGCTTTCCAATACAAGGATTTCAGCCTGAGTGTTCAGATCGATGCCAAGATCGGTGGTCTGATGGCTTCTGCTTCTCACCAGTATGGTTCCGAGACAGGCGACTTCAAGAACTCTCTTAAGGGTCGTGATGCTGCTTCTGGTGGCTTAGCGTATACGGATGGCAGCGGATCGCATAATGATGGCATTATCCCCGACGGTGTATTCAACGATGGTATCGTCATCGGTGGCACGGATGTCAGCGGTATGAGCTATGCTGATGCCGTGAAAGCCAATATCGTAAAACCCATTCCGGCCTATGCTTACTATGAGAACCTGTCACAGTGGTCCAGCGGTATCCGTGAGTATTCTATCTTCGAGAATTCCTGGGTCGCTGTACGGGAAGTATCCATCGGATACAATCTGCCCGCCAGCCTGTACAAGAAGATCAGCTTTACATCCCTGCGGGTGTCTGTCACCGGCAGGAACCTGGGATACCTGCACAAGACGGCGAAGGATGGTATCAACCCCGAAGGTTTTTATAACAACAATTCCGCTGGATTTGCCGAATATGGTGGATTACCTTATATAAGAAGCTTAGGTTTTACTGTTAAAGCCGGATTCTAATACTGTAACCCACAAAATTTAACTTTATGAACAAGAAAAAATATATCATATCGCTTTCAGTGGCCTGTCTGTCGATGGCGGCCTGTAAGAAGTCGTCCTTTACCGATGCCAACCTTAACCCGAATACGTTGTATTCGGTGGCCCCTGCGGATCAATTCCTGGCGGCGGCATCCGGATGCCAGGACGACTTTGAATATTATTATGATGTCCTTCGCGCCGAGAACCTCTGGATGCAGTATACTGTCAACTCCGGTGGTAACTCTTCTGGTTTTGCGCGGGAGACAGGCAATTTTAACTACCGCTATGGCAAGGTATTCTATGGCAGGGTTGGGTCATATCTGTCCGACATCCCTCACCTGGTGAGCACGCTTTCAGCAAGTGACCAGCCGAAGTACAAGAACATGATGAGCATTGCCTCGATCTTCAAGGCTTACTATGCTTTTTATGTCACCGACATCAATGGCAATATGCCCTATGCACAAGCGTTCCAGGCCCGTTATGGCGGAACGACCACTCCCGTCTATGACGCACAGCAGACCCTGTTCGATACTCTGGATACGCAGGTGAAGGCGGCCGTAGCCAGCCTGGAAAGCACGGATGCCAGCACGCAGACCGCCATCGGGGCCAAGGATCCTTTCTTCCCTGCTAATCTCGGCGCCTCTGATGAGGCAACGGCCTGGATCAAGATCGGCAACGCCCTCCGTCTGAAGATGGCAATGCGTCTTATGAAACGCGATCCCAACAAGCTGAAGGCTATCGCTACAGAAGTTATTGCTGATAGCCACCAGATGTCTGCCTTTGGTGATGGCTGGGTGCTATACACGGGTCCTGCCTATGCTAATGCCACTGGTAACTGGAATCCAACCGGATTTAATGCCAGCCAGGCCATGATCAACTTCATGACCACCAATGCCGACCCTCGCGAAGGGATGTTCTACCGTCCTGCTCTCAAGACAGGTACTTTTGTAGGCGCTCCTGCGAGCCCGGACGATGTGGCCGCGAACACGAACCTGTTCCTGCATTCGGACAGCCTGGTTTCCCAGTTGCAGCACCGTATGTTCACTCCCGGATTTGATGAAGGAGATGGCAATGGCGCTGGAACGGGCGACGCATTCTTCCCGCTGCTGACATATGCAGAGTACTGCTTTATCCGTGCCGAGCTTGGCGCGCGTGCTATTACGGGTGACGACGCTGCCACCTGGTACAACGCCGGCATCACAGCCTCTATCCAATTCTACAACCAGCGCGCTGTCAAGGCCGGTGTGTCAGGTTATACGCCTGTAACTGCGGGCCAGATCACCACTTATCTTGGCATGCCGGGTGTGGCTTATAGTTCAGCTAAGGGCGTGGAGATGATAGCCTGCCAGGCATATATCGACCTCTTCCGTAACCCCAGCGAAGCATGGGCATGGTGGAAACGTACGGGCTTCCCCAGTTCCACTTCGGTGCTTGCATGGGATGTACCGAAAGCCAGCGGAACTGTACTGGCTCTGCCCCGCAGAGCAGGTATCACTGTATTGCCTACTACAGATGCCAACTATAAAAATCAACAGGCTGCCATCACAGCTATGGCTGCCGACCCCAACTGGGGTAACGGACCGAATGATGCATATGGCCGCGTATGGTGGGATATGCCCTGATCACACGAGAAAATAAAACGCGAACTCCGGGCTGTTATCAGCCCGGAGTTTTTTAATTTTAAGCATATGATGAGGATCCTGCTGATAATGCTGTGTATGCCCCTGTTTTCCGGGATCTCCGCCCAGGAACTGCTGCGGCGTCCTGCTGAGCTGTTAGGAGACGAGAAGAAACTGCAGGTCATCGTATTCCTTTCACCCGAGTGCCCTCTTTGCCGCAATTACTCCCTTACGCTGAACCAGCTGTATAAGCAATATGGGGATCGTATACGATTCACGGGCGTTGTTCCCGGCAAGGCTTACACGGCCGCCGATGTAAAAGAGTTTACGGATAAGTATAAGATCGCCTGGCCCATCTATATCGATACGGGAAAGACCATATCCTCCGCCCTCCAGGCGAACGTTACACCCGAGGCATACCTGTTGCGTGGACAGAAAAAAGTTTATTATCATGGATCCATCGACAACTGGCTAAAAGAATTAGGCGGAGCCAGTACGCGTCCAACTGTTTTTTATCTTCGGGATGCCATCGACGAGACCCTGGCGGACAAACCGGTGCATGTGGCGTATAACAAGCCTGTCGGATGTCTGATCAACGATTATTAGTTATTTATGAAAAGAACCCTGCTGAGCATTTTTTCCGTATGCCTGCTGGTTATAGCCAGCGGTCAGTCTGTAACCTTCAAGGATGTGGCCCCCATCATCCGCGCAAAATGCGCCACCTGTCATAAACCCGGACAGACAGGCCCGTTCTCCCTTATCACCTACGAAGATGTCGTTAAAAGGGCCTCCTTTATAAAGGATGTGATCGGTCGCGGGTATATGCCTCCCTGGAAAGCGGACAATCATTACGTGGCTTTTGCCAACGAGCGATCGCTCACCGAAACGGAGAAATCGCTGATCGTGCAATGGATCGACAACAAGGCGCCACGCGGGGACGGTCCGGATACCGTGGAATTGAAACAGGCGTCCATACCCGGCACCAGCTATTTTCGCCGGCCGGACCTCATGCTCAAGGCTGCCGACACCTTCCATCTCACAGGGGATAATATGGAACGTTATGTGATCTTCAAGATACCTTTTGAGCTGAAAGATTCCGCGAATGTGGAGGCTATCGAGCTTTACTGCAGCAACAAGAAGCTGATACACCATGCCAACTATGCCATACATCCCGTCCTGGATCCTGCCATCGACATCAATCATACCGACGCGCTGCTGAACCTGACAGAGGACGACAGAAGGAAATTCGATCAATACCAGCCTTACCGGAAAACGATAACTTATTATGGCGGATGGATACCCGGGACCAGCTACGAATCCTATCCAAAGAACATTGGCTGGGTCATGCCTAAGCGGGGAGTGATACTGCTGACCGTGCATTTTGCACCTTCTGCGGCGGATGAGTCCGTGGTGATGGGTGTGAATCTTTTTTTCAAGAAGACGCCGGTGGAGCGCCGGGTAAAGGTAGTAAGCTTTGGCTCCGGGGGTATCGGAGAACATCAGATAGACCCGCCTTTTTATGTGAAGGCCAACAAGGTTGAAAAATTTACCCTGGAGGTAACCAACCCCAGTGAGGATCAGTCCGTGTTGTATGTATGGCCGCATATGCATCTCATCGGTAAGGAATACCTGGCCTATGCCGTGGCTCCGGGAGGGGATACCATCCGGCTGGTGCATATTCCCCGGTGGGATTTCCGCTGGCAGGAGATCTATAGATTCAAGAAACTGGTCAGGATACCCAAGGGGTCTGTGATCCATCTGGAGTGTACCTATGACAATACAGCCGACAATCCTTTCAACCCGAACAGCCCTCCAAAGAACATATTTTCTTATGGGGATATGAAGACGACGGATGAAATGATGACGCTGATGATGATCTTTATGCCCTACAAGGAGGGAGATGAAAAAATCAATCTCGAATAAATTCTTTGTATTGAAAAAGACAAAACTGCTGCTGATATTGACTGCCCTGGTGGCGGGGCGTGAGGTTTGCGCACAGACTGCGGGCAAGCATCTTTTTACACGTATGGAGGAGAAGCAGACGGGGATATCCTTTTTGAACAATATCCGTGAGGACGACAGTCTCAACGTCATGCGTTATGAATATCTGTACAATGGCGCGGGGTAGGGGTTGCCGACCTGAACAACGATGGATGGAATGATATCTTCTTCTCCGGCAATACGACGCCCAACAAGTTATTTCTCAATAAAGGGAATTTCCAGTTCGAGGATGTGACCCGTCGTGCGGGGGTAAAAGGCAACGGCACGTGGAGCACGGGGGTAAGCATTGCCGACGTGAATGGGGACGGACTGCTGGACATCTATGTCTGTCATTCGGGCAAGTACGACGATCCTGCCAAGCTTAGCAATGAGCTTTTTATCTGTCAGGGTATCAAGGATGGCGTCCCTTTTTATAAAGATATGGCTGCGGAGTACGGGCTGGATGCGCCCGGTACTCAGTCCACGCAGGCAGTCTTTTTCGATTATGACAAGGATGGGGACCTGGATATGTTCCTGTTGAATCACTCCAATCATACGTACAATCCTTTTCTGAATACGCGCAAGACGCGTTCGACACCAGACTTCCATTTTGGTAACCGGCTGTTCCGTAACGACCGGGATGCGTCCGGGCATATACATTTTACGGATGTGACACTGGATGCAGGCATCGTAAACAATGCCCTCAATTTTGGATTGAGCGTGACCGTGAGTGATCTGGATGGGGACGGCTGGCCGGATATATATACTACCAGCGATTATACGGAAAAGGATTGTTATTATCACAACGACCACAACGGACATTTTACGGAATCGTTGAACAAGAGCTTTACGCATATATCCAAGTACTCCATGGGGAGTGATATTGCGGACTATAATAATGACGGCAGGCCGGATGTGATAACGCTGGATATGCTGCCCGAGGATAATCACCGGCAGAAGCTGTTGAAGGGGCCGGATGAATATGATGAGTACCATTTGCTGCTGGACAGCGGATATTATCATCAGCAGATGCGGAATATGCTGCATTTGAACGAAGGTGTCGACGAGCATGGAGATCTTCGATTCAGCGAGATAGGACAGCTGGCGGACGTCTCGAATACCGACTGGAGCTGGTCGCCGCTCTTTGCGGATTTCGATAATGATGGGTGGAAGGACCTTTTTGTCAGCAATGGGTATTTGCGGGACTTCACCGACATGGATTTTCTGAAATATACCGTACCCGATGCGAAGATCGCGGCTGCCAAGCAGGGCAATCAGAATTTTCAAACCTATGGGCTCGTGCAAAAGATGCCATCCAACAAGCTGAGCAATTATATATTTCACAATAAGGGTGATCTTACTTTCTCCAATGTTACCGCTGACTGGGGACTTTCGCTACCGACCGTATCGAATGCGGCTGCCTATGCTGATCTGGATAATGATGGCGACCTGGACCTGGTGGTCTGTAATAATAACGAGCCTGCGCTTGTCTATCGTAATGAGGAGGACAAGCTGAAGAAGAACCACTTTTTGCGGATACGTCTGACTGGGGAGGGGATGAATACCCGTGCCTATGGGGCGAAGGCGTTATTGATCATGGAGGATGGAACGAAGCAATACCAGGAGCTGTATCCCGTGCGCGGGTATCAGTCATCGATGGCGCCTGAACTGTTCTTTGGATTTCCGTCGGAGGCTTCCATCCGGAAGCTGACCGTGATCTGGCCTTCGGGGAAGGAGACGGTGCTTACGGGAGTGCAGGCGGATCAGACGATGAATTTGAGCGAGAAGGACGCGGGGAATGCTACGGCGGCTGCCGGTGCGGCGGGCCGGCCGGAGTCCCGGCTTTTTACGGATGTGACGGAAAGTTCGGGGCTTATTTACCGGCATCAGGAAAATGATTTTGTGGATTTCAAGTCCGAGGTGTTGTTACCTTATCAGCTGTCCCGGGAGGGACCAGCTCTTGCAAAGGGGGATGTCAACGGGGATGGATTGGAGGATGTCTTTGTGGGTGGCGCTATCGGATTGCCCGGGCATTTGTTCCTTCAGGATAAGGAGGGGCATTTTAAGGAGTCGGTCCGGCAACCTTGGTTACAAGATTCGGTGCATGAGCAGGTGAATGCTGTCTTTTTCGATGCAGATAAGGATGGGGATCTGGACCTGTATATTGTCAGCGGAGGTAATGAATATGGCGACGGCTCGCCGGAGTACCAGGATCAACTATATATCAACGATGGAAAGGGAAATTTCACCAAGGCGCCGGATGATGCGTTGCCGCCGATGTTGAGCAGCAAGCTGGCGATAGCCGTGGGAGATTTTGATAACGATGGGGATCTGGACCTTTTTGTTGGGGGCCGGGGGCAGCCTGGCTCGTTCCCGTTGCCTTCTGCCAGTCATTTGCTTCGGAATGACAGTCATGATGGAGTTGTGCATTTTACGGATGTCACCGATCTGGTGTGTCCTGCCTTGCGTCTGCCCGGCATGGTAACTTCGGCGTTGTGGGTGGATATGGAAAAGGATCATTTCCCCGAGCTGGTGCTGGGGGGTGAGTTTATGTCCGTAAAGCTGTTCGATAATAAGAACGGGACGCTTAGGGATGTGACCGAACGGGCGGGACTGACGCATCTGACTGGGATGTGGTCCTGTATTGCAGCTGTCGGGGGTGATGATCTGTTATTGGGTAATGGAGGATACAACGATCAGTTCAAAGCATCTGTCAGTGAGCCGATGACGGTTTGGGTTGCCGACTGGGATGATAACGGGACGATAGATCCCCTCTTCTGTTATTATATACAGGGTAAGAATTATCCCATGGCGTCGCGTGACGAGCTGTTGGATCAGATCGTGCCGTTGAAGAAGAAGTTCGTCCATTATAAGGATTATGCGGATGCCCGGCTGGAGGATATATTCCCCAAGAGCAAGCTGGCGGGGGCCAAGGTTTATAAATGCGAGGAGATGGCGTCCGGCGTATTGCATAACAAGGGGCAGGGGCGGATGGATTTTACCGCATGGCCGGTGATGGCTCAGTTCTCGAAGGTCTATGGCGCTGTTGTGGACGACTTTGACGGCGACGGCATACCCGATGTGCTCATAGCTGGTAATTTCTTTCCATATCGTACACGGCTGGGTAGATGTGATGCCAGTCTGGGGCTGCTGATGAAAGGTATTGCCGGTGGGGGTTATCAGCCTGTAGACCCTGCTGTCAGCGGTCTTTATATTGGAGGCGATGTGCGGAGGCTGGTGGAGATCCGGAATCCTTCCGGGGGGAAGCTGCTGGTAGTTGCTAAAAATGATGATGCCGTGCAGGTGCTAAAAGTAAATGCAAAATGAAAATACTCGCGTATATAATTGTTTGTTTGAATACTTATTCGGCGCTGGGGGCTGGTGTTCCTGGCGGGGCCGTGCTACATAGAGCGGAGAAGGCTCTTACGGATGTCATCGTGCATGATATTTTTTCTCCGCCGGTGGCCAGCCGTATCTATCTCTATGCGAATGTGGCGGCTTATGAGACGCTCGTGAAGGCGTATCCGGGGGATTATCGGAGCCTGCATGGACAGGTGAAGGCTTTTCCAGATCTGCCGGCGCCCAGGGAAAAGATCGATGGGGGGCTGTCTGCGGTATATGCGTTCCTGATGGTGGGAAAGAAGCTGGTGTTCAGCGAGGGGATGATGGAGGATTCGCTTCAGTCGATCATCAGTGGATACCGTGGCCTGAGCAGGTCAGTTTATGATGCGTCCCTGCGTTATGGCAAAAGGGCTGCGGACTCCATCATGGCGTGGGCGGATAAGGATCAATATAAGGAGACGCGCAAGCTGCCCCGGTACCGGTTCATCAAAAAAGAGGGTAAGTGGATACCTACTCCACCGGCTTATATGGCGGCTATCGAGCCTTACTGGAATAAGATCCGGACAGTGACGCTGGACAGCTGCAGCCAGTTCCGGCCCGCGGGTCCTCCGCCTTTTAGCAAGGACACGGGGAGTATATTTTACCGGCAGGCATATGACGTGTATGTCACGGTTAACAAGCTGACACAGGAGCAAAAGGATATTGCCAATTTCTGGGATTGTAATCCTTTTGCCGTCACCATGGAGGGGCATCTGCACTACGCGATAAAAAAGATCTCTCCCGGCGGACACTGGATGTCGATAGTGGGGATCGTTGCCCGGCAGAAGGGACTGTCGATAAAGGAGTCATCGGCTGCGTATACTATGGCGTCGATTGCGCTGTTCGATGCATTCATTGCCTGCTGGGACGAGAAATACCGGAGCAATGTCATTCGTCCCGAGACCTATATCGATGCGTATATTAATGAAGGGTGGAGGCCGTTGCTGCAAACACCGCCTTTCCCGGAATATGTCAGCGGGCACAGTATTATTTCCCAGAGTACAGCCGTGGTGCTTTCCGGGATGCTGGGGGATCAGGTCGCCTTTGACGACAGTACGGAGGTTGAGTTTGGATTGCCGGCCCGGCATTTCTCTTCTTTTCTGGAGGCTGCGCAAGAGGCGGCTCAGTCGCGATTTTACGGGGGGATACATTACAGGGCTGCCATCGAGGGGGGCCTTGTATCCGGCGACGAGATAGGGCGTTGGGTCATGCGTAGGATCAGATTGAAACAGTAACTATATCGAAACCGTACAGTTTTAATTAGTTGTACAGGCGTAAGTCTCTGATGGAGAGTTGTATATAAAACAGGCATTTTTTTGGTTACCTTCATGTGGAAATAACCTGTTGGCAAACTCTCATTAATCCTATGACAGAGAAAAATGTACTCTACAAGAAAAGGATCGTCAAAGAGCTATATTTCTCAAATAATTCTAGTTGTTCTGATCTTAGCACCCGAACGCATACCAGCCTGCCCCTGGTTACAAAGATGCTGAATGAATTGCTGGAGGAGAATGTTATTGTCGAGACTGGCTATGCCCCTTCTACGGGCGGGCGTCGTCCTTTACTTTATTCGTTGAGACCCGATGTTTTTTATGTTGTGGCTGTTGCCATGGACCAGTATTTTACGAGAATGGTCATCATGGATATGCAGCGCAGGCCCGTCACGCGTGTGAAGGAGGTGGAATTGCCACTGGCAAATCATCCCGGGGCGGCGCAGGCGCTGGCGGACAGTATAGATATGTATGTCCGTGAGTCGGGTATTTCCAAAGATGATATTGCGGGTGTAGGGATCGGTATGCCCGGTTTTGTGGATGGCAAGAAGGGGGTGAATTATTCTTTCCTGGATGTCATCGATGGGTCGTTGACGCATTTTATATCTGTGAGGATCGGGATACCCACCTTTATCGAGAATGATTCCAGTCTGATAGCGCTGGCTGAGTCCAGATTTGGCGCGGCGCGTAACAGGAACTCTGCGATGGTGATCAACCTGGGGTGGGGGATTGGATTGGGGATGATCCTGAATGGAGAGATATTCCGGGGGTATGATGGTTTTGCGGGTGAGTTCAGTCACCTGCCGTTGTTCTCGAATAATAAGCTATGCAGCTGCGGCAAGAGTGGCTGTCTGGAGACCGAGGCGTCGTTGCTGGTGGTGGTGAGCCGTGCGGAGGAGGGTATACGCAATGGGCGGGTGACCTTGCTGGACCGGCTTTTGCCGGCGGCGAATGCGGATAAGGCCTGCCGGGCGGTGATATCTGCCGCGGAGAAGGGCGATAAGTTCGCGGTGGAGTTGTTGTCGGAGGCGGGATATAATATTGGAAGGGGTGTGGCGATATTGATCCATTTGCTGAACCCTGAGATGATCGTGCTCAGCGGGAGGGGGTCTTCAGCGGGCAGGATATGGCAGACGCCTATTCAGCAGGCGTTGAATGAGCACTGTATACCCAGGCTGGCTGCCAACGTAAGCATCGAGATATCCCAGCTAGGCATCAATGCGGAGCTGACCGGTGCGGCTGCGCTGGTGATGGAGAATTATCTCCGGCATGAGAGGGGGCGGTCAATGGCTTCTGTGAAGAAGGTAAAGGTTATTTAAAGCTCTGATGTACCGCGGAATTGAATGTCTTCAGACTCCAGCCTCCTGCTACGATGATCCGGCGAATGCACATCAGCGGGTCCGTGTCATCCCGGTGGTCAGCCAGTCCGAATGCGGCGATAAATCCTCTCTTACGCAGTTCGGGGAATGCCTGACGATTCCATAGACCGAAAGGGTAGGCAAAATAGCGGATAGGCGCTCCGGTGATAGCTTCCAGCTGCTTGGTAGGTTTGTCGATCTGGATCTCCCAATCTTTACCCTGATATTTCTTTACGCTGTGATGGTCCCAGGTGTGGCTGCCGATGACATTGCCGGCGGTGTATAGTTCCTTGACCTGGTCCTTGCTCATATAATGAGGCAGGTGGCCGAGGGTGACGGTCATCACGAAGAATACGGCTTTGAAATTATATTTCTTCAGCTCGGGCCAGGCTACGGTATAATGATCTTCGTCGTTGTCATCGAAGGTGAGCATTACAGGCTTGCTGGGAAGGGGTGCGCCGGTGGTGAGATAAGCATAAAGCTGGTCGGGCAGTACGGTGTGGTAACCGCTGTCGTGGAGCATCTTCATCTCGGCCTTGAAGTCGGCGATGGGCATAATATAATCCTTTGCAGCACGGGAGTCGGTAGGTTTCCAATCACGTATCTGGTGATAGCAGAGAATGGGAACTTCTTTTTTACCCAGGATGACGGAAGGGGCCGGGACTTTGCCTCCCAGCGCCGGGGCAGGGGTGGAAGTGGTATCGGCGCCACCGGCAGGTGTTGCCTGCGTAGCGTCGGCTGCGGCCTTCGACGTCGTATCGGTGGTGGTAGCTTTTTTTGAATCAGTGGACGACCCGCAAGCCGTCAGGGCGAAATAGAGCACTCCAAAACACAGACCAACAAGATTCTTTGTCATAAATATTTTAATAGGTATTTGTTTAACGAACATTTACGCCTGGTATTGTTTTTACCAGCTCTTCCAGCCAGCGCTGGTCCTCTTCGTCGAAGGCATTCAGCTCGGCGCTGTCCACATCCAGGACGCCTATTACTTCCCCCTCGTGAAAGATAGGTACGACTATCTCCGACCTGGAGAGACTGCTGCAGGCGATGTGTCCGGGGAAGGTCTCTACGTCCGGAACGATGAGGGTACGGGCTTCCTGCCAGCTGGTCCCGCAGACGCCTTTGCCTTTCCGGATGCGTGTACAGGCGACGGGTCCCTGGAAGGGGCCTACCACCAACTCCCCGCTCTTCACCATATAGAACCCTACCCAGAACCAGCCGAACTGCTCTTTCAGGGCAGCGGCAATATTAGCCAGGTTGGATACTGCATCGCTCTCTCCTTCTATCAGCGCCCGGATCTGGGGCAGGAGGGAGGCATATTGCTCGGATTTGGCGCCGGAAGCTATTTTCAGATCTTCAGACATATAGTTTTCAGCAATTCTGTTTGAGGCTGCAAATGTACTATATTAGACACATTAATGTCCGAAAAACGGTCCTCCGGGAAAAGTAGCCCGTTTTTCGGAAAGATCTAATGATTGTCCTTCGGACAACGAGCCTCCGGCTCGTTTTAAAAAAGATTTTTTTATGCCCAGATTCTCCATCGACCCTGATATTTCCAGGGCGAAGACGCCGGATACGGCGCTTTACAAGGACCCGGCCCTGTTCGAGATCATGAAAGAAAAGCTCTTTGCTTCTTCCTGGCAGTTCGTGGGCAGTACGGATCTTGTCAAGGGGCCGGGGGAAGTCTTGCCTTTTACGTTACTGGAGCAATATCTGGATGAGCCGCTGGCACTGGTGCGGGACAAGGAGGACAAATTGCGGATCTTGTCCAATGTTTGTACGCACAGAGGGAACCTGGTTGTTCATGAGCCTTGCAAAGTAAATCATCTCCGCTGCAGGTATCACGGGCGGCTGTTCAATCTGGATGGGAAATTTCATTCCATGCCGGAGTTCAAAGAAGTGAAGGATTTTCCGGCGGCAAACGATGACCTGGCTTCCCTGTCTTTGTTCCAATGGGGAAAATGGTTGTTTACCACCTTGGGAGCGAACCCTTTGCCAGGTATGAAAGACATGATAGACCGGATGCATTGGCTGCCTTTGAATGATTTTGTCTTTCGTCCTGATCTGTCCAGGGATTTTACGGTGCGGGCCAACTGGGCGTTGTACTGCGAGAACTACCTGGAGGGTTTTCATATTCCTTTTGTGCATGCGGGGCTTAATTCCGTCATCGACTTTGGCAATTATACCACGGAGCTGTTCCGGTATTCGAATCTGCAATTGGGTATCGCCAAGGACGATGAGGATTGTTTTGAGCTGCCGCCTTCGTCGCCGGATCATGGGAAGAAAGTGGCGGCCTATTATTTCTTCGTCTTCCCCAACATGATGTTCAATTTCTATCCGTGGGGGTTGTCGGTGAATATTGTAAAGCCTATCAGTCTGAGCGAGACGAAGGTTTCTTTTCTCACCTATGTTGCGGATGCCGCCAGGTACAATTCCGGGGCAGGATCCGGTCTGGATACGGTGGAGATGGAGGATGAGGAGGTGGTGGAGGCTGTGCAAAAGGGGGTGCGGAGCAGGTTCTATTCCCATGGCCGGTACTCGGTGACAAGGGAGCAGGGGACGCATCATTTTCATCGGATAATTGCAGAGCTATTATAATCCAACACGCACATGAGAAAGATACATGGGGCGCTTGCCCTGTTATTTGGTCTTCTTACCGTCGCGCGGACCACGGCACAGATCACGGTCCGGCCTCTTCAAAGTATAATACGGGATACTTTCTATCTGCTGAAGCCAGACAGGGTCTTTGACGGGGAACAGATGCAGGAAGGCTGGCAGGTGCTGGTGCACAATCATCTTATTGAGGCGGCGGGTCCGGCGGGGGCGATAAAAACTCCATCCGGCGCTATTGTCATGGACCTGAAGGGGATGACCTTGTTGCCGGGTCTTATAGAGGGGCATAGTCATTTATTTCTCCATCCTTATAATGAAGTTTCCTGGAACGACCAGGTATTGAAGGAGTCGAGAGCCGAGCGACTGGCGCGGGCGACTGTGCATGCCCGTAGGACATTGCTGGCGGGATTTACCACTACCCGCGATCTGGGTACGGAAGGTGCGGGTTATGACGATGTGGGGTTGAAGCAGGCGATCGAAAAAGGGGTTATAGCCGGTCCGCACATGCTGGTAGCCACCCGGGCCATCGTAGCGACGGGCAGCTATGGACCGAAGGAGTTGAGCTTTGATGTTGAAAGTCCGGTCAAAGGGGCCGCAGAGGCGGATGGGATAGAGGGACTGATAAAGGAAGTGCGGACGCAGATAGGCAAGGGGGCGGATCTTATCAAGATCTATGCGGACTATCGTTGGGGGCTCAATAAGAAGGCGGCTCCCACCTTTACGGTCGAGGAGATGAAGAAGGCGGTGGAAGTGGCGGCCAGCGCGGGCAGACTCGTGGTGGTCCATGCTTCTACGGCGGAGGGTATGCGCCGGGCGATACAGGCGGGTGTTGGCACTATCGAACATGGGGATGGCGGGACGCAGGAGATATTTACGCAGATGAAAGAAAAAGGCATTGCCTTATGTCCTACGCTGGCGGCGGGGGATGCCGTGGAGCAATATGGTGGCTGGAGGAAGGGCGTAGATCCCGAGCCGGAGCGGATAAAAAAGAAACGGCAAAGTTTTAAGGAGGCGCTGGCGTCGGGGGTAACCATCTGTATGGGTGGAGACATCGGCGTATATACGCACGGAGATAATGCCCGGGAGATGGAAATGATGGTGGATTATGGTATGAAGCCACTGGATGTGCTGCGGAGCGCCACTTCCGTAAATGCGGATGTATTCAGGATCGGGGATGTGGTGGGCAGGGTCAAGGCGGGACTACTGGCGGACCTGGTGGTGGTAGAAGGTAATCCGGCGACCAATGTTTCGGTGGTGAGAAGGGTAAAATGGGTGATGAAGGAAGGAGTTCTTTATTATCCCGAGGCCAGTTATTAGCGTGTGAGGGCTTCGATGATCTTCCCATGCCGGGGGAATTGTTTTGTCAGCGCGGCCCTATCGGCGAGCTCGAACTCTGCAAAATCAAAACCGGGAGCTACCGTGCAGCCTACCAATGCGTATTCGCTGCCTTCGGCGGGTATGGAGGCGAACCAGCTACCTGCCTTTATCACGAGCTGAAAATGTTCTCCTTTTTCGATGTTGGGACCCAGTTTGTGGATGGTGAGGGCGCCGGCATGTCCAATCTCGTAAATAAGGAGGGGATCTCCGAAATAGAAATGCCAGAGTTCGTCGGAGGCTATGCGATGAAAGGCGGAGAATTGCCCGTTGGCCAGCAGAAAATAGATACTGGTAGAGACATTCCTGGGACCCTGAAAAAATACGGGGAGCGATCTTTGAGCGATGGTGAGCTCGGATCTATAGACTTCCCGGAAGGCTCCTCCTTCTACGTGGGATGTCAGCTGGAGTTGCTGGATCCAATAGGCTGCATTGGGTCGTTGCATACAATTCAAATCAATGTTCGATAACTACATGGGCGGCGTATACGTCTGCCAGGGAGTCTTTAATATGGGTGGTATCGCGGAATGTGGCTATGATGGGGAAATAGAGCTTAAAATAGGAGCTGTCTCTCTGCTCCATCTTTATATTTAGCTGAAAGCCAAGTAATTGATTGTATCTGCGGAGAGCATGTCCCTTATTTTCCGTCCTCAGGATGATGAATTTATAGAGGGAGGCGTCCGGGGCTGTGGACACGATATTGGCAGCGGGCTGCTGTGTGGGGGTAGCGGCGGGTTGCGCGGGGGTGGCAGCAGGTTTTGTATTGGTGGGTTGGGTCGTTGCGGGTTGCGTGCCGGCCTGCTGTGTGGCGGCTGGCTGGGTGGCCGGGTTTTGGGATTGGGTTTTGGTGGTGGTATCGGGCTGTCGCGGAGTGCTGTCCGGGATGGTGACGGCGGGTTTAATTTCTGCGGTGGGCTCTACATAGGTGTTCCTTTTGTACAGGTAGTAGCCTCCCCATCCGATAAGGATAAGTGCGGCGACGAGTCCGAAAAGCAGGACGCCCTGGCGGATGTTATTGGAGGCGGCGGGTTCATATTCCCGGGGGGCTTCTTCGAAGGACTGGGTAGCGGGTTGTTTTTTTTCGGAGATGTCCCCCAGCCGG
>Ga0105240_10004880_pt1 | contig 20181 bp, 21 predicted proteins | sample KBSC54metaG_FD_80426 | JGI IMG/M metagenome (GOLD analysis project Ga0105240, IMG submission 80426) | Corn rhizosphere microbial communities from Kellogg Biological Station, Michigan, USA - KBS C5-4 metaG | ecosystem: Host-associated > Plants > Roots > Rhizosphere > Soil | place: Michigan, USA... | reverse complement strand
TGATCCTCGCGCGGGATCCAGAGCTCGACCGTCGTGCCGAGCCCGCGCTCGCTCTCGGTGCGGAGTGTCCCGCCGGCGAGCTCGGCGCGCTCGCGCATCGCAACGAGGCCGAGGTGGCCCGCCCGCGGCGTCTCGGCCGAGACGTCGAAGCCGACGCCGTTGTCGGTGACCCGCAGCACGAAGCCGTCACGCTGATCCTCGACTGGGACAATGATCTCGGTCGCCTCCGAGTGCTTGCGCGCGTTCGTGCGCGACGCGATGCCGGGCGGCGGCCGAATCGAGATCGAGATCGACGAGGTCGACGTCGGCCCCGATCACTCCCTCGAGCTCGAGCCCGGACGCTTCGCGCTCCTTGCCGTCAGCGACACGGGCGTCGGCATCGATGCGCAGACGGTCGGCCAGATCTTCGAACCGTTCTTCACGACGAAGTCGGAAGGCACCGGTCTCGGCTTGGCGACCGTCTACGGCATCGTCAGGCAGAGCGGCGGCACGATCTGGGTCTACAGCGAGCCCGGCTCGGGCACGGTGTTCAAGATCTACCTCCCGCTCGCCGCCGAGGCGATTGCCTCCGCGGCCGTCGAGCCGCCCGCGCGGGTCCCCGACGGCGCCGGAGAGCACGTGCTCGTCATCGAGGACGACCGGCAGGTTCGTTCGATCGTCAAGCAGATGCTGGTCCGCCGCGGCTATTCCGTCGTCACGGCGGACGGGCCCGAGGCTGCGCTCGCGGCAGCCGCCGCCGACGCGCGGTTCGATGCGATCCTCAGCGATCTCGTGATGCCGAACGGCGGTGGCCGCGAGCTCGTCGCACAGCTGGTGGCGAGCCAGCCCGACGCCGCCGTCGTGTTCATGTCCGGCTACAGCGACGATGCAGTCCGGACGCGCGGCGTCGTCGATCCGGGAACGGCGTTCATCGAGAAGCCGTTCTCGTCCGACAATCTCGTGCTTCTTCTCCGGCAGACGATCTCCGGCCGCCGGGAAGCAGCATGACGATCCTCGTCGCGGACGACGACGCGGCAATCCGCTACGTCGTCGCGACGGCGCTGCGCGGCGCCGGTCACACCGTCGTCGAGGCGGCCAGCGGCGACGAGGCGACCGAGCTCGGGACAGCGGAAATCGATCTCCTCATCACCGATCTCGTCATGCCGCCGCGCGGCGGGCTCGAGCTCGCGCACGAGTTGCAGGCTCGCCATCCGGCGCTGCCCGTCCTCTACATCTCGGGTTACGCGCCACGCACCGACTTCAACAACGACTCGACGGCGTGCCAGCTGAGCAAGCCGTTCACGCTCGCCGACCTGCTCGCGCACGTGAACTGGCTCCTGCCGGCATAAATCGCCGCTGATACCCTCTGGTCGTCGCGGGGCGTGGCGCAGCCTGGTTAGCGCGCCAGTCTGGGGGACTGGAGGTCCCGAGTTCGAATCTCGGCGCCCCGACTGAGGTTCGCCGGCGACCGTCAGGGAGCGGGCGCCGGCCGGGCGATCGCGGAGCACCTCGACACGAAACGAATCTGCGCGCACGTCCGTTGTCGAGTTGATGACGGCCGCTATGACGATCCTGTCCCTGTCGCTGCTGCTCAGCATGCTCGGAGGCCTCGGTGCGCTGGCGCGTACTCGCAAGACGGGCGTGCAGAAGTCGAGGCAGCGCGCCGAATAGACGGGCGGGCGTCTGGATGTTTCCACGGCTCGACGAGCTCCTCCACGACGACGGCGGCGTCGACCACCACCACAGGTCCATAGATATGGACGATCTGGAGCGCCGCGACCCGTGCGGCCCTCCAGACCACGTCCAGGGAGCCCCTCGCATCCCGACTCTCAGCCGGCGAACGTCGCAGCCGTGACGGCTGCACGTCCGGCGGCGCCCGCGTTGACCGAGACGTAGCAGAGCGTGGCGCCGGTCAGGACCGGCGGGTACGCGACGATGCTGTGTGCCCCTGTGAGCGTGGCGTGGTGCTCCTCGAAAGCCGCGTCGTCCGACTCGAACTCGCAGTACGTCCACCAGTCGACGCGGATCGGTTGCGACGACTTCGACGTGACGACGAGGCCGAGGGCCTTCGGCGACATCGCGGTGCGGAAGAAATGGATCCGCTTGCCCGGCTTGGACGTCACTGCGGCCCCGAGCTGGTGCCACTGGCCCGGCGCCGAAGGCGCAGGGACGGCGAGCGCAAGAGCGGCGAGAAGCGCGATCACCCGGACATTCGTATCCGAGAAATGCCCGAGCCCGTTCTAGAGGACGGAACTGGTCGCTCCCGTGGGTTGAAGGCACTCTGACGAGCGGAGCCGCGTGGTGCCGACGGCGGCCCGCTGACCGGGCGGGAGCGACCGGTGGACTGCGACTCCGACGACCACCGCGGCGAGTGCGAGCTCGCCGACGATCCGCAGCGCGTTGCCGTGGCTCCACGCCTCCACGTCCGCCCACAGCGCGACGGGCGCGAACCACAGCCACGACAGGCGCGGCGACGCGAGCGCAACCGGCACGAAGAGCAGGACGAGGTAGTGCGGCCAGAGGATCGGCGTCGCGAGGAACGAGACCGCGATCAGCGCGACGAGCAGCGCCTGGTCGTCGCGCCAGACGCGAAGCACCGCAACGACTGCGATGACGCCGACGAGCGAGGCGGTTCGTGCTGCCGTCCCGTTGCCGGCGCCGAAGACGCGCTCGAGGGCATAGATGGAATAGCCGTGCGGGCCTTCGAGACCGGTCATGCGCGCGACGAGCGTCGGGTACTCGCGCAGACCCTGCCACCCGATCGCGGCCCATGCGACGACGACAGCGGCGAGCGACGTGACGACGGCGACCGCAGCAGCACGCCAGCGGCGTGTGCGCACGAGCCAGAACCACACCGGCCAGAGGAAGAGCTTCGCCGTCACCGCGCAGCCGACGAGGAGCCCGACCCGCGCCGCACGGTCGCGGTAACGCCACGCTGCGGCGACGAGAACGAGCAGCGGGATGGAGATCGTCCCGATCCCTGCCGCTTGCAGCGTCGGCGGCGCGACGAACACGAGCCCGTAACAGCGCCGATCGCGCACGCCGAGCAGCCGCAACGCCAGCGCAACCGCGGCGATGTTCGCTGCGTAGTAGAGGACGGTTGCGACGGCGTAGGGGAGGACCGCCAGCGGCGCGAGCAGGAACGCTGCCACGGGCGGATAGACGAACGGTGCGAACCACTTGTCCGCGACGTGCGGCAGCGACTCGATTGCGGGATAGGGGTTACCGCCGTGCAGGACCGTGCGGCTCGCGAGCCAGAACGTCCAGAAGTCGGATCTCCCCGGCCCGCGTCCGGCGAGGGTGATGCCCCAGGCCAGGACGAATCCGACCGGCAGGACGACGTAAAGCACGGCAGCGCCGATCCGTGTGGAGGCGTGCTTCAGCCGAAGCGTGTTCACGAGCTATGAGAGTGGGGGAGCGGAAGGTTTCTTTCACTCCAGTTGCAGCCGGTCGCCCGGCTCGAGGCCGGTCGCCGCGCCGACAGCGAGCTCGATCGTCACCTTCGCACCGAGCGCCGCGGCCATCCGCCACGGCTTCAGCCCGCGCACGACTTTCACGATGCGCAGGTCGCGGTCGCAGAAGACGACGTCGATCGGGAAGCGCATGAAGAACATGTGGATCGAGCCGGCGGGGCGGAAGAGCATCCCTTCGTCCGCGGGCAGCGATGCACGTCCCATCAGACCGCGCAATTTCGTCCAGAACGACTCCGCCAGCTCGCATTTCGCGCAGACGATCGTCCCGTCATCCGTGCGGCGCAGCGTCCTTACCAATTCAAACCGTCCCCTTTTGTCGTGATCCTCCGTCCCCCTTTGACGTGATCTTCCGCAGGACTGCGAAAGAACTCGGCTCCACCGCTGATCTCACGTCCCATCAGAACCACACGGTCTCATCCGGGCACGAAGGGAGGTGGGTCGCACCACACGATCGCACGGCGAGCAGCCCATGAACAGGGGCAGGCGATGGCGGAGTACGCAGTCATCCTCGCGTTCGTCGTGATTGCCGGAGTCGTCGCGTATCAGCTTCTCGGTCCGCCGATCGCCGGTTTGTACCAACAAGTCGTCACCACCTTCTCGTAAAGCCGCCACGACAACCACAGGAGTCAGTCACATGCTCGATTTCGCCGTTCAGTGGGTCAAGGACAACATCAAGCGCGAAGAGGGCCAGGCAATGGCCGAGTACGGGATCATCCTCGCGCTGATCGCAGTCGTCGTCGCCGTCGTGATGGTCACGCTCGGCACGCAGATCAAGAGCACCGTCCAGGGCGTCATCAACTCCCTGACCGGGAGCTGAGACCAAGGTCACCCGCGGCGGCGAGGCGCCTTCGACGACTCGCCGCCGCCACCTCTTTCCGCACATGTTCAACCGCCGCCGCAACCACACCTTTCGCTCCGAATCCGGCCAGGCCGCCGTCGAATTCGCCCTGGTCGTGCCGGTGCTGCTCCTGCTGCTGCTCGGGATCATCCAGGGCGGCATCGTCTTCCACAACTACTTGACCGTCACCGACGCAGCGCGCGCGGCCGCCCGCCAGGCGATCGAGGCGCGCGTGTCGGGGATCACGAAGGACGACGTGCAGCAGGCCGCGTGGGATGCCGCGCCGGATCTCAACCACGCGAACCTCGGCGTCGTCACCAACGATCCGGATTCGCCGGACTTCTCGCAGGGCGGGACGCAGGTCGTCGTCACCGTGACCTATCCGTACTCGATCAACCTGCTCGGCATGGTCGTCGCCTCGGGGAACCTCACGAGCCAGATGACCGGGAGGCTCGAGTGAGAGGCGAGCGCGGGCAGTCGATGTTGCTCACGGTCGTCTTTCTCGTCGTGCTGATGGGCGCCGCCGCACTGACGCTCGACGTCGGTGTCTGGTTCCACGAGCAGCGTCAGGCGCAGGCGACGGCAGATGCCGCCGCACTCGCCGGCGCGCAGGCGCTGCCGACGACCCCGCTGACCGCCGTCTCGCTGGCACAGCAGTACGCCGACGCGAACGGCGGCGGCGTCGCAGCCTCCGACATCACGCTGCGCAGCGACTTCGCGACCAATGACACGGTCAGAGTCGCCGTGACGCGCACGGCGCCGAGCTTCTTCGCGACGATCTTTTCCTTCGGCAGCGTCAACGTGCATGCCCATGCAGCCGCCCGTGCGGGCGTCCCCGAATCCGTCGAGGGTGCCGCACCGATCGTCGTCAACAAGCTGCACCCGCTCCTTGCCGGCCCCGGCTGTCCCTGCTTCCACGAGGAGACGACGCTGCCGCTCGCCAAGACCGGGGCGCCCGGCGCGTTCGGGATGGTCGATTTCGACAACTCGGGCAGCAACGGCAACCCCGATCTCGCCGACTGGATCCAGAACGGGTTCGACGGAAAGCTCGACGTCGACCTTCCGTACGACTCGGATCCCGGCGCGAAGTTCAACGGCGGCGGGCTGACGCAAGCGCTCGACGCGCGCGTCGGCACCGAGCTGCTCTTTCCGGTCTTCGACACGCTCGACCAGGTCGGGTCGACCGCGACCTACCACGTGATCGGCTGGGTCGCGTTCCATCTCGACTGTTTCGGGCTCGCGACCAGCACCACCGACTGCAGCGGCCAGAGCGGCAACAACCAGACGCTCACCGGTTACTTCACGCGGGCCATCTGGACCGGCCTGCAGTCGAAGAACAACAGGCACCTGCCCGACTTCGGCGTTTATTCCGTCTCACTCGTCAACTGAGGAAGCCATGACCTATCGCATCCGGAACATCCTCATCGCAGTCGGGCTCGCGCTCATCGCGATGATGCTCACGCTCTTCTACGTCACGAACTACAAGCGCTCAGTGCAAAAGAGCGCGTCAAGCGTGCAGGTGTACGTCGCCGCACGCGACATCCCGTCCGGCGCCTCCGGCGCAGACATCGTCAAAGGCCACGAGCTGAAGGTCGAGACGGTTCAGCGCAAGGACGTCGTGCCGGGCGCAATCTCGAATCCCGACCAGATCGCCACCCTCGTCGCCGGCGGCCCGATCTATGCCGGCGAGCAGATGACCGTTCGCCGGTTCAACGACGTCGCGGCCCAGGGCATTCGCTCGCAGCTGAAGGGGACGATGCGCGCCGTTCAGGTCTCGGGCGATCCGAACCAGTTGCTCGCGGGGACGCTCCAGGCCGGCGACCACGTCGACCTCGTCGCCAACTTGAAGCTCAACGCCCAGTCGGCGACGTCGACTGCAACCCGGATCGTGTTGCGCGACCTGAACGTGCTCACGAGCCCTTCCGACCAGTCGAAGCTCTCGCAGTCGACCACCGGCTCGTCGTCGGTGATCCTCGCCGTCTCGGACACGCAGGTCCAGCGGCTCTTCTTCGTCCTGCGGAATGCGGATTGGACGCTCGAGCTTCGCCCGGTCGTGAACGCGGCCGACAGCAACGAGCGAATCGACACGCTCAACACGGTTCTGGAGGGAAGATGATCAGGGTCTATTTCACCGGCAACTGCGACGGGTACGAAGCGCTCCGCGCGTCGCTCGTCGACAGCGAAGAGATCGACGTCGTCGGCGCGAGCGAACAGGTCGCCGAGGCGGAAGCTGCGCTCGCCGGTGGCCATCTCGACTGCGTCGTCCATGCGACGCGCTCGAAGATGTTCCCCGCAGACGAGGTCGCCGCGATCCGCGAGCACACGCGCTCGCCGATCATCCTCGTCGCCTCGGGCGGCGAGTCGGCCGCGATGCTCGAGCAGGCGCTCGAGCACGACGTCGCCGACGTCCTGCTTCTCCCGCAGATGACGCACACCGTCGTCTTCGCGCTCCGCAAGGCGTCGCACGCGCGCCGCCAGCTGCAGACCGCGGCGCACCGTGGCCGTGTCATCACCGTGTTTTCGCCGAAGGGCGGGACGGGCAAGACCGTCGTCTCGACGAACCTCGCCGCCACGCTCGCGAAGAACGAGGGCAAGCGCACGCTGCTCCTCGACCTCGACCTGCAGTTCGGCGACGCGGCGATCATGCTCGGCCTCGAGCCGGCGAAGACGATCTACGATCTCGTCGTCGCGCCGGGTGAGCTCGACTCCGAGAAGCTCGCCGGGTACGTGACGAAGCACCAGTGCGGGCTCGACGTGCTCGCCGCTCCGCTCCGCCCCGAGGACGCCGAGTTGATCGTCGAGAGCAAGGTGACCGCGCTGATCGAGGTTGCGAAGACGTCGTACGACGCGATCGTCGTCGACACGTCGCCGTTCTTCCATGGGCCAATGCTCGCGACGCTCGACAGGAGCGACCAGCTGCTCATCCTGTGCGGGCTCGACGTGCCGACGCTGAAGAACGTCCGTCTCGCGCTCCAGACCCTCGAGCTCCTGTCGTTCCCCGGCAGCCGGATCGAGTACGTCATGAACCGCGCGAGCGCGAACGTCGGCCTGAAGACGCGCGAGGTCGAGGAAGGCCTCAAGGTCAAGGTCGGCCACGAGCTGCCGCTCGACCGCAACGTGCAGGTCTGCGTCAACCGCGGCGAGCCGGCCGTCCTGGCCGATCCGCGTTCCGACTTCGCGCGCGGCATCACGGCGCTCGCGAAGCAGGTCGCGCCGAAGAACACTGCGACCCGGCAGCCGAAGAGCCGTCGGATGTTGTCCTTCGCGAGGGCCTGACGTGGGGCTGCACGACAGGCTCTCCCGGAGCACCGCCGTCAACGGCGCCGTCGCGGAAGCGACGGCGCCGACAGCGGCGCAGGACCCGTACGCCGATCTGAAGGCGCAGGTCCATCACGCCTGCATCGCGAAGCTCGGCCCGGAGCTGTTCAACAACAACCCGCAGGACCTGAACGACGCGGTCTACCGCGCCGTCACCGAAGAGCTCGCGATCACCGACACGCCCCTGACGCGCGAGGAGCGCCGGGAGCTCGTCCGCCAGCTGACCGACGACATCCTCGGGTACGGCCCGCTCGAGCGCTACCTCGCAGACGACACCGTGACCGAGATCATGGTCAACGGCGCCGAGCAGGTCTACGTCGAGCGCGCGGGCAAGATCGAGCTCACTCACTCGCGATTCGTCGACGACGCGCACCTGATGCGCATCATCGACAAGATCGTCTCGCAGGTCGGAAGGCGCGTCGACGAGGCGTCGCCGATGGTCGATGCACGCCTCCCCGACGGAAGCCGCGTCAACGCGATCATCCCGCCGTTGGCGCTCAGCGGCCCGACGCTGACGATCCGCAAGTTCTCGCGCGACCCGTACACGATCAACGACCTGATCACCTTCGGGACGCTGTCGCCGCGCGCCGCGCAATTCCTCGGCGCGTGCGTGAAGGGCAAGCTGAACATCCTCATCTCCGGCGGAACCGGCACCGGTAAGACGACGACGCTGAACGCCGTCTCGTCGTTCATCCCCGGCGACGAGCGCATCGTCACGATCGAGGACGCAGCCGAGCTCCAGATGCAGCAGGAGCACGTGATCACGCTCGAGTCGCGGCCGCCGAACATCGAGGGCGTGGGGGAGGTTCGGATCCGCGAGCTCGTGCGGAACGCACTTCGCATGCGCCCCGACCGGATCATCGTCGGCGAGGTCCGCGGCCCGGAGACGGTGGACATGCTGCAGGCGATGAACACGGGCCACGAAGGCTCGATGACCACGATCCACGCCAACTCCCCGCGCGACGCGCTCGCGCGCCTCGAGACGCTCGTGCTCACCGCCGGCGTCGAGCTCCCGCACCGCGCCATCCGCGAGCAGATCGCGAGCGCCTTCGACGTGCTCGTGCAGATCGTCCGCCTCGTCGACGGCACGCGGCGCGTCAGCTGCATCAGCGAGGTCGTCGGTATGGAGTCCGACGTCGTCACGCTCCAAGACCTGTTCGTTGCGGCGGCGCCGACGGAGGAGGACGCTGCCCGCGCGAAGCGTCTCATGACGCCGCTGCGGGCAACCGGGCTCAAGCCGCACTTCCTCGAGAAGCTGACGGCGAACAACGTCATCCTGCCGGCCGGGTTCTTCGCGAGCGACGACGAAGACGTCCGCGCCGCGTTCACCGTGAACGGGTACGGGCAGTGAGGAGACTCCTCCTCGTTGCATTCGTCGCGCTCGCCGTGGCGTCGCCGGCGTTCGCCGGCGTACGGATCAGCGGCGTCGACGCGAGCTCGTATCCGGAGGTGCGCCTGACCATCGTCGCGCCGACGCAGCCGCGCGTGGCCGAAAACGGCGTTCCCGTGGTCGGCGCGCAGACGGCGAACCTCGGGCGCGCGAAGAGCGTCGTCCTCGCCGTCGACCGCTCGCAGTCGATGAGGGGCCGGTCGCTGCGCGATGCGACCGCCGCCGCGCGCGCGTTCGTGGCCGCAAAGGGAGCCGCCGACCGAATCGAGGTCATCGGCTTCGGCCGCGAGGCCCTCGGCCTGACGAAGTTCTCCAGCTCGGGCATCGACGCCGATGCGGCACTCGCGGGCCTCAATGCGGATTCGTTCTCCGGCACGGCCCTGTGGGACGCGGTGGTGCGCGCCGCGGGCGCGCTTGCGCGGGAAGATCAGCCGGGGCACGTGATCATCGTCGTCACCGACGGACGCGACGTCTCGAGCCGCGCCACGCTCGACACGGCCGTTGCCGCCGCGCAGCGTGCGCGCGCAGCGGTCTACGCGATCGGCATCGCCGGTCCGGACTTCACGCCGCAGCCCTTGCGTGCGCTCGCGGCGCGCACGGGCGGCGCATATCTCGAAGCGCAGTCGAGTGCCGAGCTGGCGGCGCTGTACGGACGGATCGGCCGCGCGCTCGCGCACACCTGGCAGGTGCGGTACGCGACCGCCGCCCGTCCGGGCGATCGGATCGCTCTACGCGCCACCGCCCCCGGCAACGGCAGGGCCGAGCGCACGCTCGTCGTCGACGGCGGCGGTCTCGACAGCTCGCCCGCGGCACAGGCGCCGGCCGTTCTGCCGCGCAGCGCCTGGCGCTCTCGGGTTGCGCCGCCGGTGGTCGCACTTGCCGTCGGCGTGCTCTTCCTCCTGGCGATCTGGTTCGTGACCATGGCGCGCACGGGCAGCTGGCTGAGCGCCCGCATCGCGCCGCACCTCGGAACCCCGCAGCGGCTCGGCCGTTCGAAGCGTCGCGCCGGCCAAGGCCAGTCGCTCCGCAAGTCGATCGTCGCCACCACGGAGCAGGCGTTCGCGAACGTGCGGCAGTTCCGCGCGTTGCAGGCACTGCTGACACGCGCCGACCTGCCGCTTCTCGCCTCGGAGTTGCTGTACGTCTGCCTCGGCGCCGCATTCGTCCCCGCGGTCTTCGCCGCGGCGGCGGGCGCACCCACGCTGCTCACGCTGCTGGTGATGCTGATCGGCTTCGCGCTGCCGATCGGCTGGGTCGGGCACCGCGCGCGGAAGCGCGCGAAGGCCTTCGACAACCAGCTGCCGGATCTCCTGATCACGATCGCCGCGTCGCTCAAGGCAGGTCATTCGTTCCGGCATGCGATCCAGGCCGTGGTCGAGGACGGCGCCGATCCGGCGGCGAAGGAGTTTCGGCGCGTGCTCACAGAAACGCGACTCGGCCGGCCGATGGATCAGGCGCTCGCCGAGATGGGCGAGCGGATCGGCTCGAAGAACCTCACGTTCGTCCTCAACTCGGTGACGATCCAGCGGCAGATCGGCGGTTCGCTCGCGGGGCTCTTCGACATGGTCGCCGAGACCGTCCGCCAGCGGCAGCAATTCGCTCGCAAGATCCGCAGCCTCACCGCGACCGGGCGGATGTCCGCCTACGTGCTCGGCGGGCTGCCGTTCGCGGTCGCGATCCTCATCAGCATCGTCAGCCCGGTGTACATGTCGCCGCTCTGGCACACCGGCATCGGTCACGACCTCGTCGGCCTCGGCCTCGTGATGCTCGGCGTCGGCGGCGTCGTCCTCCGCAAGATCGTCTCCTTCAAGGGGTAATCAATGCTGCTCTTCGCCATGCTCACACTCGGTCTCGCGGTCTTCCTCGCCGGCGAGGTGGTGACGATGCCACAGCGGCGGCGCGCGGTCGCGCTCAAGCGCGCGTCGGCGTACGGCGCCGTCCGAAACGACCGCGAGCAGGAAATCGCGCGCTTCAAGGAGCGCGTGCTCGTCCCTGCGGTCGAGCGGCTCGCCGCGCTCGCGCTGCGGATCAATCCCAAGGCCTCCGCAGACGCGATCGGTTCGCGGCTGATCGCCGCGGGGCTCTCGTCACGCATCTCGACGTCGCAGTTCCTGGCGGTCAAGTCGGCCGCCGCGCTGTTCGGGGCGGTGCTCGCGACGCTGGCCGGTGTCACGATCGGGCCCATTGCCGGTGTCGTGCTCGTACCCGTGTTTGCGGCCGGCGGCTTCTTCGCGCCCGAGTCGTTCCTGACGATGAAGATCAAGTCGCGGCGCGAGCGGATCCGCTCCGAGCTGCCCGACGCGCTCGATCTGCTCGCCGTCTCCGTCGAGGCGGGTCTCGGCCTCGACGGCGCGATCGCGAAGCTGACCGAGCACATGGAGGGAGCGCTCGTCGACGAGTTCGCGATGACGCTGGGCGAGATGCGCATCGGTGAGGGGCGACAGGACGCGCTCAAGAAGATGGCCGAGCGCGTCCCCGCGCCCGAGCTCGCATCGTTCGTTCGGTCTGTCATCCAGGCCGACCAGCTCGGCATCTCCCTCGGCCGGATCCTGCGCGTGCAGGCCGCCGACTCGCGGCTCCGGCGTCAGGCGTCCGCGGAGGAGAGAGCGATGAAGGCGCCGATCAAGATGCTGTTTCCGACCGCGCTCTTCATCTTCCCTGCGATGTTCATCGTCATCCTCGGGCCTGCCGTCCTGAACTTCACGCACTCGCTGGCGTTCAAATGAGCCAGGAGACCGAGAACGGATTCGGCAGCGGGCTGCGCGCGCTCCTCGATCGCAAGAGTGCGGACGAGGAGACCGCTGCCGTCGAGGAGCACGACGAACCGGTCGCGCAGGTCGAATCGCAGCCGATCGTCGTCGACGTTCTGACGCTGCAGCACGAGCTCGAGTCCGCACTCGGCCGCGAGCGCGATCTGCGCGCGGCGCTCGAGCATCAGGTGGCGACGTACGAACGCGAACGCGCGGAAGACCAGAACCTGGCGCTCCGGATCGCCGAGCTCGAGCAGCAGCGCGCCGAGACTCCTCCGGAGCTCGCGCAGATGCGCGACGAGCTGGAGGCGGCGCAGGAGCGCGAGCGGCGCCTGCAGCAGGCGCTCGAAGAGGAGCGACAGGGCCAGGAGCGGGAGCGCGCCGAGGGGAAGGATCTCGCGGTTCGCGCAACCGAGTTGGAGCAGCAGGTCGCAGAGCTGACGCAGCTGCGCGCCGACGTCGAGGAGCAGCAGCTCGTCCTCAAGATCCAGCGCGAGCAGTTCGAGGCGGAGCGCGCCGAGCTTGCGGAAGCGCGCGCGACGATCGTCGCCGAAGAGGCGCGCGTCACCGAGCTCGCATCGCACATCGACTCGCGCCGCGGCGAGCTCGAATCGGCCGACGAAGAGCGCGCCCAGGCGAGCGCACATCTCGCACAGCAGCTCGCCGCGATCGCCGAGCGCGAGCGCGAGCTGAAGCGGGAGCGCGCGGCCATCGACCAGGTCCGCGAGGAGCAGGAGCAGCGGTTCGTCGCCCGCGAGAACGCGCTGCGCGAGCTCGACGGCGCGATCTTGGCGCGGCAGCAGTCGGTCGCACAGCGCGAGGTCGCGCTCAGCGGCGCGGCGGCCGAGGTGCAGCGCGAGCGCGCGCGCGTGGAGGAGCTCCTCGGCGGCGTGGCCCAGCGCGAGACGATGCTGACGAAGAAGCTCGACGCGCGCGAGCGGATGCTGACGAACGGGGAGGGAGCCCTCAAGGCGTGGGAGGCGCGACTACGGGAGCAGTCCGAACGGCTCGAGCGCGAGCGCGCCGGTCACGGCAACGCGTCACAGGAGGCATTTGCCCTCCTCGCCGAGCTGGAGCAGCGAGAGGCGCGGCTGGGCGACCGCGAGTCGCGGCTGCTCGATGCCGAGGACGCGGTCGCCGCCCGTTCCGGCGAGCTCACGAAGGCGCAGGAGGAGCTGCGGATCCGCGAGGCGCGCCTCCTTGCGGACGTCGAGCTCCGCGAGGACAAGCTCGACGCTCGGGAGCGGAACATCGGCGAACGGGAGGAGCTGATCGAGTTCCGGGAACGCGACGTGCGGGAGTACGTGGGCCAGATCCAGGGCGTCCTGGGTGAGACGCGGAGCGTCGCGTGAAAGTCACTCGTTCGGTGCTCGTAAACCTCGCCGCGGCGACCGACATCTCTGGTGCCGTCAGCACCGGGTCGTAAAGAAGGGGAATCTTGGCCGCAGTCGAAGCCGCCGCCGCAGCCGGCGCGACAACTCAGGATCTCTACAGCCAGTACAGCAAGCAGATCTACTCGTACTGCTTGCACAAGCTGCGCTCGCGCGAAGAGGCGGAGGACGCCGTCCAGACGACGTTCATGAACGCCTTCCGCAGCCTGCAGCGCGGCGCCACCACCCAGTTCGAGCAGGCCTGGCTGTTCAAGATCGCGCAGAACGTCTGCTTCGCGCGCCAGAGCTCGTCGTCGAAGCGGCTGCGACTCGAGGCGCCGAGGGACTTCGACGCGCTGCAGGAGGTCGTCCCGGCGCGCGAGGACGAGCAGCCGCTCGAGCTGATGGGGCTCGAGGAAGCGCTCGAGCAGATGCCGGAGAACCAGCGGCGCGTCATCCTCATGCGCGAGTGGCAAGGGCTTTCGTACCGCGAGATCTCGGAGGAGCTCGACCTCTCGCAGGCGGCGGTCGAGATGCTCATCTTCCGCGCCCGTCGAACGCTCGCCGGCGCGCTCGAGGAACCGCAGGGGACGCGCGAGAAGAAGCTGCGTGCAGGCCGCAAGGTCGGCGCGCTCGGTTCGCTCCTCGGCGCGCTGAAGACGCTGTTCGGCGGCGGCGCTGCGATCAAAGCGGTCTCGCTCGCAGCAGCGGCAATCGCCGTCGTCGGTGAGAGCGCGAACCACACGATCGTCCGTCACCCTGCTGCGGCAAGGGCCGCTTCGGCGTCAGCCGTCGCGGCCCGGGCGAGCGCGTCGGCGACGTCTCGTGCGCCTTTCTCGGCGCGCGGGACGTCGGCCGTCGCGGGATCCGACGCAGCCCCCTCGCCGGTTGCGGCGCAGCCACACACCGTCCGTGCGCACGCCGCGGCGCGAGCCCGCTCGGCCGACGTCGTCTCGCGCGCCCGCAGGAAGGTTCATCCGCGCCCGGACGCGGCCGTCGTGCCTGCGGCGGCGGCGCCGATCGTCGTCGCACCGACACCCGCTCCTGCTCCTGCGCCTGTTCCGGCAGCCGCGCCGGCCGCGCCGCCGGCGCACGAGGATCCGCCGAAGAACGACCGACGGACGACGAGCGTCTCGCCGCCGGTCGCGGCCGAACCGGCGCCGGCCGTGCAGCTGTCGGTCGAGACGCCGGTGACCCCGCCTGCGAACGCGAACAAGGGCGATCACGGCAACAAAGACGGCCAGGTGGATCCGCAGCCCGCGCCGGTCGCCACGGCAGACGTCGTGACCGCGCCGGTCGTGACGACGACGGCGTCCGAGACGGCGCCGCAGTCGACTCCGCCCGCCTCCGCTGACCATGGCAACGGCCAGGGCAACGGAAACGGGCGCGGGCACGACAAGTAGCGAATAATCCGAAGCGTGACCGAGGCTGCGGGCACGCGGCTCGCCGACGTGCTGCACGAACGCGCGCGTCACCTCGTCGCGCGCACCGCGGCCGATGCCTGCGTCATCTCGCGCGTGCTGGGCGACGTCCTGATCATCGTCACACGCGTCACGGCGGATGCCGCACCGCTCGAGCTCGGTCAGGGTTTCCTCGTCTCCGACTATCCGGTGACCGAGGCCGTGCTCCGCACCGGTGACCCGGCTGTGCTCACGCTCGCGGACGACGACGTCGACGCCGCAGAGGCGCAGCTGTTGCGCGACATCGGCTACGCGACGCTGTTGATGCTCCCGCTCGAGGTCGTCGGCGAGCGGTGGGGCCTGATCGAGCTCTACCGGCGCGCCGCTGACCACTTCGGGACGGACGAGATCGCCGCCGCGCAGTCGCTGGCGAGCGTCGACGTCTAACGGACGACGACGTCGGCCGAGCAGCTGTGGACGAGCGCGCACAGCGGCTCGCTGACGCCGCGCAGCTGCTCGTGTCCCGCATCGATCTCGATCGCCGGCCAGGAGTCGAGGCCGAGCGACGCCGCCCCCTCGTCGGAGCCGATCGACAGCAGGTCGTCGACGGTGAAGATGTCGCGCCGGCCCGTCTGACGGCGCGCGATCCCGTCCAGCTCGCGCAGCTCCTCGAGCGGATCGATGCGGACGTTCGAATCGGAGCCGATGCACAGCCCGATCCCGCGGTGCAGGACGCGCTCGACCGGCAGGAACCCGTCGCCGAGATTCGCCTCGGTCGTCGGACAGGCGCAGATCCGTGCACCCGCTTCGGCGATCAGGTCGAGCTCGCGTCCGTCGGCGTGCGTCGCATGGACGATGGTCGTGCGCGGCGAGAGACAACCCGTTTCGGCGAGCAGCTCGATCGGGCGGAGTCCGTGTTCCGCGACACATTCCTCGATCTCGCGGGGCTGCTCGTCGGCGTGCACGTGCAACGGCAAGTGGTGCGCCTGCGCGTAGGCGCCGAGCTGCTCGAGCCAGTCGCGGGGGCAGGCGCGCACGGAGTGGGGGGCGACGCCGACGCGCGCGCCGCCGGCGCGCAGCGACTCGAGCTGCTCGAAATAGTCGGCGACAGATGCCTGCCGGAATCGCTCGATGCCGCCGCGCGCGTAGGCGACATAGAGGAGCACGATCTCGACGCCGGCCTCCGTCGCCGCCTCGATCGCACCGAGCGCTTCCTCGAGCCCGAGGTAGTGGAACTCGCCGACGGCCGTGTACCCCGCGTGACGAAGTTCCGCATAGGTCGCGACATATTCGTGACGAAGCTTTGACCAGGGACTGTCCCCTGCGAGCTGCAGCATGGCCTCCCGCCACGTCCAGAAGTCCGAGCCTTCCGCCCGGCCGCGCAGTGCGCGCTGAAACGCATGGCAATGCGCGTCGACGAACCCCGGCAGTTGAAAGGTGTCCGCCACGTGCGGCAGGATACGGGCCTTGCTGCGGCGCCTACTGGTCGTGGGGCTGGCCTCGGCCGGGCTTGCCCTGCCTGCCGCTGCGTCCGTATCGACGGGCCCGTCGGTCGCGATCTTCTACTACCCGTGGTACGCGACGCCCAAGGTCGACGGCGTCTGGGAGCACTGGGACCAGAACGGGCACCGGCCGCCGACCAACCTGTACTCGCGTTTCTATCCGGCGAACGGCCCGTACTCGAGCTCCGATCCCGCGGTGCTTGCACGGCAGATGACGGAGATCGCCGACGCCGGCATCGACGAGGTCATCGTCTCGTGGTGGGGGCGCGGCTCCTGGGAGGACATTCGACTGCCGTCCGTTCTCGCTGCGGCGCGCCGCCACCATCTCACCGTTGCGCTGCACCTCGAGCCGTACGACCGCCGCTCGGCGGACACGGTCTCCGGCGACCTCGCCTACGCCGCCTCACTCGGGATACGCGATGTCTACGTTTACCAGCCGGACGATCTCAGCATCGCCGACTGGACAGCGGTGCGCTCGCAATCGCCGCCGGGCATGCGCCTCTTCGCCGGCACACCGCGCATCGGCTTCGCTGCCGCCGCGCATTTCGACGGCTTCTACACCTACGACTTCGTCAGCTTCGGGGCCGACAAGTTCGCACGACTCTGCCAGGAAGCACATGCCGCGCATCTCCTCTGTGCGCCCAGCGTCGGTCCCGGCTTCGACGGCCGGCGTGCGGGCGAGCAGCCGGTTCGCGATCGCAAGAGCGGACAGACGTACGACGCACTCTGGACGGCTGCGCTCGCCGCCGACCCGGACGTGATCACGATCACGAGCTTCAACGAGTGGGGCGAGGGCACACAGATCGAGCCGGCGGCCGCGCACAAGGGCTACGCGGCCTACGACGGCGCCTGGGGCCTGACGGGAAACGCCGCCGATTACGCCTATCTGGCCCGCACGGCGTATTGGACGGGGCGAGCCCGCAGCGCTTCCGTTCGAGCCCCGTAGCCCATACTTGCCCCATGTCGGCCCGCGCAGTCCCGGCTCCGCTCGCGCAGCTTCCGAACGCCCTGACGCTGAGCCGCCTCGCGCTGATTCCTGTCTTCGTCGCGCTCATGATCCGGGCCGGCGACGCGCACAGCTGGCCGGCAGGGATCGTCTTCGGCGCCGCAGGGGTCACCGACCAGGTGGACGGCTTTCTCGCACGGGCGTGGCGGGTCGAGTCGCGGTTCGGCAAGATCGCCGACCCCCTCGCCGACCGGCTGATGATCGACGCCGCCGTCATCCTGCTCGTGGCGTACGGACGGCTGCCCTGGGCGGGCCTCGCCGTCATCGTCGCGCGCGACCTCCTGCTGTTCGTCGGCTGGCGGGTGCTCGCGCCGCGCGGGATCGACCTCGACGTCAACCTGATCGGCAAGGGAGCGACCTGGCTCCTCTACACCGCGGTCGGGCTTCGGATCGTCACGCACGACCACACGCAGTGGCCGCTCTGGCTCTTCTGGATCGGCCTCGGCGCCGCCGTCGTCGCCGCGATGTTCTACGTGCGCGACGCCCGGAAACGACTGACCACATGAAGGCCGTCGTCATGGCGGGCGGAGAGGGCACGCGCCTCCGGCCGCTCACCTCGAATCAGCCGAAGCCGATGGTGTCGATCGTCGGCAAGCCGTGCATGGAGCACATCCTCGAGCTGCTCAAGCAGCACGGGATGGAGGACGTGATCGTCACCGTCGCATTCCTGCCGCAGGCGATCCGCTCGTACTTCGGGGACGGCTCGTCGCTCGACATGAACATCGGCTACTCGGTCGAAGAGTCGCCCCTCGGGACGGCAGGATCGGTGCGCCTCGCTGCGGACCGGCTCGACGACACGTTCCTCGTCATCTCGGGCGACGCGCTCTGCGACGTCGATCTGACGCGCCTCGTCGAGTTCCACCGCGAGAAGGGCGCATCGGTGACGATCGGCCTCAAGTCGGTCGACAACCCGCTCGAGTTCGGGATCGTCGTCACCGACGAGGAGGGGCGGATCGAACGCTTTCTCGAGAAGCCGTCGTGGGGTCAGGTCTTCTCGGACACGATCAACACCGGTATCTACGTGCTCGAGCCGGAGGTGCTGCGGCACATCCCGACAGACCGCCCGTACGACTTCTCGAAGGAGCTCTTCCCGCTGTTGCTCGAGATGGGCCGGCCGATGTACGGATTCGTGCTCGACGGCTACTGGCAGGACATCGGCAACCTCGACCAGTACCGGCAGGCGAACTTCGACGCACTCGACGAGCGCGTGCGGCTCGAGATCGGCGGCATCCGTATCAAGGGGAACATCTGGCTCGGCGAGGGCGTCGACCTGACCGACCTCGATCAGATCGAAGGGCCGGCGTATCTCGGCAACTACTGCCGTGTCGCGCCCGACGCGGCGGTCGGTCCCTACACCGTGCTCTCGACGAGCGTGACGTTGCGCGAGCGCGCACGCGTCGAGCGAACGATCGTCGATGCGTCGACCTACTTCGGGCGGAGCACCGTCGTCGAGGGCGCGATCATCGGCCGCGCGTGCGATCTCCGCTCGCATGTGCGCGTGCACGAGGGCGTCGCGATCGGCAACGAGGTGTCCATCGGCAGCGAGAGCGTGATCATGCCGGGCGTCCGGATCTACCCGTACAAGGAAGTGGAGACCGGCTCGCAGCTGTTCGAGTCGCTGATCTGGGAGTCGCGCGGGACCTCGCGCATCTTCCGGCAGCAGGGTGTCTCGGGCCTCGTCAACGTCGACCTCACGCCCGACGTCGCCGTGCGACTCGCCGCAGCGCTCGGCACGGCGCTCAAGCGCGGCGCGCGCGTCGTCGCGTCGCGCGAGGGGACCCCCGCGGCGCGGATGATCAAGCGCGCGATGCTCTCGGGCATCGCGTCCACCGGCGTCGACGTCTCCGACCTGCGCGTCATCCCGGCCGGCGTCGCGCGCCACCTCATGAAGGCGGAGGGCCACGAGGCCGGCTTCCACGTCGGCACGAGCCCGAACGATCCCGAGGCCGTGCGCATCCAGTTCTTCGAAGCGCCGGGTATCGAGATGAGCCAGAAGATGCAGCAGGAGGTCGAGAAGCATTTTGCCCGCGGCGAGCTGCGGCGTGTGTCCGCCGCCGAAGTGGGGGCGATGTCGTATCCGGCGCGAGTGCACGAGAGCTACGCGAGCGACCTGCTGCGCAGCGTCGACGTCGAGCGCGTGCGCGCTCGCGGCTTCCGGCTCGTCGTCGACTACGGCTTCTCGGCGGCGTCGTACGTCCTGCCGCTCGTGCTCGGCCCGCTCGACGTCGAGGTGGTCGCCGCGCACGCGTTCCCGAGCGAGGGGGAGACGGGCCCGACCGGCCTGGCAGCCGCGATCGGCCAGACGAAGCGGCTCGTCGGCGCCGTGGGCGGCGACCTCGGCGCGGTCTTCGACCGAGCGGCCGAGCGGCTCTACCTGATCGACGAGCAGGCGCACGAGATCCCGGTCGAGCAGGCCCTGCTCCTGTTCGTCCGGCTGCTCGAGTCGAACGGCGTCCACGGCAAGATCGCGTTCCCGGTCACGGTCACGAGCCAGGTCGACCGGCTGGCGGAGGGGTCGGGGCTCGAGGTGATTCGCACGGCGCACTCGTTGCCCGCGCTGACGCAGGCGGCCGCGAACGACGGCGTCGTCTTCGCCGGCGCGCTCGGCGGCGGCTACGTCTTCCCGGAGTTCCTGCCCGGCTACGACGCGGTCGCGAGCCTCGTCAAGCTGCTCGAGCTGCTCGCGCCCGTCCGCCGTCCGCTCTCCGAGCTGATCGCCGAGCTGCCGCGGCCGACGCTCGTCCACCGTCAGCTCGCCTGCCCGTGGGGGCTCAAGGGGCTCGTCATGCGCCTGCTGAACGAGCGCATGGCCGGCCGCGACCTCGACCTGACCGACGGGATCAAGGTCTTCGACGACCGCGGCTGGGGGCAGGTCTTGCCCGATCCGGACGAGCCGCTCATCCACCTATACGCAGAGGGCGCGTCGCAGGAGGAGTCGGAGGCGCTCGTCGCCGAGCTGCGCGGCATCGTCGAGGAGATCGAGCAGGGGCAGGGGGAGCCGGTCGCCGCTCGGTAGCTCGCGAGTGCTGCGCACTCGCTCGCTGCGCTGAGGAACTTCGCGCACCGGAGAGCACGGTCTCGGTGCGCTGCGTGCGCAAGGTCGCCGGTTGCCCGCCGTGGCGCGGCGCCTACGGCGCCGCGGCCAGGGAGCGGGA
>Ga0105240_10004878_pt1 | contig 20182 bp, 19 predicted proteins | sample KBSC54metaG_FD_80426 | JGI IMG/M metagenome (GOLD analysis project Ga0105240, IMG submission 80426) | Corn rhizosphere microbial communities from Kellogg Biological Station, Michigan, USA - KBS C5-4 metaG | ecosystem: Host-associated > Plants > Roots > Rhizosphere > Soil | place: Michigan, USA... | reverse complement strand
CGTCAGCGAATTGTTGGCAATTCTTGAGCGCTCCCAGCCGGCGGTTATTTTTTCGGAGATTCCCACCTCGAATATTGACCGGTTCAGGGACGGCACCCACGGTACCCCTGAGTCCACCGCCGTTGCCCGCTACCTAGAGAGTCATCATGTCGACCTTGTTGCCGTGGACCTGGCCAAGCCCGAGCAAAAGTTCTTTGACGACGCTAAAGAGATGTTTCATGCCGTCGAACGGACGAGTCCTGACTACCGCCGCTTGATGGACCGTAATAGTGACGAAGTGAAGGCCGGTGGTTTCCATTATCTCAACAGCGATAGGTGCATTCAGGCGTGGGCAGACATTTACCGTGAAGTGCTCGCTACGATCGAATGGACCGGCAATCGTCGATTGCGCGAGATTTTCGACCTCTGGAATCACACGAACGAGCGCCGCGACCGGGAGATGATGCAGAACATTCTTTTCTACACGGCTCACCACTCTGTCGTGCGTGGCGTGTTCCTTGTTGGTGCCGCACACCGGAAATCCATTATCGACAAGGCCTTCGCCGCCGGAACTGCCATACCTCAAATCGAATGGGACTTAGACGGCTTCCTCGGATAGAGCAAAATACGGGACTGTCCGCTGAATCTCACTCAACGGTTGCTGTCACAAAGAAGAAACGTGTTTGTGATAAACGTTAACGAGGCTGATTAGTAATCCAATCAGTCTGCCTTCGTTGCCAAGTCACAACGAAAACTATTGCTCACATCACTCCCTGCTGTTAAACCTTATCGCGTACAGCTATGAAATTAGACAAGAAAGCTACACACAGCTTCGTAGCGAAATTAGAGCTCATTTACACAGTTTCATTTACCGTATGCGTGGTCAATTGCGCAGATGCAATTCGTGCGGCTTGGCAATCTTCAGCGAAGGGGTCTATCGCCTTGGTGGTTTTCGCGAGCACGGCCCTTTTGCTCGTAGCTTTCAGGTTGATCTTTGCTACTAAGGCCCTTCATGATTTTTTGGATCGAGCGGATGAAGCGAGATCAATACGCGTGGTTGTGATCCATTCCTCTCTCCTAATTCTCCAATCCTTCTTGGTGTATGCGGCTAGCCTTCCGCTGAAAGACAATCAGGTAGCGAACTCGATGCTATGGCTTGGCTGGGCGTTACTTCTTAATGGTGTTTGGCTTTGGTGGTTGCACCGCTTCGAAATCTGGTCTATCAACAATATCGTTTTATCTTCTACCGTTATTGCGTTGTATTGGTTCCATTGGAATCCGACCATATTGGTGTTGGTTCTTTTCTTAAATAGTTTGATAGATTTTTATCTAACGTCGGACTGGTATCTGGGCGGGAGAGCGCCAACCATCCGGAGCTATTCTGACTTCGTCAGGCACCTAAAGTCGGTTCAGTTGTAGTCTCTCGACGTACCCAATCATTGCTTTATGATCTGCCGTACCGATTGCCATGCACTTCGCCAGCACGTTGGATGAAATCCGTTGTAGATACGCGTTTTGACATTGTTATACGTTAGCGTCTACTGAAGCAGAAGCGTCGCAACTGTTTCACAGCTCGTAGAGCCTCTGATTTTTGGAAGCCAGGTGAGAGCGCCTTACTTAAATAGTTTTTAAAGCTCTCTGCTGCTTTGAGTTTGATGTCCGAAACGAACTTCTCACGCTCTTCGTTTGATCCAAATCTACCACTACTTCGCAGCGCGTTACTTAGCGCTTGTGAAAAATTGACCGTACGTCGATGTCGTGAATTCTTGACAGCGTGATCGACCAAGGGATGTGACGCTGTATCCAATACTGCCTGATAAGTCGTCCGCACCACCTCTAACGGAAAGCTATCTTCTAACGCCTTGCGGAAGACAAACGAGCTACCATTTCGCAAAAGCCGTCGTTTTTTTAGGTTCCGCATGTCTTCTTGGACATTTTTTCGTCCATCTCCGTCCAAAATAACGAACACACGCTCACCGCGGTCTCGGAGATTGGGCAACAATGTATTGAGAGTTAATCGGTTTGTGCCGCCCTGCAAATTGATGATTTCATCAATGTAAAACTGCTGGGCGAATTGGGAGAATATGATCCTTTCCGATTTCCCTTCCACCACCAGCACCCTCCGTGACGCCATAGCCGGGGCTAGCTTGGCCATCCATGTATGGTAGAGCTCAATTTTGGCTTTGAGCCTGCCCGACATGAACAGCGGTGTATGTAAGTAACGCGTCTTCCAAAATCCAAAATAATCGCTGTCGGCTCCAAAACCGCCATAAGTCAACGCTTCGACGGCAAGCTCCCCGTAAATTAACGCCGTTTCGATAAACACTTTGAGCTTTTTCGGATCGTAAAGATCAACTTCCCGGCCTGCGAACAGGAAAAAATTTCGTATAGCGAGTTCGTGCGGTTTACACTTGGTTTCGTCAGTGGCGTATTTGCAATAGCTGCTGGCGGAGCACTTCTTAAAACACCGGATGTAAGTCACGTACTCCTGTACCAGCTTGTGGATGATCTCGGCTTCCCGATTGTTGTATGGAAAGAAGAGTGTTCGTTCTCCCGGGACTTCAATGGTCATATTTTCGGTTGGCAATTCTTTCCGGCGCATGGACGAAATTATATACCGGCGGACTTACCGGGTCGATTGATCAGGAAGATAAACCGATCTATGATCGGTAATGCCGTTATTTAACGGGTGTTAAACGTGAAATTTAAGCCAGGGAACAAATTCGGCAAGGGGCGACCGCAAGGGTCGTCATACGTCCATCTTTGCCAACAATGGGCCGAGCTCGGTGGTTGGAAGATGCTGATTCAATGGGCTGAAGGGAAAGAGAGGGGTAAGCACGTCCCTTGGCCGATCCGTCGATACGCAATGAATATGTTAATCGCCTATGGATTTGGACGCCCGCGCGAAGCAATTGAGATTACTGCCCCGCCAGATGGGCGCATCGATTTTAGCTGCATCACTACTGCTGAATTACGCCAAGCTCTCGGCATCGATGGAAAGACAATAAATTCTTCTGCAACACATACAGTTAGCACCAACACGCCACCCGAAGCCTTCCAAAAAGACACTCATTCTTAGACGCAAAAAGCCCGAATTGTAACCAAAAACTGCTGCGGTCTCAGGGGGACGGTCCATTTTTGTTTAGTAAACGATTGCTCGATGAATGCCCAGGTCAGAAACTTGTAAGATGGCTGTAATTTCTTGTCACAATTTGAATTAACCCGTGACGAAATACGTTGAGTACCGAAAATGACTAAACAAAAAAGGACCGTCCCCTAATTTTCACTGTCATATAACCAAAACATGAAATTAATCCCATTTTCGGCATCACAGCATCCCCCAGCCCGGCCTTTATTTTTCCTAGCCACTTTAGATAGGGATTAGGGGTATATCAAAATGAGTGGTTAAATCAGGCATTTTTCAGCATCGATTTGCTGACACAAAAAATTATGACTCGGAACCTGCTCTGTTGACAGGTTTTTAGACCCGTGGTCCTTTAGTCCCAGATTTAGTGACTTTCGATGGATTCCTTATTTTTGTCTAAACCTGCATACTCTGGACAAGACAATGAAGCGGCAAGAGTCCTCTTTGGGAGATTGATCATGCGACGAATTACTATTGCAACTTCAAGCATACTGTTAAGCTCGGCATTGTTATGCCCGATTGTAAATCTCCATGCTGACGATATTGTTGTAGGCGATCGTCCATCAATGTATAAACCACTTTCCGGGAATCAAAAGGTACTTGAAGGTGTAAACAATCTCTATAGTAACGGGAAAATTTCTTATGCAACGATGCAATCAGTTTCCCGTGAAATCACGCATCCCGTAACATCGGTTTCCGCTTCCGTTGCCGATGCATTGTCTATCTCCACTTTGAAGAATTCTCTCGCAACTGCGTCGCCTCATACCGCCGCGAAACCAGTAACGACGCATAAGACGGTTTCACATATTCATACCTCTGACGAAGCTGAATTCGCCGCACCCCAGGATTTTACGGCGCAGCAGCAGGCAGCAGGTTCAATTCAGCTCTCATGGACGGCCTCAGACCGCGCTGTGTCCTATAACATCTATGAGAATGGGAAATTGATTGGCCAAACATCGGACACGAACTTCACCCTGAGCGGAGTTATTGGAGGCCAGTACGACCAGTTCTCGATCGAAGCGGTGGATGCGAACCAAAACGTTTCAGATCAAACGTCGGTCACGATGATGTCGTTGCCTCAGATCGTTGATCCATTCAATGCGCTAACTGCAGATGAATTAGCAAATGTCTACGCTTATCTTCGTTTGCTACCTCCGGATCATTTATCCGGCATTCAACGTATTGTGATTCTTTTGGGCGATCACGCCACGGTTCAAAATTACTTTAAATACCAAGACAAACATACCGCCATCGTCGGTCCTCTGTATGAGCCCGACGGCTCGCTTGAATTCAATCCCACACCTCAAAATCTTCCGTTTCTTGTCGGAGGCGCAGTCGGTCAATATCTGCAAGACAATAGGCTCGGGTACTTGAAAGATGACTACATAAAGAATGCTCCATTCTTTGCGGCTTATAGCTTGTGGACGACAAACAGCATCAGCAATCTAACATACGCTGCTAATGAAATCGCTCAGTACGGCAGTTCGGGTATTTCGTGGTTAACCCAGAGCATGCTGATCAGTGGGGCCATATCCGTTGGCTCGGGAGCGAAACAATGGCCGATTTATACAACTTCCAATACCGGTGTTGTGACGAAGAGTTTTGTAGACGTCTCTTTAAAAGGCGATATTCTTGCCATCGGGGACACCTATTTCACGCTCAACGCGAAAAACCAAATTATTGCGATTCAGGCCTCCGGAACAAACAATATTATTCACTTGGATCAGCCTCTGACGATTCCTCACGTTGTTCTTGAAGCAGTCGCTAATATTCCTTCCTAACGGAAGAGGCTCGCGGACGTGGCATGCCTAAAAGAATAAGTCGCCTCGTTGGCCTTCTCATAATTCTTTGCTTATTGGCAAATTCGTTCGATAGAAACTTTATTCCGATTCAGTCTAATTTCCCCACCTTCACCAAAAACCAAGCGCCTCTGGGAATAGACTTGCAATCTGAGGCTCTTATCCCGCCCGCCGTAGGCGCCACATATCATTATTTGATTCCCGCACTGGGTTTTATGATCATCGCGATGGCGCTCGGAAACCTTATGCCATTGCCTACCGCTCGAGCTCAACTGCTGGGTGGCTCCCCAAGTGCTGCACAAGAGATTGGCGCAGACCAAAGAGACGTTCAAATTCGGGATTTAGAACCAATCTTGCGACGAAAATCAACCCCGGAGACTAAAGCGCAGCTTATTCAATGGACAACGCGCTATATGGTCCAGCGGAAGAAGGTGGACGTTTCAAAACTTTCCATCGTTATTATCCGGCTTCCGATAAATCCATTATCAGGCGGCGTGTTATTTTTCACATCTGATGTGATGTCTATGTTGGACTCTGGAGCCGCCAAGGCAATTGCGAAAAAATATGGCGGGGGCTATATCATCAAACCGCGCTTAAATCCATCGCAGATCGCGGTTCTTCGGTCCCATCAAGAGAGTGATCCGGTCCTCGGCATAAATGAGGATGCCGTGTTTGGTGGACCCTCGTCTGATCCAGAGAAGTTTTTAGGCAGCTTGTTCCACGAAGAGGGACATCTGCTTCAACCCAAGGAGGAAGATCTGACCGATCGCATTCTTGCGGAACTCCAGAGCAAAGTGAGAACTGATTCTGCCCTGGCCAAGCGCAATGTGTCCTGGGATGAAGTCCGGAAGCACGTTTTCAAAGCCATGCTCGCGCGAGGAGAGGTGCAGGCCATCGATTACGGTTTCCTCGAAACCACTAAGTTATTCGGGCCAAATTCTGAGAATGCCTTCGAGCAACGTTACCGCAAGAATAAAGCGACCGAATATCTATCCGAACGCCGGAAGCTTGGTAAATGGTTCCCGGAATCTTTGTTATACCCGTACTTTAACACGGATGATATTAGACAGCCTCGCGATGATAGGACATCGCCGGATCGGGCCAAGTTTGATGCGGGAGCGGGCATACCATTCCCTGGACGCTTTTCACAAAACCAAAAACTGCGGCAGGCCGCCTGACATATCTACCGATTTACAATCCAACTCTTCTGACACCCCTCGACCACTTAGGAGAGATAGGGGACGGAGAGATAGAGAGATAGGGGACGTAGTGATGTTCCCCCGATTTAGTGAAGGCTTGTGGGACGTAGCGTCTTTCGCGTCCTAATTGTTGTGAATAAAACAGCGCTTCGAGCGATTTAGGGGTGGGTCAATCGCGACGGAACCTTCCAGCCCTTCGATTACCCGAATATGGACGGGTAAGACGTTACGTCCCACAGTCCACATAGATTCACACCTAGTGGGCATCGCTCAAAGAGTGAATTGAAAAAGGAGCACCAACTGTGATTCTGTGAAGATACGCCAATGTTTAGTTCTCGGACACTTTACTTGAGGATGTTTCGTTGGCGGACGAAAAACTATGCGTAAATTTTTAGGTCATCTCTGCGCGTTTTTTACGCCGCTACTTCCAGTGAGGGAAACTTTTGGTTTCTTTGTGCATGAGGGCTGGTTCTTCCAAGAAGCACTTCACGGGCCCATTTTTCGAAGCGCTTTAGGAACGGTGCATCATGTTTCATCCGTTCAATAAACGATTCTGCCGTCAGGGTTGGATCCAGGTCCGATTGCATCAGTGGAAGCATGAGCGCGACAATCGATCGATTTCCTAGATGATCCACACATTCATCCACGAAGGCATCGCTGATTTTGGAAGGTTCAAAGATGCCGATACGGATAAGATGCTGCAGAATTAAGTTGTCCAAAGAAGTAAACGGCCGCTGCGCGGAAAAATTAAGCTTCACATACTGTTCGTACGGCATGCCCATAATAGCCGTGATTTTTCCCCTGACATAGGCGTGCACATCTTTCTTTTTAAGTTGAGCCTCAACGATCCATAACGCGGTTTCAAAATAGGTCGCTTCAATTTCTTTCGTCCACCGTGATCGAAGCACTTTAATTTGTATGGCTTCCATGCGCTTTTTTAGCGCCTCCATTTCTGCGAGCGTCTTTATCTGGCCAACCTGCTTCCTGAGTTGGGCAAGATCTTGGGCTCCAGTATCCTTCTGATTCATTTGATGTTGGGTGAGATGGGCAATTTCGTGAAAAATGACGAAGCCCCCATGTTGAATCAGCCAATCAAAGAGATCGGGATCTATCTCGAAGATTCCTTGTGCACGATCGATCGTAAACCACGAACCCTTGACATATTTAAATTGCGCTGTGGCGACCAGTGTTTTAAATGCGTTCACGGCATTATGCAAATCGACTTTGCTATATCCGGGCAATAAGGGCATCGCGTCAATACAATCGCGAAAATCCTGATGATCTGCGACTACTTTTAAAAGCGCGGCGCGTATTTGTGCTTCGCTGTATTTTGGCGTGACAGGTTTTACAACGGTCGATCGCCCCGGAGGTTGAGCCAAGACTTGAGCCACCATGGACGACGTTTGAGCCGAAAGCAGGATTAAAATCATGCCCATCCCCAAACCTTTAAGCAGCAATGCGCGTAGCCGCCGGATGAATACCACCGCTACAATGACGGCGGTTAATACGCCGAAAACAACAAAGGTCGTTGTGGCGGATAGGATGGCAAAATCGGCGATGTTAACGAATGCTGTGCGTGGCCCATGCCCGAACCGGAGAAAATCCGTAACATACCCGTGAAGCATTTGTTCCAGAATGTTGCCTAAGATCCCGCCACCCAATACCCCTACGCTGATATAGAAAAAGCGCAATACATTGATTAGTAATCGCTGTTGCAACGTCTGCGCGGCGCTCATCGCGTTGCGCAAAGAGGGGATAAAGATCAGTCCAGCCAGTATGGATACAACACGTGAAAGGGCTTCAAAACGGTCGGCGTCCGGGACCAGATGATGAACGCGGGTGAAATGCAGATCGCCCTGCAAGATGGCCTGGTAAATCAGCTTACATGCTTCGGATATTTGCGGATGTGTCACAGATTGGACTGCGGCGGTATAGAGGGGCAAAGTGTAATGCGCGATTGTTTTGGAAAGGGCATCACCACCTAAAACGGCAAAAAGAGTTTTGGCATAGGGACTTCCCAAAGCAGCGCGCATATTTCGCGGGTCCAACGGATTGTAAGGCGCTTGTACAGGCTTGATGCCTATACGCGCTTTAGGAAAAGCTTCAGCCGTCGCAGCTAAGGCACAAGTCGTGGGCTGCAAGGACACGCACTCTTCGTTGCGCTGAGAGTAAAGTGAAATCGCCCGGAGTGAATCCGCCACAAGGCAGGGAATTAAAAAGAGTGCAATCAGCTGAAGTAGGAATTTCCGCATAAACAATAGGATCCTAGTCTAATATACGAATGCGAAATTCAAGTTAAATTACGACTCCAAAGGCCCAAATAAGGCTGGGCCTAAGTCCATAAACTTATGCGGTCTCAGGGGGACGGTCCATTTTTGTTTAGTAAACGATTGCTCGATGAATGCCCAGGTCAGAAACTTGCAAGATGGCTGTAATTTCTTGTCACAATTTGAATTAGCCCGTGACGAAATACGTTGAGTATCGAAAATGACTAAACAAAAAAGGACCGTCCCCTTTTAACCACGCTTTTAACTCCCCTTATCGACACGGGACACCCTAAACTCCTTAATAAAAGTCTTGAAAACAAATGAATATATCGTTAACATATTTCTATGGTTATCTCCGATGCCTCGGTGCTTATTGCTTTGGCCAAGATGAGGCGTCTGGAAATTTTAAGACAGACCTACTCTACTGTTCTCATCGGCCCTATTGTTAAGAACGAGGTTGTCGATGCGGGAAAACGTATTGCTGCTTCCGGATCTGAAATTGTCGAAGACGCTATTAAGCAAGAATGGATCCAAGTGGTCCAGCCTACCGCAAAGGAACGCCGGCTGACTAAAACGCTTGGGGAGAATGTACATCTCGATTTGGGTGAAGCCGAAGCTATTGCGTTGGCGTCTTATCGGAAACATCTTCTTTTGGTTGATGACAAAGAAGGGCGTGCTGTGGCGGCGATGCTCAATGTCGCGCATATTGGCACGGCTGGCATTTTATTGGAGACCTATTTCAAAGGATTGACGGATTTCACGCAGCTAGAAAATGATTTACAAACATTAAGCGAAGTGATTTGGCTTTCACCGTCGGTTGTATTGGCTGTTCTTAAAAAAGCCAGGGAGATGAAGCAATGAAAAAAGAACAAATGGTAGGGACGCGTCTTTCTAAAGAATTGGTCCACGATATCGAACAAATCGAAAGAATTGAACACTCGGATCGCTCCACGACAGTTCGGAAACTCCTCGGCAAAGCAATCGCCGGGTGGAAACTAGAGCATTCCGCTCGACTTTATGGACAGAGCAAACTCACCTTAGCGCGCGCGGCTAAAGAAGCGGGCACGTCGATCTGGGAAATGATGGACTTTGTCCGGCGCCACAAGATTCCCGCGCAATATGACCTCGAGGATTTTAATCAAGATATGAAAATGCTCAACCGACGGTTGCGCCCCTAACCCAATAGCGACCCCTCTTCCAGGCGAGTGACCTCAAGGAAGGGGCAGCTGGCGCCCCCTGGAATATGGCCTTTATTTCTCCTGCCCGTTCAGCTTTGAACTTCAAGTATTCGTTTTGGGACGGGCTCGTTGGCTGGTATTCGCAAATGAGCGCGAATGACATTCACCAATGGAAATGCACTTGTAAGAACCCTTGAGAGCTGAAACAAATTTTTCGGACGCAGGATGCGGCCAGTACTAATTTTCTTGAGGATTTTCTCCCATTTGGATTCATATACCTCATTAATGCGGGCGTCCAAAGCAGGGTCGCTCATTTCAAGACTGAGTCTATGTTGACTTGCCACTAGAGCCGCCATTTCTCGCGGCGATAATTTTAAAAGCTTTTCTAAAATGAAGCTCTCCTGGGTATCCGACATGAAAGGTAGCTTTCTATCTAATTTCAAGGATAAACCCGTGATTAAGGCATCGCGAAGCCTGTCACCTTCGATCGCTTCTAGAATCTCCTTTAAATTCATTCCTTGAAATCCCTGATAGCTTTGACGGATCTCTAAGATGGTCGAGACCGCATTAGGCCACATGTATTTTAAACCCACCAAATGAATTCCTCGGGCTTCTCGTAGGAATCCCTCTATTTCCGTCCATCGTTGAGCCGACCAGTTCGTCGGGATACGGCGTGGGGATTTAACGGGGACAGAGCCATTACGTTTGAGGGAGACTTTCGGTTTTTTTTGTTCGACAGAGCGCACGGGATTCGTTGGGCGCGTCACCGACGAAATATATTTAACTCCAACTTGAAGCTCTCGCAGATACGTGAGAATATCCGGAGCCTGCGAACGGAAAAATTCGTCGTGCGCATGGAGCATGTAGTCCCTCAACAAATTTTTTACAGCGGTAACATTTTTGTCAGCCATCGCGGCGACGATCGCCCCCGCTTCTAGCGATCGGCGTTGGCGATATTCGGAAGAGTGCAAACGCTGCAACGCCTCAATAAGAAATAGCGGTCCATTGATTTGGTCCAATAGGGCATAGCGAATCGGGTTCTCAACGAGATGCCAGAGGTAATGATGAAATCGCACTTCGGCATAGGGATCCTTTGCATCAGATATGGCTGAGGCCAGTGACTGGAGTTTCTCCACATCCGTTTGCTGAATAACGCCAAGGGTGTCTAGAAACGCATCGAATTCCGCGCGGACCTGCAAGTAATCATTAGTTTCTTCTCGTGTAAGATTTCGAACCTCCGATCGTTTCCTGCGAACTCGAACAACCAATCCTCTACCTTCCATTCGAATCAGCGCTTCCCGAATCATCGATTCAGACGCCCATAATTGCTTGGCAAGGTCCTTTTCCGATAGCGTCGCACCTAATTCAAGGGAGCCAGAAAAAATGGAATTCGTGATATGTTCGACCACTTTATCGCTGAGTCTCTGAAGAAACGGAGGCACGGGGAAGGGATAGTTCGGCGATGATTTTTGCGCCGCGAACCATCCCCCCTCTTCCGTAAATGTTTTTCTCGACGAAGGTGAGCGGAAAGGGTTGTTGTTCCATCGCCGGTGCGCTAGCCAAGAATTCCCCAGAGAAACCATCAAAATAACGGGAACGCCTATTAGAACTACAGGCGTTGCCGCCCCTGTCGTAAAAAGTAGATAAAATCCGATGACCGCAGGCAATGCAAAATCCGTGCCATATTTTTGCCCTTTTCGCTTCAAAAATTCCCGGATGGGGCCCGCGTTTTCTGGCGTGATATGAACTGGGACAACCCGGCCCGCCCCCTCGGGCTGTGCTTGAAGTTGATAGATCCAGTCGCCGTGGTCTTTGACAAACTGATTGGCACTGACAAATATCATGACGAGGGAAACTATTGAAAAGACCAAAGCCATTGTCTCAGCGGCGACGCTTGGATTCTGACCCCAGATGCCAGTGAGCCACAAAACGATGCCCGCCAACTGGGCCGCTGCAATCGCCGGAATCGCAATCCAACCTGCAATATAAATCAGGGTCTCGTGAAGGGGTGCTTCCCGGCGAACATATTGCTCTAGGGCTGAGGGATCATGCTCAAGATGCGGAATTTGAGTGGCTGTAACAGAATCCTCAGTTGCATCGGTCGTTGCGGCAGGCGATGCCCCCGGCGATTTGTTCAGAGATAAAATAGTGAGAGACCCGATCAGGCCGAACACGTACCCCAGGCGGCTGCTTTCCGAGCGTACATAGCGGCGCGCTGTTTGCATGCCTTCCATCAGCGCTTGGTTTTCGAAGTTGACAATCGCTGAGCTTGCGGAATGCCGGACTGTTTGCAAATGAAAGCCGGACGCCTGCAGCGAAGCGGTCTCTGCCGATAGGCAAAGAATTAGGAGACTGGAAACTATACGCAGGAGAGTTTTTAGCATAGCGGCCACGCGCCGTCGCGCTTGGATAGTTAACCTATTCTAATGGCAAGCTTCGGACAAAATAATCCGTCGAAAGGCCAATTATTGGTGTCCTATGGTCCCAGCTGTTTTGAGGGCCCGTCGAGAGATTTCGATGGATTTCATGACAATCGTGACGCTAAGGGGACGGCCCGTCATTTCTTCTTAAATTCGTAGATCCTAGAATTAATGGGGGAAGCGATTGCCGTCCCCTTATCGCCCTTGGTAGGGCAAGTTTGAACGGGCGAGAGAGAGGCCCATCCTGGAATCTCCCGAAAGACCTCTGGATGTTTTGCGCGGGCTGTCAATAAAATGGAAAACGGACAAAGACCTATGGGACAAACACAGATTTCGCTAGCGTATGCGGCATCGTAATTGGAACGCCCGTGGCGGGCTGGTGATTCATCATGCATAAAATTTTTCGTCGGTCCTTAGGCGGCTTACTGATCGCCTGTTTATCCGTGGACCTTTCTCATGCGGGGGTTGGTTTGCGAGATTCATCCGGGAGAGAGCAAACGATTTCAACGCCTCCATCACTATTCGGAGGGCAAACCCTAGCCGCCCACGGCATTTCGACTCTTCACGCGAACACAAACGGCCCGTTTGGATTTGGATCTTTTTTGCGACGTGCCGTCGCGACGCCAAGTCGAATGAAAATTTTGGAGCCGCTTGCCGTGGTGATCGTGCTCTTTGGATGGGTTGTGTGCACTCGGCCCTCCGTTGAACAAGTGGCCTTTAGCATCTCGATAACTCTCATTGGTACGGTCACATCGTTTGGTTCTGATCCGTCCGGCGCTTCGCGGTCAAAATTGGGCGACCGTCACGCATTCAAATTATTAAAGTTAACCCTTCCGAAGCCCGATCGATCGGCCTGGCCTTCGACCGTTTTTAGTCCCGAGACGCGAGACATGCTGTTGCGTTACGGTTTCCTTGAGAAGAAAATTGGCGACGCCTCTTACATCGTAGGCCCAATCGCCGCTTCATTTCTGAATTCGGTCCATTTTGCAGAAGCGTTTTCTTATCTGCCATCGATTTATTGGCAATCTGGAACCTCCAAACAGCGGACAGACTATGTGGCTCTTTTTAGAAAATTCTCGAAAGCTCTCGACGCGATGGGCCTGGACTCCGTCAACGAATTGGTAAGCGTTCCGTTACTCGCCCATGGCGAGGTTCTCGAGACGCTCAGCGCCCGATACGCGGGCAACGTGAACCATTTCATAAACGATATGTTGCGGCCTGAAAGTCCGGCCCGCCGCGCGGTCGTGATCGCGCGTGATCGGCCCGGAGAAGAAATGACTTCTCTCTTCCGGATTTACGACCAATACACCTATGTTGCGGACTGGTTTCATGCGAGGTTAAGGTCAGCTCGTTCATCAGAGCCGCTAATCGTCCTTTCATTGGCTTGTTCCACGGGGTTGGAGCCTCTCTCTCTTGGAACGACGCTTTGGGCAGAGTGGCGGTCATTGGAAACTGACGCGCGATTTTCCGACGTCGTTCGTGTTGTCGGCGTCGATATTCATCCTCGCCGAATTCAGGAGGCGCTCCTTTATCTGGCAGAGGGCAAACGTTTTGATCGAAAAACAGGATTGACACGGAATGACGTCCACTCCCGCAACGCGGTGGGAAGAGCAACCACTGCCGGCTTGATATCGTTGGTTCAACAAGCGCTCCCCGCACTTCGCGAGGTCACGGAATTTAGGGAGCGCGCGGTATTCGACTTCGATACCCTGAAATTAATTCGAACCGCAGACATCATCACGATGAATAATCTTCTGTGTTATTTATCTGAAAGCGACATCGAGAAGCTTCGTTCGTATCTGAAACAGATGAAGCCCGGCGCGATTCTCCTCACGCTGGATCCCGTGCAGGATCGGAATTTCGGCTTGAGCTTCGAATCCACTCGAATCGCCTCATCGAGCATCGCGTTCCGGCGCTTACCCCGCGTTGCCGCCTAACGTTCGGCTCAGCGGTATGAAAAGATGTAAACGGTCTCCACGTGGACGATAAGGGAGACGGCCCGTCGTTTACCAATAAACTAACTTGGCTATTTCCTTCAGGAATTGCTTTTGGGAATCATCAAAGGTACTATCGGAAAGTTGTTTGTGATGGAGTGAAAAATGGGAAAACAATTTCTATTGTAAAGACGTCCTATGAGAATGAGTAAATTAAGTTTTGCCTTGCTAATAGTCCTATCCACGTCGCCCATCGTAGTTGCTGATGGCGGAATTGCCGCCAAAGAGAATCAATACCATCAGATTCAAGATTTAATTCAACAACGTAAAATTCCAAGCGCTTTGGATGAAATACAAAAATACCGAAATAAGTATCCTGCGGACAGGGCCTATCAGACGCTTTGTAGCCAAATGTATACCGGAGAGGATCGGCCTCCTGCCTGCCAGGATTCTCCCTACGTTATCGCCGATAAGTACTTCGACCAAGGAAAGAAATTTATTGATGCCGGAGACTATAAAGGCGCTCAAGATTCTTTTCATCGCATCGTTCAGTCTTTCTCAGGCACGGATCGCGTTGATGAGGCAAAATTGTTAGAAGCCTATTGCCGCCGAAAAATGGCCCAGCAAACTACTGACGCAGAAAGATAGGGGGACGTTCCGTCCTACCGTCCTGGTTGTAAATGCGAGGGGATGGTCCTCATGCCGCTTTAATTCGTCAGGAAGCGTCGGCAGGAATCCTTTCTGAAGGCCCAGCAATGAGATTGGATTCACCATAATCCCTGTCGATCGCGCATACGGCTCCTACATCGGCTTCAAAGCCGCGGCCTAAATCTTTGGTATAAAATAGTTGCATGCTTCCGCACACTCCGCTTTCCAAGACCATCGATCAGCGCTTAAGCGAACTGCAAACAAAATATCACCAGTCCGATATTCCCTTAACCGTACGCTTGACGTTTATGCTCGATTGCCTGCGTTTGCTGTCACGCTTGCCGGCGGCTATCACCAAGGAAATGGATGCGATTCGAGCGCTAACTCCCGAAACCGCCTCAAACACGGCGCGCAAGACAATTGCCAAACGCTGCAAAGCCTGGCTCCTCACTCAACAATCTCAGCCCGGCGGCTTTGATAAGGAAGTGGTTCTCTGCATGGAGTTGGTGCTGGAGGTCTTGAATGAATACGAGCGGGAAGAACGTGGGAATTGGACAGAGCATCTCCACTTTTTTCTGGCCGGGGTCATGGTCATTGATGATACGCTCAATCCCGCCATTGAAGCGTTAATGAAACAGCATTTTGGTGATTATTAAAAAGATAGAGCGCATTGAAATCGGATTCATTCTTTCGCCCGCGGACGATATTTAGACTAAAGAGATACCTCGTAGACTTCAAGTCGCTACGTTAAAGCGTTGCTATGCTCAGAAACCTTTTTTGCTTGTTTTCGCATCGAACTCAATGGTCCACTCGATGCCGTATTTGTCTCTGAACATCGCGAAATAGGTGCCCCATGGGCTATCTGCCATCGGCATCTCTACTGACCCCCCTGACGAAAGGCCATTAAATAGTCTATCTGCTTCTTCCCTGCTCTCGGCGCTCACGGCAATCTTAGATCGGTTTTCATTCTCATTTACTTTTCCCATACTTTCAGGGACGTCATTGGCTATCAGGGTATTTTTGCCGATGGGCAGAGCGATGCGCATTATTTTTTCTGCCTCTTTGCCGGACCCATGGAATCCTGGGTTCGCCAGGTCTTTAAAGCGCATGAGCCCAGTGAATTCTCCGCCGAATACGGATTTATAAAATGTAAAAGCCTCTTCGGCGTTGCCGTTGAAATTGATCCATATGTTGAGTGTGGCCATAGGGCGATGGTAACAAATCGTCCTGTTATCGCTTCGGGTTGCGCGCTCGAGATCCCACCGCGACCAACAGGACGTATCCATGAAAATTGAATTGTTAACTTTCAAATTTCCCGTCGATCAGGGGCTAAGATAAGCGGAACGCTTCTCTTCCGCTAAAGAGTAGACATACCGCCATCGACGACGAGGTCAGAAGCAATGACGAAGGATGATTCGGGAGCTGTCAAATACAAGACCGCGGCGGCAATGTCTTCTGGTTTGCCGAAGCGCTTCATGGGAACCTGCGAAACAATCCAGTCATTGGTTTGTTTGAGATCCGAAGCATTCAAATTGCGCGCCAGAAGCGCCGACTCAATGGGACCCGGACTCACTGTATTAATGCGAATCCCACGACTCACCGTTTCTTCGGAAATATTTTTTGCCAAACTAAGCACAGCGGCTTTGGTGGCGGCATACACGCTGGCGTTTGGCATTGCGATATGCCCATTGATGGACGCATTCAGCACTATGGCCGATCCCGACACCATTAACGGTAACGCTTTCTGAATAGTAAAAAACACGCCTTTCACATTGACGTTAAACGTTTTATCGTAAAAAGCTTCGGTCACTTTATCGATCGGCATGAACTCCCCGATGCCGGCATTGACAAATAACGCATCAATCCGTCCGTGTTTTTGGCGCACCGCATTCATCAGGGATTCGATATCGCTTATTTTAGTGGCATCGGCGCGCAGCGCCAGAGTTCCCGGTCCGATTTCTTTAGCGGCGGAAGCCAATGTTTTTTCATCGCGTCCGCTGATGACGACGGCCGCGCCTTCGCGTGCATAGGCCTTGGCTACGCCCAGCCCAATACCACTATTACCGCCGGTCACTACCGCCACTTTTCCTTCAAAACGTTTAGCGCTCATTGTTCGCTCCTATAAGATCATTAGATTTGATCCTACCACTCTTCTCCAAGACTGTTCAATCGTGGGTCTAAACGGCACATACGGGGGTGAGACACCAGACTATTACTTAATGACCGTGAACGGTGTCATCGACTTTATCGAGCGTGTCATTTCCCGCATCTTTCATTCGGCGGCCTGCTTTTCGTGCGGTATTGTCATCGGTGCTATTTTGCACATCTGTTTTTGCCTTGCGCACATGATGGGTAACCTTGCGTTTGGCCTTATGGACAGTTTTATCCACGTCATCGGCGGCATGGGCGCTCGCGGTCAAGCAAACCAGAATTGCAGCAAGTGCGATACGTTGAATCTTCATAACAACCTCCTCTAAGTGAATTCAATTTCTAATTAGAGGATTAATATAGGAATGGGTTACACGTCTGGCCAACAAATAAGTTCAACTCCTTCTATAATGATTTCATGTCTGAAAGAATGGGCCGCCAACCATGAGCGGAGGCCAGCGGATGCGCTGGTTCGTGGCTTCTTTTTTAGTCGGGATACTAGGGGCCGGAGTACCAGCCATGTCCTCTTTTTCTGATGATACGCGTTACTCTTTCGATGTCCAGGATCATTTTTCGAACGCGACCTTAGGATTCTCTGGAGTGGCGCGTTTCTCTAAACCGTTAGTCGTCACCCCCGTTTTTTTCTTAGTCCTGGGGCTGGCCGCTCAGTTCCTTGTCTATGGTCAACATGCCAACCGACCCGTTCCTCCAAGGCCGGTGCCGTCAGGAAAATCGCATTCCAATACCGAGCTCCTTATTCCTAAAACAGAATGGGGACGTTTAAGTGCGCCCGCCGACATTAAAGAGGCGATTGAACTCATTGCCCGTTATAGGAAATGGCGTACAGAAAGACCTTCCGATGTGGAAAAAATAAGTAAAGACCCAGCGATAAAAGAATTTATCACGCATTTCGTCATCAGCATGGTTAACGATGACGTTATTTCCGTCAGCTATCAAATGGATCGCAGCGAACGTGTTTTACTGTCCCGTCCCGAGCCTAATGAAGACGGAGCCATGAATGTCAATTACGATGACGGGTACGGACTCTATCGCTGGTTGTCGCCGTCTAATGCGCTTGCTTCCAATGCGCTTATTATTTCTGTTCCTAAAGGCTATTTTTTATTAATGGCTCAACCAGAAAAAAAGGGATTTTCGATTCAACACGTCCTTGAACCGACGGCGTTTTATCAGCGTTCTCATCAATGGGCCTTACTGCGCAGCGGATAAACTCTGTCGGCCTGGGAATATTTCTAGGGCTTTGCATGTCTTATGAGTAAGCAGCATTTAAAAACAACGAATGGAGAACCTCATAATGACTATGCAAAAAGCTTGGGATTGGCTTTGGAACCCGCCTACGGATGGACCGCGGATGACACTCTTGATCCGTTTAATGACTGGCGGTGTTTTCTTTTGGGAAGGCATTTTAAAATTTGTTTATCCGAATCAAGGCATCGGACGTTTTACAAAGCTAGGCTTTGCGCTACCTGGAGCAACCGCCCACTTCGTCGCCGGTGTTGAAATTATAGGCGGTGCCCTTTTCATTTTGGGATGGCTGACACGCCCGGTCGCAATCGCCTTTATTATCGAAATGACCGTCGCAATTTTATCAACCAAAATATCGTTGTATCTAGGTCACTCGCCCTTACCCTTGCCCCCTTCACCGCCACAGGTAGGATTTTGGGCGGTTCTGCATGAAATCCGCTCCGATTACGCGCAGATCATGACCTCCATATTTCTACTCATTGCCGGACCCGGCCCGCTCTCGCTTGATGCCAAGGCGTTAGAACGTTCCGCCAAAGCCCGCAGCGCCTGGTTATCCGTCGCTGCATTTTTATTCATGGTGACCATGGGCACAGCGCATGCCGCCGGAACGGAATCCGCTGGTCCCACAGCGCCGGCAGCTGTGGCCGATGATTTTTCGCTCGGCCAAAATGCCGTTAAGAAAAAGGATTACAAAACGGCGGAACAATTCTTTCGGCACGCGCTTGCTGCAGATCCCACGAATCCTGAGGTACTCAATATGTTGGCCTTCTCACTGCGCAAACAAGGAAACCTTGATGAAGCCTTTATGGATTATGGAAAAGCATTGGCACTTAAACCCCGATTTCCTGAAGCCCGGGAATATCTAGCCGAAGCCCATATTCAAGCGGCGCTGAAGGAATTACAAACCTTAAAAGGCTACGGAGCAGAGGGAAAAGAAGAAGTGGAAGAAGTGACGGATCAATTCAAAGCAGCAGTCAAGAATTTGAACTGACTTGCACGGCAACGGGCGTGACCGTTTGTTTGCGCGCGACAAATTTAAGCGGAAGAACGGTCATGTACCCGGAGTCGGTTTCTAGAACAAAATCGATGGCGTCACCATTAATAGTTCCTTTGTACTGATGTTTTTCCTGATACCGTTTGCCATCCAGTTCTGTATAGGACACGGTGTGGAACGTTAAGCGGTCGCCTTCGATAACCCCCTCGGCTATCGGATTGGGTCCCCGGACATAGGTGGCAAGGCCCGAGAGATCATGCCCGTTGACTTCAAACGTAAAGGTTTCTTGGTAGGTATCCCCCCATCCATATTTCACATTCGCCGTCCACGTACCGGAAATATCGCGGGACGGTTCGAGAAAATGAATGCCGTGACGCGCATAAGATCCCGCTGGGGTAGAAGCCGCCACGGTAATGAAAGTCCATGCCGCGATTCCCGCCAAAGCAATGCCAAACGTCAGATACATGAACTGCTTAATGAGGCGGTAGGCTTCATCATCAGAAAGCGTGGGAAAAATATTTTTGCGGATGACTTCGCGAAAAAGCAGTAGGAAAACGCCAAAACCAATGCCGCCGATTCCGGCAACTTTCCCTACCCCCTGCAGCATATGCTCTTGAACAGGCATAAGCGGCTCCTTAAGATTTAATCGCGCTGATGTACGTCCAGGCGGCAATTCCCACGAGCGCAATGCCAAACGTCAGGTACATAAACTGGCGGATGAGCCGATACGCTTCATCATTAGAAAGCGAAGGAAAAATATTTTTACGAATGACTTCTTTAAATAAAAGAAGAAATACGCCTAACGCGATGCCGCCAATGCCAGCGACTTTTCCGACAGCCTGAAGAATGTGGTCTTCCATACAGGAACCGATTAAACAACATTTTCTTCTTTACGATAAGCGTTGATGCGTTTCAGTTTGTTATCGAAGCGGGAAATGAACGTGCATTTTTGACAGAGATCTTCGATCAACATACCGTTTTGAAAACCTTCCTTCATAGCGCGGGCGCGCGGCGTTTGAATGATGGCTTCCAAAGGCAGCGTGCGGCAATTGCCTAAAGTGATGACGCCTTCTTTATCAAGACAACAAGGCACCACTGTTCCATCCGCTAAAATTCCGATATGCGAAGACAGCCCGTGACAAAACCCCTGAGTACTCCGTCGAGGCTGCTGTGGATGTGGCCAGACAAACCGGCTGTCGGCATGCATG
>Ga0105240_10004874_pt1 | contig 20189 bp, 17 predicted proteins | sample KBSC54metaG_FD_80426 | JGI IMG/M metagenome (GOLD analysis project Ga0105240, IMG submission 80426) | Corn rhizosphere microbial communities from Kellogg Biological Station, Michigan, USA - KBS C5-4 metaG | ecosystem: Host-associated > Plants > Roots > Rhizosphere > Soil | place: Michigan, USA... | reverse complement strand
TGACTACTGACTAAAACAAAAAACGCCCTCCGGTTTCCCGAAGGGCGTTCGCTAAAGTCGGTCCGCTTGCTTCTTCTCCGGATTTTCCGCCGGAGTCGTCCGCGCCGCCGGAGCCTGCTATGCCTATAAATTAGATCCACCCCTGACCGTTGCCGGAATGGCGCGCGGCAATTTCGCGTCGAACCGCAACACGACGCCGTGGTACGCTGTGCCGTAGTAAAACGGTGAGAAATAAATGTATCGCCCGTCGGATACGCCGCCAAAATATCCCTTCGTGTTCAAGCCGCTCGTGACGCCCGCGTCGTAAGCCGACCAGCTCCCGGCCGTATTGAAATCGCCGGTCGTGTCGAGCCGCAACACTGTGCCGTGGTAGGCCGTGCCGTTGTAATCCGGTATAAAGTGAATGTATCGCCCATCGAACACGCCGCTGGCGTATCCCTTCGTAGTCAAGCCGCTCGTGTTGCCGGCGTTATAAGCCGACCAGCTCCCGGCGTTGCTGAAATTACCCGTTGTGTCGAACCGCAACACGTTTCCGTGGAAAGCCCCAAAGTACTTATCTGGCACAAAATAAACATATCGCCCATCGAATACGCCGCCGGCAAATCCTTTTGTTGTCAGGCCGCTTGTTATGCTGGCGTCGTAAGCCGACCAGCTCCCGGCGGTGCTGAAGTTGCCGGTCGTGTCGAACCTCAACACAGTACCGCTGTAGTCCGAGCCATTGTAATCCGGCACAAAATAGATATATCGGCCATCGAACACGCCGCCGATAAATCCCTTCGTGGTCAGGCCGCTCGTTATGCCGGCGTCGTAAGCCGACCAACTCCCCGCGCTGGTGAAATTAGTAGTCGTATCGAACCGCAACACTCTGCCGTGGTAGTTCGTGCCGTTGTAACTCGGCACAAAATAAACATATCGGCCATCAAACACGCCGCCAAGAAATCCCCTTGTATCCAGTCCGCTCGTCGTGCTGGCGTCGTAGGCCGACCAGCTCCCGGCAGTGTTGAAATTGCCGGTCGTATCCAACCGTAACACGTTCCCGTGGTAGCCCGGCACGTTCTGATTAGGTGCGAAATAGACATATCGCCCGTCGAACACGCCGCCAAGATAGCCCTTCGTGCTCAGACCGCTAGTGATGCTTGCGTCATAAGCTGCCCAACTCCCGGCGGTATTGAAGTCTCCGGTCGTGTCGAACCGCAGCACGATGCCCTTGGATTGCAGGTCGTTCCTGGCCGGTACGAAATAAATGTAACGCCCATCGAATATCGCGCCGCCATAGCCGGTGGTATCCAAGCCGCTCGTGTTGGCAGCATTGTACGCCGTGAACGCGCCGGACTGGAACAATGACGTGTACGCATTAGATTCCACGATGCGATAAAAGGCCGCCGGATTGGAGCTTCCGGAATCCGTATAGACCAACGGCACATTCTCAGAAACGTTCGCTAGATTGGTAAAATTCGAATTAGGAGCCGTTGCTCGCTGAACGGTGAACAAAACGTTGTTGAAAGCATTTGTTTCCGCCGCCCAACTGATCACGGACGTTCCGTTGCTGCGGCTGAAATTTGTGATGGTCAAAGCCACCGGCGGTGCCGCCCACACATTTGGCACGGAAGAAAAAAGCAGCGCCGCCCATAAGGCAATTCGCTGTACCGGGAGTTTCGTATGCGTCGCCATATTGGGGAGTCGTATAGATGAGGATTGAATTTCCCGCAAGTCACAAGGCAATGGCAAAAATTATGCGCTTATCTCATTCAACCAACGTGCTCGGGCCCACCGGTTCAGCTGCTCCCTTAAACCCGAATGGATCCACCTGCGAAAATGAAGAAGGTCATACGTCCTCTGCGTCGTACCCGTCCTATTCCGAGAGCCATTTTTGACGGACATTAGACGTACCGGGGTCATTCTCTCTTTATCCGTGTCCATCTGTGTCCATCCGTGGTTTGTTTTTCAGGGCTACTGACCACGGACCACTGACTACTGACTAAAATAAAAAAACGCCCTCCGGTTTCCCGAAGGGCGTTTGCTAAACTTGGTTCGCTTACTTCTTCTCCGGATTCTCCGCCGGAGTTGTCGGCGCAGTAGCCGGAGCGGTCGCTGGCGCAGTTTGCGCCGGTGCTGTCGTTGGGGCTGTGGTCGGAGCTGCTGCCGGCGCCTGCTGCGTCGTGGGCAGTTTCGAAGCCTGCTCCTCGATCATCTGCTTCTGCCGTTGCAGCTGGCTCTTCTCGCCGCTATGGCTTTGCAGAATAGCGATGACCAGCGCCAGGCCGAAGAACGCGACGGCCGCCCACTTGGTGATCTTCGTCAGCAAGTTACCGGAGCCAGCGCCGAACAGAGCGTCCGTTGCACCGCCGCCGAAGGCCACGCCCACGCCCGCTTCCTTCTTCGGCAGCTGCATGAGCACCAGAAGAATCAGGGCGACGGCGATCACCACCATCACGAACACCAAAAAGCCGATAAAAAACATCATAAATTATTCGATTTGATTGAACCCAGTTAGATTGAGTTGCGGATGATATCAGCAAAACTGCGGGATTCAAGCGCCGCGCCACCGACCAATGCGCCATCGACGTCTGGCTGGCTCATCAACTCCTTGGCGTTGTTGGGTTTAACGCTGCCGCCGTACTGGATGCGAACTTTCTTTGCCGTGGCCTCATCGAACATCGCCGCCAGCGTTTTGCGGATGAATGCATGTGCATCCTGCGCCTGCTGCGTAGTGGCCGTCTTACCGGTGCCAATCGCCCAAACGGGCTCGTAAGCGACGACCGTTTCCGCCATCTGTTCCTTCGTCAAACCAGCGAGGCTGCCGCGCACCTGCGTCTCCAAAACTTGCTCCATCTGATTACCTTCGCGTTCCGCCAACGTCTCACCGACGCAAACAATCGGCTTGAGCGCAGCCGCATGAACGGCCGCCGCCTTCTTCGCGATCAACGCATCGGTCTCTTTCTGGTACTGGCGGCGTTCGCTGTGCCCGAGGATCACGTAGCGCACGGAAAATTCCTTCAGCATGCCCGCAGCGATTTCGCCGGTGTGCGCGCCGAAATTATTCTCGCTCATGTTCTGCGCCCCGAGCCGGATGCTTTTCGAATCCAGGATCGCTTTCGACACCGATTCCAGCGCCGTGTAAGGCGGGCAGACCACGATGTCCACTTCCTTCACATTCGCGAGGTCGCGCTGCAGGTCTTCCACCAAGGTCAACGCCTCGGCGACCGTCTTGTTCATCTTCCAGTTGCCCGCAATGATCAGTTTACGTTCTTTGTTCATGGCTCAAATAAATTTCTCGTTCGTTTCCTAATTCTAAATTTCTGTGGCGTTCATCAATCCTCTCGCATGCGTCTCAAAAGAGACGGCTTAACATTCCCCTCTCCCAGCGGGAGTGATCGCAAGTGGCGCTGCCACCAAGGGTGAGGGAGAACGCCTCCGCCTACCCAAATCTTTCAATCGCCCCATCCAAATCTTCCGTGACTGGATTCGCAACAACCCTCACATCTAACGCGGCGTGTCGCCGCTCTTTCCCTCTCCCCTCAACGGGGAGAGGGATTAAGGGTGAAAGGTGGTTGCGCCAAAACGCTCCCGTCCCGTCATTCCCTCGTAAATCTTCCCGCCTACTTGTCGCTCAGCGCCGCCACACCCGGCAGCTCCGTGCCTTCCAGAAACTCCAGGCTCGCCCCGCCGCCGGTGCTCATAAACGTCACCTTGTCACCGAGACCGGCTTTATTGATCGCCTTCACGCTGTCGCCGCCGCCGATGATGGTCTTCGCGCCATTCTTCTGCGTCGCATCCACCACGGCTTGCGCCACGGCATTGGTGCCGATCGCGAACCGCTTGTCTTCAAAAATGCCCATCGGCCCGTTCCACAAGACCGTCTTCGCCTTGCTGATGACTTCGGCAAACTTCGCCGCCGTCGCCGGACCGATATCCACGCCTTCTTCGGTGTCGGGAATGTTCGGCTCTGTATTCGTGCGCGGGTTGGTGAGGTCCATGATCGCACGGCCCTTCTTGTCGAGCTTGTCCGTCTTCACCGGCGTCACGCAGGTGTTGTCCGTGGGCAAGAGGAACTGCACGTTACGCTTCTTCGCCTTGTCCAACGCCGCCAGCGCCACGTCCGTCTTATCCTTCTCGACGAGCGACATGCCAACCTTCGCGCCCTGCGCCAGCTTGAACGTGTACGCCATCGCGCCACCGATCAATATCGAGTCCGCCTTCTCCAACAACCGGTCGATGACCTTGATCTTGTCGGAAACTTTCGCGCCACCGAGGATGACCACGAACGGACGCGCGGGCTTTTCCAATTCATCGCCGAGGAACTTCAGTTCACGTTCCATCAGCAATCCCGCCGCGCACTTGCCACCGCGCTTGGCCACGATGCGGGCCACGCCTTCCGTGGAAGCATGCGCGCGATGCGCCGAACCGAACGCGTCATTCACGTACACATCCGCCACCTTCGCCATCTTCTCGGCAAATGCGGGATCGTTGGCTTCTTCCTCGTTGTAATAACGGACGTTCTCGAGCAACAGGATGCCGCCGGGCGGCAGCTCATTAGCGAGCTTCTCGACTTTGTCGCCGATGCAGTCATCCGCAAAATTCACCTGGCAACCGATCATATCCGCCAGCTTGGCCGCTACCGGACGCAGCGACATGGAGGGTTCTTTCTTGCCCTTCGGACGTCCGAGATGCGCTGCCAAAATGATCTTCGCGCCCTTTTCAATCAACAGCTTCAGCGTCGGCAGGGTCTCCTTGATGCGCGTCGTGTCGTTGATGACCATCTGGCCATCCTTTTCCTCCATCGGGACGTTATAATCCACCCGGACGAACACGCGCTTGCCGCGCAAATCGAGATCGCGAATAGTCAATTTTGCCATAATCAGGAATTCAATTTTTCTATATCAATCTGTAGCAGCAGACGTCAGTCCACTCCATATACTCCCGCATTTAGAGCTACCGGCCCTGGAACCGCTGCACCAAAATTGCCGATTTCTAAACCGCTCTAAAACCCCCGGAAACCGGGCACGCCAGCTTATCGGAAGCCAAAGGCGAGTCAAAAGCGAATTGCAGGAATAACAGTGCTAGCAGCCTTGTTTTAAGCCGATATTACCCCGGAGGGTCCCTAAAGGTAGGGACGGTGCGCTGCGCCGTCCCCGTCGCCGAGCGCAGCGTCAGGCGACGGAGCTCGCGAGCCAACACGCACCGCATACCCAACAACAGGTAGGGCGCGTCACTCCGTGCGTACCGCAGGACGCGAAGTGAACATTCAATTCACCATACTAGCCCGGCCGCAAAGTTGGTCCGACTGCAATCCCTCATTACCTCAACGTTGGGCGTTAAATGTTGAGTGTTGAATGTTCAGCAACCCCTCCATCAACCATCAACCTCCTTCAACGTCCCATCCGCCTTAACCTTCATCTTCCTTCCTCTCCACTCAATCGTATTCCCCAAAAACGCCTCCATCCACACGAAGACTTGCATCGCGTCCTTCACCGGCGCGAGCCACCAGCCATTCCTGTAGCAGCGGACGTCAGTCCGCTCCATCTTGTTTGCAGCAGACGCTCCGCCCGCTAGCTTTCGTTGTAAGTCGGACGTCACCGCCATTCTCACCACGAGGGCAACGACCAAAAAGAGAGACGCTAATCGGTTTTGCGCGATCGCGGCCCAAACCACCGGCCAAACCATCGAATTGCTCAGAATACTAAAAAAATACGGCACCGGCTGGCACACCCGAATCGTTCGCGCCCACCGCAGTTGATGCTTCCAAACATCCCTCCACCCCATCCTCTCATTCCAGCACTCAACCACCACCGGGCAGATTTCGATACGTTTGCTGTTGCCGGCCCCATCTGTGCAAGCGGCGCTGCCACCGCTCCGCACAATCCGATTCCCAAGCTCGTAATCATCCGCCAAACAATCCTTGATGGCTTCAAACCCGCCGATAGCCGCCACCTCCGCGCGCCGCGTCACCATCGCCGCGCCCAGCGCGAAATCCATCGGCTTCAGTGAGCACGATTGCAGCACCTGACTCCAAAAATCCGCATTGATCGCCACCGCCTCACACCGCATCGCCACCGTCACCGGATTCGCCAGCCGATAAAAAGAGTTCACGACCGCAACGCCTTGTCTGGTTCCCCTCCTTGGAGGGGTTAGGGGTGGGTTCCCTTCTTCTTTCTGGGAGACTTTCGTTAAGGCTGGGTTCCCTGTGCTGCCCGTATCCTCTTCTCGTAAATCGTAATTCGTAAATCGTAAATCCAGCAGGCAGACCGCTTCGCCTAAGAAGTCCACCGGCGCCCTCACATCCGCATCGCTCACACAAATCAGTTCATACCTCGCCAGCCGCTCAAGCTGAACGAGTTTTGAAACCTTGGAGTTCATGCCGATCGCATCAGAGCAAACCACCAACTGCGCATCTGCCTTGGGAAATTCTGCCAACAACTTTCGGACAACCACCGCCGCCGGATCATCTTCAGTCGCCACTCCAAACAACACCTGCACAGGCCCGCCATAATCCTGCGTCAACCAGCTCCGCAGGCACTTTTCCGTATTGTCGTCCGCCCCCTTCAACGGCTTAAGCAAAGTCACTCCGAGGAGCGCCGAGCACCGTCTCGGCTCGGTCTTTTCCTTTTCCTCCACACCCCTCCGATGCAATGGAAACCGCCGCGCCGCCCCCCATTGCCAAAGCAACAAAAGCAGGCTCAACCCCGCCAGCGATCCCAATATGCCATTCAAAACCACGCGCGCTTGCTACCGATGCCGCCCCCACTCATCAAGCGTGGAATTCCCTCCCCCGCTCGTAGTCCCGCCTTTAGGCGGTCCCCAATTCCCCCAAACGCGTCTTTCAACTCTTAACCCGAGACATTAAACGCGCCGCCTCTCAAGCCTTCCTTTCACGCATCACGCATCAGCATCGCCCTCGATTGCTACTGACTACTGACCACGGACTACTGACCTTCTCAATGTTTTAACTCCCCTCATCTTTACAAATGTAAAGATTCCCCTTGCCATCTCTACAACTGTAAAGCATCCTCCCTCCCGTAACCCAAATTTCCCCGCCATGCCGCAACCTGCCATTGAACTCACCGAAGCCGAGTGGACCATCATCAAAGCTGTCTGGAACGCCGAGCCCTGCACCGCGCCCGCCATGCAGGAGAAGCTTTTCAAGCAGACCGCATGGACCTACTCCACCGTCCGCACGCTGATGGATCGCATGGTCACCAAGGGCCTGCTCACCGCCGAGAAAGAGCGCAACGTCACCCTCTATCGCTCCGCCGTGACCAAAGCCCAAGCGCAACGCGGCGAATTGCTTTACGCCCTCAAGCACGCGTTCAACGGCGCGCTCACGCCCATGGTGCAATGCCTCCTCGACACCAACGACGTCTCCCGCGACGACCTCGACAAAATCAAACAACTCATCGCCGCCCACGAAAAGTCCCGCCCTAAACCTGGGAAAAAATGATGAACCCGTCGCCCAACACAACGTCCCGTAGCGCAGACTGGCAGTCTGCCGTATCGCCGACTGGCAGTCGGCAGGCGCTTTGCATCACAGGTCGCATTGCTTGTGCAAATAGGCCCGCGCTTTCCCGCCCGCTGGATTTGCAGCGATACTCATCAAGTAATCGAGCGCTTCGCTACAATTCCCTATCCCCTCAACGGGGAGAGGGATTAAGGGTGAGGGGTGGTACTACTCAAGGTGTTCAAACTGCAACCCTCCCATGAACCCACTCCTCCACTGGCTTACCTCCCCCGAATGGGCGCACATCGTAAAAGCACTGCTCCATTCCCTCTGGCAAGGCGCCGTGATCACCGCCGCCCTCGCACTGCTACTCCGCCGCATCACCAATCCCGAAACGCGCTATCGCGTAATGCTCGCAGGCTTGGTTTTGTTGGTGCTCACGAGCGTAACAACCTGGGGCCTTCTGACCGCACCCAAACCCGCCGTCCCAACAATTTCCCCACCGTCACTCCCATACTCCACCGCTCCGCTCGCCCCCACCGGCCCGGTGGATAAATTCATCGTGCCCGCCAACTGGACACCCGCTCAACCCCAAGTCCAATGGACCGCCTGGCTCGCCCTCGCCTGGTTGCTTGGCACCAGCGCCATGCTTGGCCGCGCCAGCGTGAAAGTCGCCGGCGCCGAAAAACTCCGCCGCGCCTGTCAGCCCATCGATGATCCGCGCATCACCGAACTCGTCGCCGCTGCGTCGCGCGCCGTAAAACTGACCCGCCGCGTCCGCGTGGCCGTCACCAATCAACTCACCTCACCCGCCGTCGTCGGCGTGCTGGTCCCCACGTTGATTCTTCCGCTCTCCCTCATCACGATGCTGTCGCCGGAGCAGCTCCGCTTCGTCTTGCTGCACGAGCTCGCGCACATCCGCCGCCGCGATTATCTGGCGAACCTGTTCCAGTTGTTCGCCGAGGCGCTCTTCTTCTTCAACCCTGCCGTCTGGTGGCTCAGCCATCAAATCCGCCGCGAACGCGAAGCCTGCTGCGACGCCCTCGCCATCGAACTCAGCGGCGCCCCCGCCGACTACGCCCGCACCCTCGTCAGCGTCGCCGAAACAATCTTGAACCCCTCACCCGCCGCCGCCCCCGCCTTCGGCAACGACCGCGAATCCTCATCCCTCGCCGATCGCGTTCACCGTGTCCTCGTCCCCGGCTACCGTCCTTCGCTCCGCCTCACCTGGCGCGCCATGCTAGCCGCGCTTTTAGCGGGCGGCCTGGTATTGGGGCTGCTGGCCACCGGCACCCGCGAAACCATCGCTGCCACAGCCGCGTTGCTTGAACCGAAGGCGGGAGGTGCAACGAATTCGGCTGCGGATGTTACTACTTACGTTTCCGAAGACGGCTACACCGTGCAAATGGTGAATCCATCCCCGACCAATAATACAAACTTGGCAGTTTTCCCGGCGACGGGTGGGACAAACCCACCCATCGAATGGATCAGGCCCTTGCCCGCCGCCGATACGAATGAAGCTCCTCTCGACATCCGCACTTTCAAAATATCGGAGGACGAATGGGCCCGCATCTCGGGAAATGTTGCCCCGGTATTAGCTACGAATCCGAGGCAAGCCATCAGCGACTTTTTCGCCAGCCATGGCGTAGACATGGACGCGCCGGGTAAATCGGTTTTTTACTCACACGCCTACGGCGGATTGCACGTGCGCGCGACTGCCGAGGATTTGGATAAGATTGAAACGATATTGCCGAAGGCCCCCGTGACGACAAATACCTTCGGGGCGAATCTTACGAATAAGATCAGCAAGATTCCCGTCTTGGCTGGCAATGGCGTCGTCGGATACATGTTCCGGAGCGAAGCGGTGTCTGGTGATTCGGCTGCTGCCGACCCTCGCCGGGAGATTATCTCCAAACTGGACCGCATCCGGTTGGATAGCCCGGCTTTTGATGCCGTGCCATTAACGGAAGTGGTACGTTTGCTCTCCGACGAATGCAAAAAGCGTGATCTAGACAAACGCGGGATCAACTTTTTCGTAGCGCCACGCGCCGATGAACCCGCCATCGGCCCCTTTGGTCCCGTGACCAACACCTCCGCCCCGCTCGACATGTCCTCGGTAGTTATCAAAACCTATTCGCCGCTTACGGATGTGAAGCTTGGGCAAATGTTGGAGATAATTGTGAAAAGTGCGGATAAGGCGATTCAATATTCAATCGAGCAATACGGCATTATCTTTTCAGCGAGACAGACAAACAACATCGCGCTCTACAGCCGCACGTTTAAGTTCAGTTCCAACGAGCTCGCGAATGCATTTGGTGATTTTAGCATGTTGTCGGTCACTAACCGTGTCAAAAAGGCGCTTGAAAAGGCTCGCGATTTAATTGACCGCGCTGGTGTGGATTTGACCGCGCCTGGGAAAAGTCTTTTTTACTCTGACCATGGCGGGCTCTATGTCCGCGCGACCCTTGAGGACTTGGACAAAATCGAATCGGCGGTTAAGGCATGGCGGGCGAACAGCCCGCGTTCGACCACAGCGACCAGCCCGCTCAATGACAGCGCCCCTCTTTTTACCCGGACTTTCAAAGTGGACCCCAACACATTCGCGGAAGGCCTTCCACTGGCTGGTGATTCGACAACCACAAATTTAACGGAGCAGTTTCGAAATTTCATCGCCAGGTTCGGGGTGGATTTACAGGCGCCTAAGGCCCTGTTTTTCAATGATCATCAGGGCGTCCTATTTGTTCGCGCCTCGCGCGCCGACTTGGACACCATCGAGCAAGCCATCCAAGTGCTGAATTATGTCCCCCCGCAAGTGAACATCCGCGCGAAGTTCGTCGAAGTGGAGGGAAATGGAAAAGGTGATCCGCTTGCTTCGCTTTGGAGTTCCATCTCTCTCCAACCGACAACTTGGATGCCGGGCGGGCCATCGGGTACAAACAGTTCAACTTTCACGGGATTTCTTGCCCCCGCGCAGTTCAAGGTCGTGCTCCGGGCTTTGGAGCAGCGCACAGGCGTCGAGATGTTGAGCATGCCGGATGTTACGACGGTGAGCGGCCGACAGGCACAACTTCAAGTTACCGACATGCGAGCAATCGTCTCGGGCTTAACCACAGTCACGGCCTCGAATGGCCTGAGCACCAATTTTTTCCAAACGTCGACGGTGCCATTTGGTCCGACGCTGGATGTTGTCCCTTATGTTGCAGCCGATGGGTTTACGGTGAACATGGTTTTGATTCCAACCGTGACCGAGTTTGCCGGGTATCAGGAACCAGATCCGGCGCTCACCAAGTTTGCCAAGAAGAAGGGGGTCGATGCGCAGATTCCGCTGCCGATTTATCGGGTGCGCCAAGTGGCGACGAGCGCAAACGCATGGGACGGCCAGACGATTGTGATCGGCGGATTCACATCGGAAATCGTCACGCGTCAGACGGATGGTTCCAAAACCAGGAAGCCCGATCCCAAGGCATCGAAAAAGCGCCTGTATGTTTTTATCACCCCGACAATCATCGACCCCGCGGGTAATCGCGTACACTCGGACGAGCAGATTCCCTACACACGTGAGCCATCCCCGCCACAGCAACCGCTATCTCCCACTCCACGCTAGACAAATTCCCCCATCAAGCGTGAGATGGTTGCAAATCCGCCATGAAACCGCCCCGCAGAATTCCCATCGTCGCGCGCTGCCTTGTGGCCTGCTGCTTGATTGTCCTGCTAGCGAGTCTCCTGCGCGCCGCCGACAACCCGTCCATTGACTCCGCCAACCCAGCGTCGGTTCCCTCAACCAATCTGCTCACCCGCACCTTCAAGGTGGATAGAGATACATTTCGGGAAGGGTTGGAAAATATCGAAGGGATTGCGCTGAGTGGGGAGCCGACTCGGGAGGTATCTGCTGCGGGGCCTCCAATTAACAAGCGTCTAAATGTAGCGGTGCGTAACTTCTTTACGACTGTGGGCGTGGATTTTTCAGCTCCCAAAAGCATTTTTTATAACGAGGCCCAAGGAATACTCTTCGTTCGCGCAACGGCCCAGGACCTCGCCATCGTTGAACAAGCCGTTCAAGTGCTGAATATAAAGCCACCGCAAGTAAACCTACGCGTCCAATTCTTCGAATTATCCCCCAAGTCTCCCGACGGCTTTTTTCCGAGCGCTGGGGCATGCAATATTTCAAAACCAACATCTTATCCGACAATATGAGCAAAATCTTTTGCCAGTTGTTGCGGTCGCGAGGGGATGTTGAAGTTCTGGGAACTTCGGACGTCAAAACCGTAAGCGGGCGCCAGATACAAGTAGAGTCGGGTCGCCTGTCGACCTTTCAATCACCTACAGGCGCAAATGCAGCGACGAGTGGCACGAACGCTTCTAGCCGTCCCAGTGCGGAAGTGGAAATTGTTCCTTATGTTTCGGCAGATGGTGAGACGGTCCAGTTGGTCGTGATTCCTCTCTATCCCAAAACAGCCGTCGACAAACTGGCGCAAGCCCGGTCGCTCACCAACGTGCCAGACGCCGGCACGGGTCTTTCCACGCGTCTGACCAAGACCGCTACTCTCCAGAGCGGTCAAACCTACGCTTGTACCGAGCACTTCCGGGCGGACGCAAGGGCTACGGCAGACGGCGAGACCAATCTGGTCCTAATTCTCGTGACGCCTACCATTCTAAAAACCACGGATAACGTCCCTACCAGTAGCCCTGGCAATCGGAAGTAATCCGGCTCGCATTCCACACTAGACAAATTTCTCCTTCGGGCGCGTCATAGGGGTAGAACATGGCTCCCGAACGCGAACTCGCCCGGCTCTATGACGAGCATGCCGCCGCATTGTTTGCGTTCCTCCTCAACCTCACCCGCAATGAGGCCGACACGCGCGATTTGCTCCAGGACCTGTTCGTCAAACTCGCCCGCCAGCCCGAATTGCTTCGCGACGTTCGCGAGGAACGCCATTTCTTACTGCGCCTCGCCCACAACGCCGCCATCGACCTGATGCGCCGCCGCACCACGCGCGAGCAACGCAACGAATCCTTCAGCGCCGAAACGATTACTCCGTTCGCCCCCACCGCCGATCCCGATGAACAAGCCTTCCGCGTCGCCCTCGCCGAATCCCTCGGTGAATTGCCGCCCGACCAACGCGCGGTCGTGCACCTAAAACTCTGGGCCGGCCTGACCTTCGAGGAAATCGCCGAAACCCTCGAAATCCCGCTCAACACCGCCGCCAGCCGCTACCGTTACGGCCTAGACAAAATGCGCACCCGGCTGCGTCCCATTTACGAGGAACTGAAATGACCATCGCCACGAAAGAACGCAGAGAACACAAAGGAGTGACGGACTCCGTTCTGCGCCTCGCGAGCGCGCCAGCGTCTTGGACTGCGGTGGCAGAGCGCAGCGCCGACACCGCTTTCGGATTAAGAACCGTCAGCACCCTGCCACAGCAGTATGGCGCATCAGCGACGTATTCCTCTATGTGCTCTCTGTGTTCTCTCGCGGCTAACCCTTTTTCCCCATGAACCCCGACGATTTCGAAAAACAACTCCAGCGGCAGCCACTCTCGCCCCCGCCCGCCGCGTGGCGCGAAGAAATCCTCACCGCCGCCCGCGCAAAGATTCCCAATAAACAAGCCCCGCGCGAAGCAAACGTCCTCGGCTGGCGCACATTCCTTTCACGCATCCCGCTCGCTTGGGGCGCGGTGGCTGCACTTTGGCTGCTTATCATCGGAGTCAATTCTTTGGTGTCCGACGGCAACGGCACCGTCGCCGCGAAAGGTCCCGTCGGACGGCCAATGATGACCGCCTGGAGCGCCCAACGCATCCAAGCCAGCCTGCTCGCGAGCGGTTCACCTGACCTGCCCGAAATCGCGCCGCCCCGTGAAACGCCTCCCGCCCCGCCACGCCCCCGCAGTGACCGCCGTCGCGACGATGGGATGGGTGATTTAAACGCAACCGCGAAGCGGCTCACCTTTGTCTGAGGAACATTGCCATGACATTGCCAAAATTCTTGCTCGCCTGGGCGGACTTCAACTGGTTTTGGGTCTTTGCGAAGCTGCGACCCGCCAGAAATGAAAACTGGTCTGCCTTGCGGACACTCGGTTTGACCGCCCTCGCTTGGTTGATCGGCGCAACGGTCGGATTGGTGCTCTCTTTCTTGTTCTTTCGACAGCCAACGGGTTGGCTGCCGTGGTTGCTCGGGCTCGCCAGCGCGTGTTTCACCGTTTGCTGGTTTGGCGTGACGGCGCTCTGCTGGAATCAACGCGTCGCCCAATTGCGGGCAGCGCAAAATTACCGCGTAGAACTGCCCAAGGCGCGCTACCCTTTCTTCCGTTGGTGCCTCGGCTTCGTGTACTTCGCGCTTCTCGGCCTGTTCACACCCTTCGCGTTGATGGTGACCGTGGAAAACGTCCGGGCCGAATTCGCCTGGAAGCGCGAGCGCGCCCGGCTCGTTGCGGCGGGCGAGAAGCTGACCTTTAGCGACCTTCTCGGGCCGCCAATCCCCAGCGCACAGAACGCCGGCGCGGCAGCCGTCTTCGCGCCCTTTTTTGATTATCAAAACCACGCCCCTATTCTCGTTAAGGGCGACGTCGATGAAATCATCAGCAGCAGCGGACTGGTCTGGTCACAGAGCAACCAGCTCGCCCGACTGGAAAGGATTTTCCATACCCCGGCGAACTATCTGCCGGAAAAATCAAAAGCCTCGCGCACCAACGGAACGACGCCCAAAATTGAAATCGCCGACTGGTCGGCCGCCTATCGCAAGCTCATCGAGAAACCGCTGAAGGACGACGTGACATGGGCTTCTGAGATCAAGCTCCCCGCGCCCGGCGATCCCGCCCGGGATGTGCTGGCGGCGCTCTCTCTTGGCGACAAGGAGTTGGCCGAAGTTTGCGCCGCCGCCACATTGCCGCGCGCACAGTTCCCCAATCATTACGACGAGGCGTTCGCCGCTTTGCTGCGGCATTTATCCACGATGAAAGGTGTTCAGAACACGTTGCAATTACGCTGCGCGGCACACCTTGCCGTCGGCGAAACGGAGGCAGCGTTCGCCGATGCAACCAACGCGTTAAACGTAGCCAACCTATTGCGCGAAGAACCGATCCTCATCTCACAACTCGTCCACTATGCTCAAATCAGCATCGCCCTCAACACCTTCTGGCAGGGTTTGCCGGAGCATCGCTGGTCCGATTCTCAGTTGGCGCAATTTCAACGCAGCCTGGCGCAGCTGGAATGCTCGTCTAGCATTGTCGTGGCGATGGAAGGCGAGCGGGCTTTTGCCATCACCGGTCTCGACCTCATGGTCCGCGATCCCCAGGCTTATGACAATTTTATGGGGCCGCCGCCACTCATCATGCGAGTTCTTCGCGTCATTCCCCGCAGCATACTGCGACAAAATGAGGTGTACATGATTCGCACTCAATCGGCCGCACTCGTGCATCTGCGTGAGGTCATCGCCAAAGCCCCACAGACCGGGCTGTCAGCTGCTGCTGCATCGCGAGAGGCGCAGTTGGAGAGCTACATCAAAGGTCCCTATTCGCCGTACACCGCGATGTTCAACACGCTTGCTCCCGCCGTTGGAAAGGCCATTAACATGACGTCCCGCACCGAAACTGCGGTCCGGCTTGCAAGTGTCGCCTGCGCGCTGGAACGCTATCGCCTCGCTCACGGTAATTTTCCCGAAAAACTGGAGCAGCTTTCACCCGAGTCCGTCGGTGACGTCCTCAATGATCCCATGGTCAACCAGCCCTTCCGCTATCAGCGCACCGATGATGGCTGGTACCAGCTCTACAGCGTCGGCCTCAACGGTAAAGACGACGGTGGCAAACCCAGCAATAAGGAAAACAAGGAAGACGATGACTGGCCTTGGCCAGTGCCTGCTCGTCCCGAAAAGTTTCGACTATTTTGAAACTCCGTCTTCCGTGAAAAAAGGCGGAAGGAAATAGTCGCCAATCCTGAGGCGGCCCAAAAGATGCCCCTCTCTCCTGAACGGGGAGAGAATTCCTCGAATCAAGAATTGGCGCTTTGCCCCCTCCTGAACCTTCGTGCGGCTGAATTTGCCACGATACCGTTCGAGTAACTAGAGCGCGTCTCTACAGGTTTGCCTCTCCCCTTAACGGGGAGAGGGAGCAAGGGTGAGGGGTGGTTAGGCCCAAGCGCGTTCATTACTCCGTTCACGCCTTTTTTACGTCGGGGTATTAGCTATTATCCCCATCCAACAGCCCGCCGAGCCCACCTAGAATAGACCCCTCTTCACGCCGCCCTCCACCAGCACTCGGCGCAGCCGCGTGGATGCGATCGGCCAGACGGCTGAACGGCAACGACTGCAACCACACACGTCCCGGCCCGCGCAACGTCGCAAAGAACAAACCTTCGCCGCCAAACAGCGCCGTCTTGATCTTGCCGACGTATTGGATGTCGAAGTCGACGGTGGGTTGAAAACCGACCACGCAGCCTGTATCCACGCGCAGCGTTTCGCCGGGCGCTAGCTGGCGTTCGATGATGGTCCCGCCCGCGTGCATGAACGCCCAGCCGTCACCTTGCAAGCGTTCCATAATGAAACCCTCGCCGCCGAAGAGCCCAGCGCCGATCTTCTTGTTGAACGCGATGCCCACGCTCACGCCTTTCGCGGCGCAGAGGAACGCGTCTTTTTGCGCCCACACTTCGCCACCGATTTCCGCCAGATGCACCGGAATGATTTTGCCCGGATATGGCGCGCCGAAGGCGACCTTGCGTTTACCCACGTTGCGATTTTGGAAGACGGTCATGAACAGCGATTCGCCGGTGAGTAAACGCTTGCCCGCACCCATGAGCGCGCCGAGAAAACCGCTGGTCTGCTGCGAGCCGTCGCCAAAAATAGTTTCCATCTCGATGCCGTCTTCCATGTACATCATGCCGCCGGCTTCGGCGACCACGGCCTCGTTCGGGTCGAGTTCGATTTCCACGAACTGCATGTCGTCGCCGAAGATCTGGTAATCGATCTCATGCATCGTCTGTGAACGGGGCGCGCCGCCAATGATGGGAGGAGTATTATTTTGCATGACCGTGAAGATAGGGCGTCGCCAAAGACACGCAGCTACAAAATACGGGGATATTTCAACCACGGATAGACACGGGTATTTGCATCTTTCTGTATCGGTGATTACGAGGCCGGATTGCCCAATCGCGTGACTCACTCCGACGTTGGTAGGGCGCGTCACTCCGTGCGCGCCGTCGTGGCGAACCCAAACGCGTTTGTTGGCAAATACACCGCACACTCAATGACGCGCTCTAAAATTCCTGTCCCCATCCGTGTTAATCCGTGTCTATCCGTGGTTAAAGCCTGTTTTAGGGCGCCCCCATGTTGCGACTGGCAATCGCACGATTCACCATTAGACTTCCCGTCGCATTATGGGCAAACAGTTTGACTCGATTGAAGCGGTCATCGCCGACATCCGGCGCGGGCGCATGGTCATCCTCGTGGACGACGCGGATCGCGAGAATGAAGGGGATGTCATCATGGCGGCGGAATTCGTGACGCCGGCGGCGGTCAATTTCATGGCCAAGCATGGGCGCGGATTGATTTGCGTGCCGACCACAAGCGAACGGTTGAAGCAGCTTGGCGTGGAGGAGATGGTCAAACAGAACCGCGACAGCTTCAAAACCGATTTCCAAGTCAGCGTGGATGCGGCCAAAGGCATATCCACCGGCATCAGCGCCGCCGATCGCGCAAAGACCATTGCCATCATGGCAAATCCCACGGCGTTGCCAAACGATCTCGTTCAACCCGGTCACGTGTTCCCCTTGCGCGCCAAGCCCGGCGGTGTATTGCAACGCGCGGGGCACACCGAGGCAGCGGTTGATCTCGCCGTGCTCGCGGGTTGCCGCCCCATCACCGTCATCTGCGAAATCATGAACGATGACGGCTCGATGGCACGTTTGCCTCAGCTCCGAAAATTCGCGAAAAAGCACCGGCTGAAGATCGCGACCATCGCGGACCTCATCGAATACCGGCGCACGCGTGAGAAGCTCGTCGAACGCGAGGAGACCATCAAGCTGCCGACCGAGTACGGTGATTTCGATTTGCATCTCTACCGTTCGCGCGTCGATGGTCAGCATCACATGGCGCTCGTGCGCGGAAACATCGCCACCAAAAAGGGTGTGCTCGTGCGCGTTCATAGCGAATGTCTCACCGGCGACGTCTTTGGTTCGTGCCGCTGCGATTGCGGGCCCCAATTGCATCAAGCGATGCGCCAGATCTCTGAGGCGGATTGTGGCGTGATTGTCTATATGCGCCAGGAAGGCCGCGGCATCGGTTTGCCGGCAAAAATCAAAGCGTACAAATTGCAGGAAGGCGGCTTGGATACCGTGCAGGCGAACGAAAAGCTTGGCTTCCCCATGGACCTGCGCGAATACGGTCTCGGCGCGCAAATCCTCACCGACCTCGGGTTGAAAAAAATCCGCCTCTTAACAAATAATCCCCGCAAGCTCGTGGGCCTCGCGGGCTACGGCTTGGAAATTCTCGAGCAAGTGCCCATTCGCGTGAAAGCCAATCCGCACAATGCGCGCTATCTCGAGACCAAGCGCAAGAAGATGGGACACCTGCTTTAAGTTGAACCGTGGCAACCAGAAAACAAACCTTCATCTGGATTGTTGGCTGTGCGGTTGCAGTCTTGGCGCTCCGACTCGGCTGTAAATACGGATATGCCGACGGCGGAACTGCCCCCAGCGTTGGAGAGTTGCAGTCCGCATTCCGCCGTAGTGGAACGAGAATCGCATCAACTTGGACAAATAATTGCATTGCGCAGTTCCCTTTCACTGGGAGTGTTTCTTGGAATCTTCGGATGTTTCGAGGAACTTCGCTGAAGCTGATGGGCACAGTCAGCACCAACGGTCTTGAAAGGTATGTTGCTGCTTGCCGTGGCGTTGACTTTATCTTCGCCGGGAAAAGTTTTGATGGGCGAAATGTCACGAAGGGAGCGGACGGTTTACTTGGATACGAAACCCGAACTGGAGGCGGTGACGAGCCAGCGCTAGATTTGATTACATGGCACACACTCGGTTTTATAGCGGAGCAAGATACGGCCAGAGGTTGGACAATTATTCACGGGTCAATTGACCTGACTAACCAAACTGGGCATTTAACAATCTACGAGGACGAGTATAGATCTCGTTAAATCAACGACCATATGCTGCGAGCAATTAGAACAGTTCCAAAAGAAACCTCCAGTGCCGCCTTTGCCATTGTGGCCTCGAAATATAATGGACGTTATGTGGACGCCATGGTGAAAGCGGCGCTCCGCGAACTCAAAAAAGCTGGGGCGAAAGTAGAGGTCATTCGCGTGCCGGGTGCCTTCGAGATTCCCGCCGTCGTCTCCGCACTAGCTTCCGGAACACGCAACACGCAGCACGCAACACGTCCCTCCGCCATCATCTGCTTCGGTGTCATCTTCCAGGGCCAGACCAGCCACGCCGAACAAATCGGCACCGGGGTGACGCATGCGCTGGCACAGATTCAGGTGGAGCAACGCATCCCTGTCATCCATGGCGTCTTCGTCTTCGAGAAAGAGGAGTATGCGGTAATTCGTTGCTTGGGTAAGAAGCACAATCGCGGCACCGAAGCGGCACATACCGCGCTGGAGATGGCGCAAGTGATGCGCAGCTTGTAGTCCCGGCTTTAGCCGGTCCCCAAGCTTTCGAAAACCAGCGCCGAACCGGCTAAAGCCGGAACTACGAGCAGAACACTGCTCAATTCGCCGCCACCGGAGTAAACTTTGTCAGATTCGGCGCCGGCGCCACGGGTGCTGCAGCCGCAGTGCGAGTGGATCTGGCTTTGTAAATCATGACGCCCTGACCAGCGGTCAATGTTGGCGGAATATCCCATCCGCTAGCATCACGAAAGTGAGCAGTCCACATATTCGCGCCTGTGCCCTGTGGATTGAATTCATACAGCGCGTCCCCGGCATGTAGCGGGTAACCGAGCAGCAGGTCATTGTTCACCGTGGCGGACACGATACTGCTCCTTACACTCCAACCGGCGGGAATCGTCGGCTTGCCGGCCGTGCTGGGCACCTCGCCGACATAAGTGACCAGCATCGGCACGCTTAACGGATTATAAAGCCAGCCACCCATCGTGGAGCGGGTAAGGGGAATCCCGCGGCTCCACCGGCCCGCGGCGTAGTTGTTCGCCGCAGACCCCCCGTACGGCAGAAAAGCCATCCCATCGGGCAGATTCCCCAACGGCCCATTCGTCGCCACGCCATTCAATGGATTCGCCACCAGATTCCAGCCGGGGCGAAGCGCGACGCTCACCGTGCCTACGACGTTTGCGCTATACAACTGATAGGCGACCGCCTCCGCGACGCTGTCCTGCGTCACTTCGCCTCGCACATAGATGGAGCGATAAAATCGCGTCTGCACGACAGCGGCGTTGTCATTCACATAATCAACGGGCTGTTCCAACGATGGCGCGGCAGCGATGGTCCAATTGGTCAAATCTTCCGAACTTTGGAGTAGCACGCTGAATCCTGCATAGGCGTCCGCGTGGACCGTGGTCTGCAATGCCGCCGTGGAAAGATTCATCGCGCCTCGAATGCTGATGCGCGGCTGATCATCGTCGCCAACCAGAATGGAAGCCGAGTGCAGGTCGCTGACATCGATATTGGTCGATTCAGTCAGGGCGAGCTCGATTGTTTTCGCGCCCTCAAAAACCCGATCCGGTATCGGTTTGATCCACAACGTGGCATTCGTTCGCCCCGCGGGAAAAACCACACGGTTGCCGGGATTTTTGTAATCCACGTCC
>Ga0105240_10004872_pt1 | contig 20190 bp, 20 predicted proteins | sample KBSC54metaG_FD_80426 | JGI IMG/M metagenome (GOLD analysis project Ga0105240, IMG submission 80426) | Corn rhizosphere microbial communities from Kellogg Biological Station, Michigan, USA - KBS C5-4 metaG | ecosystem: Host-associated > Plants > Roots > Rhizosphere > Soil | place: Michigan, USA... | reverse complement strand
CGAAATCCAAGTCGTGGGTGAAAACGACTATGCCATTTGCGCTGGCGAAGTGCGTGATCTGCGTAACGGGGTTAAGTTCATGTCGCTGAGGAGTCTCATGCGGCGGGTAGGGGGAACTCGATCTCCTCGACCCGCCAAGCCTCATAAGCAAGCGCCCGCCGAATGTTTTCTCCTTCGAGGTAGGGAGACGCCGCGAGGATCTCAGCATTGGCGTGGCCTGAAGCCACCAGACCGACAACCGTGCCGGCCGTGACACGCATGCCGCGCAGGCAAGGCTTGCCGCCCATCACTTCCGGATTTTGCGTTATCCGATCCAGCCCCACGTCATGCATATCTGCCACTCTACCGCCCGCGCTCTTGCAGCAGCAGTTCGAGCTTGCCGTTCAACTCCGCCAACCGCTTCATCACCTCGTCGTGCTGTACCTTATCCTGCGGCGGCGTTTTGCGCTGGATGTAGAAGGTGCCACCAGGCTCGAGGACGCAGCGCTCGACTTCTTCCAGTCCGTCGAAACCCTGGCGATGGACCACCGTCAACAATTCGCTGCGCGTCAGGAGTTCCTTGGCCATGGCCGTCTTGATCATGCAGCCGTGGTCCACCAGAATCGTGGGTTTGCCTTCGAAGAGTTGATCCAGGCGGCGGTGGCGGAAGAGAAATCGCACGACCAGATAATTGATGCCGAGCAGCGTCAGCGCGCCGACCACGCCACCGCTCAACGAATTGTCGTTGCCGATGATGGCGTTCTGCACCGTGTTCGACAGTGAGAGCAGCACCACCAGATCGAAGGGATTAAGCTGCGCCAGTTCCCGCTTGCCGAACGTCCTCAGCAGGATCACGAGCACGAAATATACGATCGCGGGCCGCAGGATTTTTTCCAGCAGCGGCGCGCCTAACGCGAAGATGTCGTGCCACATTCGGTCCGAGATCAGCCAATCGGTCATGCGTATCACTCCTCCAACGCTCGATTATCGCGGATTCCCATGTGCTTGATGGGAAAGTTTTCCCGCCGCCCGGCCGCCCGCGCTACGCTTGTTGAAAGGTTGTGGATATTGTTCGAATAACGCGGAAAAGCAGGTTGCGCGTTCTGATTCCAAAGCACTTCGGAAGTGACCGCCCGGACCCGTTTTCAGCCTGTTTAATCCTCAACGTAAACCGTACAAACTGCAGCACCGAAATAATCGGGACGCGAGCCGTTGCCGAGACGCTAAGCTAGGTCATTCATGCCATGTCCGCGATGAACGCGCTTGAAAAAGGGCTCCCCACAAACGTAGACGCCGAACGCTTCGTGCTCGGCTCCATCCTGCTCGACGACAGTCTGTACGTGCAGGCTGCCGGCACGCTGGAGGCCGACGACTTCTCCCTGGAGAAGCATCGACGCATCTTCCGGCGCATGGGCACCCTGCAGGAGCGCAACGAGAAGATCGACCGCATCACCGTCGCCAACGAGTTAATGAAATTTAATGAGCTCGAGGCCTGCGACGGACTCAGCTATCTCGTCTCGCTCGACGACGGGCTCCCGCAGATTCCCAACCTCGACGCTTACATCCGCATCGTCAAGGACAAGGCCGTGCTGCGGCGCATCATCTTTGCCTCGCAGACGATGATGAACCGCTGCCTGATGGGCGAGGAAGAGCCGGGCGAAATTCTGGCGGGCGCGGAAGAGACGCTGCTCAAGCTCGGGGAAGCGCGCGTCAAGACCGGCCTGGTCAACCCCAGCCAGATCCTGCAGGACTATGACGGCGGCATCAACGCTTTCCTCGATCCCAGCAAGCGCATCAAGGGGATCAGTACCGGCTTCGCGAAACTGGACGAAATGACCGGCGGGCTGCACGGCGGCGATCTGTTCATCATCGCGGCGAGGCCGTCTATGGGGAAGACCGCCTTTGCTTTGAATATCGCGCAGCACGTGTCGCTGAAGCTGAAGCAGACGTGCGCGGTGTTCAGCCTCGAAATGTCGAAGGAGTCGCTGCTCACTCGTATGCTTTGCGCGACGGCGCGCGTGGACAGCCAGAAGTTTCGCGGTGGCTACCTCTCGCAGGAAGAGCGCCGCAAGCTGAATCACGGGCTGCATGAACTGGCCGAAGCCCCGCTGTACATCGACGACACTCCGGGCGTCCACCTCATGGACATGCACGCCAAGCTGCGCCGCCTGCAATCGGAACGCAAGCTCGGACTGGTAATCGTCGACTACCTCCAGTTGATGAGCGGCCGCGGGCGTTTCGAGAATCGCAATCAGGAAGTCAGCGCCTTGTCGCGCGGCATGAAGCTGCTCGCGAAGGAAATGAACGTCCCGATGATGGTGCTCTCGCAGTTGAGCCGCGCCGTCGAAACGCGCCAGGGCGACCACCGTCCGCAGCTCAGCGATCTTAGGGAGTCGGGGTCGATCGAGCAGGACGCCGACGTGGTCGGCTTCATCTTCCGCGAGGAAGTGTACAACCGGGATCGTGAGGACCTGCGGGGGCTGGCAGAGTTCATCGTCGCCAAACAGCGTAATGGCCCGGTCGGGACGGTCAACCTGGTCTTCCTGCATGCGCAGACGAAGTTCGAAAACCGCGCCGAGGACACTGGCGAGCTGCCGGAGGAGTAGTCCTACTCCCGCGTCACGTGCAGTTCGACTGACAGGAACGCCACCGTGCGGATCTGGTCGCGGAGCGTGCTGAACTTCACCAGCTCCGCCGCGTCGCGGATGCGCTGCATTTCGGCCGTCGAGATTTCGCGGCTGTAGCGATCCGTGCGCTCCCGGTACGAGTACCCGGAATACTGCGATGCGCCGGCCGCGACCACGTCCATCAGGGCATCCCAAAACGTCTGGCGCTGAAACAGTGTCTTGGCCGACACCGCCTGGCGTGGAATTTCAATTGGTGTCCGTCCGCCGCGCAACACGGCTTTGATGCAGCCCGCCGCACGGAAAGGCCGCGACGGATCGGCGTCCGGAAAGGTCGCCAGCAATTCGCGCAGGCTCTCGGGGTCGGCCTGCAATCCCGCCCATCGAAAGCGCGATCCGCCGCTCACCAGCGACCCGCGCAGCAGCAGTTCGCGAATGCGCGCTTCGTCTTTGCCAGTGAGGCCGAGCATGTGCTCCACCAGTTCGCGAACCGGCAGTTCCTGCACGACTACGGGGGTCAGCGCGATCGACTCCGCGGCTTCCGAACTCAGTTTGACCCGGATGGTGGCCGGCAACGCCATGGTTGATTTCACGCTAGCATAAGTCCGTGACGCCTCTCGAAAAGGTCCTGACCGAAACGCGCCGCTACGATCATGCGCTGCTGGATTTCTCGGCTCGCGACCATAACGGCACCATCGAACTCGTCATCGAGATGAAGAATCGCGACCTCGGACTGCACACCTACTATGCGCCCGTACACGAACGCGACATCGAACACCCGCAGTTTCCCTGGACGTTCCAGCGTTACCTCTACGACTGCATGCACGACTATCTGGTAGAGATGTTCCTCCACACTCCGCAGAGCCTGGACCCGCGGCCATGACGCCGGCCGGCGAAATACTCGCAAGCGAAATCCGCAGCCAGGGATCGATTTCGTTTCACCGCTTCATGGAGGTGGCGCTGTATCATCCTGAGCACGGTTATTACCGAAAGCCGCGCGACCCGTTCGGCAAGGAAGGCGACTTCTACACGGCCGAGCAGGTGCAGCCCGTCTTCGGTCAGCTCATGGCGGCGCGCATTCGCCAGTTGTACCTCGCGATGGGCTCGCCCGCGGATTTCACGGTCCTCGAATTGGGTGCGGGACGCGGCGAGATGGCGTACGCCTTCTCGGAATGGCGCTACATCCCGGTGGATATCGACTCCGGAGAACTGCCGGCCGCCTTCGACGGTGTGATCTTCTCGAACGAGTTCTTCGATGCGCTGCCCGTGGAAGTCGCGGTCTTCCGCGGCGGCGAGTTCCGGCAGCGGCGGGTCACGCTGGCGCGCGACGGCTTCGCCTGGCTGGAAGGCGGCGTGGTCTCGCGCGACGTCGACGATTTTCTTCGGCGCTGGTTCCCCGCTCCCGAAGAGGGCCGGTACTACGAAGCCAATGTCGACGCGCTCGCCTGGATGCAGCGCTGCGCGCGGTCGCTGCGCTCCGGGCATATGTTAACCATCGATTACGGTTTCACGCGGCAGGAATCGGTGCGCTTCCCGGCGGGAACATTGATGGGATACCGCCGCCACACCGCACGCGAGAACGTATTGGAGGACCCGGGTGAGCGCGACATCACCGCGCACGTGAACTTCACTGCGCTCGAGGAGACCGGCGTCGCTTGCGGATTCGCGACGGAGCGATTCGAAACGCTGGCACAAACAATTCTTGCCGCCGGCGAAGCGGACCAGTTCGCCGCCGTTCTCGCCGGCGACGACAGCGCGAGCGAATTGCGCCGGCGCATGCAGTTGAAGACCCTGCTCTTCGGAATGGGCGAGACGTTTCGCGCGTTACTGCAGCGGAAACCCTGACTCGGTGGGGAGAGGAGAACCGGAGGGAAAAGCCTTAAACAATGAAAAAGGCCCCGAAAACCGGGGCCTTGAAGTGGAACCTTTTTGCTTGCCCTTCTTCAGGGCTCGCCCAAGACTACTTCTTTTTCTTCGGGGCAGCCTTTTTCTTCGGGGCGGCTTTCTTAGTTGCGCTCTTCATCGATTGATTCTCCCTAACATCAAATTTTGCGATTCGAAAATCGCAATGTGATTCATATATAAGGTTGTTCGAGAATAAAGTCAAGAAAAAAATGCATGCAAGCTCTCGTTTCGACTCTTTCGCGTTTCAGCGCGCGAAAAACTCTCTCGACGCGCATCGGTTCGCGTCAAATCTGCACGCGCGATTTCACTCGTACATGCAATTGAGGAGCGCCAGGCGATAAGATCGTACTCGTATCGACGCCACTGAGAACTGAGCATGCTGCTTCTGCCGTTATGGCTCGCCATTCACGCTACCGAGGGAGACCGGGAACTCGTCGTGCGCCTGCAGCGGCGCGATCCCCAGGCCCTCGGCGAACTCTACGATCGCTACGGGCGCGTCGTCTTTTCCGTAATCTTGCGCGTTGTACGCGACGGCGCCATCGCGGAGGATCTGGTACAGGAGACGTTTCTGCGCGTGTGGAATCGCGTGCAGGGCTTCGATGCCGAAAAGGGAGCGATCGCGCCGTGGCTGCTGGCCGTGGCGCGCAATCGCGCCATCGACTACCTGCGCAGCGTGGCCGGAAGGGAGCGCAACACGCTGGAGTTCGAGGAAACCGACCACCCGTCTCTGTTCGTCGATATGGAACATGAGATCCTCACCAGCGACAAGGCGCGGGTGATCAAGGCCGCGATGAACAAGTTGAACGCCAACCAGCGCGAGGTAATCGAACTGGCGTACTTCGAGGGACTCTCGCAAAGCGAAATGGCCGAGCGCATGGGTCAGCCGCTCGGTACGGTGAAGACTTGGGTGCGAACGGCACTGAAAAATTTACGCGATGAACTCGGCGCGGCGGCGGTATCGGCATGAACTGCGAAGAATTTCGCGATCAGTACGAGCTCTATGCACTGGGAATCGCACCGGAACCGGAGCGCAGCGAAATCCGCGCGCACCTTAGCCGTGGATGCGAGGTCTGTATGACGGAGATGAAGCGCGCCCGGGAAATGGCGGCCCTGTTGGGGACGACTGCAACAGCGGCCGCGCCTTCGCCCAAACTGCGGCGGCGGATTCTCGCGTCGGCCGGATACGAACAGAAACGTTTTGGCGCGGCGCCGTTCCTGGCCGCGGCCCTGCTGCTTTCGCTGTTTGCTGTGTTCTACTTTAGCGGACGCGAACGCGACTTCGCGACACTTGCCCAGCGCTTGAGCGGCGAACTGCGGAGCCAGTCCATTGAACTGACGCGGCTGAACGAGGCCTTCGGGATTTTGAAAGGGTCGGACACAACGGTCACCTCTTTCGGTGCCGGTACGAAAGGGAAGGTGTTCGTCAATCCAGCCGAAGGCGTGATGTTGGTGGCGTTCAACTTGCCTCCGGCACAACCGGGAAAGACGTACGAGATGTGGCTGATACCGAATAGCGGTAAGGGCACACCGATTCCGGCCGGCACGTTCCAGTCCAATGCCACCGGATCAACCATGCACGTTCAACGAGGACCGGTCGATGTGGCGAGCAAACCAGTGGTGGCCGTCACGCTGGAGCCCGAGTCGGGCTCGGCGGCGCCGACCTCGACACCATTGTTCGTCGCACCGGTTCAGTAAGGGTTGGTGACCGCTCTCTTACGTTCGCGGCTCCGATGCACATACCGGGCTGCGTTTGGCCTACGCTACTGCACCGCAAAGTATTGCTGGCGCTCGAACAGGGCCCGGGTTTCCGGCTTCGTCAGCGCCCAGATGCCGTAGATTCCCAGCGCGGTGCCGATGGGGATGTGAATCAGATAAAGCACCGATACGACCAGCATGAAGACTCGCGACCAGGACGCCATGTTTAGCAGCGCGATCCCGCCCACCAGACTAGGCAGCGAAAAAACCAGGCAGACCACGAACAGGATTCCGCCGATCCCGCCCAGCACCGGCACCGCGACCGCCGCATCGCTGGGCTGAGCCTGAGTTCCTACGATGCTTGCAATCCCATTGAAGAGCGCCAGGAAAGCTACCGCGGCCAGGACGCCCATCCCACCCAGAACAACGTGGAGGATCCCGATAATCTTGACATGTTGGCCCATGTCCGCATCCTACTCCCATTTACCGGCGAGTGCTTTCGCCGGCTTGGCAACGGATTGAAAACGCACCAATCGCACGCGATCGGTGCCCTTCATCGTGGCCAACGGCATGAAGCCGCGATCCAACAGCAACTCGGCTGAGGTCTCGCTCAGCAGGACTTCGGCGCAAGGCTTCACCTCGCTGGCGCCATCGACCTTATACACGTGCAGCGGCAAACCGTCGATATCCTGCACCAGGCCGGGCCGCATGCGCCAGCCGTGGCGCGTGAAGGCTTCGCCGAGAAGGTACGCGCAAGCGATCGCCGGATTGCCCCAGAGATACCGTTGATGCTCGGGGCGATTAGGCATTTCTTCAAAATTGAACGTTTCGGTGGAATCCGTCGCGGCGCCGTATGGGAGGCGCAGCAGAAAGCGCGGCATGGCCAGGCCGATCCAACGTGCGCCCAGCGACTGTCGCAGTTCCGCGAACACCTCCTCGATCCCGACCACGTCAGCGGCGAGTCCGGCCAGCATCGGCGCGTTAGCGGTCTGGGCCATGGCGCCGATTCGCAGCAGCGCCGCTTCGTCGTTCTTGCCGAACGCATACAGTCCCGCGACCACGGCCACGGGGTCGCCGTCCAGAGCGCGCGCCAGATCGGCCATGCCAGTGCCGGCCGTCAGTTCGTCCTGGGGAAGATCCATGAGATAGACCTTCAATTCTTCGCCGGTGTCCAGCCGCCGTATGAGGAAAAACAATCCGCGCCATGCTGCTTCGAGCGCCTGGAATTCCGGATGGTGCAGGACAACGCGCATTTCGCCGGTGATCGCGTCGTCGATCTTGTCGAGGTACTCGGGACGGCGCGGGTCGGGATTTTCCGTCGCGTACTTGCCGACGATCTGGCTGAGCATCTGATCCCAGGTGCTGCCGGTGGGTGCGGCCGTGCGCGCAGGAGGCGCATCCTCGCCGGTCATCATGCGGAGCAGGTCCGCGCCCGAAACATTGGCGACGGGCGGCTGGGGTGCGCTGGCCCGCGGCTCCATGTCCGCGACCGCTGCACTGAAGGTCGCGGGGTTGGCCAGGCGCTTGCGAAGCTCGCGGAGTTTTTGGAAGACGGGCACGCGCGCCAGAAGCTGGTCGGGGTGGAAATCGTCCAGTTCCTTGAATCGAATCGGGACTTCCATGCCGCCGAAGGAGAGTCGCAATTCCGGCGCGAGCAGGGCCATCACTTCGTCGAAGTTATCGCGATCGATCTCCACGGGCCGGCGATTCCGCCCGGCGCCGCCGCTGAAGTTGCCAGCCACGAGAATGCGGAATGGTTCATCCGGATCGAGAGGTTTCGCCTGTTGAGTCCGTTCCGCCACATCGATCTCTACGGAAGCCAGCGTGTTGGTTCGAGCCATAGTATGAAACTTTAGCTCAAATCCACACGCTTGGTACAATGGCCCTCGCGTGACCAAGTTCATTCGCTACTCTTCAGCCTCAGCCGCGAGCTATGGAATTCTCGACGGCGATACCGTTCGCGAACTCAGCGGCGATTTATTCTGGCATTCCGAGACGGGCAATACGGTGCCGCTGGCCGATGTGCAGTTGCTCGCGCCGTGCGCGCCGGGCAAGATCCTGGCCGTGGGATTGAATTACAAAAGCCATCTGGGCGGACGGCCGCAGCCCGCGCATCCCGAGATCTTTTACAAACCGGTGACGTCCCTGCAGCACCCGGAAGGCGAGATCGTGATTCCGCGCGACGCGACTGATGTCCACTACGAGGGCGAACTGGTGGTGGTGATCGGCAACCGGGTCCGCGATGCCTCGCCCGAGGAAGCGGCGGGGGCCATCTTCGGCGTCACCTGCGGCAATGACGTGAGCGATCGCAACTGGCAGCACGGCGAGAAGAAGGATCTGCAATGGTGGCGGGCGAAGGGTTGCGACACGTTTGCGCCGCTCGGTCCGGCGATCGTGACAGGCATCGATTACCGTAATCTGCTGCTGCAGACCCGCCTGAACGGCGAGGTGGTGCAAAAGCAGTTCACCAGCGACCTGATCTTCGACTGCCCCTCAATCGTGAGTTGGATCAGCGGCTGGGTCACACTGATGCCCGGAGACCTCATCTATACCGGAACGCCCGGCAGCACCAGAAAGATGCAGCCGGGCGATACGGTGGAAGTCGAAATCGAACAGATCGGAACGTTGCGAAACGTGGTGAGGTAGTCGATACCTTTAAGCGCTCACCAGTTCGCGCGCCTCCTCCTTCTCGGGCTGAGCCACGGGTTCCACGAGCGGACGCAGGTGGAAGAAACCGTAGACGGCGGCGGCGACGATCGGCAGGACACCGAGGACGATGAACACCGTGTCGGGAAACATGCGGAACCAGAGGAGCGTCTGGACCAGCGGCTGGCGGTAGAAGTCCAGGGAGCGCGCCGACCAGAAGCCGTTGCGGAAGCTGTCGAGCGCCTGCATGACGCCGATCGGAACCAGGGTGATGACGATCATCCCCATGAGTCCGATGTTCAGGCCCCAGAAGCCGGTCATGATCCACTTCTCTTTCCAGTAGCGTTCATCCACCACATTGCGCAGTGAAAAGAGCGACAGAGCAATGGCCAGCATGCCGTAGACTCCCATGAGCGCGCCGTGGCCGTGGGCCGCGGTGAGGAAGCTGCCGTGCTGGAAATAACTCACGAAGGGCAGATTGATGAGGAACCCGAGAGCGCCTGCGCCGAACAGATTCCAGAAAGCCGTCGCCACGAGGAACCAGAAGGCCGCTTTGTACGGGAACTCCTGGCCGCCGGCGCGGATGACTTTGTACTGGCCGTAGGCTTCGACCATCAGTAGCGTGAGCGGGATGACTTCGAGAGCGGAGAAGACCGCGCCGAGGCCGATCCAGGCTTCGGGAGCGCCGATCCAATAGTAGTGATGGCCGGTGCCGATGATTCCGCTGCCCATTAGAATGATCAATTGGAAATAGGTGGCGCGCAGGGTAGAGTGGGCGGTTACCAAGCCGAGTCGCACCATCAAGAAGCCGATCACCACCACGGCGAAGACCTCGAACATGCCTTCGACCCAGAGGTGGATCAGCCACCAGCGCCAGTAGTCGGCCATGGTGATGTGGCTGCCGCGATTGACCATCAGGCCGAAGCAGTAGAAGACCGGGATGGCGGTGGCGGAGTAGAGCAGCAGATGGGTGAGGCCGCCGCGATCGCTTTCCGCCTTCAGCGCGCTGCGCAGTCCGCGTGCCACGATGAACAGCCAGATGGCCATGCCCGCGATCAACAGAATCATCCAGAGCCGGCCGAGTTCCAGATATTCCCAGCCCTGCGTGCCGACCCACCACCACAGCTTGCCGAGCAAGCCCTTAATCGACAGGTATTCGCCGGCCATGCTGCCGACGACGACCAGCACCAACGCGCCGAACAGGACGTTCACCAGAGCGCGCTGACCCTTCGGCTCGCGTCCGCTGACCAAAGGAGCGATGAAGATGCCCATGCCGAGCCATGCGGTGGCGATCCAGAAGATGGCCAGTTGCAGGTGCCAGGTCCGGGCGATGTTGAACGGCAGATACTGCGCGAGGTTGAAGCCGTAGAAAGAGGCGCCGTCCACGTAGTCGTGCGCCATCTTGCCGCCGAGCAGGCATTGCACCAGGAAGAGCACCAGGGCGATGACGAAGTACTTGGCGGTCGCGCGCTGCGAAGGCGTCAGCGCCATCTTCTGCAGATCGAAGCGGTACTGCGGACTCGGCACATCCTCGGTAGTGAGCCGGTAGCGATGCTGGAAATACAAAATCAGCGCCAGGAAGAGCAGCAGTGTAGCGACACTGGCGGCAGACCACATCATGGCGCCGCCGGTCGCGGTATTGCCGGCCGCCTGATCGTAGGGCCAGTTATTCGTGTAAGAATGCGCCGCGTCGGGCCGCTTCGCCGCGGACAGCCACGCCGTCCAGGTGATGAACGCCGCTAACTGGCGGCTTGCGGCGCGAGCGTTGACCGGGTCAGCGCCGCCTTCGGCCACGGGGAGCAGGGCGCCTTTGGGCAGCGCGCGCTCCAGTTGGCCCTCGGCGAACAACTTGTTATATCGGTCGACGATGGAATTCCATCCGGCGACCTGGCCGGGAGTGAATACCAGCACTCCGCCGGCGTAGCGATTGGTTTTGATTTCCTGTACGACCTCGGCATCCACCGAGGCCTTCGCGCCGACGCCCAGGCTGTCATAGTCGGGCGCCTTGGCGCGATGCATGGCGTCGGTCATCCAGTGCAGCGCTTCCGCCGTGTAGTCCGGTCCCAGGTACGCGCCGTGCCCCAGGACGGTGCCGTAGTCCATCAGACCGCGTTTGCGGAAGAGATCCTGCCCTTCCTGGATGTCGGTAGAGGTGAAGAGGGTGGCCCCGTCGGGTCCGGTGACCCGCTCGGGGATCGGCGCGCGGCTGCGGTACATCATGACGCCGCCGACGATCATTACGGTAAACCCAAAAAGGAGAGTAAGAAGTAAGCCGTGCTTCCAGAGTCCCGATTTCTGCTCTTGTTCGATTCGCATTTCTGCCTCCAAGAAATTAGGCTAAAACGTGAACGAATCCCGGCCCTATGACTTTAGTCACAGCCACGAAGTTCCGAGGCTATACATGAGAACCACGAGGACGATCGAGGTGATGACGACGTAGGCGCGATCCCGCCCCATGGCGAAGGCGAACAGCGAGAACACCACGCGGGCGACGGGGGTGGCGATGAGGATCAGCAGGCCGACCATGATGATGGCTTGCGGCAGCGGCAGTGCGCCCAGTGAATGCAGTCCGCGGATATCGGGACGGAATACATGGTAGACCGGCCTTGTTTCGGCCGTCCGCAACAAATACCAGACGCCGCCGGTCGCCACGACAGCGGCGGCGGAACCGACTCCCACGCGCAGCAGACGGCCGATGATCCGATCGAGCCGCGCGTCCGTCATTGGACTCCTCCGCGGATGCCGTTGTAGATCATCTCGATTGCCAGCAGCCCGATGACCCCGGCGAATACGACGCGTAGCGCTTTGATTTGCGCCCCGGCGAGCAGCCGGGCCCCGGCCAACGATCCCGTCAGCACGCCCAACATGACCGGCATGGCCAAGCCGGGTTCGATGTACCCACGGCTCAAGTAGATTCCGGCGCTGGCCGCCGCGGTGACACCGATCATGAAATTGCTGGTGGTGGTCGACACTTTGAACGGGATCCGCATGAGCTGGTCCATGGCGATGACCTTCATGGCGCCCGATCCGATACCCAGCAAGCCCGAAAGCACACCGGCGCTGAACATCAGGCTGAAGCCGGCTTTGACCCGCTGCACGTGGTATTCGATGGTCCCGCGCGGACCTGGATAGCTGCCGTTCAAGCGCAGCCGCGCTGCGAGCGGGTCGGTGGGGCCGTCGGGGTGATCGGGCGGCGCGTTCAGGGAATGCCACGCCGAATACAGAAGGACGGCGCCGAACAGGATAGCCAGGCCGGATCCTGGAACCACGGCGGTTAAATGCGCGCCGGCCACGGCTCCGAGCGTCGTAGCAATCTCGAGGAACATCCCCACCCTGACGTTCGCGAATCCCTCTTTTACATATGCGGCCGCGGCGCCCGATGATGTGGCGATCACCGAGACCAGGGAAGCACCCATGGCATAGTGAATGTCCACGTTGAGCAGGAGGGTGAGAACGGGCGTGACGACGACGCCTCCACCCAGTCCCGTTAACGCTCCCAGAAAGCCGGCGAGCAGGGACGCGGCGAAGACCGCCAGAGAAAACGTGAGCACGTCCATAACGCTGTTTCAGTGTACGCCGGAAAAAGAGGGGTAATAAAAGGATAAGGGCGGGCTCGCACCCGCCCCTAAACAGTTGCCGGAGAGGCAACTCTTACAGCGTGTAGACTCACATGTTAGTCGCGACAGCTTCAGCGCCATTTGAAGCCGCAGCAACTGAGGTATGTTTGTAATCATAGACCTGCGGCTCGCTGGATACTATACAGCGAAGATCGTATTTGCCGCCGGGGGCCGGAATGCCGACAATGGGAATTGCCTCCGGGAGATCGGGTATCTACACATTGGCCGGCAAATTGAGATTGAGTAGGCGGGCCGTACTGAGAGCAGGCTATGCCGCCGTGATCGCGGTGCTGGTGCTCTCCGCAGGAGAGGCCTACCGCATTCAAGCCAGCGCTTCGGAACAACAACTCCAAATCTATCGCAGCTACGTGGATCAGGAGGGCACGCTGTCCATCCTGCGCCGCAATCTCTGGCTGGCAGGCAATGACATCCGCGATTTCTTCATCAGCACCACACCGCAGCAGGCCGCGATCCTGCAGTCCCAGCTCGACGGGCTACGGAAGGAAGATGAGGATGCGCTGAAGCACATTGAGGCTTTTCCCGAGTTGGCCGGCACGGCAGCAATCCTGCGCAGGAGCCTGGGTGAATTCTGGGCAGTCGCGAATCCCGTGCCGCAGACGATGCTGAACGTTCCGGATGCGGGCAAGTTCCAGTTTCTGCAGGAGAAAATTGTGCCGCGCCGCGGCCAGCTTTATACAGCACTCGTGGACCTGACCTCGGCCGATCAGCAGAAGCTGCAGGTCAGTGAAAAGGAATTCGCCGAAACGCGGCGCGCGGCTGCTGTCCGCCTGCTGATCCTGCTGGTGCTGACCGTTTTGCTGGCAATTCTTCTGGCCAGGGTCAGCGTGGGACATGCCGAGGCACTGGAGCGGCAGGCCGACGAACACCTCGACGCTGTGGAACAGACGAGGCGCGAGTTGCAGCAACTCTCGGGTCGGCTGCTCGAAGTGGAAGAAGAGGGCCGGCGCAAACTGTCGCGCGAACTGCATGACGAGATCGGACAGACACTGGCGCTGTTACAGATCGAGATCTCGCATGCCCAGGCGGCGCTTGCGAACCCGAAGACGGCGGAGGAGCGGCTGACGCGGGCACGCGAACTGGCCGAGCGGACGGTAGTGACTATCCGCAACATCTCGGTCGGGCTGCGGCCTTCGCTGCTGGACGATCTGGGACTGGTGCCGGCCTTGCAGTTCCAATTGGAAGACTTCCTGCGGCGTAGCGGAATCGCGTGCGACTTCCTGGAAGAAGGCGTTGCCGATCAGCTTCCCGACACCGTGAAGACCTGCGTCTACCGTGTGGTGCAGGAGGCGCTCCACAACTGCGAGAAGCATGCGGGGGCAAATCGGATCCGTGTGGCCGTCCGCCAATTGCCGGAGTGCCTGATCGCGGAAATCGAAGACAACGGCCGCGGCTTCCAGATGAACGAGCAACACATGCCCTACCGGACCAGCGGACTGGGCTTGCTGGGACTGCGCGAGCGCGCCATCAACGCCGGCGGCACACTGGTGATCGACTCGGCGCCGGGTCACGGCACACGGATCGCGTTGCGAATCCCACTGCCGCCCGAGCGTACGCCGGAGCCCTCGGCCCGGCGAGAGGTGAACGCATAATGCCCGTACGAATCCTGCTGGCCGACGACCATACTCTGATGCGTCAAGGACTGCGCCATATTCTGGAGGCGCATCCCGATCTGGATATCGTGGCTGAAGCCAGCTCGGGGATCGAAGCCGTGGAACTGGCGCGCGTCCACAAGCCGGACGTCGCGGTGGTGGATGTCGCGATGAAGGAGCTCAACGGCATCGAAGCGACGGCTCAGATCCTGAAGCACTCGCCCCAGACGGCCGTGCTCATGCTGAGCATGCACAGCGACGAGCGGTACGTGCTGCGCGCGGTGAAGGCGGGGGCCCGCGGGTACTTGCTGAAGAACTCGGCGGGCGACGAACTGATCCAGGCGATCCACGCGGTGCAGCGCGGGCTGGCGTTCTTCAGTCCGGCGGTGGCGCGGCTGTTCCAGGACGGGATCGTGCGGCTGAAGGATGCGCGCGAAGTCAGCGACCGGTTCGAGTTGTTGACCGACCGCGAGCGGCAGATCTATCAGTTGCTGGCGGAAGGCAACAGCAACAAGGATATCGCCAACCGTTTGGGATTGAGCCTGCATACCGTGGAGACGCACCGGTGGCGGGTGATGGAGAAGCTCGACCTGCACAGCACGGCGGAGTTGGTGCTCAGCGCGGTGCGGCGGGGGATGGTGATTTAGGAGCAGGGGCCGGGGGTTGGTGTGGCGCTCCCTTACGGTCGCGGCTCCGATTGGGCTTCATTCTCGAGGCCGAGGCGATCGAGGATGGAGACCTGGCGCTCCTGGAGGCGGATGAGGCCTTGGGCGCGGAAGCGGGCCAGGTTGCGGGAGACGACTTCGCGGACGGTGCCGAGACGCGACGCGAGTTCCTGGTGAGTGAGGGGCAGATCGAACTGGTCGGAGCCCATCTGCTTGGAGGCATCCAGCAGCAAGCGGGCGAGGCGCTGGGTAACGCTGCCGAAGGTCATCGACTCGACCACCCCGACCAGGTGGCGCAGGCGGCGGCCCACGACGGCGAGGATCTTCAGGGCGACGTCGGGGAACTGGCGGCAGACGGCGTGGAAGTCGCTCTTATTTACGAACAGCGTGAGGACAGGTTCGACGGCGCGCACCGAGGCGGGGTAGGGTCCGCCGTCGAATAGCGGCAGTTCGGCAACGGTGGACGGAGCGGTTTCCAGGGCGAGCATCATCTCGCGGCCGCCGGGCGACGTCTTGAAGATCTTGACGCTGCCTTCGACGATCAGGAAGATGCCGGCGCACGGCTCTCCTTCCCAAAACAGCATCTCGTCGGGGGCGAAACGGCGCTCCACGGCTCGATGCGCGATGGCCTGAACTTCGGCCTCGGTCAGCGAGGAGAAGAGCGCGATCTGTGTCAGTGTAGAGAGCTTGGGGTTCAAGCTTCTATCGTACTATTGCGCGTTCAGATACGCGATGAGATCGGACATCTGCTGCGCGGTGAAATGCGGCCAGGCCAGCTTCTTCTGGTTCATCAGATCCAGCATGGCGGGACCATGGCTCCAAAGAGAAGAGACGATGGTGATATCGGAGTAGGCGTCCTTCCCCCTGGCCAGTTTGGGAGCGCCGCTGGAGGGATCGTTATGGCAGGTGGCGCAATTCTTTTCGGTGAAGACCTTCTTGCCGCGATCGGCGCTGCCATCGCCGCGGAAATACTGTTTGGTCCAGAGGTAGCCGATGATCTGGCGCATTTCGTCGGGCGTAAACGTGGGCGGCGGCTGCTTCATTTCCGGCTGATGGTTCCACATGTCGACCGCGATATCGGTCAGGGTCTGATTGCGCAGCAGGCCTTCCAGCGCGAGGCGGCCGGTGTGGCAGCCGTTGCAGCCTTTGGCCTGGAAGAGCGCTTCGCCGCCGGTGTCCGACGGCGGAAATTGGAAGTTGCCAGCGAGCGATTTGGTTTCCGGCTGGTTCTGCAGGTAGACCAGCATGTCGGTGAGTTCCTGGCTGGTGAGCTTGCTCCAGGCCAGCTTCTTTTTGGCGAACTCGTCGCGCATTTTGGCGCCGTGATTCCACATCTGTTGAGCGAGCACGGTGGGGTCGGCGAGCGATTCCCACTTGGCGACGGGAGGGGCGGCGGGATCGGGCGAGGTGGTGAGTCCGTGGCATCCGGCGCAATGTTTGGCGGCGAAGACCTGCTTGCCGCGACCCGCGTCGCCGGGCTTCTCGAAGTAGCGCTGGGAGACGAAGTAGGCGAACAGGTCGCCTGCCGCCTCCGAACTCAACTGGCTTTTGGTGACGCCCTGTTTCTTCATGGCGGTCCACATATCGGGCGCATGATTCCACATGAGGCTGGCCATCACGGACGGAGTGAAGTCGCGATCGACTCTCTTGGCGAGGTCCGGCGCTATATGGCCGCCCCGGCCATTCACGCTATGACATTGAATACACTGCTGGGTCTGGAAAATCTGCTCGCCGCGGCGCGCATCGCCGGGAATCGCATTTCCAGCCATGGAGGCACACGCGAAAAGCGCGGCCGCACCACCGATGCGAAGCACGAACGTTGCTGATCTCATTTGGTCAACCTCAGGCCTGTCTCAAAGACGTGAGTTCGGAAGGCTTCAAACATGTACGCCTGTTCTCCGTACCCGTAATACTGCCAATCCGTGTTCCAGTATACGTGCTTCCCGATCGGCAGGCTCAGCTTTACGAGCGGCTGGTAGTACTGCGTAGAGCGGCTTCCGTTGGAAACGAATAACGAGCCGCCGACGGTCAGTTTGGCGGGAACGACGCCCGGCAGTGTGAGGTTCAGTGCCGCGGTGGCGCTATGCGAGTTGTCGCGGTATGACGACGTCTGCTGACTGAGGAATAGACCAAGATAGGAAATACTGGACTGTACCGTGGAGCGGTCATACTCGCCCATCAGGCTGACGAACTTGCTGCTCTTGGGCGTCCAGAAAAGCGTGATGGCGTTGTCGCGGGCGCGCAAGCTGTAGCGGATCGAGGGGTCGGGGTTCTGGTTATCGAGGACGGTGAATCTCGCCTGCAGGCCGAGGGCGGAGTTGAACTGATACTTGGCGCGGGCACGGCCCTTGCTGTATTCGTTGAGGCTGGTGCGGAAATAGATGTTGTCGCTGGACGAGCCTTCGTAATCCAGATTGGCGGTGAACTTCTGGTTGGGACGATAGGTGAGGCCGCCGAGTCCGATGGTGCGATCGAGTTTTCCGGATACGAGGTTTCCGGTCTGACTCAAGCTCCCGGCGAGGACAGTGGCATCGCCGGAAACCCAGCGAATACCGCCGCGCAGGGTGATTTTGGAACCGAGATCGTAAAGAACATCCCACTGCTGCTGGTCGTAGTTCACCTTTTGGCCGTAGTTCAAGGCCGTCGCGATCGTGGCCGGGGGTGTTGCGCTGCCATTGCCGAACGTCTGCGTAACGAAGGGTGACGCGTTGTCGGTATAGCGGTCGGTGATCCAGGAATACATCAGGCGCAGGTGATTTTTGAACAGCCGGATTTCGTAGCCGAGATTCGCGGTGGTGTGAGGCTGGTTGGCGGCGCCGGTACCGATGGTGAGCTGGTTGCTATAGAAGAGCAGCGAATTGATCTGGGAGAAGTTGCCGGCCGCGAGTTCGTTGAAGTTGACGTCCGTCTTGGGATCGCTGTAGAGGAACTGGCCGTAGAAATCCATGTTGGAAGTCACATGCAAGGTCCCGATGGCCTTGGTGTAGTAACTGGTGCCGCGGATGCCGTAGGCCTGATTGAGACCGGTCAGGTATAGCGTCTGGCCGAAGAGGGGAGTGGTCCGATCGCCGCCCTGATACGTTCGGTCGAAGGCCTGGTCGTCGTCTTTGAAGGTTGTGCCGCCCTGCTCGACGGTGACATGGAACCGGTTGTACTCGAGGCGCAGGCCGCCGCGATAATTATCGGTGCTGTCGCGGAAGACGGTGGGCACGGGGTATTCGTTCGTGGATTCGTTAACCCAGGTTTCGATGCCGTTGCCGTACCCGGAGTTGCGCTCGTAGGCGAGGTAGGGCAGGATGTGGCCGCCGGGATTGAAGTCCAACGTGGCGTTGATGGTTTTGCGGTGGAGGTCGAAAGTCTGCTCGTTGAAGCCGAGGGGCGCGGACGGATTGGCGAAGGACGGAACGGCGTTGAAGTATGCGATATTCCGGTAGTCGAAGTTGAGGTCGTAGATCTTCGCCTTGCGCATGTTGACGTGGGCGGTGGAATAGGGATCGCCGCCCCAGCCGTAGGCGCGAGCGTCGAGGCGATCGAAGAGGCGCCTCTTGGGGTCCTGGATGGTGAGGTCAACGCCGAAGAGCTTGGGGCCCTCGCCGAGGTTGACAATGCTGCGGTACTGCTGGAAATTGCCGTTGACGTTAGTCAGCCAGCGGTAGCCGAAATCGACACTGCCGTCGATCCAGCTTTCGGTGGAGGGGGCGGGCGATTCGGCCGGCTTATCGGCGGGCTTCTCGGCTTTGGTTTCGGTTTGGGCGGTGGCCTCAGCAGCCTTCTCCTCGGGCTTGGCGGGCGGATTCGCCTGGGCCGGCGACTGCTGCGCAAAAGCCGGCGCCAATAGGATAAGAGCTAATAGGAATCTCATTTGAGTAGGTCCCGACTCACATAAGAGCCGTGCACTTTCTGGTGGCAGACGTTGCAGTTCTGGAAACGCGGGCTGCGCAGATCGTGGAAGGCCGGCGGTGTGGTTCCCAGGGTGCCGTTCGCCGGCAGAGTCGGGGCCGGTAGATTGGAGTGACACTCGAGGCAGACGAAGCGAACCTCGGAGCGAGTGAGCATCCGCGGATTGGCGGAGCCGTGGGGTTGATGGCAGGCGGAGCAGCCTTCGAGGCGGACGGGCGCGTGTTCGAAGGTAAAGGGTCCGCGTTTATCGCCATGGCAGTTGTTGCAGCCGGGCTCGTTGGCGTTGGCGGTCTGGAGTCCGCGGGGCAGGATGCCGCCGTGCGGATTGTGGCAATCGACGCAAGACATGGCGCCTTCGGGGAGCTTGTGCTTGAAGGGGCGTTGGAAGCTGGCCCAGACGTCGCTATGGCAGCCGGAGCAGAGTTGATTGATTTCGGTAGCTTTGCGCGGCACCAGGCCGTGGGGTCCGTTCTTGTGTATGGAATGGCAACTGACGCAGCTCACCTGATTTTTGGCATGACTGCTATTAATGCGTCCCACGTGGGTGGGTTGATTGAGATGACAGGTGAGACAGGCGCGGTCAGCTTCCGCGGGCCGAAGTTTGAGCGGATTGCGGATATCGGCGGCGGACATGGACTCCATATGATTGCTGCCTGGCCCGTGGCAGGATTCGCAGGCTTTGGTATCGAAGTGACGCTTCTTATCGGTCTCGACGATTTGATGCGGGTTCTTCTGAAAGGCCTTGGCTATGTCCTCGTGACAGGAGCCGCACATTTCAGAGCCGATGTATTCGGCAGGTTTCTTGGGCGCGGGAGCGGGAGCGGCGGCGGCAGCTTTTTCCTGCGCGGCCGCCTTCTCCTGAGCGATCCCGGGAATTGCAAGTAGTAAAGCCGCAGCCACCAGCCCCGCCAGCCGCGCCCCCCTGAGGAGGCGCGGAAGGACAGTACTCTGGCAATGGCTGGTGACCAGCAGCGGTTTCATGTGAGTTTCAGCTCCTATTGTCCGGCGTGTACCTTAAGTACATCATACGCGGTTCCGGCTGCGTGACAAACCGTACAGCTTTCGCCGAATTTCGGATCGATCTGGGAGTTGGCATGGGCCAGGGTCGGTCTGTCGACGTGGCAACCGGTGCAAGCCGAGGTGGTTGCTGGCGCCGGATTCATCAGCCCTTGCGGATCGGTGACGTTATTCAGTCCGACCGGCAGTTTGGCTTCGGAGTTGTTGGCGTGGCACATGTAGCAGGCGGCGGTATTGCCGGTTGCGCCGGTATTGGTCATCGAGGGATAGCGGACATCGGTGAAGTCGTTGTGGCTTCCACCGAATCCAACGATGGTGTAGGTGACGCCGGCTTCGGCGAGCTTTTCGCCGGTGTGGATCTTGTGAACCATCATGGCGAAGTTGACACCCTGGGTGGGCAGGGCCTTGTCGGCCGGATTCTGCGCATTGGGACGAGTCGGTTCGTCGCCCTCGCTGGGGTTGTGGCAGAGCACGCACATCTCGATCTGATTGCGATTTTCGCCGTGCAGGGAAAGGTTGGCGTGGCAGCGAT
>Ga0105240_10004871_pt1 | contig 20199 bp, 22 predicted proteins | sample KBSC54metaG_FD_80426 | JGI IMG/M metagenome (GOLD analysis project Ga0105240, IMG submission 80426) | Corn rhizosphere microbial communities from Kellogg Biological Station, Michigan, USA - KBS C5-4 metaG | ecosystem: Host-associated > Plants > Roots > Rhizosphere > Soil | place: Michigan, USA... | reverse complement strand
CGAGGAACCCTTAGACACGAAAGACACGAAAGACACGAAAACCCCGTTCAACAGTTCGTTTTGTAATCCCGCCCCGACCAACGCCGGCCTTACACCCCGCAACGCCGCCTGCCCCTGCGGATCGGGTGAAAAATACAAACGCTGCTGCGGAAAGGGCGCCCCGCCCGTTCTCGGCCGAGCCGCCTAACCCAAATTCAGCGTCCATTTCCAAAGCTAGGGCAAAACGGAAACCACAGGTGCATTTTTTGGGCGCTCATCCGTCCCCATCCATCACCCATATTTCTTTACCCGGAACTCACACAAACCACAAGAGATGACCGCTCGAAAAGTCGTCCCCAACACATTATGTGGAACTTTCTCTTGACCACACACTACATATTGGGTCAATATTGCAATTGCGCGATGGTTCGCGTACCTTTGGAAACCGGTGGAGCAGGAGCGAGAGATGGCACAAACAGCAACGGCGCATGAGAAAATAGAAGGGTTGCAGGCCCTCCAAAACACCAACAAACAACCGACTCAGGCGGGAGTCGAATTTCCCCGGTACTTCACCGAACCGGACAAATCGCCTTACGATCAACTCCCCTGGGAGACCCGTAATGCAACTATTGGCAACGACAAAGGCTCCGTAATCTTCGAGCAGCGCGACATTGAAGTTCCCGCCGACTGGTCCCAAACCGCCACCAACATAGTCGCCAGCAAATACTTCCACGGCAAGATGGGTTCGCCTGAGCGCGAACGCAGCGTCGCCGAACTCGTCCACCGCGTCGTCGATACCATCGCGAATTGGGGTATCCATGACGGCTACTTCGCCTCCCCCGAACACGGCGAAAACTTCCGTGACGAACTTGCGCACCTCATGCTCAACCAGAAAGCGGCCTTCAATTCGCCCGTCTGGTTCAATGTTGGCGTTAAGGAATCCCGCGGCTATGGCTGGTTCTACGATCCCGCCCCGGCCGATAAAGCCACGCCCGGCATTAAAAAGCTCACCAATGAAGCCCGCCCCCAGTGCTCCGCCTGCTTCATCGTTTCTGTGAAGGATTCCCTCGAATCCATCCTCGATCTCGCCAAAACCGAAGGCATGCTCTTCAAGTGGGGTTCTGGCACGGGTTCCAACCTCTCCGCCCTGCGCGAAGAAGACGCCATCCTCTCCGGCGGCGGCCGCGCTTCCGGCCCCCTCTCTTTCATGAAGGGTTTTGACGCCTTCGCCGGTGTTATCAAATCCGGTGGCAAGACCCGCCGCGCCGCCAAGATGGTCATCCTGAACGTCGAGCACCCAGACGTTGAGCGCTTCATCTGGTGCAAGGCTAAGGAAGAGAAAAAGGCCCACACTCTCATCGAAGCCGGTTACGATTCCTCGCTCGATGGCGACGCCTACAGTTCCATTTTTTTCCAGAACGCGAACAACTCCGTCCGCGCCACAGACGATTTCATGCAGGCCGTCGTGGAAGACCGCGACTGGTGGACGAAATCCGTCCACAACGCCGCGCCCATCAAGCGTTACCGCGCCCGCGATCTCATGAAACAGATTGCCGAAGCCACCTGGCAGTGCGGCGACCCCGGCATGCAGTTCGATACCACCATCAACAAGTGGCATCCCTGCCCCAACACCTCTCGCATCAACGCCTCCAACCCCTGCTCGGAATACATGTTCCTCGACGATTCGGCCTGCAACCTCTCGTCCCTGAACCTGATGAAGTTTGTGGGCCCCGGCGGCCAGTTCGATGTGCCCGCTTTCCGCCATGCGGTCGATACCCTCATCGTCGCGCAGGAAATCCTGGTGGATAACGCCGCATACCCGACAGAGAAGATCGCCCGGAACTCGCACGATTACCGCCCTCTCGGCCTCGGTTTCGCAAACCTCGGCGCGCTCCTCATGTCCATGGGCGTTCCGTACGACAGCGATCGCGGTCGCGATTTCGCGGGCGCCATCAGCGGCATCATGTGCGGTCAGGCCTACCTCACCAGCGCCCGCATTGCCGCCTCCACCGGACCTTTCCCCGGCTTTTGGAAGAACGCCGAGCCGTTCCTCCAGGTCATAGCCATGCACCGCGATTCCGTCAACCTCATCAACCACCGTAATGTGCCGGGCGAGATGTTCCAGTCCGCTAAGAAATGCTGGGAAGAGGCGTACAATCTCGGCAGACAAACCGGTTTCCGTAACGGCCAGATGACCGTCATCGCGCCCACCGGCACCATCGGCTTCATGATGGATTGCGACACTACCGGCATCGAGCCCGATCTCGCGCTGGTCAAGTACAAGAAACTGGTCGGCGGCGGAGTCATCAAGATCGTCAATAACACGGTCCCGCAGGCTCTCATCAAGCTCGGCTATTCTCCCGAGCAGGTCGAGACCATCGTCTCCCACATCGATTCCACCGGCACCATCGAAGGCGCGCCCGCCCTCAAACCCGAGCACCTCGCCGTCTTCGATTGCAGCTTCCGTCCCGCCAACGGCAGTCGCTCCATCCACTACATGGGTCATCTGAAAATGATGGGCGCGGTCCAGCCCTTCGTCTCGGGAGCCATTTCGAAGACCATCAACATGCCCGAAGAGTGCTCCGTCGAAGACATCATGGAGGCTTATATCGAGAGCTGGCGTCTGGGCCTGAAAGCTGTCGCCATTTATCGCGACAACTCGAAGAAAGTCCAGCCCATGAGCTCCGGCCAGGGCTCTAAGACGGAGAAGAAGAACGCCGCCGCGGCGAATGCCGTGGCCGTTCTCAAAGAAGCCGTCACCGAGAAGGTCGTCTTCCGCCCTGTCCGCCGCAAACTGCCGGACGAGCGCCAGTCCATCACCCACAAATTCTCCATCGGAGGGCACGAAGGCTACATCACCGTCGGCATGTTCGAAGACGGAACGCCGGGCGAGATCTTCGTCTCCATGGCCAAGGAAGGCTCCACCATCTCGGGCCTGATGGACAGCTTCGCGACATCGGTCAGCTACTGCCTCCAATACGGCGTGCCGCTGAAGTTCCTGGTGGACAAGTTCGGGCACGTTCGGTTCGAACCGAGCGGTTGGACCGGCAATCCCGCCATCCCATATGCGAAGTCGATCCCCGATTACATCTTCCGCTGGCTGGGTTCGAAATTCCTGGGCGCCGAATACGCCCTCGCCAACAACGAAGCCGGTACTACTCAGGCCCTGCGCCCAACCGAGCAAAACCCGCAGGAAAAGCTCCCGTTCCCGGCGGCCGTAGCCGATTCACCCCTTTGCGCGGAATGCGGCGGCTTCATGACCCGCAACGGCAGTTGCTACAAGTGCGAGAATTGCGGCGGAACTTCCGGCTGCAGTTAATCGCTCCGGGCGGCGCATCCCTAAATCCCGCCCGGATCGCCCATCGGGCACGAATATCGGCGCCAGCAAGATGGATCGATCTCGAGAGGATTCTCCGGATCCTATGTTTTCCATCTCCCTCCGAAGTGCCGGAGCATTGGCTCGATGGGCAACCAGGCAGATAATCCAAATATAGAGTCTTTGCCTCCAGCGCGCTATAGAACTAAAGTTCAATAAGTCCCGGTACCGCGCTAACTTTTCAGCCCCGCGGGCGTCCAACCGTCGAGGTCTACTATGAAAACACTCGCATTTGTGGCCGCGATCACCGCTGCCGGGCTTTTCGCGCAAACTCCCTCCATGTCCTGTAAGGACCAAAACAGCAGTCGCCCCACCTTCTGCGAAGTGCGTGAAAGCACAATAGCAGCTCTCCCCACTCTCAATGTCGATGGCCGTCAGAATGGCGGCATCAGCATCCGCGGCGCAAATCGCTCGGATATCCTGGTCCGCGCCATGGTCCAGGCGCAGGCTGAGACCGAGTCTGAGGCCAAAACGACTGGCGCCCAAGTCATCGTTCACACCTCTGCCGGAACCGTTCAGGCCGACGGCCCGTCGCGTTCAAACTGGTCGGTATCTTACGAGATCTTCGTGCCCAACAAGACCAATCTCAGCCTCAAAGCCCACAACGGCGGAGTGTCCGTTGCCAGCGTCGAAAGCTCCATCGAATTCCATTCCATCAATGGAGGCATCAGTCTGAGAGACGTCGGCGGCAACGTTCACGGCGATACCGTCAACGGCGGAGTCTCGGTCGTCCTCGCGAACGCTCATTGGAACGGCCAGGGGATGGACGTCTCCACTCAGAATGGTGGCGTATCCATGAAGGTGCCCGACCAGTTTTCCGCTATCCTCGACGTGGCGACCGTCAACGGCGGCGCCAGCGTGAAGCTTCCGAATGTTCAGGGGCGCGGCAGCAACAAGCTCAACCTCACCCTTGGCTCCGGCGGACCCCTCATCAAAATCCGCACGCACAATGGCGGCGTCAGCGTTTCCGGAAATCAAATGAAAGCCTGATACATCCCTGATACAGCCCGGCGTAGAATAAAATTCACAATCGCTATGGCTGAACTTGAGATTCATCACGAAGTAGCCGGCCACGACCCCATGGGCAAAACCATCGGCGTGGCCGCTTCCATTCTTGCGGTACTTCTGGCGGTGGTAACCATCGTTTCTCACCGCGCCCACACAGAAGCCGTGATCCTGAAATCGGACGCGAACGACAAATGGTCGTTCTACCAGTCCAAGAAGATTAAGTTCCACAACCTCGAACTCGGTGAGGATCTGCTCAACGCGATGCCCGTCAGAACGGCCGCCGCCGACCAAACCCTCGCGCGCTACGCCTCAGAGAAGAAGCGCTATGCCAGCGATTCCGATAAGGCTCAGGAAAACGCTCAGGAAAGTGAGAAGGAAGCCTCTCAAATCGAGGCCAAAGCCCTGCGTTACGATTTCGGCGAAGGCCTGCTGGAAATCGGACTGGTCCTCACGTCGCTCTACTTCATCGCCAGATCGATGCTTTTTCCCGTCATCGGCTTTATCAGCGCCGCCGGAGGAATCGTGATTGCCCTAATTGGCTATTTTATGAAGTAGCGGACCAACGTCTTAAAACGGAACGCGGCGAACGGGAGTCTGGCCCCTGTTCGCCTGCACTGGCCCGGGCCCGTCCGAATAATGCCCCGACCCCTGCGTCGAGGTGAAGTTCACTTCCGCTTCCTCAAACTCCAAAGGTCGGTCGAGCACCATTTCGATCGTGCTGCCCTTCGCGAGAACTGCATCCGGCCCTCGTGACAGCAGCACACCCGCCAGACCGGCCGCCGCCCCGACGCCTCCGCCAATCCCCGCGCCCATGCCCGCATGTCCCGCCGCCGACCCCGCAATCGCGCCAATGGACGCTCCCGCCGCGGCGCCCTCTCCCACAGTCCGCGCGTCGCCACCTTTATTGGAATCGCCCTTCACCATGCCTTCTTTTTTGTCCAGATGCTCCGTGCCGCGCGCGTCGATGCCGCCCAGACGCGAGCGGAAATCCCTGGTCACGCCATTCGGCAGCGTCAGCGAATCGAAGCGTACGAAGAGTTCCCCGCGCCCATGCACGCGCCCCGGTCGCTTCACTTCCGTCACGGTCCCGGTAACATAGCTCCCTGGCGGAATTACAATATGATTCCGAATCACAATCGGAAACACCGTCTCAAGGTAGATTCGATCCCCCGCGGAAGAGTGTTTCGTGCTCACGCTGTTAATCAGCCCCAGCGCAATATGCGTCCCCGTGGTCACCGTATAAGCCGATGCGGGAGAAGGGGATTCCGGAGTCTGCCCTGTGAGCGAAAATACAGACGCCGACGCGCTAAGCAACAGGAGTGGTAGCCGCATATTGTCTCTTCTATTGTAGAGTGAACGCGGCGCGTGTGGAAATAGTTGCGCTCCAGCGCATTTTCAGCCTAAGCAGTCGCGCACTGCTGCCGGAGCCGCGCGCCGCCTGGTTAATCCGGCGAAACGCCACTCGGAAACGTGGCAACTCACCACCACACTACGGGAGATTTGGCGACGAGATCGGCGGCGCGTTCCCGACGGCAGGCAGTTGCACTTGCCCCTGACTAGTCTGTCCCGCGATAAGGATTCGGATTTCCGGGTTCGCGACCAGCGTATCCGGCAGCTTTAAATTGATCTGATACAAACCCGCAAAACCTGGCGCGAGCCCCGCATAAAGCACGTTGGCCGCCGGAATCGCCACGCCGCCCAGCGTCAGCTGCATTTGCGGCGCCGCCAGAATCTGCGCGGCGGACGTGACCAGTTTCCCCGAAGTGGTATCGGGATTGACACGCCCCAAACCAGCCGCATAAAGCACAATGATTTCCCCCGCCTTCGCAGGCGCATCCGCGGAGACCAGCGCGCCCGATAGATGGGTTGCAATAGCATTACTCATCTGACTATTCGCCACAGGGATTGGAAACAGGCCCGGCGACGTGCTGTTCAGCTTCACGTCCACCGGCGCTCCGGCAAGGCCCTGGCGCGCGACCGCAATCGATACCGTGCCCGGTACCAGTTCGTATGGAATTAGGAAATTGATCTGCCCCGGCGAGACGAAAAACAGCTTCGCGGGCGTCCCCATCACCAGAACGGACACCCCTCCCAGGGTATTCGGAAGCGTCGCGCCCGGCGCATATCCCACCGCCGAGTAAGTGTCGAATGCCAGATTCGATCCGTAAAGGGTTGCGATAGTGTTCGGCGCCAGCGCCTCCACGGTTTGCGTCGCCGCATTAACAATGCTGTTCGCCGAAAATACAGGACCCGTATCGGCCGCATGACTGGTTACGCTTGTGGATACGAACAGAAGGGCGACCACCACCGTCGCCCTTTTGCCGAACCTCATAAACCTCCCACAGCTGGTAGACATAGCCGGTCCAAGCTACATTTTCAGCAGTCCTGGGGCTAAACGCTATACCTCCGCACGATTAAGTGGAGGTAAGTAACGTCCTATTGGACCGGAACAACGATGCCGGATTGCGTTTGGAGCCCGTTCGCCATAGCCTGCAGCGAGAGGTCGCCCGTCCCCACGTTCTGCGGTACGGTCAGGATCAACTGATAAAGGCCCGCTCCCGCAACGGTGGCCGAACTCACGGCAGCGGGAACGCCTCCGAGTGTCACCTGCGGGTTGGTGACCAGCTTTGCGCAGCCCGTGGAAGGGCAGGTATAGATTTTGCCTGCCGGAACAGGCGTGTCTGTGGGGCCGAAACCGACACCATAAAGGACGATCACTTCACCTTTCTTTGCAGGCCGGAACCCGGCGCCGGCGCTTGTCGGCCCGAGGAAATCGTAAGTTCCGCCGCCCTGAGATCCGCCTGTTCCGGTGGGTGAGAAAACCAGACCCGTCGCGTGATGGGCAGCATCGCCGAGCAACAGGAATGAAGGTCCTGCCGCGCCCATGGTAATCGTCGTGCTGTTCGAGCCCGCGGCGGTCGTCACCATTACAGGAACGGTGCCGGTCGCGGTGTCATCGGGCGCCTGAGCGTTGATTTGACCGTCGCTGACGAACCACAAATATGCCGCTTTGCCATTCACGGTCACCGTTGTATTGCCTAAAGTTGTTGGAAAGTCCCCATTCCAAATGGCGGTCGCAGCCGCCAGGTTTGTTCCAAAAACTGAGAACCATGACCCCGGCTGTATGGTCGTTGAAGAACTGTAAACCGGCACTACACCACTAGGTGTGATTGCGGGCGTATTGGTGGCCACAGCGGGTGTCAAGGTTAGACTTGCGGTGTAAACGTTCGCGCCGGTCTGTACCGGCGCGCCGCCAGGTCCCGCATTTGCCGCGACGTACAAGTTCACATTACCCACGTTCGTGGCGGGGGGCGTCCAGTCGAACTGGTAGGTGTAGCTACCGGCGGTAGATGCCACGTAACCGTTCATATTATGCTCGACGAACTGAATGGCAACACTCGCCTTGCAACCCGCCGCGGGCTTCGGGCCGCCATCGGCGCAAATTACTTGCGTGAGATTGTCCGAACTGGCGAGATCGCCTGCCTGCCCGCCCTGAATATTGCTGGCGAGCCTGGCGGTCAATTCGAAACCGAACTTCTGTTTGGCCGAATCAACGATCCTGACCATAATGTGTTGTTTAGCGCCTGGCGTATAGGTATTTCCGCCGGGGAGCACGATTGTGACGCTGCCTCCGCCTCTGTTCAACACGGATCCCGAATGGCATCCGGAATCGAGACAGGTACCGGCGTCGCCCGGCGCGCCTGTGCGAAACGGATCTGGTCCAAACTCATACGCGTGGACGACGAACGGCAACGCCGCCAAAACCAGCGATGCTTTTGCAATTAGAAATTTCGTTTTTCCGGACAATGTTTGATCCCTGCCTGTGTATGAATCTTAACCGTTATTTGAGCGGAGCGCTACGAACTCTTCGGCTCCCCGGGTCGCCGCCAGCGCCTTTCGGCTGATCGTGGAAACGGGCCAAGTGCCCAACTGCCGGGCATCCGTCCACTGGCATCCCTCTGGAACTTCCGTCGCTTCCCCCAGCCAAACCCGTACCCGAAACCGATCGTTTACGATGTGGTGCGTAAACTCCCGCGCGGGCCTGCCGCCCACTCCCGAAACACGGCTCCGCTCCGGAAGTTCCCAAAATCCCGCCAGGCGGCTCTCATCGGCGGCCCGTTGCATCAGGCAAACCTGTTCCGACGCGCCCTTCCGGCGGAGCACCACCAAATCGAGCGGGACATCCCGCGTTTTCAACTTGGGCCGTTTGACCGGCAGTTCCCGCTCGGTCCCGGCAGCGCGCGCATCGCAAAACCTGCGAACCGGGCACTCGCCGCACAACGGCGCTCCCGGCTTGCATACCGTAGCGCCCAATTCCATCATGGCCTGATTGAAATCCCCCGGATTCGCCGGATCCAGCAGTTCCTGGGCGGCGTGGGCAAATCGGCGGCGGGTGGCGGGAGAGGAAATTTCAGAAGCATCGTTGGTGAGCCGCGCGACTACCCGCAGGACATTTCCGTCCACCGCCGCATGAGGCAAACCGAGCACGATGCTCGCGATGGCCGCGGATGTATAAGGGCCAATTCCCGAGATTCCGCCGATCTCCGCGTGTGTCCCGGGCATGCCTCGTTCCGCGATATCCTTCGCGCCCTTCCGCAGGTTTCGCGCCCGGCTGTAATATCCGAGCCCGCTCCATGCGGCAAGCACATCCTGCTCCGGCGCGCGGGCTAATGCTTCAATGGTCGGAAAACGTTCGAGGAACCGCTCATAGTACGGGATCACGGCTTGCACCCGCGTCTGCTGAAGCATAATCTCCGACAGCCAAACACGGTAGAAGTCCCCATCCCGCCGCCAGGGCAAGTCCCGGCGCGAAGAAGCGAACCAGCCCAGCAGGGCATTCCGGAAATCGCGCGATTTCGAATCCGGCATTACTCGTTCGGGAAGTCGGGAGCGTGCCCCAGAACTTCAACGAATTCGGCGATCACCCGGAACTCATCCGGACCGAGTTCAAAGGCCTCAAACTCAGGATTCAGCGGCTCCAGACGGATCTTGTCGTGCTCCCACCCGGATTCGGTTTCGTCGGACTTCCTCTTTATGCTGGTATACCGTTTCACGGTATACCGGCTGGCGAAGTCGCTTTCACCGAATTTTTCAATCAGTAAGCGCTTGCCGGCACGCGTTCCCTTCACGTCGCTTCGAAACACGCATAAGCTGTTATCGGGAATCAGGGGCTCCATCGAGCGTCCCACCACATGCGCGACGAACATACCCGGCGACAACCTTAGCCTGGAATTGCGAACCCTGATCCAGGCCTCTTCATCGCCCGCCCGTTCGCCGGCGGCCATGCTCTCACCGAACTTCGTCGCCGCCGCCCGCAGCCCGTAAAGAGGCAGATGAGTTTCGTACCGGCGAATGTCCGGATCCACGAATTCGTCGAACAAACGGTCAGCCGCCGCCTGCGGGCTGCCCGAATACGCGATCGCCGCGCGATCGCTGATCCGAAAGAACCCCGAAAGCGTGTCTTCGAGCGAATCGAGCAGTTCCGCCCCCCCGTTTTCCGCGGCTTTTTGCCGGAGATCTTCTTCCAGCGAGTCGAGAATGTCCTGCTGCTGCTCATCCAACTCGCGAAGGTCAGTGACTTCGGCGAGGGTCCTGCACGATGTGCTCAGTTCATTCGTTGCATTGTCTACAAAGAGAATGCCGAAAGGAATCAGGGCATCGCCGACAGCCAGTTCGAGCAACGACCAATGAGCAGGCCGTGTTTTCGCGGTATGCTCGCGCTTCCATTCGCCGATCGGGATAACAGCCGCTGGCATTCGATTTATGGCTCTGCACCATCTTACAGCGCAAACGTCCGGTAGTAACTACCCCTTCGGCGGTATCCGGTACTCATTGCGGCGGGCCAAAGGGGTAGTATCCGCTTCGATATCGCAGTGTCACGTTCGGAAGATTATTGACGGTAACGCGGATTCGGCGGAACTGCCGGTCAACGCCCTTTTCGCCCACATCCGGCGTATATCGCATGACGTACTGCGTAGTGATCTCGCCCGACAGATTGGCGATGGAACGAAAAATGGCGCTCGATAATTCCGCCGTATAGCCGCCCGTGCCCACATCGATGGCATAGTTACCCGCGTCGGAGGGCTTCGAGAGATAGCCCGAGATGTCCTTATAAACGTTGTTCAGCGGAGTCTCGACCTTCCCTCCGGTCTGCTCCGTCATTTGCACCAGATTGTCTTCCGCGTCGGTATGGAACCCAAACGCCGCCGTGCTCAGCGCGTAGATGGTGACCAGGTTGCGCTGCGCAACCTCAATGACTTCCTTCAGAGTCTTCTTGCTCGACGTGTCGTGTCCATCGCCAATCACCACCACCACCCGGCGTGGCTCGTACGGCTCGCCCTTGATGGTCTTGCGGCTCGTGCAGGCCATGTAAATTGCGTCGAACAATGCCGAGCCGCCGCCCGGCTTCATCTTACGCAGCTTCTCCACCATCTTCTCGGAATCGCTGCTGGTGTCCACCACCAGTTCCGGCTCGTTCCCGTAAGTGATCAGATAGCCGCTGTATTTCTTCTCCAAAGGAAGCAGGTTCAGCATCAGTTCCGATGTGGCTTCCTGATACTTCGCCCAGTGAATCTTCATCCCGTTGCTTTGATCCAGCAGAAACCCGATCACGATCGGCTGCGATTGCTGATGGTTGAAGACGGTGACTTTCTGCTCGCGTCCTTCGTCGAAAACATGGAAGTCGTTCTTTTCCAGATTCGACACGAACCGGCCCTTATCGTCCGTCACCGTAACCGGCACGATCACGTCGCGCACTTCTACCCTGATCGGCTCCTGCGCTCTGGCCACAATAACGAATGCGGCGACGCTGATGAGGGCAACCGCGCACCACGCGCGACCGGTTCTGAAATTGACAGGCATACGGAAACCTCCAGTTTAGCCCGTATTCCTCACCGACGGATTTACCTACAGTTTGCGGTACAGGATATTCCGGTACTCCACCTTGAACGGGGGGCCGACATGCATCTGAAAGCCAACCAGCCCTTCCGGCACGAAATTCTTCGTGTCTTCATCGATGGTGGCGCTGATCAACTGCCCGTTCAGGATCTGAATCATGATCGGCCCCCGCGCAATGATGTGGTACTGGTTCCAGCCGTTTACGTTCACCACGCCTCGCAGCAGCGTGTTATCGCCAATGGTTGCCAGGACTTTGTACTTCGGCCCTTCGGTAATCCGCGTCACTTCGCCGCGCCGCGCGAGCACCACATGGCCGGGTTTGCGTCCGCGCTCCTCATGCAGGTTTCCCGTGTAGCCGTTGGTGAAATCCATATCGGCCTGATAGCCCTTGAGCACCCATTTGCCCACGTCCGGTAACTCCACGCTGCGGTACTGAATGCCGCTGTTCGTGCCGCCAAGCTTAAACTCCACTTTGAGTTCGAAGTCCTTCACGGTTCCGCCGCGCCAGATCAGAAAGTTGTTCACCTTCACCACTTTTTGGGGCGTGGTTTCCCCGATGATTTCGCCGTTTTCGACACGCCAGAACGTCGGATCGCCATCCCAGTCTTTCATGGTCTTGCCGTCGAAAATCGGCACGAAACCAGTGTTATCGTCCGGCTGATACTCGGGATAGATGCCGCCCGCGGCTGGCCGCGCCGGCGCGGGCGGGGCAGGCTGCTGAGCGAACAACGTGCCGATTAGAAAGAAGGGTAAGAACAGCGCGAATTTCATGTTCGCCGATTCTATCGCGAATTTGCCCGCGCTGTTGGCCGAAGCCAACCGGTCTGGTGGTTTTGCGCCACCCGCCGCCGATAAAGCGCACTCGCTAACTCCTGTCTGCTCAACCCGTTTGGCTCTGGCAAGCGATTTGCAATCTATCAACCGAAGCGTCAGGAGACTCTAATGAAAAATACGATATTTGGCTTCTTTCGGAAATCGGCTCTGACGACCGTAATCGCCGGCGCAATGTTGGCGCTGAATCCAACCGGCGCCATGGCCCAGAGGGGCGGGCATGGCGGGGGTGGCGGCTTCCGGGGAGGCGGGGGTGGCCATTCTTACACGGCTCCCCGAGGCGGATACGGCGGGGGCGCATATCGGGGCGGTGGCAACTACTACAGGGGTGGAGGGCACTACGAGGGCGTGCGACCGCGCGGCTTCGTCGGTCGCTACTATCCCCGATACTACGTCGCGCCCTATTTTGGCTTCGGCTATTACGCGCCAGTTTACCCGTATACCTCCTGTGGATACTACGATGCGTGGGGATACTGGCACGTCTATCCAGGCTGCTATGTAAATCCGTACTATTGATTCCGCTCGAAATCGGATAACATGCTCTGGTGAGCCAACCTAACATTCTTGTCCTCGACATCGGCGGCAACAACGTCAAAGCAGTGGATTCGAACCACCCCGAGCCGCTGAAGATACCCTCCGGGCCGCAGATGTCGGCCGCCCGGATGGTCCTTGAGGTAAAGGAGGCGACAAAGACCTGGAATCCCACAGCGATCTCCATCGGCTATCCAGGGCCGGTTACCAAAGGGCGGATTGTTGCCGAACCGCACAACCTGGGGCCGGGTTGGGTAGGCTGCGATTTTCAGACGGCGTTTGGATGTCCCGTGAAGGTGGTGAACGATGCCGCCATGCAGGCGCTTGGCAGTTATGAAGGCGGGAATATGCTGTTCCTGGGCCTTGGAACGGGTCTCGGGTCGGCCATGATTATCGATGGCGTGCTCGCTCCTATGGAACTCGCCCATCTGCCGTATCGCAAGGGAAAGACCTTCGAGGATTACGTGGGACAGCGCGGGCTCCTTCGCCTGGGCAAGGGCAAGTGGCGCGAACATGTGGAAGCGGTGATCGAGAAGCTGCGCCTCGCTCTTGAGGCCGATTATGTAGTTCTGGGCGGCGGAAATGCCCGGCTGATTCAGGGCAAGCTTCCGGAGGGGGTCCGGCTGGGTGCTAACGCCAACGCATTCCGTGGCGGTGAACGGCTCTGGAGCCATTCGTCTGACTGGGATTACTCGAAAGCGGCAGTAGCTCCTCCATCCGATGGGGCCGAGCCGACCGTAGCCTCGGCCGCGGCAGGGAAATCCGCACCCGTCCAAAAGGCGTCGAAAGTAACGAAGCCCGTTAAGAAGAAAGCAGCACCAGCGCCGCGAAAGCGCCGCTAGTTCGCCGAGTTGCACGTAAGTTGAATAACTGCGGACCGCTTCCTTGCGATCGCGGAGACTAACGGCTTTCACGAGAAGCCGCTCAGAAGAAAGCAATCCCCACGCGTAGTCGCGCGAGTGTGCTCAGTGGTAGGTTCGTCGAATGGCGTAGGCAGGCTTCTTTGCGGTCAGTTCACGGAAGTGGCGGGTAACAGCTTTCACGAAGCCGCTAAGAAGAAAGTACCAGTCTGTTGAAAAGCTCGTCGAGCGCTTCCGCCGGCGCATCGCACAGTCCGCTGTGTACCGGCGATACCTGAATCACGGTACTGCGCGGCGCCACCAACCAGTGGAACCTCTCCCGCTGGGACAAAGCGGCTATGGGGCCAGCATCTTCCAATCCGGCGCAGACGTCGGAAAACGCGTTCAGATGCAGTCGAATTTGTTCCCTTTCGAGTTCCGGCCAAAGTGCCAGCAGGCGCGTCTCGTCGAACTGTAACCTGCACTCCAGGTATTTTTGCGTGAGACAAAACACCACGACTCCGGCATTGATGAATTCGCCCCGCTCGACTCGCGGAACCAGCCGAACCACCGCGTATTCAAACGAGTGAGTCGCGGGCACGCGCGGCCTCCTCTACAAACCCGGGTTGCCCCTGCAATCGGGTCAGAAAATAATCCAGATACCCCCGTCGCTGCTCATCCGGATTCGAGAGCCAGCAATCCGGTACTTCCGCCAGAATCCCAGTCAGCACTTCCTCGGTAAGCATGGGCCGCAGCACCGCGTCCGCCTGCCGGATTTCGGCGGCCCATCGCAGCAGAACGTGATCTTTGATTTGCGGGAAAGGAAGCAGGGCTTTTCGCTCCAGATCATTCCAGTCGTAGTGGAAATAGAGGCTCGCGCCGTGGTCGATGAAGTAGAGAGTCTTGTGCCACCAGAGCAAATTCGGGTTGCGCGCGGTGCGGTCGATGTTGGTCACGAAAGCGTCGAACCACACGGCGGCCGAAGCTACGGCGGAACTGACAGCGCCGACTGGCAAGCGCACCGCCGGATCGAACATAACCGATCCCGGCAGGTAATCGAGCGCCAGATTCAGCCCCGCGCTCTTGAGCACAAGCTCGCGAATTTCGTAGTCCGGCTCGTTGCGGCCGAGTTCACTCGCGAGGTCCATCAGCACCAGTTCCGGAACTTTGAGCCCCAGCACGCGACCGATTTCACCGGCCACCAGTTCCGCCACCAAAGCGAGAGGCCCCTGTCCCGCGCCCCGAAATTTGAGCACGTAAAGACCGCAGTCTTCCGCTTCGACGATGGCTGGCAGCGAGCCGCCTTCGCGAAGCGGCGTTACATAGCGGGTTGCCCTGACGATGCGCAACTCAAATTGTAATCCGGGCTGGTATAGAATTCCTGCAAATGTCGAACTCTTCCTGGTTATCCCGCGCGTCGGGGCTTAACAGACGCTCGTTTTTGAGCGCAGCCGCCGCGGGCGCCGGGTATCTTTTCACGGGCGCTCACTCGAAGGCTGCCGCGGCACTGAAGAACAAGGTGAAGATTCGCGACGTCAAAGTCATGATCGTGCGCGGCACGTGGGACTGGAATCTTATCAAAATCGAAACCGACCAGCCCGGCCTCTACGGCATCGGCGAGGCGTATTGGGGACCCGGCGTTAAAGACCTTGTGCTGAACCAGCTGAAGCAGCATGTCATCGGGGAAGATCCGCTGAATGTGGACAAGCTTTACACCAAGATGCTGATGCGCAGCGCGGGCGCGGGCGCGATTGCGGGCACGACGGTGACGGCGGCAAGCGGTATTGAAATCGCGCTCTGGGATCTTGCCGGAAGGATTCTCGAAACGCCTGTGTGCAATTTGCTGGGCGGTCGTTTCCGCGATAAGGTCCGTTTCTATCGCACTATGTCGAAGCCTGCCCCGCATGTGGAAGATATGCAGTCCTGGAAAGATCATGTGGCGGCCGCGCGCGCTGAGAAGTGGGGCTGGACGGCATTCAAGTTTCAGGGCGACGGCATTCCTCCGAGCGCCGACCCGGAGTTCAAAGAACCCGGCCACGATCCCTATGCCCGAAACCTCAGTGCCAAAGACGTTCGGCGGATCGTGACCGCGATGGAAACCGTGCGCGAGCAACTTGGCCCGGATATCGATTTCGCGGTGGAAGCTCACTGGCGTTACGACGTTCGCGACGTCATCAATCTCGCGAACGCTCTGGAGCATGTAAAGCCGATGTGGCTGGAAGATCCCGTTCCGCCGGATAACATCGAGGCAATGGCGCGGGTGGCGCACGCCGTGAACGTTCCTATTTGCACGGGCGAGAATCTCTATACGCGCCAGGGTTTTCGCCGCCTGATTGAAATGCAGGCGACGAGCGGAGTGCATATCGATATTCCGAAATCGGGCGGGTTGCTCGAATCGAAGAAGATTTCGGATATGGCCGAGCTGTATTACATCTGGACCGCGGCGCATAATCCGGCAAGCCCCGTGGGCACTATTGCGAGCGCGCACGCCGCGGCATCGATGCGCGAATTCCGGGTGCATGAGCTGGCCAACTGGATCGACTGGTGGCCGGATCTGGTGGTTCGCGAAGGACCGTTTTGGGAGAACGGATATTTCTCGATTCAGGACAAACCGGGTTACGGAATTGAGTTAAATCCGGACGTAGCGAAGGCGCATCTTGCGCCGGGCGAAGTGTGGTGGGGGTAAAGCCATTTACATCGATTATTCGGGCTGCTCTGAAGCGGGTTCGAAGTCGATGGTGGAGTTGACGTCGGTCTTGCGGAAACCCGAATTTTTGGCGCTGAACGCGATGGTCCGCGCATACATAAACAGCACTCTGAGCTTGAGTTCGCCACCGCCGGTAACCGGGAACCAGACGCCCTTTTCGAAGCGCTGATAGGCTATCTTCACGCCAAGATTCGTGACGTTCGTGCCCAGCAGGACTTTGACGGCGGTGGGAATCCTGCACGACCATTCGCTTGTGACCAGCACGGGCTGAAATTCGTTCTTTTCCACGAGCACTTCGCCGCGCCAGCAATCGCCATCGTCGTGTTCTTCGTACTCGACTTTGAAGACGTCGAATTCCCGGTAATGTTCTTCGCCCTGGTAGGTGAAGGTCGCATTCCGCATGCGCCTTTTTGACAAAGGAAACCAGCCCACCATCGGGCCATTGTCGCCCTTCTTCCACATAAGTTCCTTAGCGAAACTGGTGGTAACCGCCTCGTCTACATCGGTGCCTTTGTAACGAAACTTCGGCGTCGTATAAGGGATTTCGCGTTTGCCGTCGACTATTTTGCCTTCGAGTTTCACCAGTTTTCTTGCGGCGCCCTTGGGTGTTGGGGCCACCACGTAATCGCGGCTTTCCTCGCGTGCCAGTTTGCCGTTGGCGCGTTTCAGGCGGACGAAGACATTCATGTCGTACACGTAAGCCGACCTTGCCTCCTGAGCGGCGGTCTGGTTTTCGGCGACGCGGCACATGATGTCTTCCGCTGTGGGGGCGATGCCCGGCAGCAGAGGGATCATCATCATGAAAGGCGCGCAGATCATTTCTTTTGCTCCACGGTTTTTTCCTCCACCTTGACGGCCAGAAGATTGAGACGCACGTCACGTTCGGCATCCACCGTCACTTTGTCGCCGTCATGAAAGTCGCGGGCTTTCGCGGGCTTGCCGTCCTTCACAAATTTCGTGCTGTGGGTCAGGTACATGCGCATGATGTCTCCGCTTTCCACCTGGATTTCCACGAACTTACCGTTGCTCGATTTGAATACGCCGTCGAAGGTCGCAATGGCCTGGGGGACCTGAAGCAGCGCCAGGATGAGCAGGATAGAGGAGAAGAATGTCATTCCTCATGATTACTCGTCTTCCTTCTTCTTTTCTTTGTCTTTTTTCCTGTCGAGCAGTTCCTGGCGGATATCCGGGATGCCCATGGTGCCGCTGAGCTTCTGGATATCTTCGGGCTTAATGTCGCCACTGATGTAGACAACGGTCACTTCTCTTGCTTCCGCAGCGATGATTGCGAGGCCGCCGACACGGCTTGCGGAGCGGGTTTGCAGGTAGATTTCGGAAACCTCTTTGCCTTCCCGGGATTCGACGATGCGGTTCCATTGCATCTGCTTCAGGTAGGCGCGGAGGGGATCAAGATCCGCTTCGTTGTACTGGCCATCCCTGTCGAATTCGAATGAGCGGATGTAGACGCCCTTGAGGCTGTCGACAAGAGGCTTAAGCGAATCGGAATCTTTACCCGACCCAAGGAAACCCGAAGCCAGTTTGAGCATGTCGCCGTCGAGCGTGATGTTCGTATGGTTCCTGGAGTTGGCTCCGAGCTTGTCCAGAGTTTTGAAATCAAAACCCTCTTGCGCGATGAGCGGCAGCGCGAGCGCGAGCAGAGCAAATGTCTTCTTCATAGTGTGTGCCTTGTGGTGCGTTGGATTCTTTGTCTTGTTTGCTGCAGTTTGACTCTGGTTAGCTTGAGCGCGATGAACAACTCGCGTTTTGCTTCGAGGGCGCGCGCTTCCCGTCTCCGCTGGTACTCCATGGCCGATGGAGGTACGATTGCCGCGATGGAGAGCCCCGCGGCCAGGGCCCATGCCGCCGGCTTGCGCCAGAGCGGCATGGCAATCACTTTGGTTTTCCTGAGACCAACGGTTTTCGCGAGGACCTTCGCCGCAAAATCGGGCGGGGGCTTCAGGCTCTCTTCGTCACGGCTCAAGGCCGATCTCATTAGATCGTCAAACTCTTTCATGAACAAACCTCCTCTTTCTGCAGGCGCGCTCTCAACAGCGTCAGCGACCGGTGCAGATGACTCTTTACGGTGCTAATGGGCATTCCTAAAACGTCGGCAATCTCGGTGGGGTCGAGGTCCTCCTGATAGCGGAGGGTGACCACCATACGCGCCTTCTCGGGCAGGGCGTCCACCATCTGGCGGATGCGACCCAGGAGCATCAGGTCGGGCGGTGTGGATCTGTCGGCCGGTTCGGGAACACTATCCAGCCCCAGACGGGGCCGGATTTTCCGTTTGCGCACTTCGTCGATGGACCGATGGCAAACGGTGCGGCGCAACCACCAGGTTGCGTGGGCGGGGGATTCGATCTTTTCCAACTGCTGATAGAACTGGAGAAAGACGTCCTGCGCGAGTTCCTCAGCGCCTGCGCGATCGCGCACAAAGCGCAACGCAAGACTGAAGACCATCGACTGGTTGTCTTTCAAGACGCCGGCGAAGTCAACCTTCACATCTGCTATTACGGGCAGGTTGGCCGGCAGATTGCAAATCGTTTATGGGAACAACGCTCCCTGGCAGTCGCGGCTGAGCAGCGAGCGCGTGCCTTGCTATCCTAACGGGCGTCGGTCTGTTGGTCCTGGCCGGTGTATTCCTCCGGCACGTCATTTTCGGGCACCTCTTTGGTGCGCACGGGGGCCTGGTCGGGGTCTGGCGCGTTTTCCACGCCCATAACTGCTTCCGCCTCCAGATACTGGCCTTCCTCCACCAGCTCACGAACGCTTTCAGAGCCGGATTGTTCGAAATCGGAAAGGCCCTGATCGTCCCCTGACATGCCTGCCGATCCCGGGCGGGGCTTCTTGCCGTGCGTGAATTCAGCGGGGTAAACCTTAAGCGTCGGGTCGTCTATTCGCCTCATGGACTCTTTACCTGCACGTCAGCCTCCAGCCGGAAGGTTAGTAGCCGTTCTACGTGCTTAGCGAGAATGTCGCACTCGATGTTGATGCGATCGCCGGGTCTTCGAACGCTCAGGTTAGTGACGACGGCGGTATGCGGAATGATCGCAATTGTCACGCGGTTGCGGTCGAGAGATGCAATGGTCAGGCTGATTCCATCGAGGCAGATGGATCCTTTGTAAACCAGCAAACGGCTGAGTTCTTTGGGGACCCGGACCGTAAGTTCGCCGCTCTCCCAGGATTCCAAAACGCCAGTGCCATCGACGTGACCTTGTACGATATGACCGCTCAGGCGTGTTTGCATTTGCAGCGGGCGTTCGAGATTTACCGGGTCGCCGGCTTTCAGGTCGCTCAGGTTTGTGCGGGCGACGGTTTCGGGCGCAAGGTCAGCCGTGAATCCGTCCGGACGCAGTTCGACCGCGGTAAGACAGACTCCGTTCACAGCGATGCTGGCGCCGAGGGTCATATCGTACATGACCGTGTGGCACGCGATGGACAGGCGTACACCGTCGAAAGTTTCTACTGAGCCAAGCTCTTCGACAATGCCCGTGAACATCTAGGCGTCCTTCCGGATGTAGGCCTCGACCGCGAATTCGTCGGGAGGGATGGCGTGAAGGGTAGTACGTTCCAGATTGATGGCGTCGCTGCGGCGGAGGCGACCGGCGCCGCCAGCCATGGGAAGGGATGCGAGTCCGCCGAGTATTTTGGGAGCGTAGTAGAGGAACACTTTATCGACAGCGCCCGATTCGAGAGCTGCCCAGTTGACTTTGCTGCCGGCTTCAATCGTCACGTTCAAACACTGCCGCTTGCCGAGGAAGGCAACCACGTCGCGAAGGTCCACGCGCCCGCGGGGACCATCGAAGACGACCACTTCGGCGCCTCTGTTTTCGAGAGCGCGGCGGCGATCTGGATTACCGGCCGAGGTGGTGGCGATGAGCAGATCGCCATCCGCGGACTGGACTAGTTTGGATTCAAGCGGCAGACGCAGGGTGGAATCGAGAACTACGCGGAGGAGTTTGCGTGCGCGGGGAAGACCGCTGCGGTCGGTGAGCAGAGGATCGTCGGCAAGGGCGGTGCCGATACCCGTG